>SXGR01352408.1_pt1 | contig 13001 bp, 10 predicted proteins | sample 3174711 | NCBI WGS metagenome assembly SXGR01 (sample SAMN11356860, study PRJNA531348) | freshwater metagenome | isolation source: freshwater sample F1-60 | place: China: Fuxian Lake, Yuxi | collected 2017-12-25
AGAGGACGTGCTTTCATCGGTCCAGGAAATAACCGTCATAACTCTAGCCTGAGAAAGAGATGCAGACTTCATTCCCCAGCCAAACCTGCCAAGATCGTCTTCGCTACGTTCTTCTTCAGGGTGACTGCTAGCCGGCCTCATAGCATCGATTAGGGTTTGACCCTTCATGCCATAACCGTCGTCTCTAATTATTACAGTTACATCTTCATCTCCTGGAATAAACTCAATATCAATGCGAGAGGATTTAGCTTTGATGCTGTTGTCAATTAGATCCGCTAGAGCGGCTGATAGGTCGTAGTTTCCAAAGCTCCTAGCCGTAGCCATAAGTGCTCTAGAATCAGGAGGGTTTGGGATTTTCATATCGCTTGCAGCCGTCACTTAGTTTAAAAATTATGACATTGGGTTCCGGAGTGGACTAAAGGGCTGAGCAGGGCGATGCCAATTAATAGAGGGAAGAGGTGCATGAATTTAGACTTTTATTGTTGTTGCCCCGGAGGTTAACGGGGCTGGACCTTGACATCATCCTTAAACCATGGTCTGAAGCCAATAGGGCGCTCTCCGGGTACAGGGGTGATGATAGTGTTAAAGACTGAGGTTGTAGGGATTGGTTTGGCGACCACCCTAACTTGAGGTCACAATTTGTAATCTCAAGATCGCAACCTATTGTTTTCTCAGTTGAATAAACCGACGAAACTTGAGATGCAAAATTGCTCGCTCAAGAATTTGGCCCCCTACGGCAACCTAAACACAAACAACGTATTCCCACCAATTCGCCGCTGCAATTCCGGTATCAAATTCCGAAAATTCACCCCACCCCCAGCCGCGATAGCCAGATACTGCACACCATACACCATAGGGCAGTCATGGGATACCAACTTATTGAACAGAAGGAAATCAATCAGTTAGCTAAACGAATTAGTGCATGTCCAATATCCCTTTTCCGGGTTTGGTTCATCTAAAGCAGAGTCGCCAGTGAACACAAGGATCTACGCAATAAAACAAAAGATCCGGGAAATGAAATAAACAGCGCGAGAAACAAACAGCCTGAGTAAAACCCAATTAGCAAAACAGGGGTTTCGCTCCAACCGCTCCTGGAGCTCACCCCGACCCTCGGCAGACCTCGAACCCCGGTACCCTAATCCGCCGTTGGCTCCGGCCTCATCTGAAAATGATAAACCTTGCTAGTCGTGCCGGCTCCGGTCTCCATATGAAACGGCGCCCGGCTGGAAATCGTGGCCCACAGTCCTCTGCCTTTCCACCCTGCGTCCGCATCATCAATCCGCCCATCCAGCCATTTGGTATAAAAGCCCAGCGGATACGGCACGGTCAGCCGCACCCACTCGCCATCATTGAGAACCAGCAAGCTGGCAGACTGGTTGCCGGTATTGATCGGCGTGTTGGAGCCGAGACCCAGCGTGTCGAATTGGTCCACCCACGTGTAATAGCTCCCTTCTGAACTCCCGGACTGTTGGATGTTCTTGAACTGGGGCAGGGGTTCGGCGAAGAAGGTCCAGCCTTCCGGGCAGTGCTGGCCGGTGGCCATAGGACCGTTGAGAGGACGCGTGCACTGGGCGCGGTCGAAGCGGCCCATGTGGCCGCTGGCGAGTGCGACCCAGGCGATGCCGTTGCGGTCGATGTCCATGCCGCGTGGCGAAAAGCCTTCGATGGCGCTGCCGTCTGCATTCAAGGGTAGTTCGTAGTACTCGGTGAGTGCCGTGGTGGTGGGGTCGCTGCCGGGCATGACGCGCATGATGGAGCCGGGGTAGCTGAGACTGGAACCCCACACCGAACCATCTGGTGCGGGTGCGACGGCGTAGAGGCCGTTGCTGATGCGTTTGTCCATAGAAGGATCGACAGGCGCATCCGGTTCCACGTAGTCATCGCGACGGCCGTTGCCGTTGGTGTCGAGAATGAACGGCGTCCAGCCCTGGGCAGCAACGGCGTCGCCGGTTTCCAGGAATTCTCGGGTATTGAGCCAGCCCACTGCCGGGCCGCCGCCGCTGGTCCACAGAGTGTTGTCGGCGTCTTCGGCGAACATCAGGTGGTGGGTGCCGAAGCAGGTGTTGATCGGTGTGTAGACGTCGGTGCGCGGATCATACACACCGAGGTGCCTGCCGGAGCGGCCAAGCGGGAACGCCTGAGCAGAGGGGTGGTCAGAGCCTTCCAGGCAGAATTCAGGCACATTGCCCGGGTCACGCGCGCGCGAGGTAATCCACACGCGGCCCTCGCTGTCCATCATCGGGTTGTGAACGGTGGTCTCGGCATCCCAGATCAGCTCGTCGCCCCAGAAGGGAGAGGCGGCCATGGCGCCTTCCGGTTCGGGGTTATAACTCTCATCCTCTGGGAACACCGGAACCTGATTGAGGCTGTGGCTCACTGGGTCAAGCACCGGCAAATAGTCGGCGCTGTTTTCCAGCGCGCCATAAAGCTTGCCATAGGCATTCACTGTCGGGTCGCGGCGGTCGGTGGACACCAAATCGTGCAGATAGGCGGTGGCGTCGGCCCAGTCCCACTGCGTGATGACGACATTGCGTTCCAGTCCCTGCGGTCGGGCCGGAGCCGGGGGCAGCTCGCCATTGGCAATACGATCGGTCCAGTCGGCGTACATCTCCAGCGTGCGCTTGTCGCCCATGCCGGCAATGGTGCTAATCATGTTGGCACCGGCCTGACCGGAGCGCAGGCGGCGGTTCCACTGGTCGAAGCTGGTTTCCAGATTCGCGAACATGTCAGGAAGCGTTCGCGTCGCCGCGTTGCCCAACTGGTGACAGGCCAGACAGCCACCACTGGTGACGCGGCGGATGTAATCGTCCTGGGTCAGCACGCCGGGGGCGATGCCGTTGCCGTCAGGGCCGGTGCCGGGGAATTCATGAGCTTCGGGAATTTCCAGCAGGGAGTACCAGTAGCCCGCCGGGTAGTATTCGGCGGCGGCTGCCGCGTTCGGGGCGATGGTGGCGACTAGGTCCAGGTTCTGGCCGGGGCTGGCTGCGATACGGGCGGAATCGACGAGGCCGTAGCCGCGCACAAACACCTCGTAGCTGCCGGTCGGCAGGTCGGGGATCAGGTAGCGGCCCTGGTCATCGGTGACCACGGTCTTGCTATATAAAGTAGGAAGATCTTTGGTTTCGGCGATTACCCACACGCCGGCTTCAACGCCGTTGGCGCTGGTGACGACGCCGGTGAGGTTGTCGTTGGCCTGGGTTGTGATGGCAGTGGTTTGGGGAGCGATTGTTTCGAGAGCGGTAGTTGCAGTGGAGACTGGCTGAGAGCTGGTGTTGGTAGCAGAGTCACCGCAGGCACCGAGGAGCATTGCGGCGAACAGGGAAACTGAAATGCGTAATGTGCGCATAGTGGCCTCTTCATAGCTGTCTTGGGTAGGAATTCGAATACTGTAACCGGTACAGGTGCCGCTTAGCATGGCCTTCCTGCGTGGTTAGCGCAACAATCTTGATCAGCCACATTTTCGGAGTCTGGAATTGTCTACTCCAATAGGTTGAACTTTAATAGGTTGAACTTTAATAGAGTACAACTGGTATAAATGCACATCTGCCAACAACAGGAACAGGGACTGAGCGAACCGCCCCCGGTTTAACGGAGACTTTTTGAGGATCATCCGATGAGAACACTACTAAGCACCATCGCCTTTCTTGTGTTTGCCACACCCGGCGCCTTCGCCCAATACGCGCCGCAGATTGCCTTCGAATCCGTCCCTGACTTCTTTCAGTTACCTGAGGGCATGAACTTCGGTGAAGTCTCTGCCATCGCAGTGAATTCCCGTGGCCACGTGTTCGTGTTCCATCGCGCGAATCCTTCCGGGGGCGGGCCTGCCTACGGCATGTCTGCCGCGCAGTTGTTTGAGTTCGATGCCAACGGTGTTTATCAGCGCGAAATCGGGCGAGCCCTGTATGCCTGGTCGTTTGCCCACGGCGTGCGCGTGGACACCAATGACCATATCTGGACCGTGGACAAAGGTTCCAACATGGTCGTGCGCATGGACCCGACCGGCAGGGTGGTGTGGGTGTTCGGCAGGCGCACGGAATCTGTTGCTGAAGAAGCCCGACCCTTCGAGGAAGTGGACACACCGCGGCCACACCAGGACGGGCTGTTTCGAGAGCCAACCGATGTCGCCTTTGATGCGACCGGCAATATTTACATCACCGATGGTTACATCAATTCCCGCGTCGCCAAATACGACTCCAACGGCGACTGGATGAAATCCTGGGGCGAGCCCGGCACCGGCCCCGGTCAGTTTCGCCTGCCCCACAGCATCGCCATCGACAAGGCTAACAATGTGTATGTGGGAGATCGATCCAATGCGCGCATTCAGGTGTTCGACACCGACGGTAACTACCTGCGGGAATTTTCAGTGGCCACACCCGTGCGACCTGGTTCGATGGCGGTAAATGGGGCGACACCCTCTGACCTCACCGGAATCGCTGCCAATGGCGCTCCCAATGCCCTGTGTATTCCGCCGGGTAGCGACGTGATCTTCGTCGGCGAGACAACCTTCCCAGGGCGCATCATCAAAGCCACGCTCCAGGGAGAAGTGTTAGGGGTGATTGGCAACTCGGGGCGAAATCCTGGAGAATTCTCCGGAGCACACGGGCTCGCCTGTCCATCGGAGAATGTGTTGTTCGTGGCAGAGACGTCGAACTATCGGGCGCAGAAGTTGGTGCTGGGGGAATAGGTATGCAACAACGGAGTAATAGGACAGATTTATTTGTTCACAAAAAATGCAATAACATGAGACGGCTCTCATTATTGATCGCTGCCGAAAATACCAGCTCCACCGTCATAAGGATTACCAACCCATGATCGATCTCAGAAGTGACACCGTGACCAAACCCTCGGACGCGATGCGCCTGCGTATGGCGGCAGCGCCGGTGGGTGACGATGTGTTCGGTGATGATCCCACAGTGAATGCGCTGGAAGCGAAAGTGGCGAAGCTGGCGGGAAAGGAAGCGGCCGTGCTGCTGACTTCCGGTACCCAGAGCAATCTGGTGGCGCTGCTCTCCCATTGCCAGCGCGGCGACGAATATATTGTCGGGCAGGACTACCACACCTATTTATACGAGGCAGGCGGCGGTGCTGTGTTTGGCAGCGTGCAGCCGCAACCGATTCTTGTGGAGCAAGACGGCAGCCTGAACCTTGCTGTGGTGAAGTCGCGCATCAAGCCGGACGATGCGCATTTTGCCCGCAGCAAATTGCTGGTGCTGGAGAATACTCACAATGGCAAGGTGATAAGTATTGATTACATGGCCAGGGCTTTTCGCTTTACGCGCGAGCAGGGCTTGTCGCTTCATCTGGATGGCGCGCGGGTGTTTAATGCGGCGGTGGCGCTTGGTGTGAACCTGGCAGATATTGCCTGTTATGCTGACAGTGTTTCAATCTGTTTTTCGAAAGGTCTGGGTGCGCCGGTGGGTTCCGTGCTGTGTGGTCCGGCGGCTCTGATCAAGTCGGCTCGACGCTGGCGCAAGATGGCAGGTGGCAGCCTGCGCCAGGCTGGCATTCTCGCGGCGGCCATGGATTATGCGTTAGATAACAATGTGCAACGTCTGCAGATTGATCATGATAATGCCAAACGCCTGACAGACGGCTTGCGAGCCATCAACGGCATACGAATAGTCAGCAACGACACCAATATGGTGTTTCTCGAATTACCGAACCAGCAGATCGGCGAGCAACTGGCGCGCAATCTGGCAGAGCAGGGCGTGACAGTGATTGGCGGCAAGACCATGCGTCTGGTCACACATCTGGATGTCACTGCAGCAGATATAGATAGCGTGTTGGGCCTGATACGTAAGTATCTGGCTTGACGCACGAGGCATGCGAGCATGACTTCCAAGATCACCGAACCTCTGCCTGAAGAACGCTACGGCTACCATGACACTTCCTACCGGGCGGCAGGTGAGTTCGCGGGAATTCAGGCGCTGGTGAAATGCTTCTATGAATTTATGAATACACTGCCAGAGGCGCGGGGTATTCGATCCATGCACTCAAACGACCTCTCCGATATTGACTCGAAACTCACGCATTTTCTGTGTTATTGGCTGGGCGGGCCGCGGCGCTTCGTCGAGAAGCATGGCCCGGTGAGCATTCCCGCAGCGCACCGGCATCTGGCCATCGGTAGCCGGGAGCGGGATGCCTGGTTGCTGTGCATGCAAAAGGCGATTGCCTTACAACCCTACCGGGTGTCATTCAAGCAGTACCTGCTGGAACAGTTGGCGGTGCCGGCGGAACGGATTCGTGTGGTCTGTGAGCCAAATATGCCTGCGCCGGATAAATAGTGCAGGCGCAGGAATACGTTGAGTGCGCCGCGGGCAGCAGGTGTTTGGTTAAAGGAGACAGAATTATTTAGTAACAAAAGAAATTCGAAACGGATTCTGTCGCCATTTTTTTCCGGCCATTCTGAAGATTCCCATGACTCCGAATTTTCCTTTCTCGTCGGGATCTGCAGCAACAGAGGGAGTGGCATAATGACACCATTCACGCGTATGCTGCATCGATTCCTCTTCTGTCTGGATTCAGAATATGACAAAAGCGCTTCGCATCAATCTGTTGCATGTCTTGCTGCTGTTGCTGTGCAGCGAAACCGCATCAGCGCAGCAAACCGATACCGCACTGCCGGACAACTACGCTGAATCTGCCATGATCCTGGCTATGTCTGACGATGCCAGCTTCGAAGTCTCCCTGCGCCTTGCGCGCTTTCCCGCGACTGGCAAGGCAACGGTATGGCTGCATATTGCCAATAGTTATGGCGCCTGGTCTCTGGCGGATGAATCCTTTGAACTGGATGTGGCGGGCGCCACGGCAGTGGCTGCCGATGAAGTCAGGTATTCCGCGCTGCACGAAAACCAGACGGTTGTGTTCAGCTCCGGGCAGCGCAATTCAGGGCGACTGCTGGGCAGAGTGGAGGCGACACTGCTGGCGACCGAGACGCGCCATCCGCAACTGACACCGGGAGACGTGCCAGTCAAACTCGATCTGGAATTTGATGCGCGCAACGAGGGTTACCGCAATGCCGGGCGTTGGGAAATGACAGGCAATGTCAGCGGCACCATCACGGTTGGTGACAACGCGGCATTCACCGTCGCCGATGGCAAGTGGCACGAGCAAACGGGGCCGCGTGCCCGCTTTGCCCCGGCGTTTCGGTATTTCAATGTGCAGAATCAGGATGCCGCTGTGCTGGCCATCCAGTATGCAAACAGTTTTCGTGGCTATGCCATGTTGCCTGATGGCATGCACGATCTCACCGCTGTATCCATCGACCCGCCCAGCACCAATCCACGACGCTTTGCCCTAACCCTGGATGATGGCCGCACCATCGAAGGGGTGACGCGCACAGTGCAGGAATGGTCCGTACCGATTGAAGGCCAGCGCCGCCCCGGTGCTGGTGTGGTGGCGGAGACGAATATTGGGCAACTCACTGGAAGCTTGAATGACTGGGAGCCTGAGCCCTGAACTGGTCAGCGATTCTGGACTTCCGCAACGCAGGCTTCTAGTCTTGGACCATGTATTCCTGAACGATTGCTTTTCGAATTCTAGCTTGTCGAACTCATGTCTGGAGATCCTACGATGAAAACCTTGCTACATTTTGTTCTGCTCGGAGCCGCGTTGCTGGCACCGGGAGCGTTCGCTCTCGAAGGCACGCTGACTCAATTAAAAATTGAAACCACGCTGGTCCCCGGCCCGGTGGACATCGCCGTGTATACACCCGCGGGTTATGACGCGAACCGGGCGGATGCCTATCCGCTGGTCATTCAATTGCACGGTGGCGGTGGTTCCAGTGCCAACATGACGAACATGGCCGCAAATCTTGAGGAAGCCTTCAAGCGCGGTCTGTTGCCGCCGGCAGTGTCAGTTATGCCATCGGCACAACGCTCGTTCTATATGGATTATCAGGATGGCTCGCAGAAGTGGGAATCCTTCGTGATGGAAGATCTGCTTGGTTATATGCGCAAAAATTACACTGTGCCGGAAGGGCGCGAAGGCACCTTGATCACGGGCATCTCCATGGGTGGCATGGGCAGTCTGCGCATGGCCTTCAAATATCCCGACCGCTTTCAGGCAGTGGCGAGCATGGAGCCAGGAATTGAGCCAGCGTTGCAATTCAGCGATGTGCTGTTGCGAGACCGGTTCTGGCGCGACGATGCGCTGCTCGAACGCATCTATGGTTCGCCAGTGGACCAGGCCTACTGGGCAGCGAACAATCCGGCTTCCATAGCCAATGCAGACCCAGAACGACTGGTAGGATTGGGAATCTATCTGGAAGCCGGCGATCAGGACATGTATTTCCTGCATCACGGCACCGAGTTCGTGCACCGCCTCCTGTTCGATAACGGCATCAGTCACGAATATCGTTTGGTGCGAGGCGCCGAGCACGTGGGGCCATCCATCGCGCCGCGCTTTCTGGATGCTATGGGATTCTTCGGCCGCGTGCTCAATCCGCCCGCCAACTGGACTGAAGCGCCGGGAGTTCAGCAAGCGCGTGAGCGTGTGGACAATTTCAAGAGCGGCGCCGGTTACCCTGTTAATCCGGTGAATCCGCAGCGCCTCCGCACGGAATGAACTGAAGCGAGGCTGTTAAGGTAATATTTGGGATCCCACAGTAATAAAAGTATTCGCTAATATGGGGGAGGTTCAATCTGCTCCCATGATTTGTCGTATTACTTCCAACTACAGGTTCAGCAACTACAGGTTCAGCAACTACAGGTTCAGCAACTGCGGGGTCTGATGCCAAATTGCACTGACCCCTTCGAGGCGTGCGCTTATTTCTTCCGACCGGCCTTCCCGCTGGCTGCCTTTTTCACAGCTTTTTTCACAGCTTTTTTTGCAGCTGGCTGCTTTTTGACTGTGGTTTCTTGCTTCGGCGCCGCCAGCTTTTGCTTCGGATACATCACGTCCCAACTGTTTTCAATGCGTGGGTCACAATAAATATAATCATCACCAATCTTTGTTGTGGCTACCACGCTGTAAGAGCAAGTGCCAGACTCGGAGGCAGGATTGACTATGGAAACCTTATTTTTGCCTTTGGCATCTATCTTGATGCCGGCCATCGGGGAATCTTTAAAAACGGCAAACATAATATCAAATTTGCCACTCGAGACTCCCTTCAGTTTCAGTTTTATCGTTGTCGCTTTACCAGGTTCGATTACTTCAACAGTTCCATCTTTTGCCGTTGTATTGCCACCTGTGAAAGCATAGTAATAGGCTATTTCTATGCCCGCGCTGTCCTTGGCGCGATGGTATCCAACCGGAACAGGATTGCCTGGTCGTAAAGCGTTTATTACCAGGTCTACATCCACATTTTGCATAATCAGATCCTCCAATTACTGTTTTTGCGATTTGTTAACGAGTGCATCAAGTGTCGCGCTCAAGCAACCTGAGCATGGGCGTTGTTAGGTACTGACAATACCAGAACACCTCAGGTATCAGTAGCCCTTGCCAGCAATCATTCGATGGCATCGAAATGAGACTGATCGCTACGAGTCCATCGCCTGCAAAGTTTGCTTAAAAGGGCAAAGCATATTAGTGTAATCCCTTGAAAAAATTGACGATTCAGCCTATTACTTCGATTGGTTAGAGCAAGCCACCATGGACAAGCTGTTAAGCGAGCTTTCTCGCCGAAAGGTACTGCGCTCCCTGCTGCTCTATGCGATGGCAGCCTGGCTGGTGTTGCAAATAGCTGACGTGACCGCCGAACCGCTTCTGCTGCCTGCCTGGATACAACGCGCTGTGGTCATCGCGGCGATACTTGGATTCCCTTTCGTCGCATTACTTTCCTGGGCATTTGATCTCACCCGGACCGGATTAATCGTGACTGAGTCCGACGCCACAGACTCGCGGCGCTCGCTCGGATTCCCGAGTCTGGCGCTCATCACCATCTGTCTGCTCGGGATATCGGTCGTGCTGTCCAGGCAGTGGGACACCGAAGTAGACGTCGTCAATATCGAGCCAGAAGTGCGCAGTCTGGCGATTTTGCCATTCGAAAAGTCCACAGACAGTCTGCAGCCGCACCTGTTGCGATTGGCCGATGAATTGACGGTGAGGTTGGCAACCAATGCCCAGCTGCGTCTCGCCTCACAAGATGCATTGGAGGTGTTGACGACCGAGGCGGATCTTGCAAGCCAGGCAGATCAATTGGGTGTGCGCTTTCTGGTGGGTGGCACCATCGAAGCTTCCAGCAATATTTCCACGGATTCTGAGAACGAAGCTGTCAACCTGAAGGTGTGGTTGTTTGACGTAAACGAAGGCAACGAAGTATGGACTCGCGAATTTGCGAATGCACAGCTGTATGTGGTCAACGACCTGGTGGTGAATGATCTGCTGGGTTTTTTGCAGATACAGCCCGCCGGCAATGGCCTGCTGACGACCAATGCCCGCGCCTTTGATCTCTATTTGCGCGGACTGCAGAGCAATGTCGCTGTAGAGGGTGATGAACAATCTGTGCAGTTATTTCAACAGGCGATCGATGAGGATCCGCGCTTCTCGCTGCCCCATGCCAGTCTGTGCCGCCACTATGTCGATCAGTATCAATCCCTGTCTTCTGTGGGTGCTTTCGAAGAAGCCGAGCGCTTCTGCTTTCGCGCGCTGACGCTGGACAGTGCTTCTGTGGAAGTTCACGACGCGATGGGGGACATCTACGACGCCTCGGGACAATTGCAAAAGGCACGCGATTCTTATAATTCGGCATTGGCAATTAATCCTGAGCACTTTGACTCCAGATTGGGTCTGGCGCGCACCTATCTCAAGGAAAACCCGGTGTATGTGGAATCGCTGCTCACGGATTTGATGCGCAAGAATCCCGGCAGCCCGCGCACTTATTCCGCGCTGCAAAACCTGTATTTCAGTCAGGGTCGATATGCGGACGCTGTCGAGGCTGCACGGTGGTCCTTGCGACTTACCCCCGAAAGTGAGCTGGCGCAGTTCAACCTCACTGGCAACCTGATCCTTGCCGGCCATTTTGCCGAGGCCAAGGAATCGCTGATGGGAATGCTGGAAGCAGGGTCCCCTCGGGTCGGCAACATCCACAGCAATCTGGCCACTGTGTATTTTTTCGAGGGAGACTTTCGCGCAGCGGCCAATCTGTATGAACTGGCGCTTGCCCGTGAACCGGAGAGCGTGGTTATAAGCCGCAATCTCGCCGATACCTTGTGGCATATGTCCGGGCCTGAGGAAGCCAGAGTGCAGTTTGAGCAGGTGGTGGAGTTGGCACAGCGCCATTTGCGCATCAATCCGGATGACTCCACCGTACTGAGCTGCCTGCTGGTTGCTTATGGCAGTCTGGGTGATTCGGCACACGTGGCAAGTACCCTGCAAACCGTGCTGTTGCTGGATGCCGCTGATTCGCAGATTCACTACGACGCTGCCGTCGCCTTTGCCCGCCTGCAAAACCGCGAATTGAGTTCGGCGCATATCGACAAAGCCATCGAGCTCGGTTATCCACTCGCACTGATTGAGGCAGACCCCGACTTGCGTGGTGGCGCTGCCGCGACACCCTCTCAACAGCCCTCTAACTGACCGCAAATCCAGCCTTCCCTGTTTTTTTAGGCCCAGACTGGTTAACATGCGCAGCATTCATTTATCTATAAAAGGTCATGACAGAATGAGTTCTCCCGTACCCTTGAAGAAAGACACCCATGCCAAGCTGAAGGTCACAGAATCCAGCGATTTCCGCCGTTACAAGGACTCCCATCTGATCCCAATCGTTTCCCAGGATTTCTTTTCACTGTCGGCAGAATTTCCGCTGGTCTTCGTGAAAAAAGGCAAGACTGAAGAATTCATCCCGGTTGCCGTCATGGGTCTGAAGGATGGGCAAAACCTGTATTGCCAAAGCGAGACGTGGACTGTGCCAGTCGCGCCGATGATTTTTGGTGCGGCACCTTTCAGCATCGCACGTGCCGATCCACAAGGGGATCAGTTGGTTATTCTGATCGAAGAAGACAGCCCCCTGCTGAGTGAAACCACCGGTGAGCCGTTGTTCAAGGAAGATGGCGAGCGCACCGATTATTTGCAGCATCGCATCGAATTCATGTCGAAGTATGCAGAGCAGAATGTCAACACCCAGGCCATCTGCAAATTTCTGGCGGAGAAGAATTTGCTGATGACCCAGCAGGTGCAGATGCAATATCGACCGAATGCGCGGCGCTATAATATTGATGGCATCTATACCATCAGTGAGGACGCGTTGAATGCGTTGCCAGACGAGGATTTTCTGCAGATGCGCAAGCAAGGTTTGATCGCCTTGATTTATGCACACCTGGCATCCTTGCAACAACTGCGTCGTATATCCCAGAAGCAATACGATGCCGATACAGCAGCGACTGCGTAGTTGATTAGCTGGTTGATTAAGTAGTTGATTGGAGAATTGATTAAGTAGTTGGTTAGGTAGTTGATTAGAGAGTTGGTTAGAGATTTGTTTGGATGTTTGAGCGCATGGGTGACTGGGTAGGTGACAGAAAACCCGGCCTGAACTGATGATGTCAGACCTGCAATTGCAGCAGGACTGACATCAGACTCCACCGTCTAGCGCACCGCAGCCCGAGCGCGGTGAGAGCAGGCGTAAAATGACAACAACACTGGAGCAACCTCGTGAAATTTCCCTCTCAGCTGGTAGTCGCGCTTCTCTCAATATTGCTAGGTTCCATTGCAGCCAAGAGTCAGGCTCAGGTTCCACAGGCCCGGGATTTCGCGGCTGAAATTGAAGAAGCACTGCGTGAGGCTAAAGACGCAGCGGGCACGGAATTTCTTGGTACGCTCAGTCGCATCTGTCTGCTCCCCACCAGTGGCGGGGAAAACACCAGTGACAACGTGCCTGCTTATATTGCTGACCCTTCCCGAGTACCTCCCCGTGAGTCCTGGTATGCCGACCCCGCACAGGTTTTTGACAATCTGTATTTTGTCGGCGGCAAGGTGCATTCTGCGTGGGCCCTCACCACCAGCGAGGGCATCATCATTATCGACACGCTCTACCCCTACAACTCCCGTGAAGCGATCATCGATGG
>SXGR01034588.1_pt1 | contig 12998 bp, 12 predicted proteins | sample 3174711 | NCBI WGS metagenome assembly SXGR01 (sample SAMN11356860, study PRJNA531348) | freshwater metagenome | isolation source: freshwater sample F1-60 | place: China: Fuxian Lake, Yuxi | collected 2017-12-25
CCCTTGAGCAAAGCGTCCACCTGCCCGCCAACCTCATCCAGACGCCCCAGCGTCGAGATGGTGCGCTGGCGGGGACGACCGGTCTCATCGCGGAAAGACTCAACGAGCTGCACGTAGGTGTGGCCGCCGCTTCGGGTGAGCTTGGTGAACATGGCGCGAAGTGTAGCAAAAACCTTCTCGATAAGCAATAAAAATTGCCAACACTAAAAGCCAATAATATTGCCACTACATAACAACTCAAACGACAGCGCTAAGTGCTTGATTTTGTTAGGGTCGAGGGGTCAAAAACCGGGGAAAATGGAATTTGGTGTCGAACTCGGGTGATCCCGGAATTTTTTGTTGAGCCAATCGAGTTCCATCTTGAGTCGACCGATTTCTCCGTACAGTCGATCGGGTGCGCTGTGCGGCGCAATGGGTTGGGGGCGCGTTTGCCTTCGAACAAGGTCTTGGCCTGGGCCTGAATCTCGCGCTTCCATTGGCCCACCTGGACTGGGTGCACGCCGTACTCCTGCGCTATTTGATTGACCGTTTTGACTCCTCGCACCGCCTCAAGGCCTACCTTGGCTTTGAATTCCGGCAGGTGTGTGTTGCGCTTCTTCGTTTCATTCATGGCGTACCCGTTTCTTTGGGCAGTGTCCCACTCAAACACTTGTCTCAAATTTGGGGTCCACTTCATTTTACAGATTTCACGACCACAAAAAAAGTCACAGACATATAGTAATTTATATGCCTGACTTGTTGGAATTCATTGGGTCAATGGGATATTGAGTTGGCATTGCCAGCACATGCCGAAGGCAGCTCAATTCCTTGTCCTCAAGCATCAATTCCTGCCAGAAATCGGGTAACTATTTTTAGAAAGCGAACATCATCGGATTCATGACAATAGCCAGTACCGGCCCAAAGGGTTTTTTCTCTCTTGAGAGTACTACTAATTAGTAGACATTCAGTGGTGAGTGATCAGTCTACACGGTCTACAGGCATGGTGCCAAACATACGCAATCGTTAGCCAAGCAGTAGTTTGATAAGCGTCTATTCATTCGGGGTTGTGCCAAAGTGCCTATTACCTCGATAGATATCAACAGTTCAATTGTCGCCGAGGTATTTACAAGCCTATCTGAGTGCAATCGGAAGCGATTTAGAGGGCCTACCTCCGGTGAAGCTTGCGGGGGTGCCATAGCTTCTACTCTAGTTGACCTGTGATTTCCACACCGGGCCAATAACCCGGTGTGGTGTGCGCATGCAATCAGGCAAACCAACCTTTTTCAGCCAGCCGCTGGTCGCCGAGATCAAAGCGACCAGAGATGGTTAGGCCCATGACCTTGGTGCTGGTCGCATCGATGTAATCTTGCACCGCAAAACACACCATACCAGCTTCCTGGCTGACTAGCTCCTGGCAACGAGCGTACATTTCTGCACGCTTACCCTGATCCATCTCCACCCGTGCAGCGATCAATGTTTTATTAAATTCCGCGTTGATAAAGTGTGTATCGTTCCATGGGTTTTGCAGGCCGTTGGCGAATGCGCTTGTCAACTGGTCATCGATAGTAGGTCGATTGCCCCAATAAACCGCACAGAACGGCACCTTCAGCCACACGTTCGACCAATAACCGTCACCCGAAACGCGCTTCAAGTCCAACTTGATACCAGCTTTCGACAAAGATTCCTGGAACACCTGACCTGAGTCCGTGCAACCTGAGAAGGCACCTTCAGACACTTGTAACTCAATCGGTGCGGTGACACCGGATTTTTTATAGTGAAACCGCGCCTTATCGAGGTCATACGAGTTCATCTTTTGACGGCTATCGAAATACTTCATTTTGGTGGCAACCGTGTGATCGTTACCGACAGAGGCGTAACCCGAAAACACATTGTCAACGATCCTTTTGCGGTCGATACCGTACTTCAAAGACAACATCAAGTCTTTGCTGGTGTAAGGGTCACGGTCAGTGTGTGCCACAAACGCAAAGCGGTTACCCATCCCGGGCGTACGTGATATGCGAACATTTTTGTTTTTCTCCAATAAGGCGGCTGTTTTGGGATTGACACGATTTATGGCGTCGACTTGCCCGGTTACCAACGCTTGCGTCCGCGTTGCTGCATCGCCTATGTAAACTAGTTCGACACGGTCAAAATTGCCGCGGTTAGGTTTCCAATAACTGCCGGGCTTGCGGTTGAAAGTGTGGCGCACACCTGGGCGGTACTCCTCCAACGTGAATGCTCCCGTACCGTCTGGCTTGGTGAAATCCGTGGTGCCGTTAGGCACCACGATGATGTGATAGTCCGATAAGTTGTAGGGTAGATCTAGGCTACCGTTTTTCATCAAAATCTGAACCTGCGTTGGGGTTATCTTCTTTATATCGGTGATGTCTGCAATAGTTGCTTTCGCAGGCGACTTGGTGTCCCCGCGGTGCAGATTGAGCGAGTAGATGACATCGTCTGCATCTAGGGTTTTGCCGGACGTAAAGCTGATACCTTTACGGATATTGAATGTCCAATCCTTGGCGCCTGGCTTGACCTCCCAGCTTTCAAACAGTTCGCCAGTAGCGCTGCCGTCGTCTGCAATTTCAACTAGGCCGTTCCACAGCATCGAGCCTACGGCAATCGGAATTGAATCTGCCCAAGTGCGGGGATCCAGGCTGTCTGATGGCGATCCACCTTCCATGCCCAAGCGCAAGGTGCCACCTTTTTTGGGAGCACCTTGTGCCATGACAGGGGGTGCACCGACCATAGCTGACAGGCCGACCGCTGAAGCTCCGAGGATGAGCTGGCGTCTGTCCACCATTGCGTCCAACTGGGTTATGTTTTTCAGGTTTTTCATAGTGTAGGTCTCTCAATCGTGTTAGTTTTGGTAAAAGTGATTCCAGGCTGCTTTCAGGGAGCGAAAAAGTTGCCAACAAAACTTTTTGGTGAAAATGCTGGTGGCCTAAACCGCAAAAAGATGCTACAGGCGACGTTAATATTTTCATAACGAAATTTAATGAATGGAATGTTCGACTTAACTGCATTTACCCGTGTCTGACCATTGGACTAGCTTTTTGTTGGACACGGTGTCCCGCCCAGGTTGTCCAATCTGTAGCATCGAGAGTGCATTTTTGACACAGGGGTCACTGGATGGCCGAATTGGCGTGAAATCTGGTAACTCGTGCGCGAGACGGGTCGGACCGCTCCAGTTGGCCCAGCCGAGCGTCTGCCGCACCAGCGTATTGTCCGAACTTGCCGCCGAATAATGGTGCTGCGCGCGGGACTATCGTCTTAATGTGCGGTCGTAAAAGCTCCGACTGGTCGCACAGCGAGTTGCCGACTAGGTTTAGACCGACGTCCGTGACCACAGAGGTGGGACAAAATTAAAGTTCCGCCTAAATCGTGACAGCGTGGTGTGGGAATGGGATATCAAACGGCCCAGCGTCAGCCCTTGTAAAGTTCGATATGCTGAGGGGTGACTTCCCAGACACGTGCTACAGACTAGGCCACCGGCCAAACGCGTCGAAATGGCCTATGCAGTTAACACCAGATGATGGAGTGCCCGCGCTTGGGCGTGGGCTTGGAAATCATCGATTCCGAGTTATGTGGTCAAGCATCATGCGCCGTCAATGAGCACTGCCCCTCCGTCTCACCTTTATTCGACAAAAGGTGAATCAGATCATCCAACCAAGGCCAGACTTCAGACGCAGAGTTATTGACTACTAGATAAATATTTCTCGTGAAATTCGGTGCTTGATCAATTGAGAACAGACGCTGGTCGGTTAAGTACGGAAGAGCCAAGCGCTCGGGTAGGTAGGCTGATCCGGGATTTTTCAACAGAAACTCTATGGCCCATGCAGAGGTCCCAAGCGTCACTCGAGCGGTGCCCGCATCGGAGTAAGCCAAGGCATGTTGCTGGCGAAAATCTTCTCCATGGTCCACATAAATATAGCCCGGATCGAAGCGCATAGGACGGTCGCGCTCTGTCGCGCACAGAATCAGCTTATCTGGCTGCAGAGCATGAATTTTTTGGCTTCCTGTTGCCGCTAAACGGCTGGTAAGGACTGCATCTAGAAGACCAACCCCCAGCGCCTCTTCCAAATTATGCTGCTCTCCATGCGATACAGAGAGCGCCATAGGTGGTTGTTCCATGTTGACCCTCTTGAAAAAAGTGCTGCCGAGGCCGAACCACAGGTCGACATGACAGCCGAAATTGCAAACCGCTTTTGTGCCCTTCGGAAGCGACGCTTCCTGGCGTGCCTGCCGCCAAAGCCCGGTCATGAGTTCGGCGTATCGCATCAGCTTCGTTCCGGCGGCCGTCAACGTGGTTCCAGATTTGTTGCGATTCAGCAAAACCTGGCCAAGGTCGTCCTCCAGTGTTTGCAGACGAGCAGATACCGTGGACTGCGTTACGTGCAAGCGCTCGGACGCACGAACAAGACTGCCGGTTTCTACGATTGCCAAAAATGTTTGTAGAAAAATAATGTTCATATCATTGCCTTAGATCGGAATTCCCGATTTATATCACCTAAATAATTTGATATACAAATACAAACTCGCTTGTTAAATTTTGATCACTCAAATTCTAAACTGAAGCGGATGTCACAAATACCGAACACCAGTAATGACGCGTTGGTCTCGAGAGAGTCCTACCTCCGTGCCTTGCGTCGAGTTGCAAGCAGCGTGGCGGTGGTCACAACCAATGGCCCGGCCGGGCGCCATGGCGCGACGGTAAGTGCCTTCTCTTCGGTGTCAGCGGACCCGCCAACGGTCCTAGTCTGTTTGAGGAGTGACAGCCGGATTGCCCGTGCGGTTGCCCAAAACAAAAAGCTGTGTGTCAATGTTCTTTCTGAAGAACGTTCGGACATAGCAAATCGGTTCGCAGGTCGTGATGACGGTAGTTTGCATGATCGTTTTACTGGGATTGACGTTTGTGATGTTCAGGATGAACCTCCTGAAATTGATGGTTCAACTACGTTCTCCGGCAGAGTCGTCAGCGCAGTTACATCGGGTAGCCACATTATTTTCATTTGTGAAGTGGGGATGGTGCATGAGGGGGACAACTCACCGCTGACCTATTTGAACGGTGCTTACCACTTTGTCACGCCCCATGCCACCCTGCCCCACGACAGCCAGATCTGCCGATCAGTCTGAGCACAGGAACTCACATGACCGATATCAAAATTTATCGAATGCTGATTGACGGAAAGTGGGTCGGAGCCAGTGACGGGAAAACATTCGACAGCGGTAACCCCACTACCGGTGCAATTTGGGCGCGCATACCTGAAGCAACTGCAGAAGATGTTGACTCCGCCGTATGCGCTGCGGACCGGGCATTCAACTCGAGCCCTTGGTCCAGCATGAGCGCTACTGAGCGAGGACATTGCTTACGTCGGCTTGGCGATCTGCTGGTAGAGCGATCCGAAGCGCTGGGTACGACCGAAACAGTCGACACCGGCAAGTTGCTTAAGGAAACCTGTTGGCAGGCGAAATACATCTCGGAGTACTACCACTTCTACGCAGGTTGTGCCGACAAAATTCTTGGGCAAACACTACCGATCGACAAGCCGGACATGATGGCTTTTACGCTGCGCGAACCGTTGGGTGTAGTAGCTGCGGTGGTGCCATGGAATTCCCAATTGTTCTTGTCAGCAGTCAAGATTGGCCCAGCACTGGCGGCAGGAAACACGGTTGTTTTGAAGGCATCGGAATACGCCTCGGCCGCGATCCTAGAGTTCGGGCAGTTGATAGCGCTTGCGGGCATACCCGACGGAGTGGTGAATATCCTCACGGGGCATGGCGACCCATGTGGTCGGGCTCTAACCTCGCACAAAAAGGTTGCTCGAATTTCGTTTACGGGTGGCCCAGCGGCGGCACGCCAAGTCCTAACTAACTCCACCCATAACTTTGCCGAGGTGTCGCTGGAGTTGGGTGGAAAGTCGCCGTTGATCGTTTTTGAGGATGCGAACTTAGACAGCGCGTTAGACGGTGCAATTTCCGGCATCTTCGGCGCGGCTGGACAAAGCTGTGTGGCAAGTTCAAGGCTTTTGCTGCAAGACTCGATTGCGGACGTATTTCTGGCTCGGATGACGACGCTGGCAACTCGCGTAAATATCGGAGATCCTTTATTGGAGTATACCGAGATGGGGCCAATCTGTACGCTTGGGCAGCTCGAGAGCATCGAGCGGGAGGTAGCCTACGCGATCAGCCAAGGCGGCAGGGTGCTGTGCGGCGGCAAGCGCGTAGCAGGGTTGGCTGGCCAGTTTTACGAGCCGACGATCATCGATTGCCCACGCTCGGACTTGCGAATCCTAGATACCGAATTATTCGGACCGGTGCTGAGCGTCTTGCGTTTCAAAGACGAGAAGGACGCTATCCGCTTGGCAAATGACTCAGAGCACGGACTGGCAGCTGGCATCTTTACGCGTGACAGCGCACGGTCGTTGCGGATGGTCAAAGCGGTTAAAACAGGAATCGTATGGGTCAATACCTATCGGGCCGTGTCTCCGATCGCCGAATTTGGCGGGATAAAAAACTCCGGATACGGTCGCGAAAGCGGGTTTCAAGCCGTACAGGACTACACCCGCGCAAAAACCGTCTGGATAAATACCTCGGACCAGCCATTGGGCAGTCAATTCGTCGCTCGCTGATAACCGTAAACGCTAACGGCCAAGTCATAGCCATCACATTCTCACTATTGGAAAAAAATGAAATTTCAACTCGCAATTAATTTGGAGCGCATGGACGCTTCCATCGGCATGGAAGAAGTGGCTAAACACACACTTGAAATGGTGCAAATGGCCGAACGTGGTGGTTTTGAGATCGTCTGGGCGGCCGAACATCACGCATTGGAAATGACTATCGCACCCAATCCGTTTCAGCTTCTCACTTGGTGGGGGGCGCATACCGACCGCATCAGGTTGGGTACCGCCTGTGTAGCGGCCGCTTATTGGTCACCCATACGCCTAGCGGGGGAGGCTGCAATGATCGATCTGATTACCGGCGGCCGGCTTGAATTCGGCATTGGCTCTGGCGCCTACCAGCGTGAGTTTGACAGGATGCATCCAGGCTTAAAACAAACGGATTCGTGGAAATACATGTATGAGTTGCTACCCGCAGTACTGGCACTTTGGCAGGGAGACTATGCCCATGAAGGAGAGTACTGGTCTTTCCCGACATCCACATCGGTGCCCAAGCCCCTGCAGCACCCTCATCCGCCAGTTTGGGTCGCTGCGCGTGCGCCCATGACCTTCGACTATGCCGTTGCGAATGGCTACAACATCATGTCTTGGCCACTGACGAGGCCCATGGCCGAAGTGGATCTCTACCTGTCGCGCCTTGACGACGCGATGGCTAAGCATCCTGGCGCAGAGAGGCCAAGGATCGTGATGATGCGTCACACGGCCATTTATGACACCGCCGCAAAGGGCGACGTTCCCCTGGCTGCCGTGCGTCGACAGTTGGGCCAGTTCGAGAACCTGATGAAAAACAGCGGCGATGTACAAAACGGCTTTACCCGTGGAATACCGACCGAAGAGCTTAGTAACCGCCCTGAATATGACACTGACATGCTGACCAGAAATCTGATGTTCGGCACTCCAAACGAGGCAATTGTCAAACTCAAGACCTACGAGGAACGTGGCGTGGATGCATTCATGTACTACGCCAGCCTTGGTTTGGGCCTGGCCGAACAGAAACGGTCGTTGGAGCTTTTCTGCAACCAAGTCATGCCGGCTTTTTCCTAAAAGATAGCTAGCATGCCTGCCGAAATTCGTCGAACCTTGTTGCAAATACAGACCACTCGAATCGAGGGCGGCAAGGCAGTCCCCACTCCTACCCGGTTGGTCGCCGCACTTGCCATCATCCGCAATCCGTGGGCTGGTCGCGGATGGGTTGAAAACCTTCAGCCAGAGGTACGGGATATCTGCCCTGAAATTGGAAAATTGCTCACCGACATGGTCCTGGGTGTGACGGGGCATACGCTAGAGGGCTATGGCAAAGCATCGGTCGTAGGCATGGGCGGTGAAATCGAACATGCGCAGGCGCTGACACACTCCCTTTGGTTTGGTAACCAGTTCCGAGATGCAGTACAGGCCAAGACCTACCTGGTCTTTACCAACACCCGTGGCTCAGCGGGCTGCTCCATGATGATCCCCCTTATGGACAAGGACGATGGCGGGCGGCGATCACACTACCAGACCATCCACCTGACCGTGCCGGATGCTCCTGCAGACGACGAAATCATCGTGGCGCTGGGCGCATCGATTGGCGGGCACCCGCTTCACCGAATTGGCGACCGCTACCAAGATTTGAAAGACATGGGCCGCGATATCGACAATCCGGCGGGGGTGTAGGCATTGAAATGCCTTAGCACTGATGGCACAGCGTACGCTCTGGCTGGCCCGCACGGCGCACCGGTCGTGGTACTGATACATGGGCTTGGCCTGACCCAGCGGCTATGGGACCAATTGGGGCTCGAGCTGGCCGGACAATATAGGGTGTTGACCTATGACCTGTGCGGTCACGGTGAAACTGTGTTGCCTACACGCCAACCCAGCCTGACCGTATTGTCTGACCAACTCTGCGCCTTATTGGACATTCTTGGCATTGAACGCTGCGCCATCATCGGTTTTTCGCTGGGCGGCATGATTAGCCGCCGCTTCGCGATCGACTATCCAAACCGGGTCACTGCGCTCGCCATCCTAAATTCGCCACACGAGCGCAGCCTAGAGGCGCAGCAGCTGGTCGAGCAGCGCGCTGTACAGACAGCCGCTGGCGGCCCGGCTGTAACGATCGACAGCACGCTGGAGAGATGGTTTACGCCAGGGTTTCACGAGCGCCAACCAGAGATCGTGGCGCTGGTTAAGGGCTGGGTACTGGCCAACAATTCCAATAACTTTGCGTTACATCGGAGGGTTTTGGCCAGCGGCGTCATCGAACTGATTCGGCCCACTCCACCCATCACGGCGCCCACTCTGGTGATGACCTGCGAAAACGACAGTGGTAGCACACCGGCTATGGCGTATGCCATTGCCACAGAAATTAAAGGTGCGCAGACGATCGTCGTACCCGAACTGCAACACCTAGGCATAATGGAGCGGCCAGAACTTTTCACGGAGCCGATCGTAAGGTTTCTCTCAAGCCTCCCGCTCACATCCTGGGCAATTCCAAAAGGAAACAAACTATGACAGTGCTCACTGGCGGCCAGGCCGCAGTAGAAGCCTTGAAAACCGAAAAGGTCACCCATGTGTTTGGCCTGATTGGCTCTGCCACCATGGAGCTGTTAGATGCACTATTTGATGCACCTGAGATCAAGTTCATCGGCGTGCGCGACGAGCGCACCGGAACTCATATGGCCGATGGGTATGCACGCGCGAGCGGCAATGCCGGCGTCATTTTGGCCGGGCAAAACGGGCCGGGCGCCACCAATCTGGTTACCGGCCTGGCCCAAGCGGCTGCCGCTTTTTCACCGGTGGTCTCGATTGCGGGAGCACTGTCTTCTGCCCACGTCTATCGCGATGCGTTCCAAGAGGTAGACCAACAGGCACTGTTTCGCCCAGTTACCAAAAAGACTTGGACCGCGACCAGTGCAGACCGGATTCCTGAAATGTTCCGTGAGGCGTTTCGAACGGCCATGACGCCGCGTAGGGGGCCGGTGCAGCTGAACCTTCCGCGCGATGTGCTGTCTGCCACGGCTGACTTCCCTAGTTTTCAGCAGCCCACAGATTACCGGAACCATACCGTACCGGCCGGTGAGCAGTCGGCCATTGACCGGGCAGCGTTGCTATTAGCCAATGCACACCGCCCGGTGATCATCGCCGGCGGCGGCATCAAGAATTCTGGCGGACATTTGCAAGCTCTAGCTTTGGCCGAAGCACTAAATGCTCCGATTGTGACGTCGCCTGGGCACGGCGACGCGATACCCTTTAGTCATCCACTGAACGCCGGGCAAATGGGGCCGCGAGGCAACCTGGTCGCATCCCGCCTAGTGTGTGAAGCCGATGTGATCTTGGCACTAGGGACTCGGATTGGCTTTAACGCTACTTTTTATAGCTACGACAACATCAACCGGCAAGCGGCGATCATCCAGGTGGAGCTGGACCCCAGTGCCATCGGTCGCCACTTTCCGGTCGAGATTGGCATCTGGGCGGATGCACCGACTGCAGCGGACCAATTGCACAAGGCGGTGACCGCGCTGCAAAAAAGCGCTGCGGTTGCGCAGTGGACTGCCGATTTTCAGACCGAGCGGGGTGCATATCTTGAAAAACGTGATGCGGATGCGTTGATGGACGTGATGCCAATTCATCCCTCCGGCTTGTTCAAGACTTTGCGCAGTGTGCTGCCTAGGAACGCCGCCATCACCATGGACGCCGGTACGCTGTGTTTGCAGGCCACTGACGCACTCAACTACTGGGAACCCAAAAGTCTGTTCACGCCGCTCGATTTTGGGTTGGTCGGCTTTTCCTTTGCCTGCGGGCTTGGAGTGAAGATCGCCCAACCGGAGCGCCCGGTGGTGAGCCTGATGGGTGACGGAGGTTTCGGCATGACCGTGTCGGAGTTGAGCACGGCTGTAGATCATGGGATCAACACCGTCACAGTGGTGATGAACAACCAGTGCTGGGGCGCCGAAAAGGCTTATCAGCGCGATTTTTTTGGTGGCCGTTATATCGGTGCGGATATTCGTAGCCCGCCGTTCGATAAGTTGGCAGAGCTCTATGGCGCCGCCGGTTTTCGGGCAGAGACGCTGGCCCAACTGGCGCAGGCGATGGAGGCTGCACTGGTGTGCGGCAAGCCTGCAGTCATAGACGTCGCTGTGGACCCGGCGGCGTTGTACAGCTTTCGCCGCGACAGTTTCAAACACCGAGGAGGCTAAGCCCATGACCCTAGAAAACATCTATCCGCACACGGCGGCGCAAAAAGCCGATGGCGACTGGAATCCGAGCTGGGATCTATTCCAGGAATTGGATCCAGCCTACTTGGAAGCATTTCTGGCTTTTCGTGCCGTCCCAATCCGTAAAGGTCCATTGGAGCAGAAATATAAAGAAATGATCTTCATTGCCATCAACGCGGCGACTACGCATCTGCATGGCCCGGGCGTGCGCCGCCATATCCAGAATGCATTGAGGGCCGGTGCCACCAAGGCAGAAATTTTGGAAGTTATTCAGCTGACGACGATCATGGGCGTCCACTCCATGAGCCTCGCAGCGCCAATACTGCAAGAAGAAGTTGTAATTTTTGAGCGGTCGATTTAAGCGCGGGGCCACTGCTAAGATGCATTGGTTGGCAGATACAATTTAGTGATTCACTTTGGCTTTGCAGCCTTCATTGCATTGGGCTTGTTGTTAATCCCAATCGGCAGGCTTTTGGCTTGGAATTGGGTGCGTCATCACCGCTTGCGCACCTTGCATGCAGCGCTGATGGTTTTCGTAGCACTTGAGGCCGTGATCGGTATGACCTGCCCGCTCACCACGCTGGAAGCTTATTTGCGTGGCACCCAAGCGCACGAGTCATTCTGGGCTGAGCAAATCCATCGTCTTTTGTTTTGGGACTTGCCGCTCAGTTTCTTTTTGATCTTGTACTTGGCCTGTGCGGCATGGGTCATTTGGCTTTGGTTCTTTTGTCGCCCGAGGCCAAAATGAGCTTTTATGGTGCGCAGTTTTTGTGCATGTTTGCACACAGCGCGCTCGCCAAGTTTGGCCCAAAGCGCAGCATTCAAAATGCGCCATATGGTTGTGTTAAAAATTGGCCACGTCTGTGAGTAGCCCAATGAAAACCATACACAAATGCCGCCTTTTACTTGCCGCCATTGGTCTGGTGATTGTTCATGGCCATGTCTTTGCAGTCCAGGCTTTGTCAAAAGTCAGCGCCCAAACGCTTGTGCTCGAATTAAAGGGTGCCACGGTTGAGGTGGACGTTTACCCACCAACAGCCACGCCGACCGGCGCTGCCATCTTGGCCCATGGTGGTTTTCGAAATCGTAAAACGATGGCTGAGCACGCACAGGCGCTGGCAGCCCGTGGCGTGTTGGCGCTCGCGCCCAACTTGCCGTGTTGGTTTGACCACCGCTGCAACGCACGCGCCATTGCTGAGCTGGTCCATCAGCTGCGCGGTACAGAGACTTTCGGACCTAGGGTCCAACGCGTCATGTTGGTTGGTTTTTCAGCCGGTGGGTTGTCGAGTTTGTTGGCTGCAGACACTCCGGGCGTGGTGGGCTTTGTGGGCTTGGATTCATTTGACCAATCGCTGCCCAATTCATCTGAAAATTTAGGACTTGCTGCCGCCAGCCGTCTTGCGACCGAGACACTGTTGATGAGAGCACCCGCATCGCGTTGCAATGCGTATTCAGCGTCAGCGCCATGGAGTTCGCAGTTCAAAGCACTTTGGCGCGATGTGTTGGCGCCGACTTTTGAAAAAGCCTGGACTGCAAAGACATGGCCATGAACAATCACCAGACCAATGGCGGCGTCAACAGCCAGCATCCCGATTCAAAAAAACGTATAAATTTTCCAGCCCCACAAGCTACAAATCTGCTACCCAGCTACTCAGCCCAGCCCTCATGCGTAAAACTGCGCTGTAGCGCTTTTTTGATGCCCGCACGCTGTGCCCGATTGGGTCCTGCGTCCGTAAAAAATTGGGCTACGAAAAATTATGGTCAAGTACTTGTCAAATCAGGATGGTGATTTCTACTGGGTACCCACCACCCCAAGCGCTATTCCCAAGGACGTGGCCTGCGCTTGCTTTGAAGCTCGCCAACGTTCATCTCGCCCTGCAGCGGAGCAGCATAGAACCGATCAATCATCTCAGGACAGGTTCGTGCGTTTCTCGCCAACGTCAACGTGTCCACCGTCCTGCCAAACATCAACCTAAACATGATGCTGCTGTGGCGCAGGCTGTAAAGGCTTCGAGGCTCGCCAAGGTTGCTGACTTTCAAACCTGTGGCATCCAGCACAATGTCAAACTGCTTGGCCAGTGATTTCAATGCGTTGTCTCGGGACTTGGCGTGAGTCATGAACACGTAGTCAGTTGGCTCAACTGGC
>SXGR01148472.1_pt1 | contig 12997 bp, 8 predicted proteins | sample 3174711 | NCBI WGS metagenome assembly SXGR01 (sample SAMN11356860, study PRJNA531348) | freshwater metagenome | isolation source: freshwater sample F1-60 | place: China: Fuxian Lake, Yuxi | collected 2017-12-25
CCGAGAGCGACTCGACATAACGCCTCTGCCCCTCAGCATAGATCGTGTCGAAGGCCAGCGACGACTTGCCGGACCCGCTCAGCCCTGTGATCACGACAAGCTGGTCGTGCGGGAGCGTCACGTCGATATTCTTGAGGTTGTGTTCGCGGGCGCCTTTGATGATGATTGAGTTATGCATAAGGGACGGGATTATACCATGCAGACCGGCTCGCCTTGACAAACTTGGAAGGCCGATGCTACCAACCTTCCATGGTACAGGCCTCTATACCGCCAGTTCAGAAGGGGACGGACGCCCCGGCTGCCCCGCTTGCCGTTTCGACCTGGTCTGGCCAGGCCCGCGAACAGGCGGTCCAGCGGATGTTCACCGCAATCGCCCGCGTCTACGACCTCAACAACACGCTCTTGAGTTTCGGGCTCCACCATCGCTGGAAGAAAATCACCGCCTCCTACGTCCCAGTCACGACGGGAGGCAGGGCCCTCGACGTGGGAGCCGGCACAGCAGACCTAGCCCTCTTGGTCGAGCCTCGCATGGGGGCCAATGGCCGGGTCATTGCCTCGGATCTGAACCATGCCATGCTGGTCGAAGGATTGAAGAAAGTCGCCAGCCGGGGCCTGAAACAGAGAATCACCTGCCTTGAAGCCAATGCCGAACACCTGGGATTTCCCGACGGGACCTTCCATGCCGTGACGACGGGATTTTGCATGAGGAACGTCGGCAATCTCACCCAGGCCTTGGGCGAAATCCATCGAGTATTGAAGCCCGGCGGCCGCTTCGTCTGCCTCGAATTCTCCCGGCCTGTCTATGGCTGGCTCAGGGGTCTATACGATTGGTATTCCTTTACGCTCCTCCCCTGGATCGGCACGAAGGTCGCGAGAGACAAGACCGGAGTGTATGAGTACCTGCCTGCCTCGATCCGGGCGTTTCCCGACCAGGAATTGTTAAAGCAGCGGCTCTTGACGGCGGGGTTCCGACTGGTCGAATATCGCAATCTTTCTGGCGGCATCGTCGCCATCCATATCGCGACCAAGTAACCGCATGAACTCGATTCTTTATGTTTTTCTGCCCTGCAAAAAGATCTACCCCATCGGGGTGACCTATCTGGCTGATTTCATCCATCGACGTAAGCCGGAGGTGCGGCAGCACATCCTCGACCTGTCCCTCTTTCCCGAAGACCAACGAAGCGCCGCAGTCCGCGATGCGGCCACTGAATTCAAGCCGGACCTCGTCTGCTTCTCCTGGCGCGACATCCAGATCTTCTCGCCGCACGAGGGAGATTCCTCGCTAGAACATGCGTTTAACTTCTACTTTGCGAGCAACCCCCTCAAGCGAATTACCGCCTCCTTTGCGGGGCTGCAACAGCTCTACCGCTACTACAGCCATATCCGGGCGGCGCTCTCCTATCCCTGGTTGATCGCAAAGGAGTTCCCGAGGGCACAGATCATGATCGGCGGAGGGGCCTTTACCGCTTTTGCCGATCAGCTCATCCAGAAACTGCCGGAAGGCACGATCGGAATTCTGGGAGAAGGCGAAGACGCCATCCTGAAAGTGATTGAAGGCCAGTCGCTGGAGCAGGAACGATACATCCTCAGGGAAGGCAAGACCGTGCGAAAGGGCCAGCAGGGAGCGCCGGCTCGCCTCGATACGCTCACCGTGGACCTGCCCTACCTGACCTCGATCTTCCCCCAGTACAAGGAATATCTGGGGGAATCCATCGGGGTCCAGTCGAAGCGGGGCTGCCCCTACGACTGCGCTTTCTGCCTCTACCCCTACATCGAAGGCAAGCGGGTCCGCTATCGGCCCCCCGCTATGGTCGTTCAGGATATTTCACAGCACTACCATCAATGGGGGGCCAGACGTTTCTGGTTCACCGATGCCCAGTTCATTACAGGCAAGGAGGCCTATCCCCAATGTATCGAGATCCTGGAACGGATTCTCGCGGAGAAGCTGGAGGTCGAATGGTCCGGCTATATCAGGACCTCGCTCATCACCCCGGAATTGGCCAAGCTCATGGTCCGATCCGGCGTCGGGGACCTGGAAGTCGCCATTACCTCCGGCTCCCAGGAGGTGCTGAACGACCTCCATATGGGGTTCAAGCTGGAACGGCTCTACGATGGCTGCCGCTATCTGGCGGAGGCGGGGTTCAAGGGGAAGGTCATCCTCAACTATTCGCTGAACAGCCCCAAAGAGACTGAGGAGTCGCTGCTCCAAAGCGTGGAGTCCTATAAAAAAGTCGCCGCGATCCTGGGTGAAGAGCGGGTGTTCCCCCTCATGTTCTTTTTAGGCATTCAACCGAACACAGATCTGGAACAACGGCTATTGGAAGAGGGCTACCTCTCGGCCGGCTATAACCCTCTGATGCTGACCCCGACCAGTATCAGGAAGCTCCTCTATAACCCGGCCCCGCTCAACTCCTTCATTGCCAAGGCCTGCCTCAGGGCCTGGGAACGGAAAGAAGGCAGCAGAGACCCACGGAAATGGACCGGATCCCTCTCGCAAACTCCAAAAGAATCAGTCACTTATGCTGACAAAAGCCTGATCAAGGGGATCGAAGGAAACTCCGGCCGCGATGCCCTCCTGTCCCTGGAAGAGATCCTGCGCTCCCGGCAATCGCTGCGTTCCGCAAAGGATTCTGGCGACAAATCCGCTGTCACACGGGGGGTCTAAATCCCGTCCACCTGCCCCATTCGATACCTTGCATTCCATTTTGGGCCGATGGTATCATCTTTGTTCCTTGAGACTGAGGAAGCACGTCAACCATTTGTAAGCTTTGACAATTACTCTCGTTCGCCCTGGCCTGGAGGGCATCCTGAGGAGACTTTTCAATGTATAAGACGATCTACGTGCCGGTTGATAACTCCGACCATTCCAACACCGCCGTCGACATCGGAGTGCACTTTGCCAAAGCCTTCGGCTCGAAGATCGTGGGCAGCCACGTCTACGCGGCCAAAATGCATGACAAGCGCTTCAAACAGATGGAAGCGGGCTTACCCGAAGAGTACCACGATGAAAAAGAGCTCGACCGGCAACGCCAAATCCACGATTCGCTGATTACCCGCGGCCTCCAGATCATCACCGACTCCTACCTCGACTACGTCGACAAGAAATGTGCGGAAAACAACCTGCCGATCGAGCGCCGCTCGCTCGAAGGCCGGAACTGGAAGGTCCTGGCAGAAGACATCAATAGCAACGCCTACGACCTCGTGATCATGGGCGCCTTGGGCGTCGGCGCGGTCAAGGACAGCATGATCGGCAGCAACACCGAACGTGTGCTTCGCCGCGTGCGCAATTCGGACATGCTGATCGTTAAGCAGACCCAGCCCATGACCAGCGGCAGAATCGTGGTCGCGGTGGACGGCAGCCCCTATTCGTTCGGCGGACTCATGACCGGCCTGGCGCTCGGCAAAGCCTTCAACATGCCGGTCGAAGCCATCTCCGCCTTCGATCCCTATTTCCACTATGCCGCCTTCCATAGCATCTCGGGCGTCCTTAACGAGGAAGCCGGCAAGGTGTTCCGGTTCAAGGAACAGGAAAAGCTCCACGAAGAAATCATCGACAGCGGCCTCGCGAAAATCTACCAGTCGCACCTCGATATCTGCCGCGAAATCGCGCAGGCCGAGCAGACCGACGTCAAAACCACCCTCCTAGACGGCAAGGCCTTCGAAAAGATCATTCAATATGTCCGCAAGGACATCCCGGCCCTGCTCATCGTCGGGCGAATCGGCGTGCACAGCGACGAGGATATGGATATCGGCAGCAACACGGAAAATCTCTTGCGCGCCGCGCCTTGCAATATCTTGGTCTCGAACAGAAAGTACGTGCCTCCGATCGATACGCTGGCCGAATACACCATCGCCTGGACGGAAGAAGCCCTCCGCCGGATGGAAAAGATCCCGATCTTCGCCAGAGGCGTGGCCAAGACGGCTATCCATCGTTATGCCATCGAAAAGGGCCATACCATCATCAGCAACACAGTCGTCGATACGGCCATCGGCCACATCCTGCCCAAGGGCGCGATGGACGCCATGCGCGCGCTGGGCGGCAATCTCGAAGCAGCCGGCATCGACCGTGACAAGATGCAGGCGGACGAGTCTGTGGCCAAGGATCTGATGGGCGATACCCTCAGCGGCATGATGACCGAAATCGTGAAAGAAAAGCCGAAAGTCAGTGAAGCGACTCAAGGCTATCTGGACCGGATGAACCAGAACTACTTCGTCTGCGACGGGTGCGGCTATGTCGGCAAGGGCGAAACCCCCGTCAAATGCCCCGTCTGCGCCGCAGGCGGCGACCGCTTCAAACTGGTCGACAAGACCATCTTTGAATCGGCTGCGAATACCGAAGGAGCCCTGGAAACGGACCTGACCTACGATGACGTCCCCATGCAATGGACGAAGGACGCGAAAGAAGCCATCCGTGCCGTCCCGGCTGGATTCCAACGCCGGCGCGCCAAAGCGAAGATCGAAAAGACCGCTCGCAAGCTCGGCATGACCACGATCACGCTGGAGTATGCAGCCCCCACGATTCAGGAAGCGGCCTCTGAAGACTACACCCCCATCTTCGCGAACAAGGGAACCGGCGCCTCGGCCGAAGCCCAGGCCACCGTGGCAGCGGTCACGAACGGCACCCATGGCGCTGCCGCCTCCCCAGAGACCGATCATGGGAACGGAAACGGCCAGGCTGCGGAAGCAGCTCCTGCTTCTCCCTATACCTGGTCTCCCGATGCGCAAGCCAGACTCGAACGGGCGCCGGAAGGGTTCATGCGCGAATGCACACGCGCCCTCATCGAAAAACATGCCGAGAAGATCGGCGTCACGACCATCACGGCCGAAGTGGCCAATGAGGGGATCGAGCAGGCCAAGGACTACATGGCAGACGCGATGAAGACCGGCAACCTGAAGGACATGATCGCCAACCTGACCGGTGCGCCGAAGTCAGGGGCCGGCCGCTGATGGGACGGTCTCTCCCGGTCCTGAACTTTCCGGCTCTGTCAGGAACGCTCGGCTCCATCCAACAGCAAGTCACGCAGTTCTTTACGCCGGCCTCGACGGCTCCGGCGCCGCACGACGGCCGGACGGTCGACGACTTCAAGCCCTATCTGCTCGCGCTGAACCTCACGAAACGCTGCAATCTCAAGTGCGACCATTGCTATCTCGACGCGACGACGAAGTCCGCCGGCGGGGACGACGAACTCTCGACCGATGAATGTTTCAAACTCATCGATCAAATCGCCGAGGTCAACAAGGGTTGCCTCATCGTGATCACCGGCGGCGAACCGCTCGTCCGCCCAGACATCCTCGACATCGCGCGCCATGCCGTGAAACACCGATTCATGGTGGTCTTCGGGACCAACGGCATGCTGATCAACGACCAGATGGCGAAGAACTTGGTCGAAATCGGCGTGATGGGCATGGGCATCAGCATCGATTCGCTCGACCCCCAGAAACATAATCAGTTTCGTGGCGTCCCTGGCGCCTGGGAATCCGCCCTCGCCGGCATCGAAGCCTGCAAACGGAACGGGCTGGCCTTCCAGGTGCATTTCAGTGCGCAGCCCATGAATTATCAGGAGCTGCCTGCCGTTATCGATTGGGCGCACCAGCTCGGCGCCAAGGTGCTCAACGTCTTCTTTATGGTCTGCACCGGGCGCGGCGAAGAACTCACCGACATCACCCCGGCCCAATACGAAGAAGTGCTCGGCTATCTGGTCAACTGCCAGGATAACTATAAAGGTATGCTCGTCCGGGCCCGCTGCGCCCCGCACTTCAAACGGCTGGCCTACGAAAATGATCCAAATTCTCCGATCACTAAAGCAACCGGCTATATGGGAGGCGGCTGCCTCGCCGGCACTAATTACGCGCGGGTCACCCCCAACGGCGAATTGACTCCTTGCCCCTACATGCCCCTGTCGGCCGGAAACATTCGCGAGACCAGCTTTGCCGATCTCTGGGATAAGTCCGACGTCTTCAACTCCTTCCGCTATCCGCAGCTCAAGGGCAAATGCGGCGATTGCGAATATACCGACATCTGCGGCGGCTGCCGGGCGCGCCCCTACGTCGATCACGGAGACTGGCTGGACGAAGATGAATGGTGTCTCTACACGCCGAAGGGCGGGGAGAAAATCAAAGTCGCCTTCAATACACCAGAGGAAGGCGATATCGCCTGGGATGCGGACTCGGAGTCGCGGCTGAACAAGATCCCCTACTTTTTGCGGGCCATGGTCAAAAAAGGCGTCGAAAAGCACGCGCGCGAAAATAGCATCCCCCTGATTACCATTGAATTGATGGAAGAGCTCCGCAAGAAACGATTCGGCAACGACGCGCCGATGTTCCGGCCGTAGCGTGAGACGTAAAACGTAAGAAGCATACAGCTTCGAATTCGCGACCGACCTTGCACCAGTCACCTTTCACGTTTCACGAGTCTAAAAAATGGACGCGCTGCAAAGCCTCTTCACAGACCTCAATACGCTGATCCCGATCATCAATCATTGGGTTCACTTGCTGTCGGCGGTCATCTGGATCGGCGGGCTCGCCTTCCTCGTCATGGCCGTGACCCCCGGGCTGAAAAAAGCAGTCGCTAAGGACCAGATCAAGCCGATCACCGATGTCTTCTATCAACATTACAAGAAAGTGGCGGGCGTGCTGCTCGTCGTCCTGCTCTTTACCGGCGGGGTCAACTTCCACTACGTCAATCAGGTCATCATCTCGCAAACCGGCAGCGGCATCCAGCACCATGCAAAATACCTGACCGTCTTCTTCATCAAACTATTTCTCGTGCTCGGCCTGCTGACCCTCTTCCTCTATACCGTGCTCTTCAAATCAGACGAAGCAGAAGAAGGCGAAGAAGCCTCCTACGAGGTGATCCCCTTTCAACAGGTTGCGCTCTGGATCGGTTTCTTCATCCTCCTCTGTGCCGCTGCGATGAAACACCTGCATCAATAGGCTCGCGCACCTCCGACTCCCTCTCGTTTACACCTTTCGCACAGCTCTACGCCTGTATCTTCAAAGATAAAGGCGTACCCCATCAGATACGCCTCACTCTATAAACTCCTCTCTCTTGCTTACCGGCCGAACCAAAATTACTCAACAGGTTACATCATAAAACCTGAGTATTTTTATTGATAACGCTCTGGTATGGGAGTTGCTGTGTCGCTGTAGCCCTCCCATCGCCAACCGCATGAGGAACCCGGTCGATGGTCGGAAGCTGGAAGATACGTGGCAAAGCGAAATGCCGGTGGGCCCCCCTCTCAACAAGTGATTGTCTGTCACGCTGGCGGGACCACCTCCGGATTGTGCCCATCCTGAGTCCGCCCATCGCCGCGCGCTTCTGCCATCAGGGCCGCGCTGCTCTTCGGCGGCGCGGCCCTTCAACCTGACAAGGAGCCACAGGACTGCAGAACATTAACATCGGCTAGACAAACGGACCGACTCATTCACACCTAACCTTGCGAGGGACAAAATGTCGCTAAGCCAACAGACCAGTTCACGCAACATATCCAAGGAACAACCTGTCAGGCAGACGAACCAGACGGCCAAAGCGAGTACAGCTGAAACGCCGCCTCCGCGAATGGTCCGGCTGACCGTCAGCCTCCCAGGAGAGCTCGTCGATCGGCTACGCAATGCCGTGTACTGGAGTCCTGGATTAACGCTCGCCTGGCTGATCGCTAAATCCCTGCAACATCTCTGGCAGAAATGGAGTCCTTGCAGCAGGAACCCTTTCCACGACGAACCACTGCGCTCCGCGCTGGGCGCCCTCGATTGGTCGGTCAGATCATGCACCCGCCCATTCAGGCGGGCCTACCCAGCAATGAGCCACCAGACAGGCTGAAGCCATGACCAAAGCCAGACCGGAGTCGCACCAGTCCATTAAGTGATCGGCGGAGGCTCGATATTTCCTGCGTTGAGCAAAACACACGCTGCAATGCCTCTTGAGATTCAGGCAAGAATCTCAGGACGCACGCTTCCTAGAAGAGAGGCAGATGAACATCCCGACTGGCCGCCAGGCCATCCTCCTCGTCGATGACGATCCAGATATTTTAACTGCGCTACATGACCTTCTTGAGCATGACGGATTTCTCGTGACCGGAGTGTCAACATGCCGCGGTGCGCTGTCCCAAATAAAAACAGCCAAGTTTGCCGCGGTCCTGCTCGATATTGGACTGCCGGATGGAGATGGGATCTCCGCCCTCGAAACCATTCAAACTCTCGCCCCCTCCCTCCCTGTGATTATTCTCACCGCCTTTACATCCAGGACCACCGGGCAAAATCCTTGTCCAGAGGCGCGTTCTCCTACCTCACCAAGCCCTATAATCGCGATGAGCTACGTACAGTTCTACGGCGAGCCGTTGAAATGAGTCGGCCTCCGGAGCCGCCCGACAGCCAGCAGAAAGCTGAAACGGGAACGTGAACTGAGCGCTGAGCGATCAGAGTTTCCCGGCCGGCAAACTTTCAGGACTTGTTATGAGTGCGGTCGTTTGGAAGCTGTCAGGGCCTGCTTGAAAACCATGCGGAGGCCGAAGTAGGCAAAGGAGTCTTTGAGGTTGGAGTACAGCCGCTTAAAAAATCCCATATCTGGATTAGTCACATATTCCATCGTCAGGGCAATCCGTTCTTCCCCCTCGCCAAGCGGAGTCACCGCATGCCAGAGTTTATCTCCGTTGAAGATCACAAGATCGCCGGGATGAGTGATCAGCTCAAGACGCTTGGGCGATTTGACCGGATCATCTTTAAAGAGCTCGCAAACCAATTTGCACTGCGTCGAGCGATCGACCAGCCCCATCAATATGGTGTAGCGAGACCCCTTGTAGTAAGAAGTATCGTAGTGAAACCCGATGTGATCGCCCGGCTCCGTGTAGTAATAGAGGGCGCAGGAATGGGGATCGTTCTCGAGGCATAGGCTCAGCTTATTCTTCACCAGTCGCCTTAAGAGCTCGATGAAAGCCTCGGAGCGATAGAGATCGAGGAAACGCGGGGCCTTCTCTATTACCGTGTAATAGCTCACGCTCCCGCCTTTTTTATGGCCGGGAATGTAGTTGCGATTCAGCTCGCCCTTCACCCCCTGCGCCTGCGGAACGAGATACTCTTCCACGACAGACCGGGGAAGAAACTGCGGGATGAACAGGAACTCGTTCTGGCCCCAATACTCGGAAGAGAGCCGGTCGACATCCAACCGTTTGACTGCTGCATCGACTGCTTCAATTAAAGACATTCGGTTCACCTGCTCCTCACTCGTCCCGTTCACCGCCTCTGATCCGTCCCGCAGGCCTTACTGCGGAACGCTGAAGACCGGAGCTTTCACCACTTCCACATCGGCCGGCAACTTCAGCTCGAACAATGCATCGCCAAGCCCCAGATTGGATTGAAGCGACGAAAACTCAAAGCTCGCGACATTGCCGCTCATTTCATGCAGCGTAACCGTCCGGATGAAATAGGTCTTGGGGAACACTTCCAGAACGATCCGTTGCACCGATCGTCCCGCCTCGCCCTCTTGCGACTTCGGCAGAAGAGTGAGCAGCCTAAGCCATCCCGCGCCTCGACCATTCCCCGGCGTCGGCTCAATGTGGAACGACTGCTCCAACTTCGCCGCCCCGAGCAAAAGCTCCAGTGGAGCCTTCGAGGCAGCCATCTGTGTCAGCTTGCCCACCAAGACCTGCTTATGCTCCGGCACATACACTTTGACATCATCATGATTGACGTAAATGTCCTCGATCGACGGATCGAGATAACTCCATCGCAGCCGGCCAGGCTTTTTGATCGAGACCTTCCCCGACGAAGTGATGGGCCGATCGAATCCCTCAATCCTGGTCTTCTGCGTAAAGTCCGCCTGAAGATCCTTGGTCTTCTCATAGCGAGCCTGGAGCTGCTTGACCACCTCCCGCACTTCCTTCAGCGCGACCGCATCATTCTCCTCAGCCCCAACGAACGGCATTGACAAGAAAGTTCCCAGGCAAACGACTACAAGTCCTACCCTCACCACCCCACACCAGCTCATGCCTCTTCCGCCTCTCCCACCGGCCCACGCCGCCCCACAACCTCTCTCCGCCCATCGCGGCCGGCCGCGCCGACGATGCCGTCTGTTTCCATTTGCTCGATCATCCTGGCCGCGCGCGGATAACCCACCCGCAACCGTCGCTGAATCAGCGAAGCGGAAGCCTGACCGGTCGACAGGACCAATTCTTTGGCCTGCTCGTACACTTCATCCAACGCCTCTTCCTCTTTCGCATCTTCCTGTTTCAGTGCGATCTGCAATTCTTGATTATAGGCAGGCTTGGCTTGATCCTTCACGAACTCCACCACACGGCGAACGTCGTCATCCGACACGAAGGACCCGTGCCCTCTCATGAGACGTCCAGTCCCCGAAGCCATATAGAGCATGTCCCCGCGGCCCAGGAGCGCCTCCGCGCCGTTGGCATCCAGGATGGTGCGGGAATCGGTCTTCGACGAGACTTGAAAGGCAATGCGGGCCGGAAAGTTCGCCTTGATCAAGCCGGTCAGCACGTCGACCGACGGGCGCTGCGTCGCCAGCACAAGATGGATGCCGGAGGCGCGGGCCATCTGCGCCAACCGCGCAATCTTGTCTTCCACTTCCTTCGGCGCCACCATCATCAAATCCGCCAGCTCATCGATCATCACGACGATATAGGGCAAGGGCTCCGGCGGAGTCTTCGGAGGCGAAAACGACCCTGGGCTCCCCTCCGGAAGGGCCGTCTCTCCGGCAGAGAGCCGCTCCTCTTCGGACAGAAACTGGATGGGCAGCTCCGGCTGGTCCGCCTTGGCCGCCGACTCCGGCTCCAACACACCCTGCGTCCCCGCGACCTTGCGATTGTACGCATCGATGTTCCGCACCCCTGCCTCGGACAGCAGCTGATAACGCCGTTCCATTTCCGCCACAACCCAGCTGAGTCCGCGCGCCGCCGACTTCGGATCGGTGATGACCGGACGTAGCAGGTGCGGGATGCCGTCGTACGTTTGAAACTCCAGTCGCTTGGGATCGATCAGCAGCAGCTTGACCTCATCGGGCCTGGCGGAAAACAGCAGACTCAAGAGCATCGTATTGAGGCCGACGCTTTTCCCCGCTCCGGTGGCACCGGCGACCAACAAGTGCGGCATCGTTTTCAAGTCGGCAATCAGGGGCGCGCCGAAAATATCCTTCCCCAGAGCCAAACTAAGCTTCGATTTGGCGCGCGAGAAGGCCTCACTCGTCACCACTTCTTTCATCGACACCATTTCGCGATAGAGGTTCGGCACCTCGATTCCAACCACCGATTTCCCGGGAACCGGCGCGACGATCCGGAGACTGACCGCCTTCAAAGCCAAGGCGAGGTCATCGGCCAGATTCACAATACGCGCGACTTTGGTGCCGGCCGCCGGCTCGAACTCGTACATCGTCACAACCGGCCCTGGACGAACCTCCGTCACCTTCCCCGCAATGCCAAAACTCAGCAGGGCGCGGGCCAACACATCGGATTGCGCCTTGATTTCCTCCTCCGTGACACGACCCACGGTAGCGGACGGATCGCTCAAGAGCAGAACCGGATCCGGCAGGGTATAGTCCCCCGCCTTCGCCGAGGAGACAAAGACCGGTTGCTCGGGCTCCGCCTCGCTCGTCTCCACCGGCTCAGGCGTCGGTTGCCGCGACGGCTGAATGACCGGCCAATCGAACGCCTGTTCCGCCGCCGCTTCAGGCAGCGTCTCTTCAATGACCGCGCAAATAGATTTCGACGACTTCTGTTTCGCTTTCTTGGGAGGCTCAGGAGCCGGCTCTGCCACTGACCGTTCCGGAATCCACCCGCGTACCCGTGTAACCAGCGCGCTCCCCCAGCCTGGAAGCTTCTGAACGATCTCCGACAGAGAAATCGGTGTCGTGAAGAGCAGCGAGATCAGCAAACCGGCCATGATCAAAATATGGGCGCCGGTGCTGGCAAAATAGGCTCGCAGGCCCTCGGCCAGCATTTGCCCGATGAGGCCGCCCGCCACGCCGCGATAAATGAACCCGTTCGAGAGAGTCGGCACCGCTGTGACTTCGAGATGGAGAAAACCGCTGAGAAACAGGAGCGCCGCCAGCGACGCGCCGGCGTTCCGCAATCGAATCGACAGGTCGCTCTGGGTGAAACAACGGACGCCCATCAGGCCGAGCAGCAGAGGGAAGAGATAGGCCGCGCCACCGATCAACGAAAAAAGCGTCGACGCAAAGAAATCCCCGACCGATCCAATCAGATTCCGCGCAGGGACCGAAGCGGCGGCCACTGATTTCAATTCATGGGGCACGAAGGACACAAGGCTGAGGAGCGTCAGCAGGCTCGACGCGATCAGGACAACTCCGATCACTTCTCGCTTGATGTGTGGCGGGGGAGCGGCGGCGCGGCGGGCTTCGCCCCGCTTGGCCGAGGTGGTAACAGCCATGATCGCGATGCTAGCATAGGGAATCGGTCATTTCAAACGAAGACCGACGAGAAAGCGCCCTCAGGAAGCTCGCGCACCGCCTCAGCCAAATTCAGCAGCCAGCCGGAGAAAGTCTTCGACCGACAGGGTCTCAGCCCGGCGGGTCGGAGCAATTTCCAATCGTTGCAGGGCCTCAGTGATACGGGAAAGCTCATACCCTTCGTCCCGCAAAGAGTTGATCAGCGTTTTCCTCCGATGCGCAAAGGCCGCCTTCACGAGGGCGAGAAACGAAACTTCGGCCTCCGGGCTAAGCCTCCGGTCCTCTTTCGCGCGCAACATCACCACTGCCGAGGCGACCTCCGGCCTGGGGCGAAAACATTGAGCCGAAACACGAAACGATTTCGTGATATCGGCGGCATACTGCGCCATCACGGAAAGGACGCCATAGTCCGATCCGCCAGGCTTGGCCACCAATCGGTCTGCAACTTCGGATTGCAGCATGAGCACCATCCGGGGAAACCGTCCTCGCTGGTCCAGCAATCGAAAGAGCAGGGGGGTCGAAATGTAGTAGGGCAGATTGGCGACGACGATCGTCCCTATCGGGAGCCGTTCGACCGGATAGGCC
>SXGR01208412.1_pt1 | contig 12994 bp, 2 predicted proteins | sample 3174711 | NCBI WGS metagenome assembly SXGR01 (sample SAMN11356860, study PRJNA531348) | freshwater metagenome | isolation source: freshwater sample F1-60 | place: China: Fuxian Lake, Yuxi | collected 2017-12-25
CAATGCTCAGCATCCTCAGAGGACGAGCTACATCGATGCTTGAAGTCTCCTAGCTCATCATTCTACTCTCAGATCAGGTCGGGTTCGATTCACGTCGTTTTTACGTCGTTTTATGAGCTAAATCGACTGTTTATGTGTCCCTGATCTTGTTTAAATCGATCCTTTTAGTTCATATGATCGATTTTATGTTTTACAGCAGTTTTTCGACCGATTTTCGCGAACTTTTCGATCCTTTTTGCATGGTTTAGCTTCGTTTGATCGAATTTCGTGAATGTCGTCGTTTCTTTGATCATTTAGCGCAATATTTCGAGTTATTGGCGAAGTTTTTGATCAATTTTCGCGTGCTTATTGCTCTAGAGGAGCTTATTAGCATTGAAATCGATTTAGCATCGAGCTATGAGCTCAGTATAGCTCCCTTTTAATGCTGTTTCGATTGTCAGCTGTCCTGTTTGTCAGCTGCTCTGTTTAATGCTGTTTCGATTGTCGGCTGTCTTGTTTGTCGGCTGTCTTGTTTGTCGGCTGTCTTGATTGTCAGCTGTCCTGTTTGTCAGCTGTTCTGTTTGTCAGCTGTCCTGTTTGTCAGCTGTCCTGTTTGTCAGCTGTCCTGTTTGTCAGCTGTACCTTTGTCAGCTGTACTCTTTGTCAGCTACTTTGTTTAAGCTTCAAGTAAAGTTGTTTATTTTTAGCTCAGCTGATATTTTCCACAGTGGAGTCGGTTATTCAGTGGAGACTCCGATGCTGTTATTTGTTATTTGATAAGCTAATGCTTTTTCTTATCTAGTTTATCAGTTATTCTGTGCTTTTGTTATTCAATAAATGATTATATATTGTACATGTGTCTGCTTCTTTTTCCAGTTGTCCAATTTGTTTAGATTGTTGACTCCTATGGCTTGGAATGTGGGGAGTTGTTTTTAATTTAAAAGGTGTATGGCAAGAACTCCCAGTTATTAGTCTAGCTGTGATCTGAGTATCGGAAAACTATTCAGTAGCGACCTACCACGGCAACAATACTTGGATAAACGTTGTCGCCTGTGTGCCGCGTTTTATCTTCTTTCATGGTCTCAAAAGTGCTTCGGTGCGTTGCATAGTATATGCAAGCGTGTGTTTGGCTGTGCCACGTGTGTTCACGCTATTGCCGAGATTTTGAGACAAAGGCTTATCGACGCCTTTTTTCTTTGAGCTACTGTAAACTAGTGATAAACGTGTTGAGAAGCATGGCATGCTATTTTGGTTGTCCCAGGTACTGCGTGCTGAACGGTTATCATTAGGGCTCAACTTGTTGGACAACTGGATAAGGGCACTTGTACATGTATAATCTTGTGTCAACCCAGGTCTTGTTAGACCTGTTCTGAATTTAGAAACTAATCAGTTATAGACTACGAGTTGACACTGATTTGATTATGGAAACCCGCAGTCGCGCCAGAAGTAGCAAGAGGTCCGAGGCTGATGCCTTTGGGGGGAGCACGGGTAGCTTGAATATTGAGCGGTTTACTCCATTTGGCCCCCCTCTCCCAGCGCGTGTCAGGAATCTTGCCGCAACTAGGGCCTACTCCCTTGATAGATCGCAAACCACTGAGCAAGTTCAAGTCGATAGCCAGCAATCCACACCTGCCGTGTCGGAAAGTTTACTTTGGGACGGTCTTGGGTTGCCAAGTGGCCATGAGGCTGCGGCCTCCAATGTCGAATTGCTGTCCCATCACCCCACTGATCAGTTGCAAGGTGGGGGGGGCGCGAGTTTGGCTTCGGAGGGTATTGATGATTTTGATGGTATGCGTTACATCACACCGCGTGTGCTTAGTGACGAATTGTCCAGAATGACGAGGACAATAGAAACTTCCATCCTGCGTTCGCAAGAGTCAATTATGGCTAGCATCCCTCGGTTCATTACTGCGGCAGAGTCCCGCATTGAGAAATCAGTAATTGAGAAAGTTAGCTCTGAGTATAACCGCATCGGGATTGCCTGCGTTGAGGACAGGACCCGTACGCGAACAGCTTTTAGCGAGGTTAGGACTCGAGTTAATGAGGGTGCAGAAGCAACCCTTGCATTGAACCACAGATTGGCAGAATTGAGCACTTGTACCGTGCAACGTTTGGACACCACGGATGCCGCCATTGGTATTTTGAGAAGCGACCTCAATCAGGTTAGGTCGACAATGGCTGAGGCGCCTGCGGCTGTCACGTTGGCTGAGTTGAATGAGTCGATTCGTGCGCTCTCTCTCAGATTAGGTGCTTTTGAATCCAGTAGGCCGGGAGTGGGGAGCGTAAACGCTGGCATGTCTCAGCAGGCTCCCGACCTTCCTACTGATGTTAGTGATCCCACTGGGGATCCTTTGCGTAATCAGGGTGGTGCGTGTCCCCGTGACCGTCACCCTGCGCCAGTGCAGGGGGTTCGTAACCCCCCCTTAGCTCGCCCCTTGTCCCCAGCAGGCCAGTCTGAGCATCACAGCGGGGAAACATCCTACTTGGGCGATTGGCAGGCGCAGCTTGATCGTGTTAAGCGAAAGTCCCAGGTCACCGCAGATTTGATACGAGCTATCATCCGTCGTGACTTGTCTGGTAACTTAGCTAAGAACGAGGTTCTAGAGATCGTTAATTATGATATGCGAAAGCTCGAGGAGCTCAAGAAGACGTTCTCTCAGTTAGAGCAAAAGTGGGAGAGGCTTCACGATGCTGAGCCTACCACTGGGGACTTGTTTGACAATGTGAACTACGAGGTTATTGCTTGGGAGCACGCCCTCCTTGATTTGAAACGCAAGCACTACATGCACCTCACTCCCAACAACAGTTTGTTGCGGAATGTTCAGTTGTCCCCGTTCACCGGTTCTCCTGATGCTGAGACCGTTTACCAATTCTTAGATACGTTTCATCGCCTCTCGTCTGCGGGCTGTAGTCCCATGGAGCAGGCCGATTTGTTATACACCAATTACCTCACCCCTGATATTCAGGCGGAGGTATTCAGTTTCAAAGGCGACTTGGCCAGGGTTGAGGCGTGGTTGATTTCCCAGCACGGGGACTTGCGTACCATTGTTGACAGTCGCATGCACAGCATCACCACGATGAAACACCCGTCCAGCGGTCAGTCGTACAAAGTTAAAGCTGATTACTACAAGGGAGTGATGCAGCTCATTCTTCACATTGAGAGCCTTTTGTCCAATGACAGGGTGGACAGTGGCGAGATTGCCTCCATTGTCCACAATTCGTCTTTCGTTACTCGGCTAGTCTCAGCCCTTCCAGAGGATGTTTTCATGAGGTTCACCAGGCTCATTGAGAAGGAGCCCAGGGTGCCCCCTCCCTCTGGTAAGCGGTATTTTGAGATTATGCGCGACTTGATCGATTCCACTTGGCGGCAGTTGTACTCTGCCAATAAGATTAGGGTTGCGACGGACAGTGTGAAGGCCGCAGTGCCAGCCGCTCCCACTGAGCCCCGCAAACGGAATCGTGCCGCCCATGTTAGCGGCAGCAGTGCATTGAGTGGGGCTTCTCCGTTTCAGTGTCCCTTGCACGACGGGAAGTCCAAGCATGACTTAGGCCAGTGCCATGTATTTTTCAAAGGAACCAATGCACAGCGCCTTGAGGCATGTAAGTTGCACCGGATGTGCTTTTCATGTTTCAAGCCGGAATGTATCAAAGTGTCCCCCCGTGCCTGCATTACGTCGAATGTCCCTGCAGATCTTATCTGTCAGACATGTAAACAGGCTACGACGCGTAGGACCTTTTCTGTTTTGCTCTGCACTAATCAGAGCCACTCAAAGCCATCTCTGAAGCAAGTTCAGGATGCGCTTTCTGTCTATTTCAAGAACTTCGACATTAAGTTGATGGATCATTTGAAGGGCCAGTTCAACTTGATGTTTACTGCTGGTCGTGCTAAGCCAAAAGTGCAGGCTAATAGAGCTCAACCTGAATCGAAGTCGTCAGCTGTGCGGCCGCTGGAGCCCACACCTGTGTTTGACACTGCTAACGGACAGTCGATTGCTGCTCCAAAGCTTATTAGGACAGAGTCCTCCGAGGACACTGTGTATGTCTTCCAGCTAATCCAAGTCAAAGGTGAGACTGGATTAGTCTTTTACGATTCAGGAGCGACCAGCAACTTGGTCCTAGGTCCCTTCGCTGAGAGAGCAGGATTTAAGGTCTTAAGTAGAGACAACCAGCTCATTTCGGCGTTAGGAGATACTACTCTTTGGACCGAGTATGGCATGTACTCAGCAGTCCTTGGCTCAGAGGAGTCAGGACTGTTCTATCATTTGACGTTCCAGGGTATTGGGCAGATTACGTCCAAGTTTCCCCGTTATGAGTGGGCGTCAATCACTTCTGAAGTGCGGAGAGAGGGCAAGCTCGACAGTTCAGAGCCTCTGCCCCAGTACGTCGGGGGTCGTCAGGTGGATATCCTTCTAGGATTGAAGTCTCCTGAGCTACTTCCCCGGCTCCTCTTCACTCTCCCCTCTGGGCTTGGTGTTTACCGGTGCCAGTTTAGGGATATATTTGGGTCTCGCATTGCTTTTGGCGGCCCTCATGAGGTGGTATCGAGGATCCACCGCCAGTTTCACCAGTTCTCCGTGAACAAGGTGACTGTGCTTCTCAATCAGTTGGCGTCCTCTTACAGGGAGTCGCCTTGGATCGGGATTGATTTGTCTCCCCCTGTCAAGGCACAACCTTTGACTATTCGTCCAACTGATTTGCAGTCTGTTAGATTTGAGACCACCCCCCTTTCTGGTTTCGACCTTGGCCATTGCCAGTCTACCAGCGAGGCGGAGCCATTGGTCTTGGGACCCGGTTCGCCATGCCTTTCGCAGGATATCTCTGAGAGACCCATGCGGTCTCGTGCCATGAGGGCCAGAGTATCTAGAACCGGTACCACTGATGATTCAAGCATTCCGTTGCCCCCAGACGAGGGGTCCGCCGAGCCTAATGTTGGCTCCCATGTCATGTCGAACCCGTCTGTTGTGGAGTGCTCTCCTTGTGTTGCAAAGGCGAAGATGCCTCTTGCGAAACTGAAGCAGATCATGGAAGATGATCGAGAGCCCATTGTGTCATATCGTTGTCCTAACTGTGAGGACTGTCCTGACTGTCGTTCATCTCCAACTCTTCAGACTACGAGCCTGAGAGCTCGCACCGAACAGAAGCTCATCGAGGCATCTGTTCGTATTGATTATGAGCAAGCTCGCGTTTATGTCAAGCTTCCATTCATGCAGGACCCGGTTCAGTTTTTTAAGAGCCATTTTGGTTCAAGTGGAAGCAACTTTGGGCAGGCGCGTTTGACGTTCTTGCAGCAGTGTAGAAAGCAGGAGGTCATCAAGGATGGCATACGCTCTGAAATGAGTAAGCTCCTTGAGGCTGGTTTTATCCGCCCGTTGTCTGACCTTCCTGCCGAAACACGTGCTTTAATTGACACCGCGTCAGTGAAGCATTACTTTCCTTGGAGATCCGTGTCCAAACCGGACTCCGTTTCGACTCCCACCAGGTTGGTAGTGGACCCCAGCATGTCCCTGCTAAATCTCATCCTGGCTAAGGGAGATCCGCAACTTAGTTCCATGTTTTCGATTCTTTTGAGATCGAGGTCTGCCCCGTGTTTGTGGAGTGCAGACGTCAAGAAGCTTTACAACATGCTGTATCTTGAGGATGAGTGTCTCCCATACAGCTTGTTTTTGTACAACCCATCATTGAATGTCACTGAGGAACCCCAGGTGTTCGTATTGCTTCGAGCCTGGTATGGCGTTGCCTCAACCGGTGGTCAAGCCACTTACGCTTTGCGCAAGTTGGGCTCTGATCATGCCAGCTCCCACCCACTTGGCTCCCGTGTACTGCTCTCTGAGTCGTATGTTGATGATCTGCTCTCAGCAACTCAGAGTAGACCAGAAAGCGATGAGCAAGCAAAGCAGGTGAATGAGATCCTTAGCCGGGGTGGGATGTCTCTGAAGTTTGTCGCTCACAGTGGTGAGCTACCCCCTGAACTTGCTAGCGCAGATGTGGATGCTATGTCCATCCTGGGGTATCGGTATTTGCCTGAACCGGACAAGCTTATGTTGAATTTGGGAGAGATTAATTTTAACAAGAAGGCACGGGGTGCCAAAGCTCCCAACGTCGAACCTTGTGTCTCTCCCCAAGATGTTGAAAATTTGATCCATTCTCTACCAAAGCTGACTCGTAGGCATGTAGTGGCTAAGGCGGCCGAGCTGTTTGACCCCTTGGGTATGTTCGAGCCATTCAAGGCCCATTTGAAGCGTGCCCTTTCGGCTTTGAACACGTTGGAATGGAATGACGAGATTCCTGATTCCGAGCACCAGTTCTGGGTTGACAATTTAAAGTTGTGGCCAGATCTAGGAAGGCTTGAGGCACCGCGGACAGTTGTCCCTGTTGATGCTGTCACCCCCACACAAGTGCGACTTATTTGCAACACTGACGCTAGTCAGACGTGTGGTGGGGCGTGTGTCTACCTTTCGTTCAAGTTGCGCTCAGGAAAATGGTCGTCACAGCTCCTTACTGCAAAATCTAGGCTAATGAGCTTCAGCGTGCCACGCAATGAGCTGGACGCTATCTTGTTGGGGATGGAGCTTACCTTTGCTGTAATTGTCTCCTTGAGACTCCCATTTCTTCATGTCCTCATCGCCAGCGATAGCCTTGTCGCGGTTTCCTGGGCGATGAATGATCGAGCTAGGAACAAAACCTTTGTGTACAATAGGGTCCTTGCCGTCAATCGGTACATCCGTTGGATAAAGGAGAATCTCCCTATGCAGTCAGAAGTTGAGCTTGTCCATATCAAAGGAGTGGACAATGCTGCTGACTGCCTAACAAAAGGTGCTGTTCACCCTCGCGACATTGACCTCTCCAGTCCGTGGCAAGTTGGGTTACCATGGATGGCAGAGGATGTCAAGAACATGCCCCTCACACGTTATGCTGATATTTCACTTTCCCGGGATGATGCAATGCGATTCCTGGAGGAGACTATTGCAACTGATTTGATTGTCTGCCCACCCCGCGTGGAGGACATAGGGGACACAAGTTTCTGCCTCTATCCAACAGTCAGTTGCGGGGTAGAGATTACCGCGTGTGTGGTTTGTCCACCACGGTCTGCATGCTCTAGCCCCACGCCAAAGTCTTTTCTCTCTTGTTCTTCTGTGTCCCCGGAAGGGGCGCGTTCGCTTATGAAAGAAGAGGACAATGAGTTCAAGCAATTTGGGGGAGCAACGTGCCACTTGATTGATGTCGTTTATTTTGGATGGAAGCGTTCCAATAGGATCCTTGCTATTGTGACAGAGTTCGGGTTGAGGTTATTCCATAACACTCACTTGCATACCCGCTCTGAGCCAGTTAGGAGGTCTATGGCCGCAAGATGCCTATTTTGTTTGATGAAGAGTCACCTACTCGGGACCACCAACCAAGACATAAATGTCACCCATGCTGATGTGATTGACGACCAGCCCACTGCTGCGCTGGATCCGTCCCTTCAGATGGATATGGCTTCACGATCCTGCGATAGGCAGGCAGTGAACAGTTCAGTTCAGTTGATCGTGAACTTTTATTGGGACTATCGAGCTACCCTTTTGTGTAAAGCCAGATTAGAAGGCAAGGAGCTCACCCACTTTGAGGAGGATCCTAACAATGGGATTCTTTTCTACAAGGGCAGATTTGGTCCTGAGGCCAAGATCTCAGTCCGTGATCTAGATTTACTGAATCTGGACTTTCTCGATGGCAAGGAGATTAACTTTTGTAACCCTTGCATCATGCCAGATTGTTCGATCTTCTACGCTTATTCCCTTCATGTGCACCTTGTCATGTTGCCGCACTCTGGGTTGGAGTCAACGTTACAAGAGATCTCCAAGCGGTTTTACCCGATAAGGCCTAGAAAGATTTTGACCAGACTTCTCTCAAGTTGCATCAAGTGTAGAATCTTGCAGAAGAAAGTTTTAGCTCACGAAATGGAGGAACACAAGGCAGTGCGCACGACGCTTGCCCCTCCATTCTCATTTTTTATGTGTGATTTGGCGCAAAACTTTCTGGTCAAGACACGATTTGTTGGGCGTCAGACAATGAAAGCGCCAGCTCTTGTCTGTTGCTGCCTATTGAGTGGGGCAACAGCTATTTACATGTTGGAGGACTGGTCCGTCTCTTCTGTGGTTCAAGCGATAGAGCGCCACAGTTGTAGATACGGGGTCCCTAGCCAGATATTCATTGATGCTGGGAGCCAGCTCCGGAAGCTATCCACAGCAGTCTACTCCATTGTTGACCTTTCCAACTCTGTAAGAAATCGTTTTGCATGCGAGGTTGTTCAGGCACCTCCAAAGAGCCACTCGTCGCAAGGGCGTGTGGAACGCCGAATTGGGCTCATCAAAGACATGTTAGAGAAGATGAGTAGCCACACCGGCATGCTTCTTTCCTTTCTCAATTGGGAAACTTTGTTTGGCAAAATTGCGAATGATTTGAATAATTTGCCCATTGCTCGTCCCTCGTCTACAAGTCAGGTCCGTCCTGAGTGGGGCATTGTCACCCCAAACCGGTTGCTGCTGGGTCGAAACAATAAGCGGAGCTTGTCTGGTCCACTTATTCTCGATCCCTGTCCCTCCAATGTCTTGGCACGCTTGAATGCTGCTCAGGAGGAGTGGTACAAATTGTTTTTGAAGCAGCTTCATCTCTTTATTCCGAGGCCAAAGTGGTACAACACAGATGATGTGAGTGTTGATGATATTGTGTTATTTTTCATCGAGGAATCTTCTATGAAGAAGAGATCCATGCATTGGCACTATGGTGTGGTTGCGGCAATCGATGGTCAGAAACTCACAATTGAGTACACACTTCCCCCCTCAGCAACTAGGAAATCAGTCCAACGTTCGAAAAGAGATGTTGTTAGAATTTGTTCCGAGGACGAGCTAGACTTCAATTCTGAGTCTCATTTTAGGAGGCTTACTACTAATTCCCTGGCCAAAAAGTAAGCTTGATTTGACAGAGGTCATATGCTAGCTAAGATCTTGTTCTGAAAGTTTTCATACAATGAGATCTATTTGGTTACAGGATGTCGTTTACACCTATACGTGCTGAGGCTAAGGCCAGAGAGCACCACTTTTTGACGCGAGGTGTGGATATCGACTACCCACACCGTGCTCACCCACTGCTGATGCTTAGCGGTGATGTCAAGGCATTTCCGTCGTCAAGGCATATTAACAAGATGTTTGATTCACTTTGCGGTGGACCTCACCGCAATCACAGCAGGCGTTCTCCTGACCAATGTTATATGAGTTATGCCCAGAAGTGTGATCCGTCCGCTTACGGGCCCCCGGCTACTGCGAGTGATGATTACCCGTTCAGTAAGGCCACACTTCCTGGAAAAGCCCCTATTGTGGAGCATGTAAGAGGGGTTCTGCGCAGTCAGGAACCATTGGAGTGTGGTGGCAATTTCAAGCCGTTTATCAAGCACACGTTGGAGAAGATTTGTGATCACCGTCAGGTCTGTGACAAGACAAGACCTGTTGTGACTACCTTGATTTTTGGAGTGTCAAGCGTTACTGAAGTCCAGAGCTTCATTGACACGTTTAATCAGATGGTGGAGGCCAATGCCTGCCCTCCGCCAGGACACCTTCCCTCGCCGTTCTATAGCTTGGACGTCGAGCATGTTTCTGGAACGGTGGAATGCCCCCTCAAGATTGTGTCTGCTGGAGGAGAAACGAGAGAGTTTCGTTCCCGCACTAGTTTGCCAGCACGAGTGCACTTGGGGTTCTACGATCGTCGGTTTGATATTGTGTTCCCGTGGGTTCACTCGACGATTACTGATGTTTACACTGGTGATTACCGGTTGCATGTGCCTGCCGGTCCATTGCCTTCTTTGTGGCACGATTTGTTTGCCAAGCTGTCGGGTCGAGGAATAGGAATCGGGCTTACTGAGGATCTCTCTGCCCTCAACGCCTTCCTGACCTTTTGCTACTCCTTTGAGGGCAGAACGGGCCCTGTCAAGGTCCGGACAGTTGATCTGCTAGTCTTGTTAGCACTCTCCGGCTATAACACGCCCAAGACATGCCTGTCTGTGTTGAACTATGTGTTCACGGGTGGTGTTGTTCAGAAAGCCTGGAAGATCAGGTGTGGAATGGGTTTGTGGGCCACGACGGCGCCGCTGCCAGCCCACCTGGATTTGTATTTGCAGTCGGAGGTTCATGCCACCCTGAATGTTGCCAATGTGGCGTGCCTCACCATCCTCATCCACTGGTTTGTGACACCAGGAATCGCTGGGGTGGTGTCTCGGAAAACACCTGTCAGGTTTTTGGCCTGGTTTTCGAGATTTTTTATGGCTGTGTTGGATGGGGCCTCCTTCCCTGATGGCAATCCGTTTCAGGGAGACTGCGATCGTGAGCGCCGGCCTCGGCGGCTCATAGAGAGTATTCAGTATGCTGCTGGTTACACCCCCCCGGTTGAGCCTGGAATGTTGGCTCTTTGCATTCCCCCATGGAGAAATGTCACGGGTGGTGGGTGCATTTCAGACCAGCAGGCTTTTGATCACCTGATATGTAAGGTGAGAGCGATGTTAAGGGCCGACGGGGTGCCCTTACACTACCAGTGGGAGTCTGACCTCCGTATGATTGATGGATTTTTGACTGGGAAGCCTTCGCCGTCTGCGCGTGCTGAGAGTCCAGGAACTATGAGCTGTAGCCTTGACCCTGCTGTCAGAAAGATTCCTGAAGTTCTGGACCCCAGTCCTGATGCTGCTCATGAGCCCCTCCGCCACGTTTTGAGGAGGTACCGTGCCACTTTGCCAGTTGGGCACGAGCTCAAGCAGGCCACGGTTAATCAGCTGCTGCTGCTGTATACCTGGCGTTACCCCCGTGTGGTCATCTCAAAGTTCGAGTTGACTTCGGTCGGAGCCGAGAAGTTTTTCTTCCCGGAGGAATATGATTTGATCCGACCTCTCATCCTCTCCTTACTCGGGAGAGAGGATGCTGTCCCTGTCCCAGAATTCTACACAAGGTTCCTGAAGAACCGACGGATCAGCCAGAATCTTTGCAAGGCTAGGAGTGTCCAGGCGGCTGATCTGATGACTGATGATGTTTCCCGGAAGAGAAAGCTTCGGGAAAAGTTCCGTCATTTGAAGAGGAAATTGTTCAAGTCTGGAGTCGAGATTGAGAGACTCCAGGTTTCATCCAGCACCCGTGATGAGTTGCGGGCTGAAGCAGCCGTGGCTCTCAGTCCTGGGTTGAGTGTCTCCTCGGACGAGGATTTAACTCTCACTCAGGCTGAGGAAGTGCGCACGGTTCGCTACGCCTCCTCTCCTTCCTCATCTGATGACTCGGACGACGACACGTTGCTCGTCAATACGCCGAGATGGGAGGAGTTATAAGGTGACTGTTAAAGGTTCAACCTTTTTGTCTGATGATTTGTTTTCTGTGCGTTTGTCATGAGAGTACGCCAGGATGTTAAAAAATGGTTGTAACACATTTTTTCTTTCCGTGCCCCCAGTGTCGCTCGATGAGCGAGCAGCGCCTCTCATGCAGCAGTCCCTTTTTATGCTCTCATAGTGAAGAGAGAAATTTATTGCCTGGAGAAAATAGTGGTCCGATATACGGCCAACATTTTCTGATATACGGCCAACATTTTCTTTTAATTTTTTTTGGCCACCTATTTTTTTTGTATAATATTCTTGTGAAGAAAATTATTTTTTACTGCTTCCCCTGTTTCTCCAATATTTTGTCAACAAGAGAGAGCTGTTGGTAAACAGAGTACACCCTGTGTTTGTGTACACTGTTCTCCACACTGGGGGAGAACAAGATTTCTTTGCAGTTACCATACACCTTGTGTTGAAGAGGTGTTCCTTCAATTTATCCAAGGTATGAATTGTGTGTGATAAAGAGGTAGGATTTTTTCATAATGTGTGAAGATATTGTTCCTATCTTTATTTTATCTACTGCAGTACTGTTTTTTGAAGGAGATTGTTGTATATGCTAAAAGAGATAAGCGCTATGCATTTTTTCCCTATATTTCCTAAAGGGATATTCTCTTGAGATTTTTTATATACAGCTTTTTTGTATGAAATGTTATTCTTTGTCTATTTTTGCTGTTTTTAGTGTCTAAATGCTAGATTTTTGATGCTTTTTAGTGATGAATTAGATGCTAAGTTGTTCCCCTTTGTTAAGGGTTTTTAGGCCTGAATAGTTGCTATTTAAAGGGTGTTCTTCCCTTGTTAAAGGGTTATTGTGCTCACCTTTTAAGCTGTGATTATGCTGGTACTTGTTCCCACTGGTATAGTGGTTTTTTAGTTGACATTAGCATCTATTTTTCCACTAAATCTAGCAGTTTTTAGCACTGAGCTTAGTCTATAATGCTATGAATAGAGCTAAGTGTTCTTATGTATTAGTATGGAGTTTATGGAGCCTCTGGAGTGTCCGGAGGAGTTTATGAAGTGTTCGGAGGAGTCTTTTTCCTCTGCCTAGGAGTCCTGCTCACTACAGTTCACTGGTGAGTTCAGCTAGCTCCGTTATTGAGCCGTAGTTAGCTCAGTTATTTTGAGCCCTTGTTAGCTCAGTTTGTCTAATGCTTTATTTGTACTAGATCTAGTTTATTCGATGCTTTTTTCCTAGCTGTTAGGTCTTTTGGCATTGTTAGGCTAGTTCCTAGTTTTGAGCTCTTTCTTGAAGCATTCCTGACGTTGTAATGCTTATTTTTGTGAGCTAAAGCAGTCCTGTGAGCTTATTTTCCCCATGTTTGGATTAGTTTAGCTCAGGACCTGTTCAGATGCTTATATGTTGTTAGCTCATGATGCTTATACAGCTCTACTTGTTGTAGCTTTAATCGATGAGCTACTTTACTCTTATGAAACAAAATGCTGCTGTAGCCTTTGTACAGGCCTTTGGGTGAGCTACTGCTATGAGATCAAGCTCATCAATGCTCAGCATCCTCAGAGGACGAGCTACATCGATGCTTGAAGTCTCCTAGCTCATCATTCTACTCTCAGATCAGGTCGGGTTCGATTCACGTCGTTTTTACGTCGTTTTATGAGCTAAATCGACTGTTTATGTGTCCC
>SXGR01529147.1_pt1 | contig 12994 bp, 10 predicted proteins | sample 3174711 | NCBI WGS metagenome assembly SXGR01 (sample SAMN11356860, study PRJNA531348) | freshwater metagenome | isolation source: freshwater sample F1-60 | place: China: Fuxian Lake, Yuxi | collected 2017-12-25
CCGTTGGCCATGGCGATGGCGAAATCGGTCCCGGCATGGGCGGCGAATTCATCCTCGAAGGCACGCACATCGGGACCGGTCCAGGCATTCACCTTGCCAGAGCGCAGCACGGCGCCCACTGCCGCGATCTGCTCATCATCGAAGACCGGCCAGGTCAGGGGGCGTTCCATGATCTACTCCACAATGCGGATGGTAACGAACCCCTCGGCCGCCGGGCGGTGCACCGTGGCCCCGCGCAGCGTTGCAAGTGCCCGAAGCGTCGCAACCGAGCGTTCGTGCGGTGGAGCCTTCTGCTGGCTTTCAAAACAGGCGAAGGCATCCAGCTTGCGCTGAAGATTCGTGGTGATGTCGATAAACAGATTTGGCAGGAAGCCGGGCGTCAGATAGGGCGCATTCCAGTTGGTTTCCGACAGGGTCTCATAGGCGAAAATACGGGTCGGATAGGCAGGCTGGTGCGGACGCGCGGCGACAAGCGCGGACAGAAAGCTAAGCTGATGATCCAGATGAATATCGCCCGGATGGGGGGCGAAAATGGTGCGCGCATCCGTCTGGCGCACGATGTCCGAGATGGCGCGGTTCAGCTCTGCGTGGGCGTATTCCCCAAGCTCTGCCGCCGGGCAATCGAGATAATGTGTTGCGCTTATCCCAAGCACGGCATGGGCGGCGGCGGCCTCGGCCCGGACCTTTGCCACCTGATCGGCGGCGAAGCGGGGGGCGCGACCAGTGGTGACGATGGCGACATGGACCTGCGCGCCCGCATCCGACAGGCGCGCCATCGTGCCGCCAACGCCAAGCACCTCGTCATCGGGATGGGGGGCGATGACCAGCACCGGCCCGTATTCCTTCAGTTGGTCAATCATCGGCGCACCCCCAGCATGCTGTGCCGGGACAGCCGGTCAGGCCCGGTCCAGCCCGTCAGATCGAGACAGCGCCCATCGCCGCACATGACCGTCACGACGGACCCGCTGACCTCCTGCACCTGACCAGGCAGACCGATGAAACGCCCCTCGCGCAGTGCAATTCGGGCACGGGTCACGCGGACAGGTGCGCCGTTTGCGTCGGTGGTTGAAGCGCCGGGATAGGGAGGACCGACGGCGCGGATCAAACGCTCGATCTCAGCGGCGGGGCGGGTCCAGTCGATTTCGCCATCTTCGGGGCGACGACGCGCGCAAATCGTGGCCTGCGCGTCGTCCTGCGGCTGTGCAGGTCTGTTCCCGGCCGCCAGATCGGCCAGAAGCGCGGGCAAAAGCCGCGCCATTTCTGCAACCGAGCGATCATAAAGGCTTCGCGCATCAATGGTCGCCGGATCTATGGAAAAGACGGATTGGGCGGCGATGTCGCCATCATCGACCCCCTCACCCACCCAGAATAGCGTCGCGCCGCCGTTCTGCTGCGCGGTCAGGATTTGCCACGGAATGACCGCCCGCCCGCGCATCTTCGGCAAAGGTGACGGGTGAAACCCCAGCACACCAAGCCGAGGCAGGGCCAGCATCTCTGTGCCGACAAGCTGCGACCAGCCGATGATCATGATCAGGTCGGGTTCCGCCTGACGCAGCGCCGCCATCAGGCCGGGATCATCGCTGCGCGCAGCACGCAGAACCGGAATGCCCTCCGCACTGGCGACGGGGCCAAGATCGGCGAAATCGGAATGGTTGCCCGCCCTGTCGAGGGGCAGCGTCACCACCAGAACCGGGCGCTGATTCGCGGCGCATATCGCGCGCAGCGCCACGGCAGAGCCTTCGACCGCGCCAATGAAGACCGTTCTCATCCGACCACCTCAGCAGCGGTCCCGTGATGACTGCGCAGCCAGTCCATTGCCTGACGCAGCCGTCCGTCATCGCGGATTTCGCCGCGCAGCGGGACAAGGAACGTTTCGGCCAGAACCCGCATATCCAACGCAAAGCTGCGATGGGCGACATACCACAGGTCCATGGCCAGCTTTTCGGAATTGCTCAGCCTCGTATTGCCATTGACCTGCGCCCAGCCAGTCAGCCCCGGCGCCACCGAGTTGCGCAGCGCGCCAAGCGCAGCGAACTCGGCCAGTGTCGCGGGCAGCAGCGGGCGCGGCCCGACAAGCGCCATCCGGCCATCGAGCACATACCAAAGCTGCGGCAGCTCATCAAAACGCAAGCGACGGATGAATCTGGTCAATCTGGTCTGGCGCTGATCATCGGGCAGAGGTTCGCCCTGCTGATCGCGCCGATTCGTCATGGTGCGGAACTTTCCCACCAGAATATTCCGGCCGTTCATTCCAGCCCGTTCCTGGTGGAACATTACCGGCGTTCCAAGTTGTAAATACAGTATTAACGCAACTAATAGTTGAATAGGTAGGGAAAGTAATATGAACAGTAAAGTTAACGGAACCTCTTGATAACGTGACACGAACCTAACCCACCAATTCTGTCAAACTAGAAAAACATGTCGGCCATTTCGTTAATTGCATGACAATGCAATTAATGGAACCCAACGCGCTCATGTTGCGATAAGGCCTAATTTATTTCAAGAATTGATTTGCAAGAATCGCTTTCTGGATTAGCTTGCAAATTGTGGTCCGTTTTCCCATTTGCGTAATGAGTTATGATTCGATCTTTGATTGCACATCCCGGCTTTAACCCGGAAAAAATGCCGCTGGTAAAGAATCAGCACGAATCCGTCATGCGGTGCCCACATGAACAGCCCGCCCAGATCACCCCGCGTTAACCTGCGGCAAAAGCCGTCGCGGGCGGAACGACTGGACAGCGAGGAGTTCGTCCAGCTTCTGCGCCGGAATTTCTGGATGATTCTTGTGGTGGTCGCGGCCGTTATGGGGACGACCTACTACTATCTCATCCGCCAGACGCCGATGTATCGGGCCGAATCGGCCATGGCGCTGACCACCTCGGAAGTGCGGATCAGTCAGGTCGACACCCAGATGGAGGTGTATGACCTGACCCGTGCGCGCGTCGAAACCGAACTCGATCGGCTGCGGTCGCGCAATTTCGTCGAACGGGTGGCGGACGGGCTGGATCTTTTCAAGGATCCGACCTTCCTGCCCGAAAGCGAAGGCGGACCGCCGGTGGGAAGCCCCGACCGCGCGCGAGAGGTGGTGGACAAGATCCTCGGTTCCTACAAGCTGGAACGCTCGGGCGAGAGCCTGGTCATCTCGGTCATTGCCGAAGCGACCTCGCCCGAACTTGCCGCGAATATCGCCAATGCGGTCGTGAAGGCCTTCATCAATTCCTCGATCGAAACACAGACCGTGGGGATCGAACGCTCCGTCAACTATCTGCGCGAACAGATCGACGCCATGGGTGGGGAACTGACCCAATCGCAGGCAGATCTGGCCGATTTCATTCGCGACAACCAGCTCGACGACGCTGAACTGTCCAGCAAGCTGCGGCGCGAGCGGTCGCATACCGCCTCGGTCATCGACGTGATGGACAGCCGCAACGAAGGCGGGACGCCGGAACGCAAGCGCCTTCAGGCCGAGCTGGACAAGATGGATGCCCAACTGTCCACCCGCACCTTGCAGGAGCTTCAGCTCGCCCGCCTGAATCTCGGGATCGAGCTGATGAACACCCGCTACGAAACTGCGGTCGAGCGGCTGAACCAGCTTGAGCCCCAGCTGGATCATGTCGATCCCGACGCCCGCCAGATCACCGTGGCCGAGGTGCCGCTGGAACCCTTCCGGCCCAATATCCCGACCACATTGGCGATGGCCTTCCCGGCCGGGCTGATCCTCGGCTTCATTCTGGCCTTGCTGCGCAGCACGATGAGCAAGCAGATCTGGAACGGCGCGCAAGCCACCCATGTCAGCCAGTTGCCAACGCTCGGCAATCTTCCCCGCATTCCGCGCCGGGGGATGCTCAGGCGGTTCAGGCCGATCTCCTTCGTGCATGATTTCCCGCGCTCCGGCTTTACCGAGGCGATGCGGGCGTTGCTGACCGTTTGGTTTGGCCAGCATACGCACGATTCGGCGATGCGCGTGGTCATGATTACCTCAGCCCTGCCGCATGAGGGGAAGTCGACCATCGCGACCTGTCTGGCCGCGGTGGCCGCGCAGGACGGCATGAAGGTGCTGCTGATCGACTTCGACAGCCGCCGCACCGGGGCAAGCCGGATCGTTGCTGCAAAGGGTAACCCGGCCTCTCTGCTGGCGGTGACCCGGGGCGAGGTCTCCATCGACGACGCCAAGATGCCCGTCGATCCCAATTGCGACTTCGATTTTATCTGCTTCGATCAGGCCACGCGGCTGACGCCCTCTGTCGTCAGCGAGTTCCGACAGTTCGTGTTGCCGCAGATGGTCGCCCAGTATGATCTGGTCGTCCTCGACACGCCGCCCGCGCTTGGGCTTGCCGATGCCGCCCGGCTGGGAGCGCTGGCCGATTCGACACTGTTCGTGCTGCGCTCGGGCAAGACGCCGGAAACCGCGCTGCGCCACGGGGTCGAGCGGCTGGAGGATAGCGGCGTCGTGCTGGCCGGAACGGTCGTCAACGATATCGAGCCGCGACGCTATCGCCAACTGAACCTCGGCGGCAGCTATGCCTATTACTGACCGCGTGGTGGTGTCGCTGATCTGCGTCACCCAGATGGCGGGCTCTGCCGCCGCAGCGGGCGATCTGGCCTTTCCGGGGGCCGACGGCTACGGCGCGGCGGCTGTGGGCTGGAAGGGTGGTACGCTGCTTGCGGTCACCACACTGGACGACGACGGCCCCGGCAGCCTGCGCGATTGCGTGGAACGCGACGGCCCGCGCGTCTGCATCTTCCGCGTCGGGGGCACGATCCGGCTTTCCGCGCCACTGATGGCGCGCTCTGACCTCTATATTGCCGGGCAGACCGCGCCGGGCGATGGCATCCAGCTTCGCAATGACGATTCGACCCATGCCCCGCTGATCATCAAGGATGCCAATGATGTCGTGGTCCGCTTCCTGAAGCTGCGGCCCGGTCCGTCGAAGCGCAAATCGGCAACCATCGACGCGCTGACGGTCGAAAATGCGCAGCGCGTCTATCTGGGCAACCTGTCGTTGATGTTTGCCTCGGACGAGACATTTTCGGTGCATGTCTCGCGATCCAGGGCGCAGGACATTACGCTGGCCGACAGCATCCTCGCCTATAGTCTCGACCGCTCGAACCACCCGGACGGACGGCATTCCAAGGGTGCTCTGATCTGTTCGGATGAGGGCGAGCCGTCCGAGAATGAATGCGGGCGGATCAGCCTGTTGCGCAATATCTTCGCGCATCATCGTGACCGCAACCCCGACATCAAGGCCACCAGTCTTGGCCCGGTCGAAGTCGTCAACAATATCTTCTACGACCCGATCAGTCAGTTCGGCGAGTTCTATGACCTGCTCGGCGATGCCCGCATTGCCTATATCGGAAACCTGGCACTGACCGGACCCTCGACAAATGACCGCGCCGGTGCGGCGGTCGAGATGTTCGACCGCACCTCTGGGAATGAGCTGACGATCTGGGCAGCCGACAACGCCGCCGGCACCTGTCAGGGCGAAGCACAGTTGCCGATACTGGACCCGATCGCGGAATCGCTGCAAAGCACCCAGCCGATCGAGGTGACCGTGACGCCCATGCCTGTGAGCGATCTGCTGGTGGCGCTGCCGAAGATCGCGGGTGACCGGCTGCCCGATAGCGGGCATCGGGACCGGCTGGACAAGCGCGTGTTGACCAGCCTTGCGCAATGCAAGGGCGGCGTCATCAACCACCCGCAGGATGTGGGCGGATGGGCCGAGATCAATCCGGGCGTGGCACCGGCCGACCGCGACGGCGACCTGCTGCCCGATGCGTGGGAGGAGGCACACGGCCTTGACCCCGCAACCGCCGACGACCCGTGGCAGGACGCAGACGGCGACGGGCTGTCCGAGGTCGAGACATGGCTTGCCAAACTGGCCGGGGATCTGTGATGGCGCTGCGCATGGTCGAAACGGCGATGTTCACGCTTTTGCTGGCGCTGCCAGGCGCCGCAGGGGCGGAGGCTTACCGGCTGAATGCGCAGGACCGGCTGATGATCCGGGTCCTGACCTGGGACTATCTGTTGAACAATCCGACCGCGTGGCAGGGCCTGTCCGGCGAATACACGATCGACGCGGGTGGAGAACTGCAACTGCCGCTCGCAGGGACGCTTCACGCAGAAGGGATGACGACCGCCGCCCTGCGGCAGGAGGTCGCGAACCTGCTGCGCCTGCGTGCGGGGCTTGAAGATCCACCGCAGCTGTCGGTCGAACTGGTCTCGAGCCTGCCGGTCTATGTGTTGGGCGACGTGACGACGCAAGGTGCCGTGCCCTACCGGCCCGACCTGACGGCGCGACAGGCAATGGCGCTGGCGGGCGGCCTGTTCCGCGGGCCCGCCGCACGCGGCCCCGCCCAGTTGATCGCCCTGACCGGAGAGCTTGCGGCGGCCGAGGAAGCCCTGCGCGCACTTCTTGCTGAACAGGCGAGCCTTCAGCAGGATCTGGACGACATGGAAGACCCGACGCCTACGACGGCGACCGCTGCCATCACCACCGGCGGGGCGGCGCATCTGCGCCTGCAGGATGCCGATCGCAAGGCACGACAGGTCCGCATCGACAGCTATGCCAGCCTGCGCGCCATGCTGGAGGAGAAGGGAACCCGGCTGAACCAGCAGCTTGAGCTGCGAGACCAGCAAATCGCCAACACGCGCGAGGAACTGGCAGGTATCACCGCATTGAACGAAAAGGGGCTGGCCGTGAATGCGCGCGTCACCTCGCTTGAAACGGCACTGACCGATCTGGAAACAAAGCGACTTGAACTGGAAACGGCACTTCTGCTGCTGGATACAGAGCTCAATCAGGCAGCCCGCGACAGCGACACCATCACCACCGATGCCGTGGCCCTGCGCCTGCGCCGTCTGGCCGAGCTCGAAACCGACATTCCTGCCGCCCGGATCCGGGTCGATACCGCGCGCCAGATGCTGCAGACCGAACTGGCCTATAGCGTTGCCAGCGGCGAGGACGCGGCCCGGCTTCAGCCCGTTTTCAGCGTTACCCGCCAGGGCGAGACGCAATCCGTCGATCCCGATGCGCCCTTGCTTCCCGGCGACACACTGGACGTGCTTCTTCCCCAAACCGCGCCCCCCGGCAGCGTGACGAATTGAACATCATGGCAGATCAGCGTTTCCCCGACTTCATCATTGCCGGCGCAGCCAAGTCAGCGACGACCTGGCTTCAGCAATCGCTGATGCAATCGCCCCGGATTTCGATGCCCAGCCACGAGCCGCACTTCTTCTCGCGCCGTTATGAGGAGGGAATCGGGGCCTATCTGGCCGAACTCGGGCCGGCTGCGCCCGGTATTCTGCTGGGCGAGAAGTCAAACAGCTATCTGACCGTGCCCGAGGCCGCAGAGCGCATTCACCGCCACGCGCCTGATGCGCGGCTGATATTTCAGCTGCGCGAACCGGTCGCGCGCGCCTATTCCGATTATCTGATGCTGCTCCGGCGCGGCACTGTAAGCCGCGACATTGCCCGCCATCTGGACCCACACGGCGCGGGAGGGGAACGCTTCCTGTCAGACGGCACCTATGCCCGGCATCTGCAGCGTTTTTATGATCTGTTTGACCGCGAACAGATCCTGATCCTGCGCTATGAAGATATTCTGACCCAGCCGCAAACCCAACTTGACCGCTTTGCCGCCCATCTGGGCCTTGATGAAAGACTGGCACCGCCGCTGGCCAACCGGGTCAAGGATGCCCGCACTGCCACCGTGCCGCGTCCCTTGCGCCGGATCCTCGCGCCGCTGCGCCCAATCCTTGATCCAGTGCGCAATACCGCCGCGATACGGAAGCTGCGCGGCCTTGTTGCGCGGCAGGAAACCTATCCGCCCTTCGATCCCGCATTGCGCGCTGCGATGGCGGATTTCTATGCTCCGGAGATCGAGGCACTACAGGATCTGACCGGGCTGGATTTCGAAATCTGGCGTGCGAATCACGCATAACCCGTCAAGATAATTCTTTACAAAAATGAGACCTTGGCGACTCACCGCCGCTTTTGTCTTGGGATAACTTCCTCGAAGTTTAAACCATCTGGCGGATGGGTAGAATGCATAAATAGTCATTCGCTCGTTGGTTGAATTAACCCACATGAATATAAACCGAGTATCAATAAAAATCCGAATTTTCTAAAATTTATCGAAATTGGCCAGGACGGCATGCGCCACCAAACAAGCCGATGCATTATTTTTTTCCCCTATCAATTATGACGGGTCAGCTTCACGGCCCTCATGCAATCATGCCGGTATGGAAATAGTGCATTTTGCGTCGAGGCAATTGGCTTCAAACGGGGCCATGATGGGTGTGTTTGTGATGATACTGAATGTAAATGGTGCGCTGTTGCGGAGAAATGAAAGCGTCCATCACAAGTTGAATATGGTGAAGTCCGAGATCCGGGCGAACCGAAAACTCGTTGGCGCGGATTCGGTTGTGGTAACGCTTGCCGGGGCGGGGGCCGTTCTTTTGGCCACCGGCTCGGCAACGCGCCCGCTGACGGGCGAGGTGCTGCCCTGGTCCATGTTCCTCAGCCTCACCATTGTCATGCCGATCCTTCTCGGGGCGCATCTCTATCGGCGGCATCGCCACTCGACGACGCTGTCGGGACTGTTCTCGATGGCGCCGGCCTCGGTCATTGCTGTGCTGGTCTATGCGGCGGTGGTGCGCGTCATCGGCCTGCATTCTGCCGTTCCGGTCACCGCCTATCCGATCATGCTGTTGCTGCTTCTCGCAGGATTCGTCTGCACCCGCGGGATCGCGCTGCAACGCGAATCGACCCGGCGCTTCCGCCAGCAGCCTGTGGCGGGCGCGGCAGAGCCTGTCGTGCTGATCGGGCTTGGGGCCACCAGCGATCTGTTCCTGCGCGCCGTCCACAAAGGCCTGTCGCCCTATCAGGTCATCGGCATCGTGGATGACGCCATGGACAGCGCCGATCTGCTTTTTCACTCGGTGCCGATCCTCGGCTCTGTCCGCGAACCCAAACGGATCATCGAGCGGCTGATGCGCGCCGAACGCCTGCCGCGCCTGCTTCTGCTGACCGAAACGGTGACCAATTTCGACAGCGACGGCATCGCAGTCCTTCGGAACTGGGCCGAGGCGCAGGGCATCAAGGTCCGGTCGCTTCCCAACCTGACCGAGCATCAACCCGCTGGCTTTTCCACCACCAACCTGGTCGCCATCGACCCCGAAGATGTGCTGACCCGCCCGCAAAAATCGGTCGAGCTGCAATTGCTGCGCCAGACCTATCAGGGCAAGCGCGTTCTGGTGACCGGTGCAGGTGGGTCCATCGGCAGCGAAATGGTGCGCCAGCTTGCCTCGTTGCAACCGGCCGAGCTGGTGCTGATCGAGAATTGCGAACTGAATGCCTATCAGGTTGATCGCCTGCTGGCGCGGCACTTCCCCGATGTGCCCCGCAAGCTGCATCTGTGCTGCATTCGCGACCGCGTTCATCTGCAAGCGATTTTCGAGGAACATCGCCCCGAAATGGTCTTCAACGCTGCCGCACTGAAGCATGTCCCGTTGGTCGAGGCCAACCCGTGCGAGGGCGTGCTGACCAATGTCATCGGAACGCGCAACGTCTGCGACGCGGCCCGTGCGGTGGGCGTTCAGGCCTTCGTCCAGGTCTCGACGGACAAGGCCGTGAACACCACCAATATCATGGGTGCAACAAAGCGCGTGGCAGAGTTCTACTGCCAGGCGCAGGATCTCATCACCCGCGATCTGGGCTGCGACACGCGCTTTTTCGCCGTGCGTTTTGGCAATGTGCTCGGCTCGTCCGGCTCTCTTATCCCGCTGTTTCAGGAACAGATCGCACGCGGCGGTCCGCTGACCGTGACCCATCCCGATATGGAGCGCTATTTCATGACCATCCGCGAGGCGGTGGAGCTGACGCTCGTCGCGGCCGCGCAGGGGTTGCGCGCGAAGGATGACAATGGCCGCATCTTCGTTCTGGATATGGGTCAGCCGGTGCGCATCGTCGATATGGCCGAACGGATGATCCGCATGGCCGGCAAGGTGCCCGGTCAGGACATCAAGATCGAATTCATTGGCATCCGCCCCGGCGAAAAGCTGTTCGAAGAACTGTTCGACCGGGACGAGGTGATCCAGCCCGCGGGCTTTGCGGGTGTCACCTGCGCGATCCCCCATCCGGTGCCGATGCCGCGCCTGCGCGCAGCCCTTCTGGCGCTCGAACGCTCGGCCCGCAGCGGCGATGCGGGTGCGGTGCGCAAGGGGCTGGCCGATCTGGTGCCCGGCTTTGGCGGCACGGGGCGGGCGGACACCCCGGTCATCCCCCTCAAGACGCAGCCCGCCGCGCATGAGATGAGCGTCCATGCCTTCCCTCTGCCGAAGGCCCAACCGGCAGACCCCCAGATGCTGAAGCTGGAGTCAGAGCGAAGAGGAAAGGTCGTCGCATGACTCCCGGCAGCAAGGCCGCTCCCGGCGCCAGGGCGTCTGATCCTGCGCCGGGACGGCTGACGATCCTGCTGGTTGCCGGATTGGCATGGTCACTGGTGAATTTCCGGCTGGACCTGATGCGGCGGATGCTGGCCAATGGCCACCGCGTGCTGGCCGCCGCCCCGGATTTCGACACCGAAACCGAAACCACGCTGCGCGCAGAAGGGATCGAGCCACTCAGCGTGCCGATGCACCGCACCGGGCTGAACCCGATCCACGACCTGCAGACGCTGGCGGCGCTGCGCAAGATGATCCGCGACCGCAGGCCCGATATCATCGTGCCCTATACGATGAAGCCGATTGTCTGGGCCGGTCTTGCGGCGCGGCTGGAAGGCAATGTCCGCTGCTATCCGCTGTTCACCGGCCTCGGTTATGCGTTTTCCGAGGCCGAGCCGAAGGGAAAACGCCGCCTTGTGCGCCGGATCGCAATCAGCCTGCATCGTCACGCCCTGCGCGAGACACGGCTGGGGTTTTACTATAACGCCGCCGATCTGGCCGATCTGCGCCGGTTCCGCATGATTCCTGCGGCCGCGCGCATGGTGGCAATTCCCGGATCCGGTGCCGATACCGATCATTTTACGCCCACCCCCATGCCGCCGGGTGAGCCAGTTTTTCTGTTCATCGCGCGGATGCTGCGCAGCAAAGGGCTGGACGATCTGGTTGCGGCGACGCGCGCGCTCAACGCCGAAGGCCGCAAGGTGCGGCTGGAGCTTCTCGGCCCGACCGACAGCAACCCCGACGCCATCGACGTCGCTACACTCGAGGGCTGGCAGGCCGAAGGATTGCTGACCTGGCATGGCGCGACCCGCGACGTCCGTCCCTATCTGGCGGGCGCGCATGTGCTGGTCCTGCCCAGCCGCCTGCGCGAGGGCGTGCCGCGCACCATTCTCGAAGCGATGGCCAGCGGTCGGGCGGTCATCACCACCGACGCGCCCGGCTGCGGCGAGACGGTGGGCGACGGCGAGGGCGGTTTCGTTGTGCCGGTGGGCGATCCCAGCGCGCTCGCCGCCGCGATGCGCCGGTTTCTGGATCGACCGGAGCTGGCGGCGCACATGGGGGCGCAAGCGCGGCTGCGGGTCTGCGAGAACAATGATGTGCATCTGGTCAACAGGATGCTGCTGACCGAAATGGGGATCGAGCGTGATGTGCCGCACGCTCTGAAACGACCCAGAACATGGCCCCCCGGGGTTGCGGCATGAACCTGACGCTGACTGAAACTGGAAGAATGTCCGCCCGCGTCATGACGAAAGGACAGGGACATGAAGACGATCCTGCTTGCCGGCGGAAGCGATACCAGCCCAGCAGAGGACACCGCAACCACCCCCAAGGCGATGGTCGATATTGGCGGCAGACCGATCCTGACCCGGGTGATGGAGATCTATAGCCGCTTTGGTCACACCGATTTCATCATCGCGTCCGGCCATCAGGCCGTCACGATCAAACAGTTCTTTGCCAATTATCACCTGATGGCCAATGACATCCGGGTCTCGTTGGACACCGGCAAGATCAACCTGCGCCCCTCGCATGGGGTGGGCTGGCAGGTCGCGGTCGTCGATACCGGGATCTACACCTCGGATAGCGGGCGGGTGCGGCTGCTGCGCGACTGGATCGGGGACGAGACATTCATGGTCGCCTATGCCGACGGGCTGGGCAATGTCGACATCAACGCGCTGCTGGAGTTCCACCATGACCATGGCAAGCTGGCCAGTGTCACCGCCGTGCGCCCGCCTGCGCGATCCGGTGGGCTGGACCTGATGAACAGCCGTGTGACCAGCTTCACGCCGACGCTGCGCAACCCGGATAGCTGGATCAATGGCGGCTTTTTCGTCTTTGAGCCTGCGGTCTTCGACTATCTCGTCGACGATCACGAGCCACTGGAGGGCACGCCCCTGTCGCAACTCGCCCAGGACGGAGAGTTGATGGCCTTCCGTCACTACGGTTTCTGGCATCCGATGGATACACTCAGGGATCGGCGGATGCTGTCGAGCCATTGCATGTCCCCTGCCCCGCCCTGGCTGCAATTCAACCGCCCGGCCAACGCTCAGGCCGCGGAATAGGGCCGCGATGCGTATCCTGATGATTCAGGCGGGATTTCACGCAGGCGGCGCCGAGAAGGTGATGGCCGCGCTTGCCGCGCACCGCCATGCGAAGGGGGACGAGGTCCATGTGGCCGGGATGGTCATGCCGGAAGGCGGTTCCTTCTTCGCCTATCCGCCAGAGGTGCGCCTGCATGTGCTGGGCGAGGCGGCGCGGCTCCGCGGGGGAAAACTGCTGCAACCACGCAGGATGCTCGATACGGCGCGGTTGATCCGAAGACTGCGCCCCGATCTGATTGTCAGTTTTCTGACCAAGGTGAATTGCCTGACGCTGATCGCCGCCACCGGCACCGGCATCCCGGTCGTCATCTCGGAGCGCAACAACCCAAGCGCGCAATCCGCCCGTTTCTGGCGCAAGCTGCAATTGCTGCTGTTGCCGCGCGCGGCGGGGATCGCAATGCAGACGGCTGATGCAGCGGCAGATCTGCCACCCCGCCAACGCAGGCGCGCC
>SXGR01318679.1_pt1 | contig 12993 bp, 12 predicted proteins | sample 3174711 | NCBI WGS metagenome assembly SXGR01 (sample SAMN11356860, study PRJNA531348) | freshwater metagenome | isolation source: freshwater sample F1-60 | place: China: Fuxian Lake, Yuxi | collected 2017-12-25
AAAGCAATACCACGATGTGGCATTTGCAAAAAAGGAATTTGTTGCTGGAAAAGATAAAGTATTTTATGCAGGCAGGGCGTTTGACGAAAAAGAGATTGTGAATCTTGTCGATTCTTCTCTCGATTTTTGGCTGACAGCTGGCCGGTATACCGAATTATTTGAAGAGCGCCTTGGTAATTTTTTAAATTGCACCAATACTATTCTGGTAAACTCAGGTTCATCTGCAAACTTAGTTGCAATGAGCACACTCACATCTTCCAAATTAGGTGATCGTGCATTAAAACCGGGCGATGAGGTTATTACTGTTGCAGCCGGTTTTCCGGCTACCGTTACACCGATCATTCAAAACAGATTAATACCGGTCTTTGTTGATGTCGAACTTGGAACATATAATGTTATTGCCGAAAGAATAGAATCTGCCCTTTCTCCCAAAACAAAAGCTATTTGCATTGCTCATACTCTCGGCAATCCGTTCGATCTTGGAACAGTAATGGAAATTGCACAAAGACATAATCTGTGGTTAATCGAGGATAATTGTGATGCGCTAGGTTCCACCTATGACGGGAAATTGACCGGCACATTTGGACATCTATCTACCATTTCTTTTTACCCGGCACATCATATCACAACCGGAGAGGGTGGTTGTGTTATAACCAATGATGAAGCACTTGCTAGGATAGCAACGTCATTTAGGGATTGGGGAAGAGACTGTTATTGCAGCGGTGGTGAAAATAATACCTGTGGAAAGCGGTTCACACAGCAATTTGGAACCTTGCCGTATGGTTATGATCATAAATATGTCTATACGCATATTGGATATAATCTTAAAATGACAGATATGCAGGCTGCTATTGGTGCAGCACAAATTCAAAAACTTCCAGATTTTATTTTAAGTAGAAAAAATAATTATAAAAAAATCTATGAGGGCCTGAAAAAATATGATGAATATTTGATGTTGCCGCAGGCGACAATAAATAGTGATCCAGCATGGTTTAGTTTTATTGTTACCGTAAAACCAAACAAAAGGTTTACCCGGCTGGAATTGGTAAATTTTTTGGAATCACAACTTATTGAAACTCGTAATTTATTTGTCGGAAATTTATTGCGCCACCCAGCATTTATGAATATTGAACATAGAGTTGTCGGTGATTTAAACAATACGGATTTTATTATGAATAACACCTTTTTTATTGGCGTCTATCCTGGTATGACAGATTCACATATTCTCTATACGATTTCCAAGTTTGAAGAATTCTTCCAAAAATTACAATAATGGCAATTGTTAAAAAAATTCAGGTTGAAGTCTCAAAGGTAAAAAAACACACAGATTCCGTCTGCACGATAACGATGACACCGTTATCTTCAGTTCCGAAGTTTTCAGCTGGACAGTTTTTACATCTTGCCATTGATCCGTATTCACCTTCGATGCAATGGCCGGAATCCCGGGTATTTTCCATACAAAGCTCGCCGACAAGAAATCACAAGCTTGTTGTCACGTTTGCCGTAAAAGGAAAATTCACAAGAAGATTATACGATGAAGTTGCAGTCGGAGACCAGTTATGGGTAAAAATGCCCTATGGAAGCTTTACGTTCCCTCAGAGTAGTTTCGATAAAGTTCTTATTGCCGGAGGAACGGGTATAACGCCATTTTTATCTTTTCTTACGGGTGAGGTTGATAATAAATCTGAACAATGCGTTCAGATTTTTTATGGGATCCGCAATGAAAAATTAATACTGTTTGACGAAGAGCTCCGGGAGTATAAAAATACACTGAAAAATTTTAGTATAACATATTTTCTTGAAACAGAAGGAGCATTATTAACACAATATGAACTCGGCAGATTGGATATTGACAAAATTCTTACAAAAGTGCGCTCGTTGCACAATAGTGAATATTTTCTTTCGGGTCCTCCTCAAATGATCACGAAACTCACTGAAGATTTGTTTAAACACAACATTCGGCAGGAGAGAGTAATCATTGATGCTTGGGAATAATTCATTAAAAACGGAGAACATACAATGAAAGCAGTAATATTTTGCGGCGGTAAAGGAACGAGAATCAGAGATGTATCAGAAGTGCTACCGAAACCAATGGTCCCCATCGGCGGTAAACCGATTCTCTGGCATATTATGAAAACCTATTCTCATTATGGTATTAAAGATTTTGTTCTTTGTCTTGGATATAAAGGCTGGTTAATAAAAGAATATTTTTTAAATATCAAAAGCATCAATAATGATATTACTGTTGAAATTGGAAAGCATAATTCAATCATATTTCATAATGATATCGAAGAGTCTGAATGGAAAGTAACTTTGGCCGATACTGGTGAGGATAGTATGACTGGTGCTAGGCTATGGAAGGTGCGTAAGTATCTTGAAGGTGATGATCACTTCTGTGTTACATATGGTGACGGGGTATCTTCTGTCGACATTAAAAAGCTTATTGATTTTCATATAGAACAAGGAAAAATAGCAACATTAACTGCGGTTCGTCCAATGGGACGATTTGGAGAATTATTCGTTGAGAATAATATTGTCACACATTTTAATGAGAAGCCTCAATTTTCCGAAGGATGGATTAATGGTGGATTTATGGTTTTTGATAACAGAAAAATATGGGATTATTTTTGGCCTGAAGAAAATTTAATTCTAGAAAAAGAACCATTACCGGCCATGGTGAAAGATCAACAACTTTCCGTGTTTAAACATGATGGATTTTGGACTGGGATGGATACATTACGAGAATATGCGATGCTAAACGAACAATGGGATAGTGATAAAGCTCCATGGAAAGTTTGGTGATCGATTTATGGAAAAATCATTTCGAGAATTTTACAAAGGTAAAAAAGTTCTGGTGACAGGCCATACAGGTTTTAAAGGCTCGTGGCTTTCTATTTGGCTGAATGAACTTGGCGCAGAAGTATTGGGTTTTTCATTAGAGCCACCAACAGAACCAAGTAATTTTACAGTCAGTCATATCCAAGATCGTCTGCAGCACAATATCGGGGATGTTCGAAATTATGAACAACTATTCCAAGTGTTTTCAACGTTTAAACCTGAAATTGTTTTTCATTTAGCAGCACAGCCGTTAGTGCGGTATTCCTATGAAATACCACGCCATACCTTCGAAACCAATGTTCAAGGATCGGTGAATGTTTTGGATGTTGTGCGATTAACTCCATCAGTATCAACACTTGTTATGGTCACGAGTGATAAATGTTATGAAAATCGTGAGCAGGTGTGGGGTTATAAAGAAAATGATCCGATGGGTGGCGATGATCCATATAGTGCATCCAAAGGTGCAGCAGAATTAGTGATACGATCATATATTCGTTCATATTTTTCTCACCGGGACGGTTTTGGTGCTGTTAGTGTCCGTGCCGGAAATGTCATCGGAGGTGGCGATTGGGCAAAAGACCGTATTGTTGTCGATAGTATTAAATCATTAAGCAATAATGAATCTATCATTGTTCGCAATCCAATGGCTATTCGCCCGTGGCAACATGTTTTGGAACCACTAGGTGGCTATTTGTGGTTAGGTGCCAGAATCAATGAAGACCCACAAAGATTTTCTGGAGGGTGGAACTTTGGTCCTTCAGATAGTTCTGCTAAGTGTGTTTCTGATCTAGTGAAAGCATTGATAAGTGAATGGAAATCCGGAGACTGGATTGATCTATCTGATAAAAACAATAAGCGTTTACAGGAGGCGGGTTGGCTTCGATTATCCTGCGATAAAGTGCATTCGATACTTCCTTGGAGCGCTGCTTTATCATTTGAAGAAAATATTGCTATGACAGTAAAGTGGTATAAATATTATTACGAGCATAATCAATCGAATTTGTACCAATATTGTGTTCACCAAATCCGTGATTACTCAAAACTGGCTGCGTTGAGGGGGCAAATGTGGGCAAATTGAATAGTAGACACCTCTGAAAAACCCATCTCTATAAATCGTTTGAGAATATTGCAGAAGTGACAGTATTCGGAGAATTAAACTCTATCATAGGTCAAATTGTTTGTGCAAGAATAAGAACCATTAATCCTATTACTGCTCAAGACTTTGTAATAAGATTAAAAAAATATTGTTCAGCAAAGTTAGAACGTTACAAAGTTCCAGTCAAAATTGAAATAGATAATAGTTTACAATTCAATGAACGATTTAAAAAAATTCGTTCAAAGCCAATTAATTTAGTAGGAGGTGAATAATTATGAGCTATAAACCAGAAAAGACAATTTTAACAGCTGGTCCTTCAATTTCTCAATTAGAAATTGATTATTCCATGGATGCTGTAAAAAATGGTTGGAATGAAAATTGGGGAACATATTTAAAAAAATTTGAATCTACATTTGCATCCTATATTGGCACAAAAGTGGCTATGACTACTTCCAGCTGCACTGGTGCAATGTTTCTTGCCCTCAAAGCCCTAAATATTCAGGAGGGTGATGAAGTTATCGTTCCGGAACTTACATGGGTGGCGACTGCAACAGTGGTACGACACGTCGGTGCAACTCCAATATTTGTTGACGTTGATCCAAAAACATGGACAATGGATCCATTAAAAATTGAAGCGCTGATTACAAAAAATACCAAAGCAATTATGCCCGTTCATCTGTATGGTCATCCTGCAAAAATGGACGATATTGTTAGTATTGCAAAAAAACACAAGCTCTACATTGTCGAAGATGCGGCGCCTGCAATTGGTGCTGAATTTAAGAACCAGAAAGTAGGTTCTTTCGGAGACGTGGGAGCTTTCAGTTTCCAGGGTGCGAAAATGTTGGTTACAGGTGAAGGTGGTATTGTAGTGACTAACAATGATGATATTTTTGCAAGGATGCAAAAAATTGGCGACCATGGAAGATCAAGGGATCCCAAAACACCCTTCTGGATTGAAGAAATAGGCTATAAATTTAAAATGTCTAATATGCAGGCGGCATTTGGTCTTGCACAATTGGAAAGAATAAATGAGCTTATTGATAGAAAAAGGTTAATCTTCAGTTGGTATTATGATAGATTAAAAAATATTGAAGGTTTGGAACTAAATACAGAAGCAAATTGGGCAAAAAGCATTTATTGGATGTCTTCAATTTATCTTAAAAAACAATTTAAAATTACACGCGATGAATTAATTGTTAAACTTAAAGAGGATATGATAGATACGCGCCCTGCCTTTCCTCAAATTAGCCAATATCCTATGTGGACTACTGCAAATAGCCCTATTGCAAAACATATCGGTGATAATGCCATCAATTTACCAAGCGGTCACAATCTTGTTGAAGAACAAATAGACTATATTTGTAAATCCATAAAAACACACTTAGCATTATGATAGACGAGATTGAACTCAAAAAATTTGCAAAAAATGTTCGCAAAGAAGCATTAACTATTGTTTACAATGCAAAAGCATCACATATAGGCGGCGCATTTTCAATGGTTGAAATTTTATCAGTACTTTATAATGAAGTTCTGAGAATCGACCCTAAAAATCCTCAATGGAAAGATCGTGACCGATTTTTATTAAGCAAAGGTCACGCCTGTTCAAGTTTGTATGCAACGCTAGCACTAAAAGGTTTCTTTCCTCTTGAGGATTTGCAAGGCTATGGAAAAGATGGAAGTATTTATTTGTCTCATGCCAGTCACAAAGTGCCTGGGGTTGAATTATCTACAGGAAGCTTGGGGCATGCACTTTCTGTCGGTTGCGGATTAGCAATTGCAGCAAAAACGAAGCAAGAAAACTGGAAGGTATTTGTTCTTGTCAGTGATGGTGAACTAGATGAAGGATCGAACTGGGAAGCGATTCTTTTCGCTCCACAACATCGGTTAGATAATCTCGTTTTAATTGTTGATTACAATAAAATTCAAAGTATGGGAAATGTGAAGGACGTAATTGATCTTCATCCTCTTAAGGATAAATTTCTCTCATTTAATTGGAATGTAATTGAAATAGATGGACATGATTTTATCCAATTGAATAAGGGATTTTCTGAAATACCAATCGATGTATTAAAACCAACAGTAATAATTGCAAATACAATTAAAGGCAAAGGCGTTAGTTTTATGGAAAACAAGTTGCTATGGCACTACAAAACACCTTCTGAAAATGAATACTTAGAAGCATTGAATCAATTGGAGAGTCTTAGATGAGAACAGCATTTATTCAACAGTTGGTTCTTGAAGCTAGAAATAATCCTTCGATATTCCTCATCGTCGGCGATTTAGGTTTTTCTGTAGTTGAACCGTTTGCTGAAGAATTCCCCGATAGATTTATAAACGCAGGAGTGGCTGAACAAAATATGACGGGAATTGCAGCCGGACTTGCAAAAGAAGGATATACCGTAATTACATATTCGATAGGCAATTTTCCCACACTGAGATGTTTAGAACAAATTCGTTATGATGTATGTTATCATAAGCTAAACGTTAAAATAGTTGCGGTTGGTGGTGGGTATGCTTACGGACCACTCGGAGCTTCACATCATTTAACCGAGGATTATGGAATGCTTAGAACTATTCCAAATTTAACTATATGTTCACCAGGAGATCCAATTGAAGCAAAAGCTATTACTACTTACATAATTAATAAAAACGGACCATGTTATCTTCGTTTAGGCAAAGCAGGCGAACCGAAAGTTCACAAAAATGCAATTACAGATCAGCGGCAATCAATTTACCATGTAATTTTTGGAAATAGAACTGCAATATTGACGACTGGAACAATACTTAAATATTCATTTGATTTTATTAATAGAAATAATTTAAGGTGGGGATTACACAGCTTTCCTGTAATAAAACCATTAGATTTAGAAGGGTTAAAGTCTATCGCAAATAATTATGACAATCTTATAACCATTGAAGATCATCAAAGAAGTTGTGGATTTGGTTCAGCAATTTTAGAAGGATTAAATGATTTAATTCAAGCTGGTGAACTTAAGGTTGCGCCATTAATTAAAAGAGTTGCAATTCCAGATGTTTTTTTAACTGAAGCTGGTTCAATTGAATTTTTAAGGGAAATGGCTGGAATTAAATTGTAAATGATATCACTTTCTCTACTGTTGGGAAAATTAAACTTAACGAATAACCTTCACCTTTTAGGCATTGATAGGGCTATTGGTTATACGTTGGTTTCTCGTGGTTGGCAATTGCTATCAGGTGTTTTTAGTGTTTTCTTTGTGGCGAAATATTTATCCCCTTATGAGCAGGGCTATTTTTATACATTTTTTAGTGTTTTAAATATTCAAATAATGTTTGAATTAGGACTTAACTATGTTGTATTACAATTTGTAAGTCATGAATATTCGAAACTATCCTGGACAGAACATGGTATTGTAGATGGAAATAATCTCGCAAAAGCTAGACTTGGATCGTTGCTAAGAATAGCATTAAAATGGTATGTGATAGGCTCTGGATTGTTTCTAGTGTTAATTTTACCCATTGGTTTGTGGTTTTTTAGTAACAATCTAAACGATGCTAATACGGAATTCTGGAAATATCCATGGATACTTTTAGTTTTATTTAGCAGTTTCATGCTGGCAGTCAGTCCAATATTTTCAATTCTAGAGGGTTGCGGACTTATTGCTAATGTAGCAAAATTTAGAGTGTTTCAAGATATTATTACTTATCCCATCTATTGGACAAGTTTGTATTTAGGATTTGGACTGTTTTCAAATCCGATAATGCAAATGTTAAGATTAATCATTGCATTATTTTGGCTAACAAAACATTATAGTGTATTTATTTTTGATTTGTTGTGTTATAATTTTAATAACATTAAAATTAATTGGTTTCAAGAAATATGGCCAATGCAATGGAAAATCGCCATAAGTTGGTTTAGTGGGTTTTTTATTACCCAACTATTTAATCCCTATATTTTTCACAATATGGGTCCGATATATGCAGGCAAAATGGGGATGAGTCTGACAATTATTTCAGGATTAGTTACACTAGCTTTATCTTGGATGAATACAAAAATACCATTATTTGGACAAATGATCGTAAATAAAGAATATTACAAATTGGATAATTTATTTTTTCTGACATTAAAAAAATCTTTTTATGCGTATCTAATTGGTTCTGGACTAATTTTAACAACAGTGCTTTTTTTATCTTTCCTTAAAGTAGATGCTGTTAACCGCATTCTAGATTCAGCCTCTTTTAGTCTATTATTGGTGCCTACTGCATTGACAATTGTTACTATATCCCAAGCAATATATTTACGTGCACATAAACAAGAACCATTTATTTGGATTTCAGTTACACAAGCAATATTAACATGCTTTTCTGTAATTATTTTAGGACATTTTTGGGGTATTATTGGAATTATTATAGGTAACGCAATAACTCTGATAATAGTATTTATTTTGGGAACAATTGTTTTTATTCGGAAAAGGAAATTCTGGCATTAATTACAAAAATGAATTATAACTCATTGAATATATTTTGAATAAAAGAGAATTAATATTATCAATATGTATCCCGACATTTAATAGATGTGAATTATTGGATTTATGTCTTCATTCTATACTGGAACAAATTGTTCAACTCAAATCCAAAGAAATAGAAATAGTTATTTCAAACAATGCATCAACGGATAATACTGCTCGATTGATACAAGATATTCAATTGCAATATCCAAAAATATTAATACGATCATTTATCCAAGAAAAGAACATTGGAGCGGTGAACAATTTATTTTATGTAGTGAAATTGGCCGAAGGTAAATATATATATATCGTTTCAGATGATGATGTATTATTACCTGGTGCGATGGATAATATTATTGACTCTATTAACACACATTCAAATGTTAGTGTAATAATTCCAAAAGTAGTTCCATTTGACAATTCTATTAATGAAATAATTTATACCAATAATGAATTGAAAGATATATACATCGCTGATAAAAATGAAATCTTTGTGAGAATGGGCACGATGATAACTTTTATTTCCAGTATGATATTCCTTAATTCAATTGTAAAGCACTCAAAAATATTTAATAGTAAAAATCTTTTTCCTCATTCATTTTTATTTTTGAGTGCAATTAATGATGATGGTGGCGGGATATTTCTATCTTCCCCGGGAATGGGTATGCGTAATAATTATAATGTAAAATATAATTTGCTTTCTGCATTTATAATCGATTTTTATGATATTATTAAGTATGCAAAAGAATTAAGGTTTTCCCAAAATGCAATTCGCACAGTTCTTTCTAACCATGCAATATGGCTTTATAATGCTATCCTATTCTTCAAAAACAAATCGTATCAACCCACTTTAAAAGACAAAGTTGGTGATAGTATAAAAGTTATGAAGATGTGGTGGTTTGATATAAGTTCAATAATTAAAATATGTATCACAATTTGGCTGCCTGTAAATATTGTCAATAAGATTAAGTATATTAATCAAGAGAGAAATGGCCAAAAGTTGTGTAGATAATTGTAAGTTTAGACAGTAGGATAGAAATTATTTTATTTTGCAATTGATCTTTCGTTTAAACTACAAGTTGGTAACAGTCAAGTGACAGCAGTAGTGTTTATTATGATTTTAACAATTTGAATTCCAAAAAGTGAAACAATACACCGCCGAAGAATACGTCTGACAGTGTTTGTTTGCTATTTGTGGGATAATATTTGTTAAGCACCTATTGTATTCCTATGTTATAACTTATATACATCAAATCAATTATGGAAACTTTGCGTTAACAATTATAGTCGTAATATCGGGTTTATTATCTATGTATATTTATTTAATTCTCAATAAGTATTATAAAACAAATGAATATACAATTATAAAAAATATTATAATGTCAAGATTTAAGGTTTTGATTTAGTTAAAGATAAAATCGTAAGAAAGTTTGAATCAAGATGTATTTTATAAAGATATGGAATTATGATTCTTCTAATTAAAAAAATAATTCGATCAATCCTACATTCAACTATTACTTCAATTAGTTTGTTTTTTAGTTTAAATAACATATATACATTTAGAAAATATAAAAATATATTTTATTCATCTTTATTGAAGAGAGAATTTAAAGATGTGGGTGAAAACTTTTCAATTGAATATCCCTTTAATATTATAGGTCCGCTATACATCTCTATCGGAAATAATTTTTCATCGTTTTCTGGTTTAATACTAGAAGCTCATGAGCAGCATTTAAATAATCACTATTCACCGGAAATTAAGATTGGCGACAATGTTAGTTTTGCTTATAACTGTCATATTGGCTGTGTAAATAAAATTATAATAGGCAATAATGTTTTATTTGCAAGCAAAGTATTTGTCACGGACCATTTCCATGGTGAAATTAAAAAAGAGTTTTTGAAAATACCCCCGTCACTTCGAAAAGTAATTTCAAAAGGACCTGTAATGATTGAGGATAATGTTTGGATTGGTGAAGGAGTGGCTATAATGCCAAATGTTAAAATTGGTAGAAACACAATTATCGGAACAAATTCAGTTGTTACAAAAAATATTCCCGAAAATTCTGTGGTGGGTGGTGTACCAGCAAAAGTAATTAGAAAATTAGAGTAAAAGTCCAACCTAATAATTTTCCTTAATCGTGTTATACAAAATACCTAAATTTAATCTCTTAAGGGTCTAATTCCCCGCTGCTAGCTGCGAAAGGTTTTTATATATTTATGAATGAACAAAAGTGCATATATCCACAAATCACATAATGTTTCAGAATTGATATATCATATTGTCTGTCTGTCAAAGAATCGAAAAGTTGTACTCAGTGAAGTAGTAGATCAAAGACATAAAGAAAGTTGCCTTGAGATATCGAAGCGTTATCAAATTCATTTTTTAGAAATAGGGACAGATAATAATCACGTACATTTTTTAGTTCAGTCTGTTCCGTCCTATAACATTACTAAGACCGTAACGATAAATAAGAGTATTACACCGCGAGAAATATTTCAACACCATCCGGATGTAAAGAAACAATTGTGGGGTGGTGAGTTTTGGAGCGACGGGTATTTCGTTAATACAGTCAGCAAATTTGGAGATGAAACGACAATCTCACAGTATGTAAACAGCAAAGGTACAGAAAACGAGTATAAACAATTGCATAAACCAACCCAACTAAACTTGTTCTAAAAAGATACCCCGCCGCCTGCGGCGGGGAGCTTCATTTAAATAATGTTTTGGCGTGGTGCAATAGCATGTTTACACTGTTCATTCATTCGTGTCTCAAATAATGCGCCGAAAGGTGAAATCTAAATCGGTATCTTCACCTTGCTCAGTGTAAAAAATATTTGCTGACTGCTTAACTTCTGTCAATAATTAAAATTGAGGAAATGTGACGATAGAGCCGAATGGCCATTATTAAATAGTATTTGTTAAAAACAAAGGTGTTGATTTTTATGAAAAGTAAAATAAAATATATTTTGTCAAACTTTATTAAGTTCATTCTCGATTTCAATTTAGCGACGGTGATCCGTTTATTTCATATAGGAATAGCCTTTATCAATGATTGGATACAGCAAAGAAAATACACAATTGACCCATTTTTGATAAAGGAAAAAGAAAGTGGTTTGCATAATACATATGATCCAATTTGGGATTCTAGTATAATATATCCACGACAAACTGTAGGAGTGCTTAGCTATAATAAACTTTGTAATGTAGAAGACTTCAGACATCCAGATTTGGTTCCATGGCTTCGAGAAATATATTCTCACGAAATAAGTAGATTTGGTGCTAAATATCCATTGGACTTTGAGGACCGTCGACAGTGGGAAATTGCAATGACAATACGAACATTTAATGATCATGGAATACTAAATGACCAAAGCCAGATTCTTGGTGTTGGTGCTGGAAACGAACCTACAATATTTTATCTCACCAAACGCGTAAAACGAGTTTTTTCCACTGACCTATATTTCCCGCTTGAAAAAAATTGGGCAGAGGCAGATGTATCAATGCTTAGAGACCCAGGAGCTAACTGGCCATTTCCTTGGAATCCAAAGCGATTGGTAACACAGCATATGGATGGCCGTAGCCTGATGTATGAAAATGAATCCTTTGATGGTGTTTTTTCTTCTGGTTCAATTGAACATTTTGGTTCTCTCAATCAGATACAGCAATCGGTTAGTGAAATTTACCGTGTTCTTAAGCCCGGTGGAATAATGGCTATAGCAACTGAATTTAAAATAGATGGACCTGGTATTGGCTTACCAGGGACAGTGTTATTTACTCCCGAATTAATTCAAGAGCGAATTATCGGCAAATTATCATGGAAAGCTCTTTCTCCATTTGATTATGAACTTTCGGAAACTACACGTAAAACTGAACTCTTACAAACCGTGGCTATGAAAGCATTTCGTAATCATGTGAGGAAACACAAGCGGTTGCTATATCATAAATACATTCAAGCTAAATATCCTATTATTTTGATGCGTGATGACCCTTTCAAGTGGACAAGTGTTACAATCGCACTTCGTAAAGAAGCTTAATATTAAAACCTGAAGAATGATTGTGTAATTTGGATTTATCTTACATCTACTTCTCAAAAAGATTCCACTACAGTTGAAACCTTATATGTTTACTAAGGTACTATCTCTATTTATGCTTAAATCACTTTACATAAAATTTACCGAATCAATTAATTTATCTTGTTAAAATCATGAACGCAGTGTTTACAATAGTTGCAAAAAATTATTTACCAAGAGCAAGAACTCTTGGTGATTCAATTATGAAATTACATTCCGATGTTGATTTTTATATCATATTGGCAGATGAAATTGATGGTTATATTAATTTAGAAAAAGAAAAATATCAGACAATTGAAGCCAAATATTTGAATATTCCAAACTTTCACGAAATGGGTTTCAAATATAACATTCTGGAATTTTGCACTGCCATTAAACCATATATATTTACTTTCCTTTTTGAGAAACATGGGTATAATAATATAATTTATTTTGATCCTGATATCCGCGTTTTTAGTTCGCTCAGTTCAATCTTTAAACATTTGGAAAGCAATTTTATTGTTA
>SXGR01502663.1_pt1 | contig 12990 bp, 10 predicted proteins | sample 3174711 | NCBI WGS metagenome assembly SXGR01 (sample SAMN11356860, study PRJNA531348) | freshwater metagenome | isolation source: freshwater sample F1-60 | place: China: Fuxian Lake, Yuxi | collected 2017-12-25
CCATAGACCATGGTGTAGCCAATGGCGATCAACGCATAGGTGCTGCCTATGGTTAATCCGTTCAGCAGTTGCTGAACCAGATAGAGGAGGTGTTCGGACATACTGCGTTCCCTGTACTTGCCCGCAAAGAGAGGAGGGGGTGAGCGTACTCACCCCCGATCGGCAGATTATTTGACTTGGCTGGAAGTACCGTCAGCGTGCCACTGGAACACACCGAATTCGAAGCCTTTCAGGTCACCGTTCGGTGCCCAGGTCAGGGGGCCCATCACGGTATCGATCGGCGCAGCCTTGATGGCGGCGGCAACGGCAGCCGGGTCATCTTCACCCGCCTTGGCGATACCGGCTGCCAGGGTTTGCACCGCGGCATAGGTGGTCCAGACAAACGGGCCGGAGGAGTCCTGACCCTTGGCCTTGAACGCCGCCACCAGCGGAGCGTTGGCAGGCACCAGATCATACTTGTTCGGCAGGGTCACCAGCAGGCCTTCGGAAGCCGGGCCGCCGATGGCGGAGATATCCTTGTTACCCACTCCTTCCGGGCCCATGAACTTGGCTTTCAGCCCCTTCTCGCCAGCCTGACGCAGGATCAGACCCAGCTCAGGGTGATAGCCGCCGTAGTAGACGAAATCGACGTTCTCTTTCTGCAGTTTGGCGATCAGGGCGGAGAAGTCCTTGTCACCTGCGGTGATCCCTTCAAAGGCCACCACTTTCACGCCAGCCTTGTCGAGCGCCGCTTTGACGCTGGAAGCGATCCCTTCACCGTACTGCTTCTTGTCGTGGATAACGGCCACGCGCTGGGGTTTGACCTGCTCGATGATGTATTTGGCGGCAGTCGGGCCCTGATCGCTATCCAGGCCGATGGTGCGCAGGGTCAGCTGGTAACCGCGCTCGGTGATCTTGGGGTTGGTGGAGGCGGGGGTGACCATCAGGATCCCCTCGTCTTCATAGATGTCGGAAGCGGGCAGGGTGTTGTCGGAGCAGAGGTGGCCGACCACGAATTTGACGCCGTCATTCACCACCTTGTTGGCGACGGCCACCGCCTGCTTGGGATCGCAGGCATCGTCATAGACGACCGCTTCGATCTGCTTGCCATTAATGCCGCCGGCCTTGTTGATCTGCTCCACCGCCATCTTGCCGCCGGTGAACTGCATGTCCCCGTACTGGGCGACCGGGCCAGTGACCGGGCCTGCGATACCGATCTTGATGGTGTCTGCCGCGTGAGCGATGGAGATCGATCCAAACAGAGCCAAAGAAACCGCTGCGCCAACTGTGATTTTGCTCAACTTATGCATTGATTCGTCCCTTAATCAGTGGATTGTTTCATTTCCGTGTGCCATTCCGGATCTACATCCCGTGCATCCGGCTATAGGTATGGTTCTATCATTCCTCACGGGGCAATAACAAGCTGTTAAAGATACTAACCAGAGGGGGTTGGGTGGGTGGATTTTGAAATAAATGACCTGTTATTTTCGGCCAATCAGAGCTTAATTTTGATTTGTTGACTTAACATCTTGGTAGCGAGAGGCGATTCTGACAAACGCCAGAGGATTAATCTGGCGATATTTTACTCTGACAGCGCTCCCATTTTGACCACAATCCATTTGCGCAAACAGAAATGAGCGCCTAAATTAGCCGGCATTGACAATTCCGTGGCAGAGCTCGTTAAAACCAAGCCTTTATTCGGGAAATCTGCTAATGTTCCGCCTTTGACAGTCAGGAGACAGAGATGGCCACTATCAAGGATGTCGCCTCGCGCGCAGGCGTATCCATCTCCACCGTCTCACATGTGCTCAACCACACTCGGCGGGTCAGCGAAGACGCGACCCAGAAAGTGATTGAGGCGGTGGCAGAACTCAACTACGCGCCCAACTCGGTAGCGCGCAGTCTTAAAATAAATTCGACCAAGACCATTGGCATGCTGGTTACCACCAGCGTAAACCCCTTCTTCGCAGAAGTGGTGCAAGGGGTTGAAGCGTACTGCTTCGAACAGGGCTACAGCCTGATCCTCTGCAACACCGAAAACCAGCCGCCTCGCCAACAGCATTATCTGAGAATGCTGATGGAAAAACGGGTGGATGGCCTGCTGGTATTGGGTACCGATATCGACACCCCGTTGCGCGACATGCTGCGCATCCACAAGAACGTGCCGCAGGTGGTACTGGATTGGGGCACGGAGTGCGATTTCGCCAACGTCATCAACGACAACGCCCGCATCGGCGCCCGCATGGCCGTACGCCATCTGCTGGAGCTGGGGCACCGCGACATCGTCTGCATCACTGGCCAGCTCTCCAAGCCGACCACCCAGCAGCGACTGGACGGGGTACGTGATGCGCTGGGTGAACACGGTCTGACCCTCAAAGATGAACAGGTCTTTGAAGGGGATTACGAGAGCCAGAGCGGCTTCGATGCCATGCAGCGCATCCTGGCCCTGCAGCCTCGTCCGACCGCGGTTTTTGCCTTCGACGATCCCATGGCGATCGGCGCGATTTGCGCTGCCTGGGAAGCGGGAGTCAAGGTGCCGGACGATATCTCCATCATCGGCTACGACGATGTGGAGATGGCGCGCTTCTCCAGCCCGCCGCTGACCACCATCCGTCACCCGAAGGCCGAACTGGGCCAGTTGGCGGTGAAGCATCTGGTCAGTCGGATCCGCAACAAGGAGCTGGAAGTGGAATCGATGACGGTACAGCCCGAGCTGATCGTCCGTCGCTCGGTCAAACCGTTGCGTTAATCCGCGCCCGTTGCCAACACGGAAAACCCCCTCTGTCACGAGGGGGTTTTTGTTTATGGGCGGGTTACTTTCAACCTGTGGCTCGCAGTGCCGATCTCGGCCTTGTGAGTGAATATTCCCCCCATTTGACCCACCTCGCATTTTGCCTGTTAATCGTTTGATCAATATCAACAAAGGGTTAAGTTCTGATGGACTCCCGACTTAACCGTTCCATCCTGTAGGTTGAGTATGACTGTCAAGGATGGTGTCTTATGTTCCCCCCTCGCAAGCTGGGTCACCAGATCACGTTGCTGGCAATCGGCGGCATCGTATTGCTCGCCGTGGTGCTGCTTACCTTTAATCTGTTTGAAAATCGCCAGCGGGCGCTCGCGGCCGAGCAGGCTGCACTGCGGAGCCAGCTCCAGAACGTGGAAGCGGTGATCAAAAATACCAGCCATGAAACCGTGCTGGCGGCGACCCTGATCGCCCAGCGGCCGGATGCAGCAAAGGCGGTGGCCGACAAGGATTGGCAGACCCTCGCCAATCTGTTTGATCCGCTCTGGCCCGCCCTCAAGGCGCAGGGGATCCAGCAGTTTCACTTTCACATTCCCCCGGCTACTTCCCTTTATCGGGTACACAAGCCCGCAAATCATGGCGACGACCTCTCTACTACACGGTTGGCAGTGGTCGAGGTGAACCGCAATCATCAACCGATCGGCGGGTTGGAGACCGGTCAGGGTGGCACCGGGATCCGCGGCGTAGTGCCGGTCACTTTCAATGGTCGGTCGGCTCGGTGGAGTTTGGCCGCGCCCTCGACACCTCGCTGTTTGCCGATCTGCTGGGCAAGGACAGTCGCCTTGCCATCTATCTGTTTGAACAGGGTAAGCCCGTTATGCTGACTGGTACCTCCATGCTTGGTGAGTCGGTGGACTGGTATCAGGAGGTATTGGCGGGAGAGAGCCGCTTCACCACCATCAAGCAGCAGGGGAGCGATTTTCTGGTGATGGCGGCACCGTTACGCGACTTCTCCGGCAAGGCGGTCGGGGTGATCGAGTTGGCGCGTGATCACAGTGAGGTTGCAGCCGCACTGGTACGCCAGAGCTGGCAGATGGTAATGATCGCGCTACTTGGCACCGTTCTGATTGCGGTGGCGCTGGTGCTGCTGCTGGCGCGTCTTAGCCGTCCGTTGCTCGACAGCGTCAAGGCGCTGGAGGCGCTGGCCAATGGTTCCGGCGATCTCGGCAGCAAGCTGCCGGTGGCGGGGCCGGAGGAGATCCGCCGCCTCGGGTCGGCGTTCAATGCCTTTGTTGCCAAGATCCGCGACACCATCAGCCAGCTCACCGCCACTCTGGGCGAACTGGCTGGCGAGAGCGAGCGGCTGTCGCGCAGTGCGGCGGGCAACCTTGGCAGCATGACGCGCCAGCAGGAGCAAACCACCCAGCTCGCCACCGCCATGACCGAGATGACCAGCACGGTACACGAGGTGGCCAACAACACGGCGCAGGCGGCCGAAGCGGCCAACGAAGCGGACAATCAGGCGGTCACCGGCGATGAGGTGGTGCAGCAGAGCGTCAACATGATCGAACAGCTGGCGGAGGAGATCGCCAGCGCGGGCAACACAGTGAAAGAGGTGGCCAAGGCCAGCGAGCAGATTGGCTCGGTGCTGGCGGTGATCCAGTCCATCGCCGAGCAAACCAACCTGCTGGCCCTCAACGCTGCCATCGAGGCGGCCCGGGCCGGTGAACAGGGGCGTGGTTGTGCGGTGGTGGCCGACGAGGTGCGTTCGTTGGCTGGGCGCACCCAGCACTCCACCGCAGAGATCCGCGGCACTATCGAGCAGTTGCAACGGGCGGTGAGCACCACGGTAACCATGATCGAACACAGCGTCTCGCGGGCGGGGGAGTCGGTGGAGCGGGCCAATCAGGCGGGGGAAGCCCTCGGCCGGATCAAGGGGGCGGTCAACAGCATTCGCGACATGAACACCCAGATCGCTGCCGCTTCAGAGGAGCAATCCTCGGTGAGCGACGAGATCACCCGCAATATCGTCAGCGTCCACGAGATCTCCCAGGCCACCACGTTGGTGGCGCGGGATACCGCCCATATCGCCAGCCATGTGGCGACCCTGGTGGACAAGCTGGGGGATCTGGCCGGACAGTTCCAGGATGGCTCCAACGTGCGGATGGTGCTGAGCCGTGCCCGCGCCGCTCACATGGGCTGGAAGACCCGTGTCCGAGCCTATCTGGATGGGCAGGAGGGGCTGTCGCGCAGCGAGGCGGTCAGTGACAAGGAGTGCCGCCTTGGTCACTGGTACTTCAGTGAAGGGCAGGCATGCTGCGGCGATCAACCCGCCTTCAGGGCGATGGCCGCCCCGCATGCCAGATTGCATCAGGTGATCCAGCAGATTATCGAGCTGAAAAATCAGCACAAGCATGAAGAGGCGGAGGCGCTCTACCGCGAGATCGAGCAGAACTCAGAGCAGGTAGTGGGCTGCATCGATCAGCTGCTGCGGGAGATGACCAAACCGGAGCGTTAATGACGAGCGGGCCGGATAGCCAAAGGGCTGACAGCGATGTCAGCCCTTTTTCATGGTGCGGGTCAGGAGCGAGGTTACTGCTCCGGACGCAGATCCTGATAACGGGCGGCGGTGATGAACTGGCCGAAGGTTTCACACCAGACGATCACGCTGCTGTAGCGGGCCGGATCGATCGTGGCTGGCAGCGGCACGATAAAGTTGTCGAAGGTCTTCACCGGCCCTACTCGCACCATCTGATCCTTGAGGCGGGCAAAATCGGCTTCGGTCTCGACAAACTCGGGGGAGAGGTAGAGCTGGTAGTCCGGCCCGGGGGCCAGCTTGCCCATCAGGCTGACGGCATCCGGCCCTATGCTCACCTTGCCTTCCCCCCAGTGCAGCCGATCGCTGTCTTTCAGATCCCGGCGAAAGGTGCCGTGGAATCTCGCTTGCTGCTGGCTGGCCGCTACCTGCTCGGTATCAGGGGCGGGTGGCGCGATCAGGATCGGCAGGGTATAGACACCGGCGGCAAAGCCTGCCGCCGCGACCAGCAGATGGGTGCCCAGCAGTAGGGCCATGGTTTTGCGTTTCATGATATCTCGGTCGTTGATGAATTGATGGCAAAACCATACCAGTCCGGGGGCCCGCTGCCCAGTTTGCTCAGGCCAGAGGTGTAGTTACCCCTCAATGGTGACGTGGGGTGTGGTCATGCTAATGGCTCAAGGCCGGATGGTGCCGTCCTGGCCTTTGTTGATCTCGCTGGCCGCGTGTACCAGCTGTTCCAGCTGGTGGTGGATCTGGGGGCGATCCAGTTGCTGCAAGGGCTGGCGACTCCACAGTACCGGTGTCAGGCTCTCGGTATCGAAACCCAGTACCGGTTTGCACGGGTCCTGACTGAACAGGTTTTGGGCAGCGGCCTGGGCGCTGGTGGCCGCGTCGAGGCGGGTAAACATCAGCAGATAGTCTGCCGGGTGTTCGGTCAGGTGACAGGTCAGTTCGCCGATCTGCAGGCTGGTGACGCTCTCCTCCTGTTGCGGCGCAGGCAGGGAGAGGGAGAGAAACAGCTGGTGGATGGCGGCGTGATAAAGAGAGTTCATTGATGGCTCCAGATTGATGATGGCGCCATTAGAGCAGGTCACCGCCAGCGGCACTGTTAATGGTGGCTCTCTTTTTTTAGCTTTTCGGTCAGCGAGATAGCGCACCGCGCTCAGTACAAAAATCGCGACCAATCCCGATAGTCCCTGTTGATGGCCTCTCCTAGACTGACGGCGAAACATCACAAGAAGACAATCATCATGCAGATTCAAGCAAACACCGTCGGCACACAGGCCGTTGCTCACCACAGTGATGCAACCACAGGGGTTGGCCGGATGGGCCAGCTGGAGGCACGTCAGGTTGCCACCGGACAAGATGCGATCTTGCTGGGCAACCGCAGCGAACCGCAAAAAGGGCAGGGGCTGCTCTCGCGATTGGGGGCCCAACTGGCCCGTCCGTTCGTGGCCATCAAAGAGTGGATTGGCAACCTGCTGGGGAGTGGCAAGAGTGCCGCTGCTGCGAAGACTCAGGTAGCAGAAAATCTCTCCATGGCGGATCAGAGACGTCTTTTTTTGCAAAAGGCACTGCCCTATACCCTGAGCGCGCTCGACAAGACAAGCGAGCTAAAGAGTATCAATGCTGAACAACTGCGCAAGGACCACACCACGCTGGCGACTGGCAACGGTGCTCTGCGTTCCTTGGTCACTGCCCTGAGCGGTATTCGTGATGGATCAAAAATCGAGGCAACCACTCATCAGGCCGCCCGCCTGCTTGAACTGAATTTGGGCGGGATTGCTCTACAGCAATGGGGAACCACGGGCAGGCAGGCCAGCGAATGGGTGAGCTCCGCCACGCAGGAGCAACTTGGTGAGGTTGCAGCCGGATTGAACGACCTGATGCATGAGGTTGCCCAATTACGCTATGCCGTCGAGAGCGAAGTTAAAGGTGAGCCTGCCGACAAGGTGCTGGCTGAGGGCTTGCAGAATCAATTTGGCCTGGAGGCTGAACAGTATCTGGGTGAACAGCCCCACGGTCTTTACAGCGATGCTGAAGTAATGGCGCTTGGGCTCTACACCAATGGCGAGTACCAGCACCTGAATCGCTCGCTGCGTCAGGAAAAGCAGCTGGATGCAGGGCAAGCATTGATCGATCAGGGCATGTCTGCTGCTTTTGAAAAAAGCACTCCCGCCGAGCAGCTGGTCAAGACCTTCCGCGGTACCCACGGTGGCGATGCGTTCAGCGGGGTGACAGAGGGGCAAGTTGGTCATGATACCGCTTATTTCTCTACCTCCCGGGATCCCAAAGTGGCCATCAACTTTGGTGGTTCAGGCACTATTTCCACAGTATTTGGCCGCTCGGGGATCGATGTCAGCGACATATCCGTTGAAGGGGATGAGCAGGAGATCCTCTATAACAAGGCGACGGATATGCGGGTGTTGCTGAGTGCCAAAGATGAACGGGGAGTCACCAGGCGGGTACTGGAAGAGGCCCAGTTGGGGGAACAAAGCGGCCATAGCAAGGGGCTGTTGGATGCGTTGGATTTGGCAAGAGGGTCGGGCGGTGCCGACAAGCCGCAAGAGGTTGATATCCGTCTGAAGATGCGCGGACTCGATCTGGCGTGAGCAGATAGCACGAGAACTGATACCAACGGACACCCTCGGGTGTCCGTTTTTTATTCTGGCGGGAGTGGGCTATAGGGGGTCAGTGCAAGTTGGTGGCTCTCTTTTTTTAGCTTTTCGGTCAGCGAGATAGCACGCCGCGCTCAGTACAAAAATCGCGACCAATCCCGATAGTCCCTGTTGATGGCCTCTCCTAGACTGGCGGCGAAACATCACAAGAAGACAATCATCATGCAGATTCAAGCAAACACTGTCGGCACACAGGCCGTCGCTCACCACAGTGATGCAACCACAGGGGTTGGCCGGATGGGCCAGCTGGAGGTGCGTCAGGTCGCCACCGGACAAGATGCGATCTTGCTGGGCAACCGCAGCGAACCGCAGAAAGGGCAGGGGCTGCTCTCGCGATTGGGGGCCCAACTGGCCCGCCCGTTTGTGGCCATCAAAGAGTGGATTGGCAACCTGCTGGGGAGCGGCAAGAGTGCCGCTGCGCCGAAGGCGCAAACCGCCACGTCCCCCGAGGATCTTCAGCGTCTGATGAAGCAGGCTGCATTTGGTAGCTCGCTGGGTGGCTTTGCCAAGGCGGACGTGTTGAACAACATCGCCGCCGAACAACTGGGCAAGGAGCACGCCAATCTGGCGACCGGCAACGGCCCACTGCGCTCGCTCTGCACCGCGTTGCAGGCCGTTGTCATCGGCTCCGAGCAGCCGCAACTCCGTGAGTTGGCTGCCGGGCTGCTGGCTTGCCCCATCGCTGGTATCCCGCTCCAGCAGTGGGGCACTGTGGGAGGCAAGGTGACCGAGCTGCTCGCTAGCGCCACCCCCGAACTGCTGCAGGAGGCGATGAGCCAGCTGCACACCGCGATGGGTGAAGTGGCCGACCTGCAGCGGGCCGTCAAGGCTGAAATCGCTGGCGAACCGGCGCAAAGCGCGACCACCACTGCGGATGCGACGTCCGCCCAAAGCGGTGAGAGCAAAGGGGCTGCTCGCGAACAGGTCGCCATGGCGCGGCAGACTCCGGCCACCGGCTACAAGCTGGCGCTGGATCTTATCAGCTATCAGGCCAGCTACCTGCTGCGGGATCAAACCTCGACCGAGGTGACCCTGAGCAGCAGCGATCTCAATGCCCTGCATCAACACATTGCCGATGGCTCCATCAACAGTTCCCACATGGCCAAGTTGCAGACCCGTGGCGATCTGCAAACCCTGCGTACTCTGGCGCTCTCGCTGGCCAGCGGCAGCGACGCCAAGGGATCTTCCCTTGGTCATGCCCTCGACAGTCTCGCATCGGCGCGTCCCAACCAGCGGTTGGTGCTGGGTGGCCTGATGCAGTTTGCCGGTCAGACCGATCAGGCGTGGGTGAACCATACCGCTGGCAAGCCGGAGGATCGGCTCGATGCCGGGGCGCGACTGCGCTTTGACACCGGCCATATGCAGGCGGAGCTGGGGCGTCTCGGCGACAGCGAGGCACGGCAGGTGCTGCAACAGCTGGAAGGGGCTTTTGGTGATCGGGCCAGGGCTATCTGCGACTTCGCGGTGGCTCAGGTCTCCGGCTTTGCCGATAGCGAAAGCAGCCCTGAGGCCGTGCTGGTCTCCCGCCTGACCCGCATGGGCAATCTGGTGGGCAGCCTGACCGATGCGCTCAAGGAGCGGCTGCAACTGCCCGGGTCCGCCCGTGGCGAGCCGACCATGATCGACTCCGCCAGCCAACTGACACCGCTCGAACTGGCTGCGCTGGCCCATATCGGCGTCGATGAGAGCTATCTGTAAACCGTCAGCACACAGCCCCTCGGGGCAAGGTGATATGACATAAAAACGGACACCCTCGGGTGTCCGTTTTCTTTATTCGGGCGGGAGTGGGCTGAGGGGGTCAGTGCAGACCGATTTGCTTACAAGCTGGCGAAATCCACTTCCGGCAGGGTTTCGAAGCCGGGGCGGGCAAACAGATAGCCCTGCATCAGGCTGACGCCCATCTCCCGCAGACAGGTCATCTCTTCGCGGGTTTCGATCCCCTCCGCCAGCGGGGTGATCTTCAGCTCCGCAAACAGTGCCAGAGAGTGGCGCACTATGGCTTGCCGGGTCGGGTCATGGTCGATGCCGCGCAGCAGGTGCATATCGAGCTTGACGATGTTGGGGTGAAAATCGGCCAGCAGGTTGAGGCCTGAGTAACCGGCGCCAAAGTCATCGATCGCCGTCTTGAAGCCGAGCGCCTGATAGTGATCGACGATGCCGCGAAGATGCTGGCTATCCTGCACCTGCTCCACCTCGGTCAGCTCGAACATGATCTGCTCGATGGGGAAGTGGTGCTCGCGGGCCGCCTGCAGGGTGGTGCGGATGCAGCGCTCCGGGCGGTAGACCGCATTGGGCAGAAAGTTGATGCTCAGCATCCCCTTCATCCCGAGTCGGGCCGCCAGCGCGATGGCCTTGATGCGGCACAGCTGATCGAAGCGGTAGCGATTGCCATCGTTGACCTGGGCAATCACGCTCTGCGCCGGTTCGTTGTTGATCCCCCGTACCAGCGCCTCATAGCCGAAGATGGTGCGCTGGCTGCAATCGACGATGGGCTGAAAGGCCATGGTGAAGTCGAAGTCGAGATCCACCTGCTCCTGACACTGCTGGCAGATGGCGGGGGACGGGGCAGCAGGTATATCCATGACGTTCCTCTGATTGGCCGTGGCGGCGCTGGGCACTGTCTCAAATGATAACAGCTCATTACCCCCCTGTAGGTTCGATTAGCGCAGCGTAATCGGACGAACGAGAGGTTTTGGTTGCGGTTGTTGCCGTGACGCAGGGGCGGCCAGTCGGAGGGGGAAATTCGGCTGGTCATTATGGCGGGAGAATCTATTTACGCGAACGTCCGATTACGCCTGACGGCAAGTTGCATCAACCATCAACAGAGATTGCTATTGCAAGGCTGCGTCAATGTTCATATGGCTCTTGTTATGGCGGGCGGTAGATAGTAACTTGACCGCTCTTTGGAGGGATGTATGAAATTTTTCATATGGCTGTTAAGTGGTTCGGTTGTGTTCTCTGTTCATGCCAATCAAGATTGGATTGGTCATTATTCATTTTATGAAAGTGCAGATCCAGAACATATACAGGCATGGGATTACAGTCTGACAGTAAATAAAGGTGGTGGTGATAACTTAATTTACCATCTGGAGGTCAATGGTCATATGACGGCGACTTCATTGGATGGAAAGGTTACGACTGATGGGAACCAAGCCACTTTTGCCTTTCTGAGATATACCGGTGTTAATTTATCCAGAGATCTCCATTCTGGTGATAAGTTATTTGTATTAGAGCGGAAAGGAAATGTTTTGCTTACTCATTGGAAAGTGTTGCAGCCTGTTTTACAAAGTAATGAAAATAGTTGCGTTTATTTCAGAATAAAAGATGGAATGTAGGTTGCATAATCTGCATAGCTGCTGTTGTAATATAAAAGGTTGGCTTTGATGAATTTTTTGACTGCTGTTGGTGTGATATATTTATGGTTTACATTTTGGGAGTGTTACAATGGAGAAACCCAAGCAAGGCTTCTCTTTAGAATACGCATTAATGTTTACAGGTCTGTTGAGCCTAAATTATTCTGGACGATTATTATTATACAGTCTGTTATTGGGTTTGCTTTAATTGTCTTTAGTATACTGTACGCTTGATTAAACACCCAGACTCTAAAAATAAAGAAACCTTGGTTAATAATGCTTTGATGGGGTGAGAATTAATTTACAGTGTTCCGTTGAGAAAGCGTGCCAGCCGGGAGGGGAAATTCGAATGGCGGGTGAGTCTATTTACGCGAATGTCTTATTACTCCTGACGGTTAATCTAACCTACGAGCTGTACATGAGAATTTCCTAGTGTCCCAGACTTTATGAAAATTTCAAACGTGAGGAGATTGCTTATGATGAAGGTACGAGCAAATTTTTCGCACCTTCCTTATATATTAATCTTAGCGTATTAAAAATCAGATGCTTTTTAACTCGGTTAGTTTCCCTATAGGAGAGATTGATCCTGAAGGTTTATAACATGAAACTATGTACTTGCTCCCCTTGCTAGCATTTATATCAATATACTTATAGCTTCTGTACATGTATCCGGATTTTTGGTATTGACAGCCCACATACAAAGTAAATTCGCCAGCAGGGAGAATTACTCTTGGATGTCTTAATTTCAGGTTTTTTTGTTGTTCTTTTTTATTGGCTGGGATTGCACTGGTTATAGCTGAGAAGATTTTTATTGGTTCATCAACAAAGGTTCTTTCTACAAAGAAAATAGAATCAGACCTAAGTTTTTCAATTAGTGCACTATTCTTGGTGTATAGTTTTATATCGTAATCTTGGATTTCATCCTCGGTATATATGGTGACAACATCCTGCTCACTTTTTCCTTCAGTTTTTTCTGGAAAGAAATCATCTCCGACAGATGAAATGACTGATGCACATCCACTCATAAAGATACAGGTAAGAAATGTTAGTGTGTTTTTCATACAGGGTAATTATTTGGAAATGATAACCATTATATGGTTTGGTGGTGTTTAATGTGTGATTTGGGTCTCGTTTGTATATATCTATAACTAAGTTATTATCTGATTAATATGTGCTCTTGATTCTTTATCCAATAAAAAACGGCGCCTTAACGGCGCCGTTTTTATATCACTTACCCAACCGGAATCACTGCAGCAGCGAGATATCCGCCACTTGCAGGAACAGGTTGCGCAGGTTGTTCAGCAGCGCCAGACGGTTGGCCTTGAGGGCCTCGTCGTCGGCCATCACCATCACTTCGTTGAAGAAGGTGTCGACCGGCTCGCGCAGGGCGGCCAGACGGGTGAGGGCAGCCTGATAGTCACCGGCAGCGAACAGCGGGGCCAGTTCGGCTTGCAGTTCGGCAACCTGGGTGGCCAGCGCCTTCTCGGCGGCATCTTGCAGTAGTTCCGGTTTGACGGCAGTCGGCAATTCGCCTTCAACCTTGGCCAGAATGTTGCTCACGCGCTTGTTGGCGGCAGCCAGAGCCAGTGCGGCATCCAGGGTGCGGAAGTGGCTGACGGCCTTGACGCGACGATCGAAGTCGAGCGGACGGGTCGGGCGGCGGGCCAGTACGGCCAGCACCACGTCGGCACCGATGCC
>SXGR01377346.1_pt1 | contig 12989 bp, 10 predicted proteins | sample 3174711 | NCBI WGS metagenome assembly SXGR01 (sample SAMN11356860, study PRJNA531348) | freshwater metagenome | isolation source: freshwater sample F1-60 | place: China: Fuxian Lake, Yuxi | collected 2017-12-25
GGTAACTCCTTGGGGTCGGTCTGCCATTGTTTGGCGGTGTAGCCCTTGACGAATGCCTCGTAAAGCGGGCGGCCGATCAGCGAGATCGCCTTCTCCTCGAGGTTCTGCGCTTCGGCGGTGTCGATCTCGGCCGCCTGGGCGGCGATCAGCGCGCGGGCCTCCTCTGGGCTGTAGTAGCGCCCGAAGAACTGCGCGACCAGACCCAGTCCCATCGGGAACTGGTAGGCCTGACCGTCGTGCATGGCGAACACCCGGTGCTGGTACCCGGTGAACTCGGTGAACTGCCGAACGTAGTCCCACACCCGCGTATTGGAGGTGTGAAACAGGTGTGCGCCGTAGCGATGGATCTCGATGCCGGTCTGCGTTTCGGCCTCGGAGTAGGCGTTACCGCCGATATGTCCCCGCCGCTCGAGGACGAGGACCCGTTTACCCAGCTGGGTGGCCGCCCGCTCGGCGATGGTGAGTCCGAAAAAGCCCGAACCGACGACGAGGAGGTCGTAAGCAGAACCGTTGTCGGCGGCGCGGCGACCGGTGGAGTTCATCGGCGCCTAGGTTATCCGACCGCGGCCACCACAACCGCGCGGCGAACCGGGACGACCCGCGGAAAATCCGGCAACGCCGAACCGCGGCGGCAGGGAGTCAAGGTCGCGATTGCCTCACGATTCCGCATCGTCACTCCAGTCTCAGCAACCTCAGCCTTAACATCGTCACAGAGTTCATAAACCACGATCCGCGTGGTCCAGATTGAGGAGACTCCCGTGCCGAACCGTCGTCGACGCACCCTCTCGACAGCCCTGAGCGCGGTCGGCGCCCTGGCCGTCGCCAGCCCGTTCGCCGTGATCGGCGTCATCCAGCTCACCCAGCCGGCCCCCGAACACCGGGAGTTCACCCGGGCGGCCGTCGTCACCGATCTGCCCAACGAAATCCTGTCGGCGTTGCAAGCGGGCCTGTCGCAATTCGGCATCAACCTGCCGCCGCTCCCGACCGGCCTGAGCCCCGCGGGCGCCCAGCCGGTGCAGACCGGCCCGTTGACCTCGCCGGGCCTGACCACTCCTAGCTTGACCACACCCAGCCTCACCGCGCCCGGCCTGACCACACCCAGCCTGACCACACCCAGCCTGACCACACCCAGCCTCACCGCGCCCGGCCTGACCACGCCGAGCTTGACCCCGGGCCTGACCACACCCGGCGCGAGCGGTGCGTTGCCGTCGCTGACCGACCCCGCACTGACCAACCCCGGGCTCACGGCCCCCGGCCTCACCGCACCCCAGGTCGGCCTGGACCCCGCGCTGACCGCGCCGACCGGGATCGGGCTCACCGAGACCCCGATCGGCGCTCCGCTGGGACCCGTTGCCGGCACCTACCCGATCCTGGGTGACCCGACCATTGGACTGCCTGCAGCACCGGCAGCGTCGAGTTCGGGCGGGATCATCGGCGATCTGAGCAGCGCCGCCAACCAGCTCGGGGTGGGTCAGGCCATCGACCTCCTCAAGGGCGTCGTCATGCCGGGTATCACCCAGGCAATGCAGAACGCTGGGGCCGCTGCCGCCGCACCGGCGGTGGCCGCGGCGCCGGCGGTCGAGGCTGCCGGGGATCTGGCGACCGAGATCGGCTGATCCGGCAGGGACCTGCATCGAAACGGCACCGCAGGGTGGGACCGGTCAGATGGCCGGTGGAAGCCCCTGCGGTGCCGTTGCAGTTCCCACTAGTCACATAGTCATCACTAGTCCGTGTCGCAACGCTGGCAACAGCCGGCCCATACGTAACATCGCCCTGTGTCGTCCCGTCGTCCCGCACCGGCGATCCTGTTCACCGCAATCGCGGCGTCCGTCGTCGTCATGCCGTGGGCGGTCGGCGGCCTGCCGGATCAAGATGACAGTCACGGCCTTGCCGACGAGACCGTCCTGGCCCAGCAACCGCTCGCCGGCATCGGCGGCGGGGAGACAGTTCGTGAGATCAGCCAGGCGACCCCCTTCTCGATGGTGGCACTCACCGGAAGCGATCTGACCGGCACCTCGGCGCGGGTTCGCGCCAAGCGGGCCGACGGGTCGTGGGGCCCGTGGTACCAGGCGGAGCGGTTCGAACTCGGCTCGGAGGATGTCGAGGGCAACGGAACCCACGGGACCGACCCCGTCTACGTGGGCGACACCACCGCCGTGCAGATCGCCGTCACCCGGCCGACGGACGCGCCGTTGACCATCGAACCCGCGCAGAGCGGCCTGGAAGCCGGACGCGAACTGGGATATGTCCCGGCGAACGCCGAGGACCCGTTGAGTCAGACGATGTCGGCGATTCTCATCAGCCCGCCGCAAGCCCCGATCGACACCCAGTGGACACCCCCGACGGCGACTCTCGGGCCCGGGCAGCCACCCAACGTCATCAGCCGGGCCCAGTGGGGCGCCGGAACCGGAATGCGCTGCGGCGGGCCATCGTACGGCGAGGGTGTTCGCGCCGCCGTGCTGCACCACACGGCCACCGGCAACGACTACGCCCCCGAGGACTCCGCGGCGATCATCAGGTCGATCTACGCCTACCACACCATGACCCTCGGGTGGTGCGACATCGCCTACAACGCCCTCGTCGACAAGTACGGGCAGGTCTTCGAGGGCCGCGCCGGTGGTATCACCAAGGACGTACTCGGTTCGCATACCGGGGGTTTCAACCGGGATGTCTGGGGGGTGTCGCTGATCGGAGACTTCGAGGAGGTCGCCCCGCCCGAGGTCATGGTGCGCACGGTCGGACGCCTGCTCGGCTGGCGGTTGAGCCTGGACAAGGTCGACCCGATGGGCATGGTGAAACTGAAGTCCGCCGGCGGACAACACACCCTGGTGCCCGGGGGAAACACGGTGACGCTGCCGGAGATCTTCGCGCACCGAGACGTCGGCAACACCGAATGCCCCGGCGACGCCGGCTACGCCGTCCTCGGCGAGATCCGTCGGTTGGCAGCTGCTTTCAACGGACCACCCGATGTCATGGACACCCTTGAGGGCGGTGCGATCCTGGCGCGCTGGAGATCCGAGGGCGGACTTGCCAGCCCCCTGGGACTGCCGACCTCCCCGGAGGCCGCGGGCACCGGATCCGCCCGATACGCGACCTTCGAGCGCGGTGCGATGTACTGGTCCCCGGACACCGGCGCCCAGCCTCTCACCGGAGCCATCTACGAGGCATGGGCCTCGCTCGGCTACGAGCGCGGCGCGCTCGGCATGCCCACCAGCGCAGAGATCGCCGAGCCGGAGTGGATCGTGCAGAACTTCCAGCACGGGACGCTGAACTTCGATCGCCAGACCCACAACGTCGTCCGGGTGATCGACGGCATCAGCCTCGTGCTGCCACCGACCCCACTTGACGGGCCGCCCACCCAATTGGAGCGTTTCAGCCGCGTTCGAACAAGCTGACCGGACGGCTCACCAGTCGATCGGCACGTGCTTCTCCCCACACGCCGCGGTCACCGCCGCGACAACGTCCTGGGTTCGCAACGTCTCGAGGTCGGCGACTGTGACCGAGTCGCGGTCGATGCGGTTTTGGGCAGCCACCCGTGAATCCCTCAGCCGTTCAGCGCGTTCGACGACATTTCGGGCGAAGCGCCCGTTCTGTAGCAGGTCGATACCATGCGTACCGTCCGAGGTCACGTGCCCGCGGAGCCTTCGACATGCCGCCTTCAAGGCGTCACCGGCCGAAGGATCCAGCACGGTGGCGCGCGGAGCGCCGTAGCGAACGGCGATCTCGACGAGATCATCCGGGCTGTAGGACCCGAACCGCAGGGTGCGGTTGAATCGTCCGGCCAGGCCCGGATTGACCTTGAGGAACTCGTCGATCTCGCGTTCGTAACCCGCTCCGATGAAACAGAAGTCGAACCGGTGGATCTCGAGTGCCATCAGCAACTGATTCACCGATTCCATCCCGATCATGTCGGGCCGCCCGTCGTGGTGGCGCTCGACGAGGGAGTAGAACTCGTCGAAAAACAGGATGCGTCCCAGCGAACGTTGGATCAGCTCATTGGTTTTCGGCCCGGACGCTCCTATGTACTCGCCGCAGAAATCCGTCCGCTTCACCTCGACGATCTCAGGGTTCCGGACGATGCCCAACCCGGCGAAGATCTTGCCGAGCGCTTGAGCGGTAGTCGTCTTTCCCGTCCCCGGAGGTCCGACAAGCAACATATGGTTGGTCTGGTTAGCCACCGGCAACCCGTGCGCCAGGCGCAACGCCCGCACCTCGAGTTGATCCTCGATCTCGGCCACGGCGCGCTTCACCTCCGCAAGGCCGACCTGGTTGTCGAGCAGGGCTCGACCCTGCGCCAACAATTCGGCGCGACGCTCCCTTCCGGATTCCTCGGCCCTGTCCTCCTGTGAGCGAGCCGTCGTCGCATCCCACCGGTCCGTTCGGCTGTTGATGGTCGGTTCGTCGGTGACGGCGAGTAGCAGGTGACGATCCGCCAGAGCATCCTTCGCCGACTCGATGAGCACCCCGTTGACAGTTGCCCTGGAAAGCCAGATCTCGGCGGCGTCCAACTCTCCGAGTTGTCGGTGTGCCATCCCCCTCAGATACGCGAGATCGGCGGCGATGAGGGGGAACTCGAAAGCGTCGATCACCGCGAGGACCGTCGAGGCCGGCGCGGACTCGGCTGCTGCCGATTGCAGACACACCCGGTCGGCCCAGTCCAGGGCGACCCTCGGCTGACCCAGGTGGGCCGCGGCGTGAGCAGCCAGGGCGTTGATCCCGGCGCTGACCGCCGACATGAGCACCGCACGCCCCGGCAGGATGCGCGCGGCCTCCGCGATGACATCGGTCCAACGCTGGGCCGCGGCCATCAGGTGCGCACGGACATACTGTCGCCACTGGTGGATCTCCCAGCCGTCCAGGAGACTCTCGTCATCCAGCAACGCCTCGGCCTTCTCGAACTGTCCGGCGTCAACCAGCGCACTGGCCAGGGCAATACCGGCGTGAGCAGCCTCGGTCACCGTGATGGACAGATGGGGACCGGCTTTCATCGCTGCCGACAGAGTGACTCCCAGTCGGTTCACTTCACGATGTAGCCGGGCGCCATGCGCGTAGAGATTCTCCAACGTCGCCAGATCACCGTCACCCGCGGCGATCCTTCCCAGCCAGGCGTCTGCCATCGGCGGATCGATCTCGGTCGCTTCGCCGAACAAACTGCGCGCCAGTTCGGGTTCGGAATCGAGCACCGCCATAGCCTGGTCGAAACGGCGGCGCGCCGCGACGGTCCCAGATCCGCCCAACACTCCTCAGTCCCCTGAATCTGTCGTCGCGAAGAGGGCTTTGTCGACCAATTCTTCTGGTGCATAGCGGTTTTCAGCCCGGAAAAGCTCCATCTCGACGTCGTTCCACTCACCGCTGGCGAAGACCTCGAGGTGGGCGGGGCCGGACTGCACGATGACGATATCCGCCGCCGGTTCCGGTGCTGAACCCGCGGGACGGACGGAGATCACGGTGGCGGCTCTGGGCGCGGATGCGACCGTACCGTCCATCACGCTGACCGTCGTGCCCGCCACGGGTCGCGGGTGTTCGATCACGGCGACCGAGGGCATCCGGACACTCGCCCACCTCCCCACGTCGGTGGTATGGACGGTGACCCGCTCCCCGGCGGCGGCCGCCCGGATGATGATCCGCTTGGCGACGGTGTCATCGGCGGCAATGCTCACGCGGACCGGCTCAGCGGGGTCGCCGAGGGGTAGCAGCAGGCGATCGCCCCCGGCGAGTTTCCCGAGCAGGACGCCCGACGCCCCGACCGGCAGGATCAGAGCAGCCGGTAGCGGACCCCTTTGCAGACCCCTGATCTCCGGACGCGGGCCGGCGAGATTGGCGGCGGCGGCATGATGTTGTTCGCCAGGAAGTGTTCGCAACATCATCCCCGGTGACGCGGTGGGCGGTTGTGCGGTGCGGACCGAGACGGTGGCCGACGCGGAACCATCGGAGAAGACCGTGAGATTCTGGATGATGCCGTCGGCCCGTAGTGACCACGGCTGGGCAAGCGCTTCGCTGGTGATGTCGGCCGCCCGATAGGCGTAGGTCGTATGCCAACCGGACTGTTCGCGCAGGCTGTGCCAGTGACGGTTGCGCGGCTCGAGCACATCGGCACCGAGGCGGCGTTCCAGCTCGACCAGGTCGGCTGCGGTGGCAACTCTCGCGCGGATTCCACTGCACCGCAGAGCTACTGCGATGCGCTGCGTTGCCGCGACCACCGCCGTACCGAGGGTGGGTCGCCAATGCATTTCATCACCGTTGGACAGCGCGCGCGTTCTCAGCACCATCCACGTCTCGCGACGGCCCGCATAGGGATTGGTCCCGATGAGCGTGTCGTAGACCTGCGGGTAGTCGCCGGAGTTCCGGCGTCGCACTCCGGCGCAGATGATGCTGAACGATTCCCACCGTAGACCGATGCTCCTGCGAATCAACGATGCGAGAGCAACGGCATCGACGGCGTTGGCGGTTCTGGCCGAGGTCGATCCGCTGAACACCGTCGGCTGATGGCGCTTGCCCAGAAGTTGGATGGCAGCGACGGCAACACCGTCCTGAAATCGCACGGCGCCGGAACGATCGCTGGCGACCGTGGCGGGCTCCCGCAGCGTCAGCGGCCGGTTCCGGCGCAGGAACAGCCACACCCACACCCGCAACGGCTGGCCGCGCCACGGCACAACCAGAAGCACCACGCCGAGCACGAAGCCTGCTGCCGCACCGGAGACCCCACCCAGAGAGCCCCCGAACACGACTCCGGCCAGGATGACGGCGATCACCACGAGCCGAACGACATCCCTCATCCCGCTCTCCGCGCGAGGAGGGCGAAGGATACGGCACCTATCACCACGACACCGGCAAAGGTGACGGCGACGGTTCGGGCCCGCCGGTCCGGCGGCGGCGCGGGAGTCGGCGGGGTGATGACCCTGGTGTGGGCCTGCGGTGCCCGGCGATCGCCCGCCAGGATGTCGAAGGTCAGCGCGGCCACTGGGTCGACCACACCGAAACCGACCTGATTGTCGACGCCACGGGCGGGGTTGTGCGCGGTCCGAAGTATCCGGTTGATGACCTGGTGGGCCGTTAGACCCGGGAACTTGCCGCGGACCAAGGCGGCGACCCCGCTGACATAGGCCGCAGCAAAGCTGGTTCCCCAGAACGGGACTGCGGGCTCACCGGCCCGCATCGGCGGGAAGGCATTGACCGGGGACCCAGTCTGGGGCGAGAGCCCGATGATGCCCACTCCGGGCGCCGCAACACCCAGCCACGGCCCGGCAAGGCTTTTCGGCAGGGGTGCTCCGTCGGCGTCGACAGCACCCACCGAGAGCACGTAATCGGAGAACCAGGAGGGGGACGACACGGTCTTGATGCGACCCCAGTCGCGGGGGTCCTCGGCGTCGAGCGGATTCAACGGCGGGTTCTGCGCACAGCCGTCCTCCCCCGCGTTTCCCGCCGCAGCGACGATGACAGCGTCCTTCACCGTGGCCGCGTACCAGACCGCGGCCCCGATGGAACGCTGATCGAGCGGGTCGGCGGCCGAAACACAGGAGCTGACACTGACATTGATCACCTTCGCCCCCTGATTCGCCGCATGGACGATCGCCCTGGCCAGGGTTGCCAGCGTCCCCGCCTTTCTGCGGGCATCGACGTCCCCCGGCCCCGGGTTCTGAAGTTCGTAGGCCCGCGAGGACTGCCGGATGGAAATCACCGTCGCGTGCGGCGCGACCCCGGCGACACCGTCCGGAGCGGTCGATGTGTCAGCCGTGTCTACGGCGCCGGTGACCGCTGGCCCACCGCCCGGCGGAGGAAAGGCCGGTGTGGGCGGCATGGGCGCCGGCATCGGCGCGCCCCGAGGCGCGGCGCCGATCAGAGCGGCCACGATCGTCCCGTGGGCGTCGCAGTCGCTCAGTCCGTCGCCGCCCATGATGTAATCGCCACCAGGGACGACCGGCAGCCGGCGGCCTGGGTTGACGCCGGTGTCGATGACCGCGACAGCCACCCCATGACCGGTCGAATGTTTCCAGGCTTGAGCGACGTTCAGCATCGCAAAACCGGGAGCCGGGCGGGCCACGTCGGGATCGGCGGTGGCGACGGTGGTGGCACAGACATTGCTCTGCCGCATCGGCTGTTCCGGTCCCGGGACACCATCGCCGGGAACCGATGCGGGATCGACACGGGGCGGCTCGAGAGCCGCTGCGTAGGGGAGGTCCGTCATCAAAGCGGCCAGGAGCACCACGATGACGACCGGTAGGACCCGGCCACCGATCAGAGACCTCATCGCATCCGCACCCAGCCGAAGACACCGCCGATCCAGGCGGCCAGCGGCAGCGCGACAACGATCGCGGCCAATTCCAGCCACTCGGCGACCATTCTGACCATCGGGGTGAACCTGGTCGCCGGTACCAATAGCGCCGCGGCCAGCCCGGATCCGGCGAACACCGCGAGGACCCCACTCGCCCACAACAGGGGTGCGACGGAACCCGCCGGAGCCTCGAGGACGTATCGCACCACACCGCTGCAGACGGATACCGATGCGCCGCAGACGAGTACGGCGGCCTGACGCCGGTCGGCGAAGGCACGGCCCCGGCTGATGAAGACGAGGACGAACACGCCGGCCAGCACCGCGGCCGCGGCACTTCTCGGCCGGCCGGGCATCAACGTCGCCCAGACCGCGACCGGCAGGCACATGGCCGCGCCTGCACAGATCCCCAGGAGAACAGCATTCGCCCGGCGCGCCGCATCCGCAATGACAGCCCCTCGCGGGGTGGTGTCGGGATCGGGATCCTCAACCTCCTCGTTGACCGGCATCACGGCGTCGACGGGCATGCCGTCGGCGCGGTGGAAGAGATCCCGACCAGTGACAGATCCGAAATGCGGCGGCCGGATTCGCGCTGCCCACAACGCTATGGTCGGCCCCGCGGTGATCAGCAGCAGAAGGGCGATCAGGGTGCACATTCCCAGCCGTTGCGCCGTGACGGGCTGCCACATCCGGGTTGCCGCGGCCAGTCCACCCACAGCGCAGACAGTGACGACGGCCGCGGCGAACGCTTCGTGGCGGCGGGTCACGACGGCCAGCCCCAGTGTGAGTGCGGCGATCGCCAGGGCGGCGATGAACAGGTGCGCGCTGCCGAGTGCGCCAGGGGTGGCGGCGGCGAGACCGACCCCGGCCGGAAGGACGGACAGCCATCCCAGTCCCTCGGCCAGCTCGCGGCGACCCACCGATGCGCCGCGCGCCGCCAAGGCCCCGGCCGTCAGGATGAGAGCCGCGATCAGCGCGGCAACCGAGGTCGCCCAGGAGGTGCTGTGCATCCGCGTGTACGCCGTGAGCCCGGAGATCGCGGCAACGACCACTCCGAGAATCAGCAGCGCCGTCCGTATTGCGGTCTGCGCTGTCACCGGGGCGAAAAGCTGTTTGCCAATGCGAGCCAACCCTGTTGACAGCGACTCGAATTGGGGTTCGAAGGAATCACCCGGTCCGGCCGGCACCAGGATCAGTGACGTGCCGTCCTCGACACCCAACTCCTCAAGGGTCTTGTGGACATCCAGCCTTGTCCCGTTGGCCCGATGAAGTTCGTAGCCCGACCCGGGTTCCAGGGCATCGGCGCCTCGGCGCCGGAGGTCGTCGTTGAGCAGTTCGACGGCATCGTCGAGAAAAACTTCCAGCGGAACCGACGCCGGATAGACCTGGGAGACAAGATTCTCGCCGCAGATCACCGCCACTGCACAACGGGCCGGGAAAGACACGGTCGCCATCAGCGCGGCCGATCGACATCGGGTACATAGCCGTCGGCAAGTGCGGCGGTGATCTCGAAAAGTCTCCTTCTGGCCGCTGTGGTGATCTCATCCTTCGTGTCGATGATGCCGCCCTTGGACAGGTGAGGGTCGTACGGCATGAACTCGACGGCGGCACCAGACTGACCGAACCGCTCGATCAGGTACTGCCGGGTCTGCTTGTCGAAGGTGTTGCGGCTGTCGTTGAGGATCACCGTGCTCCGTGCGACAAGTTCGTGATATCCCATCGAACGCAGGAGGTCGATAGCCCGGGTGACCGGCAGGGCGGTGTCGGCGGTGAGACCGGAGACGAAGACCAGGCTGTCCGCGGCGTCCAGGACTGCTTTCATCACCGGATGCTCGAGATCGTCGGAGGTGTCGACCACGATGACGGTGTGGGTGCGACGCAGTCGCGCAAGGACGCCGCTGAACATCGCCGCGGCCAGTGGCCGCGGTTGGTCGGACGTGCGGTTTCCGGCAAGGACGTCCAGGCCGATCGCGTTCTGCCCCAGATATTCTCGGATATCGGCATAACCCTGGACATCGGTGTCATTAAGTACCGATGCGTAGTCCCCGGGCGGGGACTCGTCGATACGCCCGGCCAGGGTCCCGAATCCCGGCGCCGTGTCGATCGCGACCACGTTCTCCGTCCGGCACTCCCGGAAGATCCCGCCGATGCACGCGGTCATCGTGGTCTTGCCGACACCCCCCTTCCCCGACACCACGGCAATCACGTACTGCTTGCGGATATGGCGACGGATACGGTCGCGCAACTCGCGGTGGCGACGTTCGGCGGGCGACTCACCGGGATTGATCAGCCCGACGGATGCGGCGTGGACGAGCCTGCGCCATCCCGAGCCAGGCGGAATCTTGCGCGGGGCAACCATGTCCGAGATGCGCACAGTGCCGGAGACGGACTCAGCCGGCTGCCAATCGGGACGCGAGGCGGGCGCCAGGCTCACCGTCTGCGTATGGGAGTTGTTCATCTAGACCGCCTTTCTGCGGACGTGCCAGTCATCCCCGGCCGGTAACCGACGCATCAGGTTGAGCGAGGCGGCGACGATGTTCGCGGTCGACCCGGGGCCGACGACCATCCACGATCGACCATCGCGATCGGTATGCTCGGCCAGCAGCCTGCCGCGCGGCGTGTCGATGATCGTCACCGCGCCCGGCCCGATATGTGAACGGGCCGGCCCGCCGTTCACACCGGACTCGATTGCCACCAAAGTGGCCTGGGCAGACCGCTCACTGTCGGCGGCCAACACCAGGGTGTCGACCTGGTCCCCGTCGAATCGGTGGCCGACGAGGAAACCACGAAGGCTTGCACCGGCCCGGGCCGAGTTCATCAGGTTCGCAACATCGAGGGTCACCGGTCTGACCGACGCCGGTGCCATCACCCCGCAGAGCCGTTCGATCTGGCCGCGGATCACGAGGTCGGCCGACTGCCGGCCGGTGGCCGTCGCGGCCCCGTGGAGGCGCACGACGTTTCCGCAGCGCTCGATGCTGACCCACCACCGCGCGAAGCGGGCGAGCAGGGCCTGTTCCGGCGCCGCGCCGGCCGCCGGTGTGCGGGCGTGCAGCAAGAGGCCGACTTCGCGGCGGGCCAGGACCGTCAGCCACTCGAGGACCGTCTGATCCACCCGGCCGTCGGCATCGATCACACCGGCTGATCGAAGCTCCTCAGCCATCGGGTGCCCCAGGGCCGCTGCGGCCGTTTCCACACTGGGCAGGTGCGGGCGCAGGCCCAACTCCGGTGCCAGCTCCTCGATCCCGGTAAGTGCCTGGAGCAGCCACAGGCCATCAAGACTCGTCGTCAACATTGCGTCCCCCGATTGGTCCGGTGGGGCGCACTCGAGGGTGCACCCCACCGGGCGTGATCTCCGCTTAGAAGAGGTTGCCCATCATCACGTCGGTCTGATGAGCACTCTCGTTGACGCTGCTGATCGTTCGGCCGTGCTGGTTCATGGTGTGGATGAGCCCCTGCAGGCCCTGCAGCATCTGGATCTGCGCCGCGTGGAAGGCGGTGGCCGCCGCGCCCTGAAAGAAGTCGGCGATGGCGTTGGTGCGCTGGTGGATATCGTCGTGGATCTCCATCAGCTGCGCGGAGCGCGCGCCGACGTCGGAGGCGAAGTCGGCGACTCCGCCGTGGTTGTAAGTGATGTGGTCGGACATAGCGACGTTCCTCTTTTCCGGGATCAGGCGTTCGCCGCGAAGCCGGTCAGGCTGTGCGCGGCATCGGATTCGTGGCTTTCCATCAGCGCTGCGGCCTGACCGAGGCCCTGCGCCAGACGGGTGCCACCGGTGATGGTCTGCTGCAGGTCCGCATTGATCTGCCCGGCGGTGTTGACGGAGGCGAGTTGGGCTTGGCCGCCCCAGACGGCGGCACCGAGCCCCTCGTGGCTGGCGAGGTAACCGTTCGCGATAGCCGTCGCATGCTCGAGGGCCGCCTCGACCGCCTGCTGGGTGCTGCGGAGCACCTCCGGTGTGACAACGAGAGTCATGGGTTCTTCCTTGTGGTTGTGGGGTGGTTTGTGCGGGCACCCCCGGATGGGGGAATTTCGAGTATTCGACGCGGTCGCACCGCTGTCACTTCACCCTGTGGCAAACATGGATAAACTCTCCCCCCGTTCATAAGCGATTAGCTCGTTTCGTTGTTCCGAGGCTCGCTGCCGGGCAGCACGATCCGCGCCTGAGGTGTGTCGTCCTTCGTTTCACGATCTTTGCTGCTGCCGAGCATTCCGGCCGGGGCAGGCGTCATCGCCGATCCGACGGACGTGGTGAGCCCCCGTGTATCGGCCGAACTGAGCAGTCCGCCCTTCAGCCCGACGGGCCGACCGCCGTTCTCCGCTGGGAAACTGCCGTTCGGCCGGCTGAAGCTGGTCAGGCCGGCCCCCGACCCACCGCCGCCGACTGCGGTCGGCCCGGCCGAACCCCCACCGGGGGACACGCCCGGCGCACCGCCGCCTCCGACTGCCGCGGTAGGCAGGCCCGCCGCGCCGAGGATGCCGGTCGGCGACCCGGGGCGCTCGGCGGGCGAGCCGGGGAACCCGCCCAGCAGGGATTGCGGCAGGCCGGCGAGTCCCTGGAAGGCCTGCAGCGGCGCCTGAAACATGCCCGCCATCGGTTGCAGGGCTCCCGCGGCCGCCTGGATCGGCTGCATCGTCATCGACCCGAGCGGGCCGGCCTGACCCGCCGCCTCCGCCGGCGCCGCGGTGGAGTCGCCGATCAACCGCCCCGACTCCGCCACC
>SXGR01199755.1_pt1 | contig 12987 bp, 12 predicted proteins | sample 3174711 | NCBI WGS metagenome assembly SXGR01 (sample SAMN11356860, study PRJNA531348) | freshwater metagenome | isolation source: freshwater sample F1-60 | place: China: Fuxian Lake, Yuxi | collected 2017-12-25
AGTTTGAACTGACGGCAAACCTGTTAGCGGAAGCCGCTCATGATCAGTGGATGCCCCCTGCGGATGCGGATGCAGAGCCGATCCTGGAACTGGAGTTTGATCAGACGTTGGGTTGGTAATCCTGCCCTGTAGTAATGGCACCCGCGGCGAAGTGTTGGTGGTCGTAGTGCAGCCAATCGTGAAGCGCACTGAGTGTTTAGGGCTGCCAATGCTGGTCTGTCCAAATCGGGCTATTTCCGCCTGTTGCGCTGAGCGTACCTCTCGGAATATCCAACACGAGTGATCGTTGACCACTAAGCAATGGCGGGGTGGAGGTTAGTGAAGAGTGGGACTTGACAAAAGCGGACCATCGGACGTATATTTATTTAGATGCAATCAAGCTTGAAGTTCCTATTCGTTCTCTCGCTACACAAAAGTGGCGCCAAATGTAGGTGAATTGCCTCCAATGGGACAAAAATTAGCTGAAGAATGCTATAAGCATCTAAGCAATAAGTATGATATGTAGGACTTTAGAAGCATGGTATCGTAGCCCTTGGTGAAACACCATGGGATGCCTTTGAACATGTAGAAAGATTAGAACATATCTGTAAAATACTTATGCTAGGAAAAAAATGAAACGATACCGATTAATATTTGTGATGTTCTTTTGGGTATCATGACAAGCACCGCGCGACGGAGGCACCTCTTCATCGACGGCCAGGCGGTCGAGGAGACGGTCAAAGTGACGCAGACGATGCACCAGCCGACGAAGCGCGGTGTCGTCGTCCGGCCGGATCGGCCGTCTGACGGGGTCTGGATTGAGATCCGCGACGCGCCGTTCTGGGTGCCGGATGAGCAGATCTACAAGATGTACTACCTCTACGGCACCGACCACGACGGCAATAGCGGCACGGCGTATGCGGAATCGGAGGACGGCCTTACCTGGAGGAAGACAATCGTTGGCCGGGCACTGGATCACGGCTCCACCGAGAACAACCACGTCTCGGTAGAACCCGATCTCCGCTGGCCGGACAACTATCTGAACGGGGTCGTCTACGATCCAGACGATACGGAACCCAGTCGGCGCTACAAGGCGTTCATCGGGGCGCACAGTCGGCAGCCGAATGTCAGCGCCAATGGATTCGACTGGAATCGCCTCCCCGTCGCGCCACTCGAATCGATGGACGAATCGCAGATGACGCTGGACCGCGATCGACGCACCTTCATCGCGGCGGTCAAGCGGAGAGGCCCGCACGGCCGATCGTTCAATCTCGTGACGAGCCCGGATTTCGAGCATTGGACCGACCACGGTCTGACCTTCCACGCCGACGACGAGGATCAAGCCCTCGCGCGCGAGCTGATCGCCGCTCAGCTCGAAGACACATCCCTGGCGCGGCCGATGTTCGTCGATCCGGCCGTGTTCGCGGCCGACATCTACAATATGGCCATCTTTCCCTACGAAGACCTCTATCTTGGCCTTCCCGCGTTCTTCTATCACACGGGTCCGGTCGGCAGAAACCACGACGGCTTCCACCAGATTCAGCTCACGGTCAGCCGTGACTTACGCACCTGGCAACGGGTGGGGAATCGAGCACCGTTCATTCCCCGATCGCCGGCCGCGCCCGGCGTTTTCGACGTGATGCAGCTACTCCCCAGTGCGCGGCCCGTCGAGCACGGCGACGAGCTCTGGTTCTATTACACGGGGATCAAATGCCGTTGCCACCCGTACTGGATCCGGGCAGACGGCAGCTTTCGCCCGCCGGAGGAACGGACCGCCGCCGAACGTGCCACGATGGCCGCCACAGGATCCGGCGGCGTCTGCTTGGCTATCCTGCGTCGCGACGGCTTCGTCTCCCTCGACGCGGGCGCCGCCGAGGGCACAGCTCGGACACGCGCCTTCACCGCGGACGGCAACCGCCTATTTGTTAACGTCGACGCCCGACGCGGCCACCTCCGCGTCGACGCGCTGACCCCGGAAGGCACCATTCTCGCCACCTCCGAGCCAGTCACCGGGGATCAGCTACGCGCCGAGCTTCGCTGGCCCGGTGGCACGTCGCCCATTCTGATCGGTCACCCAGTTGCCCTGCGCTTCGTTTTGCGCGACGCCAGCCTGTATTCGTACTGGTTCGACGGCGGTGAGCCTGGATGAGTCGCGTTGGATCGACGGCCGAGCGGCTGCGTACGGTACCATACGAGAGGCGCGTCTGCCGAGTCGAGTGCTATCAGAGCTGCCTAGCCATCCTATAATAGGTCAGATCTCTTAGCTAACGGTCTGTACCCGCTGGCAACGCAGGTGCGCGTTGCCGTGGAAGCGGGCGCGGATGAGGTAATTGAGGATCGCGCCCGGCTGCTGGAATTTCAGATTGGTCCTTGATTATGAGCAGCGCTGCAGGTGTGCCGTGGACACGCGCAGGCAGTAACTGCAAGCTGAAGCGGGCCGCGGTGTACGTACGCCAGCGGCCGGAACGGAGTGCGGCGTATCAAGTGGTGCGTCAGAATTTGGAGACGTGGCTGTCGAGCCAACAACTGCACCGGTAATCGCACCCGCGCGCTCACCACCGGTGGAGGCGAATGCACAGCAGCTGATTGCTCCAGAAGCAGGAGAGGCAATTCCCGAGCTTGAGTTTGACCAGACGGCAAACCTCGAAACGGAAGCCGGGGATTACCAGTGGACGTCCCCTGTGGGTGCGGATGCGGAGCCGGTCCCGGAACTGGAGTTTGATCAGCCGTTGGGATGGTAATCCTGCGCTGCAGGAATGGCACACGCGGCGCAGCGTGGGTAGGCGTGGTGCGGCTGCTGGCAGAGTGCACTGAATGTTCAGGGCTGCCGATGCTGGTCTGTCCAAATCGGGCCATTTCCGCCTGTTGTGCTGAGCGTACCTCTCGGAATATCCAACAAAAGTGATCGTTGACCACTAGCAATGGCGGGGTGCAGGTTATCGCAAATTGGTACTTGACTAGAGCGGGACCAGCAGTTATAGTTTAAGAGTGCTTGTTGGCTTGAATTTCCTATTTGTCATTTTTGTGCAGCGCACGGGCGTTGACTGGCTCTCGGTGGCCGTGGGCAGCGGGCACGGCGCTATCTCCGCGGCGCGGAAGAGCGAGAAGAAGGTCGAGGCCCGCCTGAATATCGAGCACCTGGATCGCATCCGGCGGAGCACGGGCGTCCCGCTGGTGCTGCACGGTGGCACGGGCATCCGCAAGGCGGGCATCATGGCGAGCATCCGCCACGGCATCGCCAAGATCAACATCGCCACTGCGATCCGCCAGCCCTATGAACGCGCCATCCGGGTAGCGCCGGCCGCCGCCGAGGAGGCGGTCTACAAGGCCATGCTGACCGTGATTCGCGACGATCTCGAACTTGAGGGAAGCGCGGACCGCTTGAACCCGCAAGAATCCAACACCAGAAAGGAAATTCGATGAAGACCGGGAAATCCACATTCGCATTGTTCTTCGGCAATCGCAGCTTCTTCCCCTCGTCCATGATCGCCGACGCGCGCCGTGAGCTTGCCGAGGTGCTGCGCGGACTGGGTCACGATGTGCTTCTCCTCGACGAGGGCGTCACGCGTCACGGCGCTGTCGAGACGGTCACGGAGGGCGACGTTTACGCGCGGTTCCTCTACGATAACAAGGGCAAGTTCGACGGCGTGGTGCTGAGCCTGCCGAACTTCGGCGATGAGACGGGCGCCGTCGCGGCGCTGCAGAATGCGGGCGTTCCGATTTTCATCCAGGCCTATCCCGACGAGCTCGACAAGATGGGGCCGGCGTTGCGACGGGACTCGTTCTGCGGCAAGCTTTCCATCATGGACGTCTTCGCGCAGTACCGCGTGCCCTTCACCACATGCCAGCCGCACACGGTCGGGCCGCGTTCGGCCGCATTCCAACAGAATATCGACTACTTCGATCGCGTCTGTCGCGTCACGGGCGGCACGCGCGGGCTGCGCGTCGGCGCGCTGGGCGCCCGCACCACGCCTTTCAAGACGGTGCGCTATGACGAGGTCGCCCTGCAGCGCCACGGCATCACGGTGGAAACGCTGGATCTCGCGGATATCTTCAAGCGCATGAATGCCGTCGATCTCAACGGCAGGGAGTCTGAGGCCACGAACGCGAGGCTGGAGGACTACGCGCGCTGGGACGGCGTGCCGGCCAAGGCGCGCGAAAATCTGGTCCGCCTCGGGGTGACCATGGACGCCGTGATCGCGGAGATGTCGCTGGGCGCGCTGGCGATCCGCTGTTGGACCGAACTGCAGCAGAACTACGGCATCTCCCCTTGCGTGCTCACCAGCGCGCTGATGGAGCGGCTGGTGCCGGCCGCCTGCGAGGTGGACGTCGCCAACGCCGTCACGATGCACGCGCTCGGCCTCGCCTCCGGCGAGCCCACGAGCATTCTCGACTGGAACAACAACTATGGCGATGAGCCCGACAAATGCGTGCTCTTCCACTGCGGCAATGTCCCGGCCAGTCTCATGCTGGAGCGCGGCCGCGTCACGGATCACTCCATCCTCGACAAGGTGCTCGGCGCCGGCTGCGGTTACGGCTGCAACCAGGGCAGGATCCGTCCTTTCCCCTTCACCTACGGGAGCATGCTGACGTCCGAGGGCAAGCTGCGCTTCTACCTCGGCGAAGGCCGCTTCACGGAGGACCCGCTGCCCGAGGACTTCTTCGGCTGCGCCGGCGTGGCGGAGATTCCCCGTTTGCAGGACGTGCTGCAGACCATTGGGCACGCCGGGCAACGTCATCACGTGAGCCTGACGCCCGGCACATTCAAGAAGCCCATGCTGGAAGCCTTCCGGACGTATCTCGGCTACGACGTCACCGAGTTCTGAGCATGAGCTACATGGGCGTAGATATCGGCACCACGGGCTGCAAGGCCGTGGTGTTCGATACGGGGGGCCGGCAGCTCGCGCGCGCCTACCGCAAACATCCCCTACTGACCCCCCGCGAAGACCGGGCCGAACTCGACTCGCGCGACGTGCTGGAGCAGTGCCTCGCGGTCATCCGCGAGGCGGCGGGCGCCGGCGGCGATCCGGTCCGGGCTCTTTGCGTGAGCAGCCAGGGCGAAGCCTTCACGCCGGTGGGCGCGGACGGCGCGGTGCTGGGCAACGCCATGGTGTCCTCCGATGGCCGCGCCAGCGCTATCACGCAATCGTGGAGCCGGGAGTACGGTTTGCACGACATCCTCTCCAACACGGTGCCGCGTGAAACAACGTGGGGTACCGTGCACGGTCGTGTACGTGCCGAGCCTTTCACCTATCTGCGCCTTTCGACCGACGACTACAACGGTCGCATCATGGGCTACCTGGGCAAGGGTGAGCTAACCGACGACCCGCTGACGACCTTTGGCGGCTACGGCGTAGTGCGGATACCCAACTACCAGAGACTGCTGACCTACATTTGCGAGACCGGCTACGAGCACCACGTGTCGATCAACCTGGCGCGCACGGCCAGGTCGGTGAACGAGGCGCTGGGCAAGTACCTGGGATGGGACATGTATTACCACTTATGAGCGAACTTGAGCACAAACTCAACCTAGTCCGCAAGCTGCTAACCGAGCGCCGGCTCGACGCGCTGGTGTTGAATCGCGTCAGCAGCTTCGCCTGGGCGACGTGTGGCGCGGCTTCGTATATCAACACGGCGGCCAGCGATGGCGTTGGCACACTGCTGATCACACAGGACAGCCGCTATCTCATCACCAACACCATCGAGGCGCCGCGCTTCGAGCGTGAGGAAAAGCTGGCAGAGCAAGGTTGGACGCTGCGGGTGGCGCCCTGGCATGGGGCCAATCCGGCGTTTGCCGAGCTGACTACCGGCCTGCGTCTGGGCGCCGACGGACCCTTTCTGGGTGCAGTCGATCTTTCGGCCGATATCGCCCGTCTGCGCAGCCAGCTTGGCCCTGAAGAGGCCCACCGCTTTCGCGCCCTCGGCCGCCTCTGCGCCGAGGCAATGAACAGTGCGATCCGCTCTATCCGCCCTGGCATGACCGAATACGAGATTGCCGGCCGGCTGGCCGAAGCCTCGGAGAGCCGCGGCGTGCAGGCCGTGGTCAACCTGATCGCCACCGACGAGCGCATCTTCGCCTATCGGCATCCCCTACCGACCGGCAACACGCTCGAACGCTATGCGATGCTCGTGTTATGCGGCCGGCGTCACGGGTTGGTGTGCTCTCTCACCCGGTTGGTACACTTCGGACCGATGCCAACGGATCTCCACCGCAAAGCCGAGGCCGTCGCTCATGTGGATGCGGCGATGATCGCCGCCACCCGGCCGGGACAAACCATGGGCGGCGTGTTTGCAGCCGCCGTCGAGGCCTACCAGGCAACCGGCTACAGCGACGAGTGGCGCCTGCATCACCAGGGCGGGCCGGCCGGTTACGAACCGCGTGAGAGCATCGCCACGCCCAGCTCAACCGACCAGGTTCTGGCTGGCCAGGCGTATGCCTGGAACCCCTCCATCACCGGCGCCAAGTCGGAGGACACGATCCTGGTGGGCGAGCACGGCAACGAGGTCATCACCTCGATCCCCGGCTGGCCTATGCTCGAACTGTCTGTCGATGATATTCTACCGCGTCCAGCCGTGCTGGAGGTCTTGTAGTCGGCGATACTTGTGCATCTTAACTTAAAAGGAGGCGACACAACGCAACCCATTCACAACGAACCTTGAAACACAACGATCCTTGTATTCTGACAATCTCCTTCAACTTAAACTCCGTTGAAGGAGAGCAAACAAGTTTGAACGCATTTGCATTAGCGGTCAAGGAGGACCCCTATGAAACGGAATATTTTTGCTTTGCTGGTTGGCGTGATCATCATCTCGATGGTTTCGGCTTGCGCCACGGCGCCCGCAGCGCCACCACAGGTTGTTAAGGAGACGGTAGTCGTCGAAAAGGTCGTCGAAAAGGTCGTCGAAAAGCAGGTCGAGGTTACGCCAACACCTGAGTCGGCGCCTGAGCAGCAGATGGTCAACGGTTGGCCCACGTCGGACGAAAACGAGGCCAAGACCGTCCAGGCCGCCTGGGATGCGGCCGACAAAGGCCAGCCCGATCCCGCCTGGCAGGGTCAGAAGTTCACGATCGGCGTCTACTCCGCCGGCCAGCGCGGTGCCATCTCCGGCCCCACCTACTTCTTCCGCCCGAAGTTCGAGGAACTGACCGGCGCGACCTACGACATCGTGGAGATCCCCTTCGCCGAAATGCGCGAGAAGATCTTCACCGATTTCGCAACCGGCGCCAATCAGTACGACATGATTATCAACTGCTCGAACTTCTACGGCGATTACATCGCCAACGACTTTATTCAGCCGATCGACAAGTGGTTCGACGATCCGCGCATGCCGAAGTGGGATCGCGAGTCGATGTCGCCTTCCATTGCCAACTTGCACAAGTGGGGCGACAATTGGTACGGCACCAGCTACGACCACGACGCCCAGATCCTCTACTGGCGCAAGGACATCATCGACGATCCCAAGTGGCAGGCTGCCTACAAGGAAGAAACCGGCGAGGATATGCCTGTCGCCATGGATACCTGGGAAGACGTTCTGAAGATCGCCAACTTCTTCAACGGCAAGGACTGGAACGGCGACGGCGATCCCGATGACGGCATCACGCTGCATCTGAAGGTGGGCGGTCAGGGCTTCTTCCACTTCATGGCTTTGTCGGCCCCTTATGTGACGATCCCGGCGCCTGGCGACGATCCAACCAAGGTCACTAACTACCACAATATCTACTACTTCGACCCCGACACCATGGAGCCGCTGATCAACTCGCCCGGCCACGTCAAGGCTCTCGAAACCTTGATAGGTCTTTCCAAGGCCGGTCCATCGGCCATGTGGGGCTGGAGCTTGGGCGAAGCATGGGCGGATTTCCTGTCGGGCAACGCCCTGATGACCTTCTCGTGGGGCGACGTGGGTTCACTCGCACAGGATCCAACCCAGTCGACTATTCAAGGCCTGGTAGGCGCCCGTGGTATCCCGGGCACCAAGCAGCCCTACGATATGGAAAAACAGGAAATCCTCAACCTGGACCAGGCCAACCTGGTTGGCAATCAGGTTGGCTGCTCGTGGCACCCGGTGATGTCCAAGTTCGCCGAAAATCCCGACCTGGTCTACTACTGGATGGCGCTCATGGCCAGCCCGGAGATCAACCACTGGCTGGTGGAATACGGCTGGACCGGCGTCAACCCCGGCACGTCTTACGACTGGCTTGAGCCCACGGGTAAAGCCACCATCGAAGACTACGTAACCGCCGGTTGGAACGAAGTCGATGCGAAGGGCTACGTCGACGCCTACACCGACAACTTCTTCAAGTATCCGATCTTCCAGACCTATATCCGCATCCCCGCCACCACCGAAATGATGACGGCCTGGGATATCCACCTGTCGGAGGCAGTCACCGGCCAGATCACGCCGCAAGAGGCGCTCGATCGAACCAGGGACGACTGGAACCGCATCATCGACGACTTCGGCCGCGAGGAGCTGCTCAAGCTGTATCAGGAGTCTATCGGGTATACGCCTCAGTAAGGACCGTTCACCCGACAAGATCCAAGAACAGTGAGAGTTTGCTGAGCTTTTCCTGAAGACTGGTCCGGCCGTTTCGGCTGGACCAGTCTTCCCGGCGATCGGAGGCACTATGCAACGCAGTCGTATGAAGTATTTCTTTGTGCTACCTGGCATCCTCTGGGTTCTGACTTTCACGATCTTTCCCTTGCTGTACTCGCTTCGTTTGAGCTTCTTCAGAGCCCGTTTGGGACGGCCCGAAAAATTCGTCGGCTTGCAGAACTACATCGACGCGTTCAAAGACTATCGTTTTTGGGGCGCCATGGAGGTAACGCTCATCTTCGTGATCGCCAGCACGACGATCACGGTCTTGGGCGGGTTGGGGCTGGCCTTATTGTTCAATCGCGAGATGCGCGGGCAACGCGTGTTTCGTTCGCTATTTACTATGCCGATTTTCACCTCGGCCATTGCGGTCGGATATCTCGGTCTGACCATCTTTCATGAACAAGTAGGCGCGGTCAATACCGTGTTGATTGCCTTGGGCATGGCAAACCCTCCCGCCTGGTTCTCCAGTGTCTGGTTGGCCAGGCTGGCCGTAATCTTGGTCGATACGTGGCAATGGACTCCGTTCTGCTTCCTCGTGCTTTTGGCCGGGCTGCAGGCGCTGCCTGAGGAAGTCTACGAGGCTTGCCGGCTCGACACGTCGTCGGAGTGGGACATATTTCGCTTTATTACGCTGCCCCTGATCGCGCCGATCCTGTTGACGGTTACAATGCTGCGGCTGGTGGAAACATTCAAGATGTTGGACATCCCCTTCAGCTTGACGAGTGGCGGCCCTGGAGCAGCAACCCAAACGTATTCCTTCTTCGTCTACCAGGTGGGTTTGCGCAACTTCAACCAGGGTTATGCATCGGCCCTAGCTTACATCCTACTCGCCATCATGATGGTTATCACTATTTTCTTCTTCAACCGCCTACGCAAAGGCTATGATTGAACAACGGGACGAGGTGATTTCATGACCAAGCACAGAGGGTCGCGACTGGGCAATTTCCTGATATGGCTCCTGATTTTCATCGCGGTGAGTTGGGCAGCCTTTCCTTTCTACTGGGCGATCATCACTTCCCTCAAGCCTCCGGCCGTGATTCTGAGCAAGCCTTCGCTCATTCCATACTTGCAGTTCACGCCAACCCTGGCCAATTGGAAAGCTGAGTTTACGAACCGCCTGCCGGAGATATCCCGTGCGCTTCGCAACAGCCTCATTCTTTCCGTTGGTGCGACAACGATCTCGGTTTTTCTAGGCACATTGGCCGCCTATGGACTTGCTCGATTCCGCTATCGGCGCTGGTCAAACGGCGGCATCGCCACCTGGTTCCTGTCACAGCGTTTCTTGCCGCCCGTGGCGACGATCATCCCTTTCTTTATGGTCATGCAGGCCCTCAAGCTCACCGACACCTTGTTGGCGCTGATTCTGGCCAATGCCACCTTCACGCTGCCGTTCACCGTACTGATCATGCGCGACGTGTTCAAGGATCTGCCCATTGAAATGGAAGAGTCGGCCTACGTAGACGGCGCCTCCCATTGGCAGGCGTTCTGGCACATCGCGCTCCCCTTGTCGGCGCCCGCCATCGCTGCTTCCGCCGTGATCGCTTTTGCCTTTTCCTGGAACGAGTTTCTCTTTGGCCTGGTCCTGAGCTACAAAGACGCTCAGCCCATCACCGTCGTCATCGCGGGTGTCGAACACACCCAGGGCATCCAGTTCTGGTTTGTGGCCACTCGCCTCCTGATTGCCATCCTGCCGCCAGCCCTGCTTGCCCTGACCGCCCAACGCTTTATCGTGCGCGGATTGACATTTGGGGCGGTGAAGGGATGAGTGTCAGGGTGTCGGAGTGTCGGAGGGTCAGAGTGTCAGAGTGTCGGAGTGTCAGGTGTCAGGTGTCAGATGTCACGTGCGTTGGCAGTAACACCTGACATTCCGACACTCTGACACCCGCTTGGATCAACGCCATGCTCATTTCATTCAATTAGCTCCTATCCGACTCCCTGTCCGGCGGATATGCCGTCGGATACTTTGAGTCGTGGGATGTGTATTCGCTGGAGGCTGTGCTAGAGGCCGCTGAAGCAGAAAACGCGCCGGTGATCCTTGGCTTCGGCGGCGTGATGATGGAGCCTGACTGGCTCGACGGCGGCGGATTGGAACGATTGGCCGCGCTGGGGCTAGAAACGGCCCGCTCCGCCAAGGTTCCAGTTGCTTTCCTGCTGAACGAAGTGACGACCTATGACCAGATCGAACGCGGCCTGCGCGCAGGCTTCAACGCGGTCATGCTCGATCCCAGCGCCCTACCCTATGCGGAGAACGTGCAGATTACCCGCCGGATTGTCGAAGCGGCGCGCGCCGCCGGCGCAGCCGTCGAGGCGGAGTTCGGCGAGCTGCCCGACGCGTCCGGCGAGATGCAGTCGCTGCGCCCTGCACAGGTGGGTGGTGGAATCGGCCACCTGACCGACCCCGCGCAGGCTGCCCGCTTCGTCGCTGACACCGGCATCGACGCTCTGGCCATCTCCGTAGGCAACGTGCACACACTGACACACGGCAAGGCTGCCGTCGATTGGGCCCGGCTGGCCGCGATCCATCAGGCGGTGGCATTGCCGCTGGTGATCCACGGCGGCACCGGCTTTCCCGACGAGGCCATCCCCCAGGCCGTGGCCCTAGGCGTAGCCAAATTCAACTACGGCACCGTGCTCAAGCGCGCCTTTCTTGAAGGCGTCGCCGCGGCCGTCCGCAGCCTGCCCGTAGAACCCGGCTATCACCAGTTGGTGGGCTCGCACAAAGAGGCCGACATCCTCCAGCAAGGCAAAGTGCGCATGCGCGACGAAGTGCGCCGTTGCATCCGGCTAGTGCAGACCCTTGGCTGATCTATCTACGATCGCCCAATCGACCGGTCTACAGTGATATGACGCTATTACTCAACAGTCAAATACAAGGTGTAAAGATACCATGGTAAAGCATCTACTCTCGGGTCGGCAGAACTTTGTAGAGCAGCGTTGTGTGCACTAGTTCGAACATCCAACTTGGCAAGCGTTGAACCGAAAAGGACAAGCGAGATGACCGTACCACAAATCGTGCGTTATGTACTGCAAGCCATGGTGGAAAAACCGTCGGTCGAATACAAACCGCGACAAGTGATTCTGTTTGGCTCTTATGCTTATGGCGTTCCTGGCCCTGACAGTGATGTCGATTTACTGATCATCAAGGACACTTCTGAGAGGTTTATTGAGCGCTGGATGTCCGTACGTCGCGTGTTGTCGGATCCTAAACGAACTTTGCCCTTAAAAACCCTGGTGCTAACTCCTGAAGAAGTTGCAGGTCGGTTGCGTGCTGGGGACCAGTTTCTCAAGGAAATCCTGGAGAAAGGGGAAGTCCCTTATGGCGCGTGAAGAATCCCTGTATCCGCTGGATTGGTTTCGCATCGCGGAAAAGGACTTACGTCGGGCAGAACATCTACTGAACATTGAAGATGCTGAAGCCGCCGGTTTCTTCTTGCAGCAGGCCCTCGAAAAACCTCAAAGCATTTCTTCTTGCGAATGGGTGGGAACTCAGACGGATTCATCATGTGGTAGCGTTGCTGAACGCTGCCCTTGAACACGATGAGTCGTTGGAGTCCTTCAGACCGGTCTGCCAGCGCGTTACTGGTTTCTACTTCGCAGAGCGTTATCCGATTCTGATTGACAGCAGCCTGACGATAGACGACGTTGTTATCAGTTGCCTCACCATCAATCATCGCCGCCACAATCTCACCCTTTTGTGCATCCTTCTGGCTTCTTATAACAACATAATCACCATCACAGATAGCAAGATCAATCATTGAATCACCCTTAACCTGCAACATAAATAAGTCACCTTTACCAACAAGTCATTCTGGAAGTGGTAATACCTCTTCAACTGCTTGCTCAGCTAGAGTTGGATTACCTGCTGCAATCTTTCCAACCAATGGAATTAAGCGAGTCTGACCTTGCGGTGCGGCCTCATCTTATTGATAATCACTAACTCGAACTGGCTTAGCCAATTATTATGGATGACGGACCTATTTATGCGATGTACTCGTCGGCAACGCAGGAGCGCGTTTCCGTGGAAGCGGGGGCGGGTGAGGTTTCTGAGAATCGGGCTCGGCTGCTGGAATTTCAGATTGGTCCTTGATTATGAGCAGCGCGGCTGGTGCGCCGGGGACACACGCAGGCAGTAATTGCAAGTTGAAGCGGGCTGCGGTGTATGTACGCCGGCGGCCGGAACGGAGTGCGGCGTATCAAGTGGTGCGTGAGAATTTGGAGACGTGGTTGGCGCAGCGGCGCGCGGGTAGGCTGGTTGCAGGCGCATATTGGGTGGTAGACCCGGTGCCGGGATACGTGGAGCGCGACCTGCGCAAGTTTCTAGAGTGCGGCATTCTGGCGCACGGCTTTGCGCGGGCGCGGTGTGAGCAGTGCGGCCAGGACTTTTTGGTAGCGTATTCGTGCAAGGGACGCGGG
>SXGR01543245.1_pt1 | contig 12983 bp, 11 predicted proteins | sample 3174711 | NCBI WGS metagenome assembly SXGR01 (sample SAMN11356860, study PRJNA531348) | freshwater metagenome | isolation source: freshwater sample F1-60 | place: China: Fuxian Lake, Yuxi | collected 2017-12-25
AAACACAAAAAATCCAGCATTTACATAGTCGTCGGTCTGTGGTTTCTCGCGAAATTGTTGCACCTGACCAGTTTTATCGAGATCCATGACTCCGAATCGAGAAAGTGGCCGAACTGTTGTGACTGTGGCCAATTTGCCATGAGACTCATGAAAAGCCAGTAAAGACTTGATATCCACATCAGCCAAGCCGTCACCATATGTGACCATAAATCGTCCATCAATGTACTTACCGACGCGCTTGACCCGCCCGCCTGTCATGGTGTTCGCACCAGTATCCGCGACCGTGACTTTCCAGTCAGTCTCGGAGTGATTTCCATGTACCTCTATCTGGCTTTTCTGGCCCAGGTGTGCAGTGAAATCATTCATTCGAGCGTCGTAATTGAGGTAATAGTCCTTAATGACATCACCTCTATAACCGGTGCATACAACAAAATCAGTAAGTCCGTTTTCGGCAAAAGACTTCATGAGATGCCACAATACGGGTCGCCCACCAACCTCCACCATAGGTTTGGGTTTGTACTCAGTTTCCTCGCGCATGCGTGTACCAAGGCCGCCGGCTAAAAGAATCACTTTCATCTCCGCATTGTAGTTTGTTCGTTCAGTTCTATCAATCTTCTAATGCTCAAAGAACGGCTTTCAGTAGAAAACTGACAGTTTCATGAGGTCGTAGACATGATTCTGCGAGTGGGCTTGTCTCAAATCCCACATCTTCTTGAAATGCCTTGACTAAATCCAGAGTTCAAATGAAGTAGATCCTCCACATCTCGGCATGCCGATAAACAGCATTCTGGATAGCGCGGGAGGCCGTCTCCTCCTCAGCCGTACCCTTGACAATCTCCTAGTGCGCGTTACAGTTGCCGCAGTAGAAGAGCGCTCAATATTGCTTATTTGAGAAACAATCCTGGCTTTCTGAATTTCTGTGTCGCGGCCTATCACATTTGGCAAATTGGAACTTTTGTGACTCTCTTCCAGTGTTGGAAACTCGGTTCTCCTAGCACCGAATCTGGCACATACTTTTCAATGTGTGAGCGATCAAGCCGCCGTTTGTTATGCGGTGTCAGCCGCATTTAACCCCAAGGCAGAAATGGCGATCAATCCTCTATGTCCCACTCTGAACATTCAATGGGAAAAGAATTATCTTTTTATTCTGTCCTAAAAATGAAGATGCGCCAAGTCCGGAACAACAAAATGTAGCCAGCTTTTTGCCCCTTCTATAGGCACCTTTTTACGAATTATTCACAAAAGTACGCTAGGAGCTTACGAAATTAAAGCGCTCTGTATCTTCAAAAACAAGTCGAATACAAGAGCCAGTGCATTGACTGTTGGAAACTAATACAGCAGACTTAACTCCGATTTGCTCAAATTTATTGCCGCGACCAAGCACCCAATCCAGCCAGTCAATCATTCCGGGACGAGCCCTTGGATCAACGATTGTGTATACCAACTCGGTGCGCCCATCTAACTTTTCATCTACATATTCAAAAACATTGTTAGAGAGTTTTATTGGCTGTTCATAGTCAGGCAAGAACTGTAGACAACTCAAACTGAATATCAGATAGGTGGAGAGGATGACAAACCGCCAACTATGTGATTTCAATACGCCTACTAGAAGTATTAATAAGAGTACTTCTGGGCCGAATAGCCATCGTCCCTCAATCCGGCTAATGACCGTTGAAGCAGGAACAATGAGGAGCAGTCCACTTGTCAGCAACAATTGACGAATAACTGTTTGCTGTTCAACCAAATTGATGTCGATGTCATGCTTTGCAGCGAGAATACGGCGGACAAACCGTGTCTTCCAACTAACAATAAGCAACAAAACTATCGCCACCACAGCTAGCCAAATCTTGCCCACCACTCCCAAAGTGGGCTGGCGTAAATAGCCGGTAGCGTCAAAGCCTATATTTGTGCCATTTCCGATTCCTGCGATTGCCTTCACCCCAATCAAAAAATGCTCCAATATCCATGTGTCGGCAGATGATCTAATCGGGACTTCTCCCCCGCCAATGATTGGGTCTAATTGTAATAAAAATAATTTAATGGCAACATACGATCCCAGACATAAAACCCAAGGAGCAACAGGTATCGGCATTCGCCTATTTCTCAAATTTATAACTGCAATGAAAAAACCAGCAGCGACTAAAACTAAATATCGCTCATGAAAAAGAGATGCCGTGCATGCAATTCCTACGGCTAAGTACCAGGAGCTTTTCGTCTGATGCCGCAATGCCAACAAAAATTGTCTGACAAACAGTAAAGTAAATAAGAGTGCACCAAATTCCATCAATCCAAATGGGCTAATCCGTCCGTACCAAGCAAATCGAGAAAATGGCAAAACAAAAGCAAAAATCGCGATGCCCAAATATGAAAGGTTTGTAATTGATTTTAAAACACCTGCAGCCACTATGCATATGAGAAAAATCAGTCCAAGGTTCAGTAAAAAAAAATACCAGTACTGGTCGCCGAAAAGTTTCAATATAGGTGCCACCGTACAAACGAACGCCGGTCTCCACTTGCCCATTCCTACATCGTTCACACAACTAAAAAACGAAGATGCATAACCGTCTGGGCTACGTGAGCTAATCAGTAACAGATAATCATCTCCAGAGAAATACTTGGGCAAACCACTAAACACTAGATACGTGACACCCATCAAACTTGTCCCCCAAAATGACCCTACAAAGGCTGGGTAGCGCTTCATGAGATTTATTAAAGACTGCACCATTAGTTTTGAATCCCTGTGTCACTTAATTTAAATAATGTTTTCCGATACTCACACGCAAGACCAACCATCAAGAGGGTGAAGATAATTCTGGCTATTTCTCTCGCTTTCACCGGGAATCCAAATGTTGTGACAAGTTTCAGAGCTTGAATGCGCACTACTGCTTGCACATCACCGATCGTTGTTCGAGTACTGTCATATCCCCCGCCAATCAAAACATTGTTACAAGTAGGTCGGAAATCGCCATATAGATCGGCATCTGCTCCGTCATCTATCTTCACAGAGAGAATCTTTGAGGACACCGAAAAATTTATCTTCGTTAAAGTCTTGGCTTTGACTAGTCCGTTAGCCTGAACACCTATAAAGTCCTCAAATTCACCATCAGGGCTTCGCACAAGAGCTGCAAGTAGCCCATCTGAGCTAATCTCGATTCGGAAGCCGGAGTTGAGATCGTCTGTCTGAAAGATGTTTGTCCATCGGTTGCTCAATGTTGTTACATTGACTGTGAAATCAATGTCCATTTTTACATTGCGGTTATAGAAGGCTTCACAAAAATTCTGACGGGTGCCAAGATTGAGCGGCTCGTCAGGTATCCTATTAGAGGATGAGTTTTTGAATTTATAGGTATTTTCTAAGACACTCGTAGGAGATGTAGTTAGTTCCAGTATCGACACAAAAAATGCGAGTACAGTTAACACGAATAATACAACACGGCGGCAGATCTGGAGGCGGTCCATCAAGGATTACTCTATCATGGTGAGAATCAACGAAGAGAACGAAGTATCTCCGAGGTCAAAGCTTCTTACTTATCTCGGAATCACACTTGCGTTTCAATTTCTCGGGTTCATAACAACTTTTGTTTACAGTAGCTACTTCAGTCAGGTTGGCACATTTGCTGAATCTTTTACGTTTCGTTCTTCAGATAAGCCTCTTGTCCCTCCGGGATTTCTTGGGCCACAACCGTTCGGGAATCATTTCTTCGGGGATTACCTTTGGATATATGCAGAAATCAAATTCAGCGGTCTCGGCGGTTATTTCGGTGCCAGTCAGTTGTTTGTTCTCATTGCAAGCAAACTGCCCTACTATTTTTCGCTTCTTGTGCTACTAGCGACAACTCTTCTACTTTTCATCGTGTGCACAAGATTGCTACTGAAAGGGACAAAATTTCCTGAACAATTGGCACTTCTCGCGGGTGGCCTCTTAATAACTCAACCTGTTCTACTGGCAATAGACCGGGGACAAATACACCTCCTACTATTTGCTCTCCTCCTACTAGGTCTCACGCATTCAATCAAAGAAGGTGGCAACCGAACGTTGGGCGCAATCCTGATTGCAACAGCGATTTCCATGAAATTAGCCCCAGTCTTTTTCTTGCTCCTGTTCGTAAGAAGGCGCCACTGGAGAGAATTAAAGATCAGCGTTGTTTACCTCGCTGGATTTCTGCTCCTTCCCTTTGCCTACTTACACAGCGGACTTGGTGCATGGAAACTCATACTTGGGCTTTCGGAATCCAATAAAGCTATGCAGCGACTGTACAACTCTGCTGAGTATTTCACTGAGAATTTGGCATACAACAATAGTTTCAAACTTCTTAGTTACCATTTTGCCCAAATGGACTCCGGTCTTGGAAACTTTGGAAGCTTTATATACGAACACTATTTCGTATTCGCAGGATTTCTATCTGTATTTCTCTGCTGGCTGATAATTCAAAACAGCGTCACCCAATTTGAGGCAGTCCTGCTAATGGCAATAGCGTCAAGTCTTCTGATACCCATCGCGGGTGGCTACACCTTGTTGGTCTTCATCTTGCCAATCGTTGTAGTGTTGGCGGACAAAGAGTTTGTCTTCAGTCGATTGAACATTACGTACTGTTGCTTCATCGGTATCGTCCTAATGCCCAAACAAATTGCACTTGGTTTTGATATCTTCCAAGATTCGTCAATTACTTTCGGGGGCATATTGAATCCTATTCTTTCTCTTTCTGTGATTGTCTTCATCACTTGCAAACATTTTTCTTCGCGTGAAGAACTCCCTTCGTCGAAGACGCCAAAACTGGATACCAAAATCTGACTCTTGATGTTGTGCGGTCTTGCCGGCAGAAATGGGGTCTTTAAAGTTTCGTCATGAACGCCCATTTGACCGTCACAACTAGGTAGACGACTTGGCGTGTTGTCCAAGACGTTTTGAACGGCCTGATAAATAGCAATATTGCGGGGGTGGACTATCATAATAACTGTGGCTGGCATTCCGTTCAACAGACCGACAATCGCCCCAATGCAAGCCAGTTACGTCAATGAAGCATTTCAGAACGGTCATCTGTCCGGTGATGGTCCGTTTACTAAGAAGGCATCTCTGGCGTTGAGCGAACTTCACGGGGGAAGCAAGGTGCTTTTGACCACGTCGTGCACATCTGCTCTCGAACTAAGTGCACTTTTGCTTGATTTGCAGCCGGGTGATGAAGTGATTGTCCCATCTTTTACATTTGTTTCATCAGCCAATGCCTTCGTAATAATGGGCGCAACGATCGTTTTCGCAGAAGTTGAAAAAACGACACTTAGTATCTCTGTTCGAACAGTTGAGCATTTGATTACTCCGCGCACCAAAGCAATTGTGGCAGTTAACTACGGTGGGGCTCCTTCAGTTACACAAGAACTTATAGGCCTTGCTGCTGCTCATGGTGTCATCATTATTGAAGATAATGCTCATGGGCTCTTCGGGTCTCATGAAGAAAAACCGCTAGGCACTCAATCAGCTCTAAGCACTTTAAGTTTTCATGAAACAAAGAACATCACCTGTGGTGAAGGTGGCGCACTAATCATCAACGACCCAAATCTCATTGAACGTGCAGAGATTATCCGTGAAAAAGGAACTAACCGTACTCAGTTCTTTCGTGGGATGATAGACAAATACACATGGATTGATAAAGGCTCTAGCTATCTCATGTCAGACATCAATGCTGCGGTCTTGCTTTCGCAACTAGAGTTCGCGCAAGCTATTCAGTTGAGACGGCGTGACGCTTTTTCCTTATATATGGCAGGTTTGAAAGAGTGGGCAAATTCAGTTGGGGCAACCTTGCCGACTCATTTGCATCATGACGAGCGTCCCTTTCATATGTTTCCCATTATGATGCCCAACCTAAAGTCCAGAACTGAACTCATAAAACTTGCAAAGAGTAAAGAGGTCTCCCTGACCTTTCACTATGTCCCGCTTCACAATTCTCCAGGGGGTGACCAGTTCGGTCATTTTTCGGGTGACTTTTCAAATACCCAGAGGATCTCCGATGTACTAGTTCGGCTTCCGTTATTCTCAGATATTTCAGAAGTTGACGTCCGAAAAGTTATTGACGTTGTTGAGAACTTTTCCTGATTTGCTATTTCAACTGTGATTTAGAATTTCCCAACCGGATTTTTGAGCCAGTTTCTCAAGTTTTTTTACTCCCGGAATTACGATTGATTGTGTGGCAGAGCGCAGAATAAAACGATCTGACCAAGAGTCTCCAACTGCGATAAAGGGGGAATATTGACTGACCAATCTGGTTTTGGAACGACCGTACGGGTGCCTCGTAATCATCACTTTATGTGGCACCGTCATGCCAATCACATCATCGAAGTCATTAAGTCCGTTTATCGCTAGAAAAGCTTCTACCAATTCCTGGGGACAACCTGTCAGAAGGATCTTGACAGCATTCACTTCTCGCCGCAATCGTTCTAGCAGAACATCATTGAGAATAATCTCTGGCCCAATGTAAGTTAGAAATTCTTCAATCAATACTTGAAGCTCGGTTTTAGAAAGCCCCCACGACCATGCTCTAAACAATTGACCGCGTTCAAGTTTCCTTAAGCACAAATTGAACGGGGCACCCAAGATTCGAAGTAATGGCGAGAATCGTTTCATGCGTCGAGATGAGTAAACCCAATCTGAAAATCTAGCACCCAGATCCAAATTGATGATAGTGCCGTCAAAATCAACTATCCAAGTCAGCGAAGATGAGGGGTCCATGGAATGTCGTTGGATTTAGTTTGACAAGAGATTCTGAGCAACGAAGGACTCGACTACTTTAAATTTCTTGTAGTCGCTCGACTTATTTATCAGGTTTTCGTCTAGCACAATTTCGATCTTCATTTCACCGCCAAAATCTCGTCTGAAGAGGAGCATTATCTCGGATGAAACTTCATCTGACCATTGGGAGTCAGGGGTGATGCAGATCTGCAATGACGATGTGTCTCTTTGAATCACTTGAAAACGTCTTATTCCTTTGAGGTGTGTGAGATTCTGTTTCACCGCGTGCGACGAGACAACTTTCCCATCAAGTCGAACAATGAAATCAAGATACTTACCATGAATTCGTTCAATTGTTGAGAAAGGTATGGCAGAAACTGGCTGTCGATTCCCGGCTGTTGCTACGTCACCTATCTGGTAGCGAATGATTGGAGTAGTGAAGTTCAACAGACCCGTGAGGACTAAATCCTCATCGCCCTTGTCAAGTCGACTATTTGCCTTAGTCTCAACAAAAACAGCGTCGTCGTTAACGTGATATTTACCAGCAGAATTTTTGGTCTGAAATGCGACAACTCCGACTTCGGTGGTTGCATAGAAATCAATGGCTTGAGTTTTGAAGACACTTTCAATAAATGCCCGCGTAGCGTCGTCCAGTTTCTCGGAATCTGTAAACAAAGTTCGTACAGGAGGGAAATAGTGTCCTTCAGACTTGATCAACCAGGCAAGATTTGCTAGGTCACTAGGCATGCTCTTGAGAACAGCAATTGATTTCCATTTATCAACAATTGATTTCTGGATATTCTCTACCGGCTGATAGATGTCATAATAATCATGACGAAAGCCCCCTAGTTTCTGTACAAAGTTGGGCTTTGCAATATCAATAGGGTCTTTAATAGTCACACTTGTCTCCAAGTATTTGAGACCATTTAGCCTGTAGCCCCTCAAAATGACACCGAGAATTCGAAGACGTTCCAAGCGGCTCGCATAAATGGTGATGGGCAAACCGCTTGAGCCACTCGTGGTCTGATGCCATGAAATTCCAACTTGTTTTGATTTTGGAACTAACGAGTATAGATCATCCGACTGAGCATCTTGAATCATTTTTCTATTGATAATCGGAACAGTTTCAAAGTCCTCTATGGACTTGATTTGGGACGGATGAAAGTTGTTTTCGTCGTAAATTTGTCTGTAAAAATTAGATTCGTTATAAGCAAGGTCAAGTATTTTCTTGATTCGGAAGAATTGTGTTCTTCTGATCTGTTCTTGAGTTTTTCTGATCCTCATCTATTTTTCTCATATTCTATAGCAGTGAGAAATAGATCATAATTCTTCATCTTGGTAGAGTACGTAAAGACTTGGTACGAAGGTATTGGGGAGAATTTCTCATACAAACTCCACGCCCGGGCTACATTCTCCGGTATTGCTTCCCGACGAATCGTAAGTACTGGGCCTTTCAAATCTCCGATAATCATTGATTCCCCCAAAAGATTCACAATCCGCTCGCATACCGTGTCTATTCTCTGCCGATGAGAATCCAAATCGAAACTTAACAACGAGCGATACAAGACCTCAAAAAGATAGGTACCAACTGTAGATGGCATCTCGTAGTGTGATGCAGATTCAAAATAGCGCGCAAGCGATAAATAACTGAGTTCACTATCTTTGAAGTATTCCGAGAATTTTCCTTTACGAACTCCGACGATTGCGAGCCCAGCTAATGAATTGAGCTGCTTGTTGGCTGCCAAAACAAAGACATCACAGGAGTTCGGAATTGAAAAGTATGGGAAGCTACTCACAACGTCCAACATTGGCGTTCCTAGTTCCTGAAACTTGGAAACACTTGTTTCTAAGTGACAACTGAGACTTACGGGAGATCCTTCTTTAACTTGGTTGTAAAGTAGCGACATTTCAGTCCATCGATCCTTAAAAACTCCTGCGCAGCCAATAATGTTAACGGGCCTAAGTGAACTAGCGATAGTTGCTTCAATCCCTAGTGTCCCGCCTCCTGGCATAAAGAGAAGGTCAAACTCTTCTAGTTGAAATACCTTTTGGAACGCAGTAGAAGTCTCCCGATAGAGATCTCTGAAGTTCTCGTCTCGATGAGATCCGAATAAGTCAATTGCGAATTGAACTTCAGCGTTTGGTCCGAATGATGTACTTCCTTGTCTAAGTGCCATGTCAATTACCCTATTCTTCTGAACACATAAATAATTTGATTATGTGTCCCGCTTATACGCATAAGCGCAGACAACGGCGAAAGCATGATTCGCATTGACACTTCAGTAGTTGCGACAACAAACTTTCGAATTTTTGAACCTGAAAGATTCGTTGTTGGTATTTCTTTCTTTAGAAGATCAAATATGTGATAAGCGAGAATATAGGTATAGGTACTGGTCGACTTTGTTGATGAATAAGAAATCTCCATACCCGAATTTGATGCAAGTTTCACAAGACTTTTAGGTGTGAAGTATTGAAGGTGAACCGGTGGAATAAGCCATAACCACTTCTTTCCACTGAGTATGCGATAGAGACTTCTGTAGTTAGGAACGTCAACAATCAGATGTCCATTGACTTTTACACGCTGGGCCGACTGCTCAAAGACTTCAACTGGATTAGGGACGTGTTCCAGAACCGCATAAAGACTTACTAAGTCGAAGAAGTTGTCCTTAGGAATCTGGGACAAACCTCGGAAGGCAGGAATCTCATTTACCACTTGGCAATGTGTGACTTGTTCAAGGGAAACATCAACGCCCACAACATTTTCATACCCTTGATCCTTAAGAACACGAAGGAACATACCCGTTGAGCATCCGACGTCTAACACAGATGTTCCAGACTTCAAGTAGCCCTTGCTCTTCAGGAATCCAATTCTGTTGCCTTCGTAGAATTTGTGCACAAGTTGAGGATTATTCGCATAATCATCAACCATGGTCCAACTATCTGAATTTTCAAGACCAGAAGTATTTTTTGCGTAGTAAACATCTAACTCTTCAGAGTTAGGCATTGGGTCAACATAAACATGCCCGCAATTGTTGTTGAGGCATTTACTGAATTCAAAGTTCTTTGCACTTAAGGTGTGCTTTCCGAAATGTCCGCAGATTGGGCAGGCACTAATTTCTTGATCCGGATTCATCGGATGTCTACCTCAACTTAATCATATAATTGATTCTTTCGAAAGAAGAAAAGTTCCACAGTCTTAAACTCTTTACCACTTCGAATATTATTTTTAAGCCCAGAGGTATTAGTGAGTTGCGGAGAATTAATGGTGGTCCATTCCGAATCTTGGGTCTCTCTGAATAACCAGGCCTGCATCAAGTTCTGACCATTATGCGAGCGATAATCTGGATCGATAGCAGCTAAGCCAACCTTGTAGCGCGGATAAACACCTTGTGGGTCAGCGAGACGCAGAATTGAGTAGAAGCCTACGTATATGTCTCCGTCTACCCATGACAGAAAGAGGTCTGGGCTGACATCCAGAACCCAATGATGCCATTGGAGGTAGTACCGGAGTGACTCCTCCCGTGAAAATATATCTCGATTGGTATACCGCGACTTAAATTGTTCATTATCAACAAAGTTCTTGATGGTGATATCAGACAGTGCTTCCCAATCTTGGGGCTCAAAAAGTCGAAAGTTCCCTACTGGAGCGACAATTTCTTTTTCCCCACGATACGTATGGGTAATGAATTCCATTCTGCTATCCACGATTCGAAAGCCAAGCTCTTCTAGATGAGTCATCATTTCAATGTTTCGGATATTTAGTTGGCATTCTGTTCCAAAAACTCCATTCGCGTCGAGGTTGTCGAGTTCACTCTTTAGTCGATCGAGTTCCAATCCAGAGGAGAGATCGAGCAAGTAAAAATCTCGACCGAAGAAGTCTGAATCCCATACTTTTTTTTCTAATCGCATGGCATTTTCCTAATCTTTTTCACTTACTGGTCATCCCGGTATCAACAAATTGACCCCTTTTTACAATTGCAGCTTCTCGATAAGCAGGGGTACCAAGAGTTTGCAGAAGTACTACAGAGAGATATTCACCAATCATGCTCAACAATAAGATGATAATTCCTGAAAAAAACGAGATTGTAGTCACCATTGATGTCCATCCTGGAACTACTCCATTCAAAATCATTCCACGAATTGTCATTACTATTGAAAGTACAAAGGCGAAAACTGAAATCATCGTTCCCAGACGACATGCAATTCGCAATAATTCGATTGAATACGAGAATATTATTCTCCGCATTAATTCAATAATTCTGAAAGGATTGTACGTTGATTTTCCAACAATTCTTTCGTCATGTCGAACCTCAAGGTTTGAAATTGACGCGGCGGCAAAGAGTAATTCGCCAGTGATATATGGGGTTGGATTTGTGCTTTGACAGACCCTCTCAACCACATCCTGTCTTATGACACGAAATGTAGAAAGTTTGAGATCTGGAGGCTTATCAAACACCCTGGTAACTACACGGTTCACAACGTTCGTTCCATACATTCTGAAACGTGCTTTTTGGGGTTCCTTAAACTCACCAATAACTAGGTCTAAGTCTCCAGCCACGCAATAATTCAACATCCTTGGAATCTCTTCTGGTGGGTTCTGAAGATCATCGTCCATTGTCACGACGTATCGACCACTGCTGTGGCGCAAGCCACACATTAGTGCTGAATGCTGTCCGTAATTCTTCAACAAGTTGATAGCGATTATTCTTGTGTCAATCATTGCCAGTTTTTGCAAAACTTTCCAGGTGCCGTCAGAACTTCCGTCGTTGATGATGACGAGTTCAAAAGGATTTCCCATGGTTTCTAAACTCGTAATAATTCGATCGAGGGTTACTTGAACAAAAGATTCGCTATTGAACGCAGGTACCACCACGCTGATTAAATCAGAATCAGAAAATGAGTGCGCTTTCACTCTTTAAATAATACACATACTGACGTTCGCCACTGACTCTTATGTATTCTCTAACCTCAAAAATGGAATTAAAAGTCTCATAAGGGGACGCTGTTCGAATGCCCCGGTTCCTTCACTTCATCAATTAGACGAGAAATTCTGCAAATCTGAAGTTTTCAAGGCCTCCATTAATTCAGTTACTTAGTCAACAGAGTTGGCCTTCTGATTTCGCTCGTCTGATGCTGACAACCATCGTCGAATATTGACATCATTCTGATTTGGCGGGTAGAAGACGATGAAATCCATAGGCGAAGCGATTAGTATTGGAACTCTCAAGATCCGATGGGTGATTTCATATACAAGGTCATTTGAAAACAACCAATGAAGCTTCTTGTGTCGAGCAGCAAATATTTCTTCATTTCGAACACGCGAAATCCCTGCGGCCATTGTTCCCTTTCTGAAGCACATTTTCAAACCATTGCTTAGAAATATTCCTTTGACGCGGCGGGCCGTAATGAAATTTAGTGAGTTCCAGAGACTACTTTTGGCAATTCTGCTGGGAAGTAGAAACCTCGTAATTTTTGGAATAATCGGAACTAGGGGTAACCCAAAGTGGGGTTCGTAAGGGAATGAATAATTGGGGCAACTGTGTACCATAATCCCGTCTCTTTTGAGCGCAGTCGTCAAATTAGTAATTGCCTGTTCTAGTTCCTGAACATGTTCAAGGACATTGTTGGAAATAATCAAGTCAAACAATGGTCTAACAGAAAAGTCTGCTGATTCGGCACCAGATTCAACGTGTTCAATTTTCACCTCACACATACGTGCAAAAGCAGACGAAGTGCCTACATAATCTTCGAATCCGATTCCGCCCGGTTCGAGGGCTGTTACAGAAAAACCCATCATTGCAAGACAAATACTCGCTAGGCCATAGCCAGCCCCAACTTCAAGAATGCGTGTGTCAACTGAGAAACTCATACCCCGAAGCAATTGGAGCGTCTGTTTGGCTTCGTCCTTGACTAAATCAAATATAAGATTGATATGACTTATATCTTGACCCGTCAAACTCGATACCTTCGAAGTATCAATTAATCCGAGCATTCTTTGATGCACGTCTCGAATTAATTCGTCTGTGACGTTTATCTTCCCAATTGAGTTCATCTCTAGGATTCCTCTCAGATACCAGGAAAATACTTCGCAGTCTAGTCAACTATATATTAATGACGAAGTCTGAGCTTTGTCCGCGTACTAATACTTCCGCTGTAAATCTCTTAGTACAACTTGAGTTCTCGCTCTGACTGATTTTCAATTCAGAAACCTAGAACCCCTGGTGCGCGAGGGGGGACTTGAACCCCCACGTCCTTTCGAACA
>SXGR01304387.1_pt1 | contig 12981 bp, 9 predicted proteins | sample 3174711 | NCBI WGS metagenome assembly SXGR01 (sample SAMN11356860, study PRJNA531348) | freshwater metagenome | isolation source: freshwater sample F1-60 | place: China: Fuxian Lake, Yuxi | collected 2017-12-25
CCCGGCCCATTCCTTGTGATCGAGTTGGCCCGCGATCAGGCGCAGCGGTGCGACGTCGAAAACTTTGGCAAGCGCAGTGCACAGCGCATCGGCGCCGAGAATCCAAAACATGTCGAAGCCGCGCAGAGCATCGAGAGAGACGAGGCGCGGGGAGGCAGACGCGGGGGTGGGGTGGGGTGCGCTCATCGGGTGCTGCGAGCACAAGGAAAGGGCGGGCGCCGGTCAACCCGCCACGAGGGTGGTGCGTGGTCGGTGGTGGGTGAGGTCTTGAATCCGTTTGCCGCCTTGAAGCTAAGTCGCTTTGTTTGCGCGGACTTAGTTGATGGTTAATGTTTTCGGACAGGAAAATGAGAGCAGAAGGTTGCGACGAGTTGAAACCAAAAACCGCTCATTGGGCAACCTTTGGGCAACCTGTGCGTTTATCTTCTTGGATACAGCAAGGATCGCTCCGTCCTGATTCTTTGAGGATCCTGTTCGCCTGTTCGTCGATCCACTGTTTACGGGCCTTTCAGCGTTTCGAACCTTCTGGGCCGCGACTTTTTCGCGACGCCAGAGAGCGTGGGGTGATGCGGTTTACCGTCGGTTCTTCAGGAAGGATTCGATCTCATCATGCGTTCCGCAGAGGTGGAATACGAGAGCTTGTCCCTCCCGCTGAAAAACCAGCCGTAGATCCAGCCCGCAGCGACATTCCATGAACGGTTGGATGCGTCTGAGCCCCACCCCGGCGTGCAGGTGGGGTTGGCCATAGGCGGCATCTGCAGCCCGCATGGCGGCTAAAACCTCCTCGCGTCGGTGAGCCGGAATGCTGGCCAGGAAGCGTGGCGTCGCCAGCAACTTCATGGGGCGAGGTCGGCTACCTCGGTAATCTCGCGCAATTTACCCGTGCGACGAGCCCGGTCGCTCTCCCGGCGCATGGCAGCGCCCGCCTTGATGCTTTGGGCGGCAGTAACCCCGTATTCTGACGCAAAGTAGCCCGCATCTGACTCGGTGACCGCAAAGGGGAGCCCGCGACGATTGACGAGTTGGGTCAGCGCCATGGAGACAAATGACCCGGCGTCTAGCCCAAGTTCCTTCAGCAAATCGTCGCTCTTTTTCTTCAGGTTCCGATCTATGCGTGTTCGGATTTGAATAGTTGCCATGACTCAAAAGTGTTCAATATGACTCACGGTGTCAAGCAAGGGGCACCGCTGTTCCCATGACGTTGCTTTATGGGACACAAAAAAACGCCCTTACTGGAGATGCGCGTAATGTAGGGTGCTTCCGCTTTTGCTTCGTTAGACTCCAGTTGGCACGGCACTTGTTTCCGACCCACTGCCCCATGTCGGACAGCCAGCCAGCTCCCGCCAAACGTGCCATCTTCCTCAGCTACGCGTCACAGGACGCGGAGGCGGTGGAGCGTAGCGCAGTAGCGCAGCGTGCGGCGGGGGTAGGTCTGGTTCGACACGAGCGGGCTTACGGGCGGCGATGCTTGGGACGCGAAGATCCGCGGTCAGATTGCAAGTTGTCCGCTGTTCCTGCCCGTCGTCTCTGTGGCCACACAGGCGCGGCTCGAGAGCTACTTCCGCCTCGAATGGAAGTGGCTGTCTATGGCCAAGGGCCTCGGAAGAGCCGAGGGGGCCATAGTAAGATCCAGCAAAATTTAGCGAGGATCACTCACTCGTTGTTCACACAGGGGCCGGCTTCCCGTCGCTTCATTCATGGGGGGGCTGTCGCAATTGGCACAGCCTTTGTCGTAACGCTTTCCCGGCTCACACGGTAATATCGCGCTTAATTGACTTACCCTTTCACTATGCATCGCAAACTACGTTTTGGAATGATTGGCGGCGGGCGCGGAGGATTTATCGGCGCCGTGCATCGCATCGCCGCGCAAATGGACGCGCAGGCGGAGCTGGTTGCAGGGGCGTTTTCCTCTGCCCCGCATCGCTCGCGCGCCTCCGGCCGAGATTTATACCTCGATCAGGCGCGTGTCTATGGGAGCTATAGTGAGATGGCCCGAGCGGAAGCCGCCCAGCCGCGTGAGCGCAGGCTCGATTTCGTCGTGATCGTCACGCCCAACCACGAACACTTCCGACCGGCCAAACTGTTTCTGGAACTCGGCTTCAATGTGGTTTGCGACAAACCTGTCGCCTTCGATCTGGCGGAAGCCAAGGCGCTGCGTGCGCTCGTGGAAAAAACGGAAAAGGTCTTTGTTCTGACCCATAACTACACTGGCAACGCGATGGTCCGCCAGGCGCGCCAACTCGTCCGGGCGGGGAGGCTCGGCGTCATTCGCAAAGTCGTGGTCGAGTATCCCCAAGGCTGGCTCGCTACTCGGCTGGAGGCGACCCATCACAAGCAGGCTTCGTGGAAGACTGATCCAACGCGTTGCGGCGCGTCCGGTTGCTTGGGCGATATCGGGACGCACGCGGAAAACCTCATCCGCTTTGTGACCGGTCTGGAAATTGATGAACTTTGCGCCGACCTGACCACCTTTGTGCAGGGCCGAAGGCTGGAAGATGACGGGAACGTTCTCTTGCGATTCAAAGAGGGAGCGCGCGGTGTGCTGCAGGCATCCCAGATCTGCATCGGTGAGGAAAACGCGCTTACCTTGCGGGTCTACGGCACCAAGGCTGCGATCGAATGGCATCAGGAACATCCCAACGAGTTGATCATGAAATTTGCCGATCGCCCGCGTCAGGTCTGGCGCCGGGGGAATGGCTACCTTCACGCCGATGCGGCGCGCCATACCCGAATCCCTGGCGGGCATCCCGAGGGATATCTCGAGGCGTTTGCTAATATCTATCGGGAAGCGTTTCGCGCGATTCGGGCGGAGGTTTCCGGCCGGCGGCCGCCGCGCGATGTGTGCTTTCCCTCGATTGCCGACGGCGTATCAGGGATGCAGTTTATCGCCTCTGCGCTCAGGAGCGCCCGCGAGGGTGGAAAGTGGGTAAAGTTGCCGTCTATCGCGAGGCGTCCAACCGGCACCGACCGACGGTGAAACGTGGACATCTTGAACGGACTAGCGAAGTGAGGTTACGAACACGGCTTGGCGGGTGGTGACGCACACGAAACGCGAAGGCGCGGGCGCGAAGGCAATGGAAGTAGTTTTAAACGGCAGCCTGATCACCCCAAGGTCTCGGCCGGCGACATCGAAGACATGCACCCCGTCGACCGCCGCGCACCAAAGGCGGCCCTCGGAATCAAAAGACAGGCCGTCGAGCCCCTTGACCTTCAGTGCAGCGAACACCTCGCGTGGGCCGAGCGTGCCGTCGGCGTTTACGGGGAAGCGCAGCACATCGAAGCCGCCGCTGTCGGTAACGTAGAGGAACCTTTCGTCCGGGGAGAAGGCGAGGCCGTTGGGTTTGTCGAAGCCACGTGCGGCAGCCGAGAGGGCGCGGGTGCGCGGATCATAGCGGTAGAGATTTTGCTCGGTAAGTTCTTTCAGCTCTTCCTTACGCAGTGCAAAAAGATAGTCGGGATCAGTGAACCAGATCGTGCCGTCAGAGCGGACGATGCAGTCGTTGGGGCGGTTGAGTCGCTGGCCCTCAAACCGATCAGCGAGCACCTCGGTGCGTTCAGCGTTGGCGTTCCAGCGCGCGAGCTGCCGCGTTGTTTGTTCGACGACATAGAAGCCGCCCTGTCCATCGGGACGGAATGACGTGGCCTCGGGGGAGTCGTCGCGCCGCAGGGCGAGGCCGCTGTGCTCCGTCCAAGTAAATGCCAGCCGCTCGTGGTGTGCGGCAAAGTGCAGTTTTTGACCGATCCACTGCGCACCTTCGCTGCCAGCGTAGACGCCGCCGAGCATCGTCCAACGCGCGTCGGGGAAGAAAAGTGGCAAGGCTAGCGTGGACTCAACCGGCGGGCGGCTGCGCTGCTTGAGATGAAGCGTGAAAAAGGCGTCGCAGGCGTTGAGTGCGATATCGAACGAGCGCTGCTGGCCGAGGAAGGAATGAGGTGCTTGGGGGATGACCGTCAGGCCGGTGGCGATACCGAGTTTCATCATATCGCGACGCATTTCGTCGGCCCGTGTGCTCACGTCATCGAGTTCGCCAGTCATGAACGCGAGCGGTGGATCGGCGCGATCAAGATGGTGGCGCGGCGAGCCGAGCGCGAACGTGCCGGGTATCTCACTCTGCGGTGCGCCAAAAAAAGTTCGATAGAACTGATCGTCGGCTTTGGCCGAGAGCTCGCCGATCCGAGCGGATTCGAGATCTGTTTGCGCCCCCATGGACATGGCCGCTTGCACGGCGGCGGACTGCGTGCCGTGGCCGCCATCGCCTTCGAGTTGCGCCACGCCGCCGCTGGTTGCGAGTAGCGCGGCGAGATGGCCGCCGGCGGAGAGTCCAGTGACGCCGATTGCGTCGGGGTCGATTCCGTAGACCGGTGCGTGGGCGCGGAGCCAGCGGACGGCCGCCTTTGCGTCTTGGATGGCGGCGGGAAATTTCGCTTCGCCGGTGAGGCGGTAAGAAATAGTGACCGCGACGAAGCTACGCACGGCGAGCGCTTGCGCGAGTTGCGTCATGTTTCCCCGCTCGCCCTTGAACCAGCCGCCTCCGTGGATGCAGACGATTGCGGGAAGCGCCTCGTTGCGCAGTGACGGACGATAGAGATCGAGTTGAAGTTCCCGCGTGCCGAAGCGGGCGTAGGTGAGTGCGAGGTGAGAATCGAGGCCGTCGAGAAACGCAGGGGCGAGGACAGTTTTTTGTGGTGCGGCTTTTTTCGATGGGGCAGTTTGGCTGTGGAGCGCCGGTGCGAGCAGCGCGGCGAGGATGAAGGATAATCGGCGCATGGCGGCGTGGATGACAATTCCACGCCGATTGTGCAGAGCGAGCCGTCGTTTCTTGTGCCGACGGAAATGCACGGTGACGGGTGTGCTGTTGCCGGGGTGTCTACGTGGCGGGGCGCCCCGTGCGTGATTACAGAGGCTGCGTGCAGCTGGTGACGGGCAGTGGTTCATCAGGTTCGCGTTGCCTGATTTTGAGGCACGATTTTGGCGCGGATCGCCTATGCTCGCCGCTACTAGCGCCTCCCGTCCGCCTTTCGAGGAAGAGAGTGCCGCGTCCGACAGGGTGTCGTAGATCGCACATAGTTTGTCGTCACGCTTTGAAGCGAACGGGTGTAAACTCTGCCACGTTCTCCCCTCCACCCCCCAACTCCAGAGCATTATGCACCCCAATAAACTATTACGATTACTAGTAGCTTCATCCGTCAGCATTGTATCTCTCGTCAGAATCTCGGCCCAAACAAGTCCCGACAGCAATCAGGGAAAAGCCCAGAGCGATGAGATAGTAGCGCTGTCTTCCTTTACGGTAAACGAAAAAGGTGCAAAGCCATATAGGGCTAACCAATCATCCTCGGCTACGCGTGTTGCGATACCAATCGAACGAATTCCGCAGGTCATCACCGTTCTTACAGGCGAGATGTTAAAAGACCTGAATATAAATGGAAGCGATGAAGCTATAGCCTACGCTGGAGGAGAAAAGTCTAAATTCCAAGATACAGAGGCATCGATAAGGGGGTTTCAGGCTCTGTTCCAGATTGATAACATGGCTTGGGGTACAGACATTAAGATGGACTCGATAATCTGGGACAGAATAGACGTAGTCAAAGGCCCGTCGGGAACAATGTTTGGGGTCGGCACGCCCGGAGGGGCGATAAACATAGTCACGAAACAGCCTCAGGCAAAGACCAAGGGATCTTTTCACGCAACTTATGGCAGCCGGGGAGCATACCGTTTCGATTCCGATTTTACTGGGTCCATCGACAAAGACAGCAAATGGCAGTACCGTTTATCAGCTTCGAAGAATAAAACCGTATCATCCCAGCTATTTGGGCAGCAGACTCTGGAAACCGTCATGCCTCAGCTGGCATGGCATCCTTCCTCCAAGACTACAGTCTCCGTCCAAGTCATTTACCAAAATACGCCTAATTGGCAGCCTTGGGACGAACGGTTTCCACAATATAGAGCGCTCGTTCAACCGCCGAATCCGAACTATCCCGTAAGGATGGCGGCCGCGGGCTTTGTGGTGGGCACTCCGGAGAACTTCACTATACCGGGTCCGAATTCACAAAGGCATGACAGGCTGGCGACAATCACGGCAGTCTGGACCCAGGCCATCGGTGCCAATATTGATTCGAATCTTAGGTATCGCCATAGTAAATTCAGCGAACCTTTCAGAGCCACGCGGTTTTTGGACGAAGGCGTAACCTCAGCGACAGGCATCCCCCCCAACCCAAATCTGCTGGTAGGCAACTTTTTGCAGATGAAATATGTAACAACCGAAATGATCCAAGAGGATATTAACTTCAGGTGGGCAACGGATAAGCTCAATGGAAATGTCGTGGTGGGCGCCAATTATAGTGGGTTTGACTCTGATAATCTCATCTTCTGGGATATCCCCTTCGGATCAAAGGGGAAAATCGGCAATACGATAAATATAAAAAACCCATCCTCCAACCCTTTGGATCCGATGTGGCTCTTTGGAACAACTTCGGTCAACTTTCTGGATCCGAATGTCTACCAGCAATATAACTTTGTGGACGAAATTAACCATTCAGAGCGAGCTAGCACTTGGGTTGCAGCAAACACTTTCTTTGCGAATAACCGTGGCAATATTCTTGTGGGATTTAGGCGTACATTTAACATTAATAAGAAGTCCCGTAACGTGTATGGATCGCGGTACAATTACTGGGAGAGAACATACCGCAATGTTAAGGGCTCAAGTGGCACCACGCATCTCGATACGCTTATGGCGGGAGCGACGTTCGAAATTCTCAAAAAGGGGCAGGATAATCTCGTAGCCTTTGTGAGCACATCCGAGGCAAAGGATTTTAATCGGTTTCCGTTCGACCCGAAGCGGGGTATCGGATACGAAGGTGGACTGCGGTTTACTACCTTGAACGAGAAGCTTGGCGGCTCGGTTTCGTATTTTTATAATGATAATACAAATCTTCCTCGGAACGATCCCAACAGGGGTAACACCCTTACGATTTCGGGACGGGAATTGGGCCAAGGCACGGAGGTGGTACTATTTTATTACCCAATCGAGGGCGCGACTATGTACCTGAATTACGTAAATCTAAGCTCAGAGATATTGCGTAATATACAAGCGCCGTGGCTGGAAGGTGGCATTGCGGGTGATGGGGGAGCTGTTGCGCATTCGCTTAGCGGAGTCTTCACGTACAAGGTTCCTTCCGGACCGCATCGTGGGGCAAGTTTGACGCTGGGAGCTAAGTATAGAACGGAGCAGGCCCCATTTCCAGGCGACCCGCAGCTCTTTGCGATACGGGTGCCGGGTTTTGTGACGCTTGATGTGAACGCGTGGTATCCGATGAGCCGCGGCAGAAAGATGGACGTGGGATTAATGGCGGGCGTTAGGAATCTGACTGATAAGTTCTATATGCAGGGCGCCATGATGGTAGCCCAGGGACGGTCCTTCTGGGCCGGAATCAGCAGCAAATTTTAGTAATTCAACACAGTCCCCTGCTCAAGTTTTTCGAGAACTACGAATTTCGACAACTTCCTCCAACTGATTATGAATGAAGTTTCTCAATCTATCGCCCTTGTAACTGGAGCGAATGATCCGGCGGGTTTGGGTTTCGGTATCGCCGAGGCCTTGCTCGCAGAAGGTGCAATCGTCTATTTCGGCTGTCGTCTCGATCAGCAAGTTCGTGCGCTCGCCGAACCCTTGAAGCGGTTCGAATCGCGCGCCCGCGCCGTGCAGTTGGACGTTTCCGATCCGGTTTCCATTGCCCGCGCGTTCGTACTCGTCGAATCGGAATCGTCCCGTCTCGACATTCTCGTGAATAATGCCGGAGACGGGGCCAATTGCGCGGCAATAGACGAAACCGCCGAGCAGTGGGACCGGATCATGACAGCCAACGCGCGCGGATCGTTTCTCTGTTCGCAAGCAGCGGCCCGGCTCATGCTTCCCCAGCGCTTTGGAAGGATCGTAAATATCAGTTCGCAGGCAGCTTCGGTCGCCATTGCGAATCATGTGGCATACTCTTGTTCCAAGGCCGCGATCAACATGCTCACAATGAGCATGGCTCTGGAGTGGGCTCCCTTCGGCATCACCGTCAATGCGGTCGCGCCAACCTATCTCGACACGCCGGGCACTCGGCCTTTTCTGGAAAATCCGGATTTCCGGAAATCGGTGCTGTCCCGCATCCCCGTCGGCCGGGTTGGAACCATTGGAGAAATTGCCCACGCGGTGCAATTTCTGGTCAGTCGCAACTCCGGATTGATCACGGGAGAAATCCTGATGGTCGATGGCGGTTGGACGCTCAGTTAACGTTCCCTGCTCTGCCGTGCCCCTCCCTCGCACACGCCCTGCAATGACAACGGCCTACATCTCCACAGTGACACTGGAAGCGAATCACCGTCACCTAACGACGGGGAGATGGCGGGCATTCGCCGCATTGATATGTTTGGCGATTGCGTGCGGGAGTTTCCGCGTAGAGGCGGCTTCTGACTCACTCACCAAATCAGACGCAGAGGTGCTGTTTGTCCGTCGTGTGCTTCCGATGATGCAGGATAAGTGCCTCTCGTGCCACGGTCGAGACGAGGACAAGATCAAGGGTGGTTTGGATCTGAGTAGCTTGAAAGACACGCTCGAAGGCGGTGTCAGCGGACCCGCGCTTGTACCTGGCGCTCCCAACGCGAGCCCGTTCTATCTCGCCGTCACGCGGGGCCATGAGGATTGGAAGGCGATGCCGCCAAAAGACAACGATGCACTCACGGTTGAGCAGATCCGCTACGTTGAAGACTGGATAGCGGCCGGGGCGCCATGGCCCGACGGCGCACGCGCCAAGGAAATCCTCGCGGGAAAAGACAAGTGGTCTGCGGACGATGGAACGATGGTCGCGACCAGCGGTGGCCTCGCCGCGGAGTGGACCGACCGGCGTTACAAGGTCGAAAATCTCTGGGCTTACCAGCCACTGAAGAAGCCCGCGGTGCCCAACGCGCGGCCGTCCCCGTTTGCATCCCGCCGGTCGAGTCCTGTCGATGCGTTTATCAACGCCAGACTGGCCGACGTCAGTCTGTTGGCCGCGCCCCGGGCGGAACGTCGTGTGCTCATACGTCGAGTGACGTTCGACCTGACAGGGTTGCCGCCGACACCCGAAGAGGTTGCCGCGTTTCTCGCCGATCCTTCTGATGACGTTTCGGCGTTTGCGACAGTGGTCGATCGCTTGCTGGCTTCGCCGCATTACGGTGAACAGTGGGCGAGTCACTGGCTTGATGTGGTGCGTTATGCGGATTCCAGCGGTTTTGCCAATGACTATGCGCGTGGCAATGCGTGGCGTTACCGCGACTATGTCGTCCGTGCGTTCAACGCCGACAAGCCCTATGATCAGTTCCTGCGAGAGCAGATCGCCGGCGATGAAATTGCGCCATATGATGCCGAGGCACGCGTAGCGACTGGGTTTTTGCGTATGGGGCCGTGGGAGCTCACCGCAATGGAAGTGGCCAAGATCGCCCGGCAGCGATTCCTCGATGATGTTACCAATAGTGTCGGCCAAGTATTTCTCGCGCACCCGCTGGAGTGTGCGCGCTGCCACGATCACAAATTCGATCCGATTCCCACTCGGGACTACTATAGTTTCCAAGCCGTGTTCGCGACCACGCAACTGGCGGAACTTCCGGCGGCATTCGCGCTTGGAGAGAATACCGACGGCTTTGACGAAAAGAGTTACCTCGAAAAGCGGGCGGCGCATCACCGCCGTGAGTTGGCCCGGCTCGACACGAAATTGATGGCCGCGGCCCGGGCCTGGTATTCGGAGAAAAAGATCGACCCCGCCGCATTTGAGCGGGTGGTGAAGTCGGTGGCTGGAAAAAGAAATCAACGCGGGTTCGATTCGGGGTTTGCCGAAGTCAGGGCTGCGCTGATGAGTCAGGGTATTGCCGAAAGTCAGATTCCTCCTGCAGGGGTGGGTTTTGCTCCTGAAGATTTCGGACACGAGAATATCGCTCGCAAGGGTCTTGAGCGACTGAATTGGGATCTCGACCGTTACGAACCGGTGGCCTTCGGCGTATACAGCGGGCGCACGCCGGACCTGAAATCTGTGACTAGTCCGATGCGGGTTCCGGACGCGCCAAGGGAGCGCGGTCTGCTCGAACAGGCGACCATTCTCACGGGCGGTGATCCTTTCGCACCAAGCGCACCGGTCACGCCCGGCGTCCTGAGTGCGGCCGCGACTTTGGGGAAAATGGATGCCGAGTTAGGCCGCGTGCCGGTCGAGATCGATGGTCGCCGCGCCCGACTCGCTGCGTGGATCGCCTCACCGCAGAATCCACTCACGGCGCGCACTTTCGTAAACCGAATCTGGCTCTGGCATTTTGGCCAGGCCCTCGCGGGCAATCCGAACAATTTCGGCGCCACGGGCAAGAAGCCGACGCACCCTGAGCTGCTCGACTGGCTGTCCGCGACGTTCATCGAGCAAGGGTGGTCGACGAAGGCGTTGCACCGGCTCATCCTGAGTTCCGACGCTTATGCACGGGCGAGCAGTCACCCCGATCCGAAGCTGTACGCTGAACGCGATCCCGGCGGCCTGCTCTACGCCGCCTTTAAGCCCCGGCGACTCGCCGCGGAGGAGTTGCGTGACACGTTCTTGGCCGTGTCCGGGGAGCTCAACCGCAAGGTTGGAGGCATCCCGGTGCGGCCGGAGATCAACCGTGAAGCCGCGCTCCAGCCTCGCCAGGTGATGGGCACGTTTGCGGAGGCGTGGCAGCCGTCTCCGCTGCCGGCACAGCGTCACCGCCGCAGCCTCTACGCACTCAAGATTCGCGGACAGCTCGACCCATTCATGGAGGTGTTCAATGCGCCGAGTCCCGATCTTTCCTGCGAGGCACGCGATGCTTCCACCGTCACGCCGCAGGTTTTTTCGATTTTCAACAGTGAGGCCATTTTGAATCGCGCGGTGGCGTTTGCCACCCGGCTTCTGCGCGAGACCTCGTCCCGCGAGCAGGCGATCACACGCGCGTTCGATCTGGCGTTTGGTCGGGCGCCCGCAGCGGAAGAAATGGCCGAAGGCCTCGCGCACTGGGACGCCATGACCGCACGCCACGCCCACGTGTCAGTCGTGAAACCTGGGATTCTAAGCGAGGTCGTGCGGGAGGCGGTTGAGGAGAGGACCGGCGAGAAATTCACCTTTGTCGAACCACTGGAGGTCGCGGCCGACTTTCTGCCCGACCTCCATCTTTCGGATGTCCCGGTCGCAACGCGCGGCCTCGCTGAACTTTGCCTCGTGCTCTTCAACTCCAACGAACTCTCCTACGTTTACTGATCACGCCGCCATGAACACCCGTTTTCCATGCGCCGGACTTCGCGCGCTACACGCACCTACCCGCCGCGACTTTATCTATGGTCTCGGAGCGAGTATCGGCAGCATTGCACTCACTTCTCTTCTCGCCCGCGAGTTGCGCGGCGCGCCGGCGTCCGCCCCGAGCCCGTTCGCGCCGAAGCCCAGCCATCATCGGGCGCGGGCGAAGCGCTGCATCTTTTTGATGATGGAAGGAGGACCGTCGCATATCGACACCTTTGATCCCAAGCCGAAACTCACGCAGTTACACCTCCAGGAATTTACGCGAGAGGGAAAAACGATCTCGGCGGCCGAGAGCGGGAAGCGCTATTTCGTGCAGAGTCCGTTTGCATTTCGCAAGGCCGGCAAGTGCGGGGCGGATATGGCGGAAAACTGGGAGCACCTCGCGAAAGTCGCCGACGACCTGTGCTTCTACCGCGGTTGCCAGGTAGATTCCGTGAATCACCCCACCGCGATGTATCAGATGAATACCGGCAACCGGTTCGGCGGCGATCCCGGTCTGGGATCTTGGGTCAACTACGGGCTAGGCACATTGAATGAAGATATCCCGGGGTTCATTGTTCTGCCGGAGGTTTCGTATCCGCAAGGCGGCGCTTCGAATTGGGGCAACGGCTATCTTCCGGCCCACTTTCAAGGCACACCGCTGCGCGCGAAAGGGTCGCCCATTCTCGATCTCACTCCACCGGCTGGAATCGACCGGGATCACCAGCGGGCGAACCTCGATTTGCTGGCAAAGATGAACCGGGGCCACGCGGCCTTGCATGCGCAGCACGACGAACTCGCCGCCCGTACGACCGCCTACGAACTTGCTTTCCGGATGCAGCTGCAAGTGCCCGGGATTCTCGACCTTGAGCGGGAGGATACGCGCACGAAAGCGGCCTATGGCATTGGTTCCGACGCGACCGATGCATTTGGGCGGAAATGCCTGCTGGCCCGCCGACTGGTGGAGCAGGGAGTGCGGTTCGTGCAGCTTTATGCCGGGTCATGGGATTCGCACGACTACATTGCCCGAGCCCACGGGAATCTCGTGCGCAATGTCGACCAGCCAATCGCCGCACTCATCGCCGATCTGAAACAACGCGGCCTCCTCGAGGATACGCTCGTGGTTTGGTGCGGCGAGTTTGGTCGCTCGCCGGATAATGGAGTCCGTGGCGGAACCGCCTTTGGCCGCGACCACAACGCCAAGGCTATGACGGTTTGGATGGCGGGCGGCGGAGTGAAGGCTGGTCACACCTTCGGCGCCACGGACGAGACGGGCGCGGAGGCCGTGGATGGCGTGCATCACGTGCGGGATCTGCACGTGACGCTGCTCCATTTGCTCGGCCTCGACGACAACAAGCTCACCTATTTTCACGGCGGGCGTTTCAAACAGCTCAGCCAGTTCGGCGGCTCCGTCATCAAAGAGCTCATCGCCTGAGGCTCCGGCGACCGGCGCGCTGCTTGTCCAGATTTTACCCCAATACAGATTAAGCTACAGAGCCTCTTTTTTTCATTCTTATGGCCATCATTACAGAAAAAGAACTACGCACCGACTACGACGTCATTGTTGTAGGTTCCGGTGCTGGAGGCGGTCAGTCTGCCTACACCCTAACGATGAACGGTGTTAAGGTGCTCATGTTTGAGGCGGGCCGTTTCTACGACCCCGCTTCGGAGACACCGATGTTTCATTCGAATGCACAC
>SXGR01191678.1_pt1 | contig 12978 bp, 13 predicted proteins | sample 3174711 | NCBI WGS metagenome assembly SXGR01 (sample SAMN11356860, study PRJNA531348) | freshwater metagenome | isolation source: freshwater sample F1-60 | place: China: Fuxian Lake, Yuxi | collected 2017-12-25
GACCCGCTGATTCACAGTCAACTGCTCTACCAACTGAGCGAAGGCGGAATTGGGGCGACACGCCGAGCCGTCAGTTCGGAGTGTTTTCAAAGCCCGCGTAGTTTACGGGCAGAAATGTCCTTTGCAAGGCAGGATAGCATCAATCGCATCTGACGCCCGTGAACCCGGAATACCGTTGGTCAATAACTGACCGTGCGAGAAGTCGATGTGATGCCACCGAAGGCCGGTCGCGTGATGATGACCTGCGCATCACCGCCTGCGAACGACCCGGAAGACTGCACGCCGATGGTCCCCAACGTTTGGTTTCCAGTTCCCGATACGTAGGCGTTTCCGCTCCCGGCGCGAGTGCGTCGGTTGGGTTCATTTCTTCGATCCACTCAGCAGTAGAGGCTGGCAGTGTCGCTGTCACACCGGTTGCCACTTGGGTCTGCGTGAGCATGAAGCGCGAATTAACGTATTGCAGTGCCTGGTTGTAGTGGGTCAGTACTTTGGAGGTCTTCGCATCCTCGATGTAACTCAGATAGGCACTCGTTGCGACCGAAGCCAGAAGGCCGATGATCGCTACGACGATCATCAACTCCAAAAGTGTAAATCCTTGGTTGTTCGTTCGAGGAATCCGCACTGCGTCACAAACCACGGGTAGGTGCGGGGAGCATAGTTCCGCCGACACTGGCGCCACCGCGCTGGAAATCACACTTCTGCGCGCCTAGCCGTAGGCGGTTTCGAATTCACTGCCTGAGTGTGAGGCCGATCAACACTTAAGCTAACTCGGTAAGTGACTCAGCGAACCTTGGTAAAGGTTCGAACCAAGTCAAGGTCGCCTCCATCCGCCCGAACCCGCAGCTCAATCTGCAAGGTTGACGCGTCGATCATCAGATGTCGCTCGACGCCACGAATATCTTCCGAATCCGAATGAACAACGAATTTCCCGGCATCATCCCAACCGGCGTGGATGGTCCAGAGTCCGCGTGAACGTACTCCCCACGAGACATCGCGGTAGCCGCCGGGCTCATAACGAATACCCATCGAATCTGGATGTTGTTCGATCGAGAGCCTGTCTGCTTTGAGAACCGGAAAATCCTGCGCGATGAACGCGAACACCGCACTATCGACCAACTCGCCCTGGGTATTGAACGCGCCATCACGTCGCAACATCCGCTGATCCATTTCATCGACCACACGACGGGTATCGGGCGTTAGATCGGATCGTGAGGGATCGAGTGCCCAGTTTCCGGAAAGGTTAAAACCCGGTTGAACATGCGTTGAGAGGTTGGGCGCCGAAGAACACGCTGCCAGTAAGGAACCGGTGACGACCAGAATCATCGCTTGCATGCGTACTCGGCTCGTCCACTTCCTCATATACCGAGATCCAGCAAGTTGTAATCCTTGAGCTGAGCGAATGATTCGTCGGAATACATCAGGTCCTCCTGCCTGCTGCGCCAAGGCGCATAGTCGAACGCTGCCTCGTCTGGCCAGTGTTGTTTCCGAGAGGCGATAGCCAAAGCGATGACACTTGAGCGCGCGTCAACACGCGCCTCATCGTAGGTGATCACCGCATTGTGGATACCACCCCCTTTGGCACCGAGCACCGAACGGCGCCGGTGGAATCCAAAATTGTAGGTGATGCGAGGATCCGGGCTGGTGTTGGCAAAAGACCCGTGCACCGCCTGGCGATTGCATATCGCCACGTCACCAGGCGCACACACGAGCGGCACGGCATCAGGCAAACGATCTGAACCCGCGGCTTCCACCATCGCTTTGATATCTACTTTGCCAAGACGATGGCTGCCCGGGACAACCCACACCCCGTTCGCGGGGGTGCAGCCATACAACTGGCCCATGAAATTGAATCCGTGAGTACCTTCATCAAGATCAGAGCTTTCCCAGTGCGTCGTACCGTCCTGGTGCCACGCGACTGAGCCGCCGAGCCCGGCGTGTTTCATCCAGATCGCTTCGTTGAACGGCACAAAATCCTCACCATTGATCGCCGCGGCCACTCGCAAGAGGGCTGGATGGCCATAAAGCCGCAAAAAAGCGGGCGAAAACTGCAGCGCTCCAAGAATCAACTGGACGACATGTTCGGGTGCGCCTTCCGGTGCATCGGGCTCGATCATCTTTGCAGGGTGGCGGCCGTTAGCTTTCTGCGTGCCACCGAGCGGATCACTTAAGGGGCGAACCCACTGCAACGTCGGCGCCTTGCAACCCACACCAATCGCTGGTCGACCGAGATGGTCAACGGATGATCGAATATCGACGGGCATTCGACTGACGATCTCCTTAAGGTCAGCCTCGAGTTCAGCACACTCCGCAGCGTCGATGGCCCCGGTGAACACATAGAAGCCGCAGCGCGAATAGGCCTCTCGGATTTCGCGGTGAAGAGAACCTTCTGCGTCAAATCGTATCGGTCCGCGATTGTCGAGCGCTGCTGCACGCTGCGCGCCATCACGAAGGTAGGTCTGCATGGCCGATTCGTGAACACCGTAGCTCACAGGTCTGAAGGTGGTACCGGTTTGCGTCTGCATGGTCCTCTCCTCGATCTCGTTTATGCGTTTCCATTGATCATTTTTGTGGATCACGAATCGTACAGGTCCCCTGCGCGACCGCGCAGATCCGGCCTTCATTGTGTACATCGATACGTATCACCGCCATGGTTCGTGTCATCAACACAATCTCTGCTTCTCCTATGACTTCACCCTTGGTCACCGGTGCGGTCAGGTTGATCTTGAACTCAGTGGTCGCCGCCCACTGGCCTTTTTGCATCGCCGGATAACACACACAACCCAGCAAATGATCGCAGAACGCGGACAAGACGCCGCCATGCATGTTGCCGAATCCGGTCAGCAGATCAGGGCGTACCACGAATTTTGCGTTCATCTTGCCGGGTGACGCGTCAGTAATCTCGAAACCCAAAAAATCAACAATGCCGCCTGCGCCTTTGGATGGTCCCATGAACCGCTTAGCGATGTCGGCGTTAAAAGGAATGCTGCTCATGCCTGAAACTCCTCCAGGTCGAACCTATTTGCGAAACGTGTCGATGATGGCGTTCATGTTCTCCTGCAGGCGAGCGGGATTCATGCCAATACTCGGGCTATAGAGAATTACGTGATCACTGAAGGGCGCCCACTGCTTAAGTTGCTCGCGCGCCTCGTCGGGTGTTCCAGCAATGGCAATAGCATCCACCATCTCATCTGGTACGGCGGCGTACATCGATTTCCAATCTCCACGGCGGAATGCACTTGCAATCGTTTCGCCGATGGATCGCCAACCGTGCACATCCAGGATCGAGTGATAAAGACGAGTGGTGTAATAGAACGCGATTTGGCGGCGCGCCTCATCTCGCGCCTCTGCGCGGCTGTTAGCGATGGACGTGATGATGTAGGGATAAGGCTTGCAGGCTGAACCAACGAGGCGAGGCATGACGGTTTCAGCCAGGTAAGTTCGACTGAAGACGGGATGGCAAATCAGACCATCTGCCACGGCAGCAGACGCGGAGATCATTCCTTTGTTCACACCCGCGAGGCAGATGGGGATGGTATCACGTGCTGCATTCGGCCGGTTGTAGGCGGGGATGTTCACTTGGAAGTGCGTACCTTGGTAACGCAATCCACCGCCTTTTTGAGCCGCAAAGGCCGCACGCACGAGACCAATCGCATCCTTCATCTTCGGCGCGGGTGCCGGATCCCAAGGCATCGAGTACCAATCCTTGTTCATGCGTTCTGTACCGCTGCCGAGTCCGAGAATCATGCGCCCACCGGACAACTCATCGATGTCCATGGCAGCCGATGCGGCCAGCATCGGTGTGCGCATGAATGCGTAAGCGATGGCCGTGCCCAGCTGAATACGCTCGGTTGCCATCGCGACCGCTGCGAGGCGAACGAGACCGTTCGCATTGAAGAACTCGATGGTCCAGACAGAATCGAGACCAGCGGATTCGGCACGTTTCGCGGTGGCGACCATGCTGGTGAGGTCAGGCGCTGTGAGAATGATTCCGGTTTTCAAGATGTGTTGATCTCTTTGTCACAGTGGGGTTCAGTGTTCGGGAACAAGGCAAGAGTGGATCGACGCATCACCATCGACTTGCCTTGCCAGAGTTCGAATTGCAAGCTCCGCTTCGTCCAGTTTGAAATCATGCGTATGCATCGGGCGAAGGCGCTCGCGTTCCCGTTCAATCAAACGGATCGCTTGTCGATAACCGGTCGACGTGACCCCGATGGCCCCCATGATGCGAATCTCCTTCATCACTACGAGATCGGAAACAAATCCGTCCACAGGCTTAAAGCCCTTCACACCGGCCAATACGATCCTTCCACCTGGCCGAACCATGCGCAACGCATCCGCGACGGGTTGTGTTGCATAGGCGCTGACATCCACCACCACATCGGCACCACGCCCGTTGGTGATGGAACGAACGCGTTCGACTGAATTTTCATTCTCCACGTCAATGCAATGAGCTGCGCCGAAGAGGCGGGCTACGGCAAACTTGTCATGATCCGCCGCGAGCCCGGTCACGATGATCGTTCCAGCACCCGCTTCGCGACAGGCAAGCACGCTCGCGAGCCCTCGTTGCCCCGGACCGAGAATGACCACCGTCTCACCAGGGGCCAGCGTTGGCATCTCCACGGCCCAACGGAAACCGGCGCCGAGCGGATTGAACATCACCGCAAGCTCGGGAGGCAGCGTCGGATCAACCCGATGAACCACGCTGTTGGGGTGCAAGTACATGTACTGCGCGTAAGCACCCCAAAGGCCAGGTGCATCCGTCAGTGGGATGTACGAGTAGATCCGCCGGTGATCGCAGAGGTGGTAACTGCCAAGCAAGCACGGTTGGCAGTGACGACAACTCAGCATCGTTTCGACCGCAACCCGGTCGCCAACATCCACGCCCCAACGTACCGCAGCGCGATCACCGATCGCTGCAATACGACCGAGGGGTTCATGGCCAGGAATCACGGGGACAGGCGTTTTCAGTACACCTTCGAACTGTTCATAGTCACTCCCGCAGATTCCGCAAACCTCGATTCTGAGCAGGGCCGAATCGGCGTCAATGTCGGGAATCGGCACATCCTGCGGGACCAGCGTGCGCACACCGGTTTGCACCATCGCAAACGAAGACCGTGGAACGGTCGGCATGCTCTCCCTCCCCATCAATAGCGAGTCAGTTCAGCGATACCCGCGTCTGCGTTCAACCGTCGTTTAGGACTGTCGACTCACCGCCCTTCAATCGGGCTTTCGCTTCCGACAAACGAGTTCAGGTATCGTCATATTGTCTTTCCAAGCCTACGAACACCGAAGGGGCGGCGCAATGAGCAGAACTGTGGTGGTGATCGGCGGTGGCAATGCCGCCTTGTGCGCAGCCATCGCCGCGAGGGAAAAAGGAGCTGAGGTGGTGCTGCTCGAGCGCGCGCCGGAAGCCTTGAGGGGTGGAAACTCACGCTTTGCTGCCGGTGCGATCCGTACGACCCACAACGGCAAAGAACAGCTTGCCACGCTGATGCCCGAAGTCTCGTCAACCGAGTGGGCGAAGATCGATGTTGAGCCCTATGACCGCGGCGATTTCCTCGACGATCTTGGCCGTGTCACGCAGTACCGCACCGACCCCTGGCTCGCTGAAACCCTGGTGGATCGCAGCTTCGACACGTTGCGCTGGATGCGTACACATGGCGTGCGATTCCTACCGTTGTACGGGCGTCAGTCCTTCGTAGTGAACGGTCGAATCCAGTTTTGGGGTGGACTTGTGGTTGAAGCGTGGGGTGGTGGACCTGGTCTGGTGGAGGCGCTAACAAATCGGGCCACGCGACTCGGCATAAACATCCGTTACGGTCATCGTGCCATTGCGCTCCATCGTTCGTCGCGGGAAATCGAGGGTGTGACGATTGATACCGAATCCGGTCGGGTGGACATTGGCGCGGATGCTGTGGTGCTGGCGTGTGGTGGATTTGAATCCAACGCCGCCATGCGTGCGCAATACCTCGGTCCCGGTTGGGACTTAGCCCGAGTGCGAGGCACACGATTCAACACGGGTGATGGCATTCGTATGGCGGTCGACGTTGGCGCCGCGACACGCGGACATTTCAGCGGTTGCCACGCCGTGCAATGGGATGCGAACGCACCGGAGTATGGCGACCTCGCCGTCGGCGACGGTTTCCAGAAACACTCCTATCCCTTCGGTATTCTGGTTAACGTCAACGGCGAACGCTTCGTTGACGAAGGTGCTGACTTTCGCAACTACACCTATGCGCGCTATGGCCAGGAAGTGTTGCGTCAGCCGGCGCAGATAGCCTGGCAAGTGTTTGATGCCAAGTGTGATGGCCTGTTGCGTGATGAGTACCGGATTCGTCAAGTCTCTAAGGTCAGCGCGCCAACCCTCGAAGCACTGGTAGCGCAGATGGAGGGCATTGATCAACCCAGGTTTATCGAAACAGTGTCCAACTTCAACGCATCAGTCATGGATGACGTGCCACTTAATCCAGCTGTTCGAGATGGGCGAGGCACTCGAGGTTTAACTCTGCCAAAGTCCAACTGGGCGCAGCGACTCGACACCCCGCCCTACTCGGCTTATGCCGTCGGCTGTGGCATCACTTTCACCTTTGGCGGATTACATGTGGATGCGACTGCTCAGGTACTCGCACAAGGGGGTGAACCCATTCAAGGACTCTATGCGGCAGGCGAACTCGTGGGCGGACTCTTCTATTTCAATTATCCGGGAGGAACCGGGTTAACCAGCGGTGCGGTTTACGGTCGATTGGCGGGAGAAGCCGCTGCATTGAGCTGAACCACCTGAGTACTTTGTGGGGGCGGTGTCAGTTCACCCAGCTGATCCTCGAGATTGGCGCCTTCCAGCAGTTTCTCAATGAACGTTTTGATCGCAGCGTAATCGTAGGCAGAACAGGCCTTCTCTAACGTGGTCAGGGCGATCTGCAATTCACTCCACGGCAAGAATGACTCCTCAGCACGCAAAATCTTGCGATTTTCCGTTCCTGAGACAGCGTTACCGAGCAGCAGTTCTTCATAGAGTTTTTCGCCAGGTTTCAGCCCGGTGAACACTATTTCAATGTCACCCTTAGGTTGCTCCGCATTACGGACCGTATGACCCTTGAGCCGAATCATTCGGCGCGCCAAATCAACAATGCGAACTGGTTGACCCATATCGAGCACGAACACGTCTCCGCCCTCGGCCATGCTGCCCGCTTGCAACACCAATTGCGCGGCCTCCGGGATGGTCATGAAATAACGGGTAACCTCCGGGTGCGTTACTGTCACCGGCCCACCTCGTTCGATCTGTTCCTCAAACAAGGGCACCACGGAGCCCGAGGAACCGAGCACGTTGCCAAAGCGAACGATGGCGAAACAGGTGGTGGACTGGGTCTGCTGCAGCGCCTGCAAAACCATCTCCGCCATGCGCTTACTTGCCCCCATTACACTGGTGGTTCTGACGGCCTTGTCTGTCGAAATGAGGATGAAATTGCTGACGCCGCAAGCAATCGCCGCTTGTGCAGCGCGCAGCGTGCCGAAGGTGTTGTTCTGGAGACCTTGAATCACGTTGTTTTCAACCAGCGCCACATGTTTGTAGGCAGCCGCGTGATAGAGGGTCTGAACCTGATAACGCTGCAAAGTCCTTTGCATGAGGGCGTAATCGGTCACAGAGCCCAACACGGACAACACCGCAACTTCCGGATTGGACTTGGTGAGCTGATTTTCGATATGAAAGAGCCCGTACTCATTTTGCTCCAGCAGCACCAGTAGTCGTGGCGACTGCCATGCGATCTGACGCACCAACTCCGAACCGATCGAACCGCCGGCACCCGTAACCATGACAACTCGATCACGAACGGAACGGGACAACAGGTGTGGAATCGGATCAACCTCATCGCGATACAGCAGATCTTCGATCTGCACATCACGCACGTGCACCAGGCTCTTGTGCCCGGAGATCAGATCCGCAAGCGCCGGCAAAAGTCGAACCCGGAGAGGAAAACTCTCGAGATACTCAATGATGTCGCGACGCTGATCGGCCGTAGCTGAAGGTATGGCGAGAAACAGTTGCCGCGCCTGCGTGTCCTGAAGCAATCGCTCGAGTTGGGAACGCGAATACACAGCAAGCCCACCGATGGTGCGTTTTTGCATCGCCGGGTCGTCATCGATAAACGCGACCGGAACGTATTCGCCTTGTTGCACAAGAATCCCGGAGAGACCGATCCCCGCTGCGCCGGCGCCGAAGACAATGACAGGCTCACGCGCGTGGTTGCGGTGTATTGCCCATTGCACGAGTGCACGAATCGCAAATCGCGTTCCGCTCACATACAAAAGCACCAGCATCCAAAAAATAATGGGCACGGAGCGTGGAAAACCACGTAGGGGAACTAGATAGGCGGTGATCGCGACCGCCACTGCGGCGATCGTCGCGCCGATGAGCACGCTCATCATTGCGTGGTTGCCCATGTAGCGGATCACCTGGCGGTAGAGCCCAAGCTTGACGAACACCGGAATACACACCAATGCACTGACAACGAAGGCGGGCCAAAACCCGGAGATTTCCGGCGTCAGCTCACCGAGTCGCAGAGCCAAGGCAGAATAGAGAGCCAGCGGTAACATCACGCTGTCCACCACCAACGCAAGCGTCTGTTTACGATGGCGGTGCAATTGTTCAAGCCAAGCTTCGATCATCCCTTTTTTTCCGTTCTTCCTTCGGTTCTTCCTTCCACTTTACCCGCTGGTTTACCCGCTGCTTTTCCGGCTGCTTCTCCTGCCGCTTCGCCTGCCGTGTCTCCTTCCGGAGGCGTTCCCGAAGGCAATTCGGCCACCGCCTGCCTGGCCTCTTTTGCATCGAGTTGTCCCGCTCGAAAACGCAGGGCCAACATCAGCAGTGGGAACACGGCAAACGCACAAAGCCAAGGTCCTCGCGAGGGTTCCTTTGCTGCACACATCGCTAACGGCACTAACCAAAGGCCAGAATAGAGCACGAATCCTATCGTCGCTTGTCCGTGACCATACCGTAGCGCAAGACGTTGGTAGAGGTGCGATCGATGCGCTGCTGTGAATCGCTGCCCCGTGATCAATCTCACGACAAGCGTATAGGTCGCATCAAACACAAACACCGCGAGCAGTATCAACGACGCGACAAGCGGTACTTCACCACTCCGGTCCAGTTCAAGTGCGATCACCGCAATCGTGAGCCCAAGCAGCAGCGAGCCCGCATCACCCATAAAGACCATTGCCGGACGCCAGTTAAACAACAGGAATCCTGAACAGCTGGCGACCATGAGCCAGATCAGACTCTCGTGCCAATTCAGCGTTGCCCCGGACAAGAGCAATACGCCAACGCCATAGATGGCCGCCTGGCTAGCGGCAATCCCGTCGATACCATCCATGAAGTTGAACAGGTTAACGAACCACAACACCGCAAACACTGTCGCGACAAAGACCGGAAGACTCGATGCCCCACCTGTCGCATGAAAGAAACCCGCCACACAGAAGATCTGGATGGTGAATCGCAACAGTGCAGGCAAGTCAAAAATGTCGTCGAGAAAACCCGTCAGCGCCAACACCCCCCCGGCGATTGCGAGTTGCAAGCCCGGTGAATCCGTCGGGGCCAGCGCGCACCACACTAGAACAGGCACGGCAATCGCCACTCCGCCTCCGGTGGGCGTTGGGCGAAGGTGTGAACTTCGTTCATTGGGGTGCACCATCAATCGCAGATGGGGGGCGAATCGAATCAGTAGTGGCAGCAGTCCAACGGTAGTCAGAAGACCGGCTAACAACGCAACCAAGGACAACTCATCGACCAGCGTCATCACCACGTTGGCCTGGTGCGATAGCTGTAGTGGTTGATGTGTATCAAGCAATCACCTCTTCGGGAGCTTCCATGTGTTGCTCCTCCAACAATGTGGCGTAGACCCGAAGCGTGTGTTCAACAACATCTTCTACCGAAAAAGCAGTCGCCCGGGTACGGCTCGCGTGACCCATGCGTTCACGCAGCGAGTGATTTTCGCCCAGTCGACGCATGGCTTCTATCAACGCGACCACGTCACGAGGAGGAACCAGTAGGCCATTGACGCGATCTCGAACGATGTCGCGACAGCCTGGAGTATCCGTAGTGATGATCGGACGACCACTCGCTGCCGCTTCCAGCAGCGTCTTTGGCATCCCTTCGCGATACGACGGCAATACAATCACATGATGAGCAGCAATTTGTTCGGCAACGTCATCACGGTGTCCCAGCCACTCAATACCGTCCCGACAGAAACTTTCCAGCACTTCCCGCCGCAGTCCTGAGGGATTGCCCAGGTCCACCCCACCCAAAAGACAGAAACGCCAGGTGGGGAACTCCTGCAGCAACACCCGCGCCGCACTGACAAACTCCCGTACACCTTTATCAGCGAGCATCCGGCTAATCAGCAAAAACGATACCGGTTCCGGTGGAAGCGCAGTTTGCGAGAATCGGTTCAGATCCACACCACTGCCACGAATGATCACCGCATCGAGTGCAGGAACCAAGCCTCTGCGCACAAAGGCATCTCGATCCTCACTGTTCTGAAAGATCACTCTCATGGCTTGATGGCGCATAAAGAGCCGATACATGGCGTTGGTGATGAGGCGACGCAACGCCGCGATCAGACCTTCATCGGTGTACATGTATCCAAGTCCTGGCAGCGCATTCACTACCGAGGGGACACCGCGTCGTCGCGCCGCACGTGTGCCATACAACACCGGTTTGATCGTGACGTGGTGCACAAGATCGAGTGCATGGTCCCGATAAAGCTGCGAGAGCGCCAGAAACGATCTGATTTCCGCAAACGGATTTCCTCTGCTGCGCGACAGCGGGTAGGTAACAACCTTGAAGCCATGTTCGATGAGCTTTTCTTCTCCTGATTGCGCCGGGCAGAAAATAGTGAGTTGCACATTCAGATCACGGAGCGCACACGCGAGCTCAAGACGATGGAAGATAAGCAAATCGGCTTGGTTAACCACCAATCCGATTCGTCGACCGGAGAAAAGTGCCTCACGACGGTTCACGCGTCAGAAATCCACGAATCCGTGTAGCGCGCAATACTGGCACGCTGACCCGGCGAATGCCACGCAGTCACCACCAGCAGAACGACCTGGCTGCGTACCGACAGCGGATCGATGGGTTGAAGAAACGCCGCGCGGAAAACAACCTGCGAGCGATCACCGCTCGCAGGGCAGGTACATCCAGGTCGGCCGCGCTTTACTTCACCCGAATGCGATCCTGATTGCGATCTATGGTCCGGGCACCGATGCCTTTGACGTTCTCGAGCTCATACACATCTTGGAAAGCACCATTTGCTTCCCGATAGGCAACGATCGCTTCAGCCTTGGCAAGGCCAACGCCGACCAGCGCTGTCGCAATTTCTTCAGCACTCGCTGTATTGACGTTGATGCTAGCGACTTCTGCAGCGTAGCTCGGCGCCATGACTGCGAGACCAGCTACGAGCGCAGCAATTTTCAGAGTGGATCGAATCTGCATGGAAATCCTCCTTAGGTGTGGGGATCCCAGTGTGGTTGCGTGTCGCTCATCCAGCAGAGCGATACCTACCCTGCCTGCTGTACGCCGTGATGCACAACACAGGTGAGAATTTGTCCCAAGAACGCGTGGGCGGCAGCCAGCGTGCAGCGATTTCTACTCAGCGAAAGTTTTAGGTTCGGAAGGGACCGAAGCAACGCTGCTCGCCTGCAAGATTTTCTGCAGACGCCGATTTTCAAATCGCAGCGGGAGTGTGGAAAGCAACGCCAAGAGATGACCGAAGAGACCACCGAGTACAAAGGCTGCAAGCAACCACCAGAACACACTCCACTCGGGTGACTCCCAGATCAGAAACCGGAGCTTCACCGGTTCCTGGTTTACAGCGATGACTGCCACCACCGCGACACACAAAAGACTACCCACCACCACGAGGCGGCGCAGCCACTGCATCACGAGTTAGCGATCTCACGGTAGGTCATGACATCAGAGAATCGACACGGCTCAGGTCTCGATCTACTCCTCATCGTCGTCATCATCATCGGCATAGTTACCGGCACCAGTGGCCGTCCCATTGGCGACAGCCCAAACATTGACACTCTCTCGCAGTTCCTTGCCGGGCTTAAAGTGAGGGACGAATTTGCCGGTGAGCCCAACTGACTCACCGGTCTTGGGATTTCGTCCAATGCGAGGTGCGCGGTAGTGCAGTGAAAACGAACCGAACCCACGAATCTCGATACGCTGGCCCTGGGACAACGAGATCGACATCTGCTCGAGCATGGTCTTGACCGCCAGCTCGACATCTTTGGGCTGCAGCTGTTCTTGCTTCGCACAGATTCGTTCTATGAGTTCAGACTTCGTCATCGAGCCTCCCGTGCTGTCTCGTCACTTCTCGAGTCGTTCGAGAAGTGACAACACACGCCCTCCTTTAGTGATCTTTAGTTCCCGGACTTCTGGTCCATCTGGGCTTTGATGAGATCACCGAGTGTGGTGGCGCCACCACGCTCTTCATCCTTGCGGCGCAGTTCACTCATGGCTGCGCGATTGTCTTCCTTGTCTTTCTCTTTCACGGACACGGCGAGCGCACGATTGCGACGGTCAACACTGATGATCTTCACTTCGATGCTCTGACCCACAGTCAGTACGTTGCGTGCATCTTCAACATGGTCCGATGACAGTTCAGTTGCCTTGAGGACCGCAACAACCTCCGTCGCCAGCTCTACATAGGCTTCTTTGGCGCCGACTTCGATCACCTTGCCGATCACCACACTGCCGCGGTCATTGGTCGCAACGTAATCCGAGTACGGATCCTGGTCGAGCTGCTTGACGCCAAGGGAGATGCGCTCGCGCTCGGGGTCAACCGACAGGATGACGGATTCGATTTCTTCGCCCTTGGAGTAACGACGTACTGCCGTTTCGCCCGCTTCGTTCCAGGCCAGATCCGACAGGTGTACTAGACCGTCGATGTTGCCTTCAAGCCCGATGAAGATACCGAAGTC
>SXGR01594389.1_pt1 | contig 12976 bp, 8 predicted proteins | sample 3174711 | NCBI WGS metagenome assembly SXGR01 (sample SAMN11356860, study PRJNA531348) | freshwater metagenome | isolation source: freshwater sample F1-60 | place: China: Fuxian Lake, Yuxi | collected 2017-12-25
AGGCGACGACGGGCAGGATCGGCCCGAAGGTCTCGTCGCGCAGAACCGCCATCTCAGGGGTGACGTCGGACAGCACCGTGGGACGCAGCCAGCGGCCACCGCCGTGGGTCTCGATCTCGCCGCCGGTCAGGACGCGGTCGGCGAGGAGGATCGCATTGCGCGCCTGGATAAAATTCGGATTCGCCGGCCCGAGGCCCATGCCGTCCGTGACGAGTCGGAGGATCAGCTGGTTGCCGGCCGCGAAGCCGTGCTTGCGGATGAGGTTCGCGCGAGCTTCCCACAGGGTGACGCACCAGACCTCGCCTTGATTGTGGACGGCCGCCGGGTTGCCGAAACCGCCGACGGGGCTGACCGGCACTTCGGGATGAGAATTGAATTGCGACGGATCGATGTCGCGGAAGGTGAGCGGGTTCTTGCTCATGTCCGTCGTGTACGGGTAACGGCGGATGCCGAAGTAGTAAGTCTCGCGCAACCCGAAGAACTCGCGCGTGGCGTAGCCGCCGGCGGCGTAGTTCGCGTCGAGATCATCGCCCGGCTCGCTCAGGAGGCACAGGCCGTAGAAGTCCGACCAGCCCTCGCCCATGCCGGCGGTAGCCAGTTGCGAGATGCCAACACCATTGCCGACGCGGCGGTTGCTCAGGCCGTGGGTGTATTCGTGAATCACAATCTCGGCATCGAAGTCACCGTCGATGTCCGGCGTCGGCCCGTTGAAAACGAACATCTGCATCCGCCCGGAGAATCCGTCAGGCGGCGTCGAGAAGTTTGCGTTGTTGAAGCCGTCACCATCCTGTGCGTCGGCTTGCACCGGATCATTGCCCGCGCCGCCGCGGCCGAAGTTGTTAATCTGGAAATTGCCGGCCGCCTCTGTGAAGCCCAGTTCGTAGAAGCGATCGTGAATGACGTTGCAGAGGTAGAAGAGCTGGACGACGGCGGCGCTGGAATAGGTCGTGGGCGGCTGCGAGAGGTTCATCGGGAAATCGAAGACGCGATTGGGGGAGCCTTGCGGGCGTGGTAGGTCAGGCTGGTCGTCCCCGTTGTGATCCGTGTGGGCGTCCACGTTGTTGCCGCGCGTCTCGTTCACGCCGTCATCGATCCAGCCGTTCGGCGAGGCGTTCGTGTTGAAGGCGTTTGTCACCACGAGGACGCGGGGGACGGCCGGTGGCTGAACGCTGCTCGGAGTAGAATGGCCCGGCGAGAACGGCGTCGGGCTGTCACTGGTGTAAACGCGGTAGGAGGCGTCGCTGATGTAGCTGGTGAGATTGTGGCGGAGCAGTGCCTCGCCGGTGGTCGCGTCGATGAGCACGCGGAACATTTCGCCGCGCGAACGGCTGGTGAAGATCAGTTCCCAGCATAGGCGCAAGGTGGTGCGGTTCATCGGGAGCCACACGAGCCGCGCCTCGGCTTCGCTCTTCACGGCGGCGGCGGTGAAGCGCTGGCGTTTGTCCGCGCCTTCGGGTGCGGTGTCCACGGCGGTGACTGCGGCGGGATCCTGCTCGTCACCGACATTCTTCGCGGCCAACGCGAGCGCCTGGCGGGCGGTGATGGCAGGGTTGGTCGCAATCACCGCGCGGTCGCCGTGCGTGTTGTCTGCGGCCTGTGCCGGTTCCGGAACGAAGTGCGATGCCACGCTGACGAGTTCGCCCTTCTTCGTGACGTGCGCGGCGAACAGCGCCTCGAAGACGCGCACGCCATCCAGGTGTTGCTCCCAAACCGTCGAGCGCAGGCCGTTGTGCGCGGTGGTGTAGTCGCGTTTCACCGGGGCGTTCGCCAGCGCGGTGGCATTGTGGCCGAATAGCCCGGTGTGATCGTTGACGAACGCCTTGGCCGCGCGGTGCGGGTCGTCGGCTGCGAAAGCGCGGGTGGCGGCGGCTGAAACGGCTCCTCCTTCGCCCTTGGGGCCGGTGAGGAATCCGGTGGGGGCTGAGATGAACCGCGGCGAACCGATCAGTTCGTCGTGCTCGACCTTCACGCCGGGAAGTTGTGCATGCAACCGGGCGACGGCTGCGGCGTGGGAGGGCAGGGCAGCTGCGCCTGCCACAGCGGTTGCCTGGGCCGGGGTGTTACGTCGGTCGAGATTGGGCAACTGGGCCCGCTCGGGTTTCTGGTGGGCGCGGACGCCGAATGCGACGGCGAACAACGCCAGCGAGGCAATGACATACAGATACGTTTTCTTCATGGGTTCTCCTCGATTGATAGGTTGCGGCGGCGCCGCGATAAATCTTGTTTCGTCCGCCTTGGGCCTCCGGAACAACAGGCCGGAAACACTTCCATGGACGTTTTGAGTAGCATGTTCTCCAGTGTCCAGCTGTAAAGCTGAAACCCGTGAAACGAGCCGCTTGACGCACGAATTTACATTGCCCGTCGCCTGCGCTTGCACCGGCTTGTCCTGCGAGTCGATTCTGGCTGGCGTGGGCCGGGGCCGGGCGGGTATACGTCTCTGGAAACCAAAATCTCGTTCACCATAATGAACCTCTCAGCATCTCATTCCACCACTCGTCGCGAGTTCTTGAAAACTTCTTCCACTGTCGCGATGGCGGGCGCGATCGCCGCGCCGCACATCCTCAGCTCCAGCGCCCGGGCTGCGTCGCCGGGCGAGACGCTCAAGGTTGGGCTCGTCGGCTGCGGTGGTCGCGGCACCGGCGCTGCCGCCCAGGCGATGAAGGCCGACAAGAATATTGAGTTGTTCGCTGTCGGAGATGTGTTTGAGAAGGCGGCGACGAATTCGTTGAAGTCCGTCGCCGCCGAGGCCGGCGCCGAGAAGGTTAAGGTGAAGCCGGAGAATATTTTCGTCGGGCTCGACGCCTACAAGAAAGTCATCGAATCCGGCGTGGACGTGGTGCTGCTCGCCTCGCCGCCGGGATTCCGCCCGGTGCATCTGCGCGCGGCGGTGGAGGCAGGCAAACATGTGTTCTGCGAGAAGCCGATGGCGACTGATGCCCCCGGCGTTCGTTCCGTGATGGAATCGGTGCGCATCGCGAAGGAGCGTTCCCTCGCGGTTGTCGCGGGCTTCTGCTGGCGCTACGACTACCCGCTGCGCGAGTTGTTCAAGCGCATTCACGACGGCGAGATCGGCCAGGTGCGCGCGATCTATGGCACGTATCTCACCGGCCCGGTGAAGCCGATGCCGCAGGCGAGCACGCGGCCGGAAGGCATCACCGACCTCGAATGGATGGTGCGCAATTGGTACAATTTCAACTGGCTCGGCGGCGACGGCTTCGTCGAGCAGGCGGTGCATACTTGTGACTGGCTCGCGTGGGTGATGAAGGATGTGCCGCCCGTGAGTTGCACAGCGGTCGGTGGCCGGCAGATTCCGGCGCACGGCGGGAACATCTTCGATCACATCGAGGCGAACTACCTCTGGGCGGACGGGACGATCGGCTTCCTGGCGCAGCGCCAGATTCCCGGTTGTTACAGCGAGAACCACCTGACTGTCGTCGGCTCCAAGGGCGTTGCTCGCATTGATTCGCGTGGGCCGTCCATCACTGGCGACAGCGAGTGGCGTTATCGCGGCGAGAAACCGAGCATGTATCAGGTCGAACACAACGAACTCTTCGCGAGCATCCGCGCGGGCAAGGTGCTCAACGACGGCGATCGCATGGCCAAGAGCACGCTGCTCGGCATCATGGGTCGCAATGCCGCCTACACCGGCCAGCAGATCACGTGGGACATGATCCTGAACTCGCAGCAGGTGCTGGTGCCGGAACTCAAGGACTGGAATTCGAAGCTCGAACCCGAGCCGCTCGCGATGCCAGGCCGCACAAAGTTCATCTGACGGCCCTGGCTCTGAGGAGCCGGTCGTGGATGGACTTCGAAACTGAAATCAACCGCTGTTGCTGCTGACGTGCGGGCTCCGGATGGTGAAGCGCCAGACCGAACGCCCGTGAACCGGAGCGCCGAGCATTGCTCGGCTCGGAGTTTTTCCGTTGGACCTCTCTGAGGAATGCTCGGCGCTCCGAACTGCGGTTTATGGATGAGCCGATTTCCTTGGATGCCAATCCATCCGCCTCCTCGCCTTGGCGGCTACAAGAACGCGGCTCGTCGGGGGGGCTTGAGTTGGCTGCGCTCTTGCACGCTCCATTCGTCGCATCGGTGTTCAATCCGTGTTTCATCCGTGGCTCATGGAGCCTGTCTCGCCCGTCTGATTCGCTCTGTGGCAAACCTGTTGCCTGCCGTGGGAATTGCGGCATCCTTTTCGCCATGACGAAACGCGATCCCATTCCGGTCACCGTGCTCACAGGCTTCCTGGGCGCGGGCAAGACCACGCTGCTGAACCATCTCCTCACCCAGAACCACGGTTACAAGTGTGCGATCATCATCAACGAGTTTGGCGAGATCAGCATCGACAACCAGCTTGTCGTGGGCGTGGACGAGGAAATCCTCGAGCTGAACAACGGCTGCCTTTGCTGTCGTGTGCGTGGCGACTTGATCAAGAGCCTGGAAGGCCTCATCCAACGGCAGAAGCGTTTCGATTATGTGCTCATCGAGACCACCGGCCTGGCGGACCCGAGCCCGGTCGTTCACACGTTCAAGGCCTCTGACCTCGCGGATAAGATGCGGCTCGACGGCATTGTCACCGTGGTGGACGCGCGCCATCTGGAGAAGGAGCTGCACGACAGTCCCGAGCCTGTCCAGCAGATCGCCTTCGCGGATGTCATACTCCTGAACAAAACCGATCTCGTGACGCCGGATGAAGCCGACAAGGTCGAGTCGCGCATCCGCAAAATCAATTCCCTCGCCACGCTGCATCGCACGACGAACTCGAAGATCGAGCCGGCAAAAATTTTCAACCTCAAGGCCCGCGAACTCGTCAACGTCGCGCTTCCGGAGCGATTGGCCGATGACCACGGACATGAGCACGATCATGATCACGAGTGTGGTCCCGGTTGCGACCACGACCACGATCATGACCATGCTCACGCGCACGATCATGACCACCATCACCATCACGACCACGGGCACCACGACGACGCGGTGTCTTCATTTTATTTGAGTGATGACCGGCCGCTGGACTTGAAGAAGGTGGAGGCGTGGCTTACGGAGATCATCCGCGACCTCGGCGCGAACATCTATCGCAGCAAAGGCATCCTCCAGATTCAGGGCCAGGCCAAGCGCGTGGTGTTTCAGGGTGTGCAGACGATGTTCGACGCCAAGCCCGACCGACTCTGGAACGTTGGCGAGAAGAGGGTCAGTCAGCTCGTCTTCATCGGAAAGGATCTGGACGAGGCGAAGATTCGTCGCGGCTTCGCGGGCTGCATCGCCGGATAGCTGTGGCGTCGCGGGCTTGCGCAAATGCCCATGATGCTTCAAAGCTGGTTCATGTTCCGAATCATCGGGACGCGGACCGCTGCGTTAATTGCCATGCCCTACTACGAATACGAACTGTGCGAAGGCAGTTGCACCGCGTGCGGCGGACGCTTCACCCTGCGCCGTCCCCTGAGCGCGCCGGAACTCACCAAATGCCCCGGCTGCAAGAAGCCGGTCCGCAAGCTCATCTCCGGCTTCAGCACGCCCACCCATCTCAAGCCCCTCTCGATCACTGACGCGAAGAAAGCCGGATTCACCGTGCTGAAGAAATCGAGCAAGGGCGAATACGAGCGGCAATAGCACTCACTCTCCAGTGTGGCTCTCGTCGCATGGGCGCGTTTGGACACAGCCCGCAGAGCTGGGCAATCCGCGAACGCCCGTGACATCGCGGCCGTCGTAGAGGTCGTTCGGACTACGGCGCATTTGTCAGGACTGTCAGGGTGGCTCCAGTGCTGATGCGGCCATTGGGCAGGGCGGCATTGCGCACGACGACACGGTAGAGGGCGGCGTCTGCGGCGCTGACGTTCGTGATGGTCATCGTGGTCGTGTAGGAGTTCACGGCGTTGGTGCGGTAAAAGATCGCGCCCTTGCGCCACTCGAAACCAAACGGCAGCGGGTTTCCAGAGACGGTCACGGTGAAGGTGACATCGGAGCCGGCGGCGACGGTCTGCGAAAGCGGTTGCACGATGAACACCGGCTGGATGGCGATCGAAAGCCTGGCTCCACGGCTCTCGATCGAGCCATTCGCGTCGGTGACGATCGCGGAGTAAAGCCCTTCGGAGCCCAAGCCTGTTGTGGTGAAGGTTAACGTGACGTTGGTCTGGTCCGCGAGCGGCGAGCCGTCCTTCAGCCATTGATAGCGCAACACGCCGCCGCCTGCGCCTTCGACGCTGAACGCGGCCACGCCATTGGAGGCGACGAGGATGTCCACCGGCTGGCGGGTGATGATGGGAGTGGTGAGGACGGTCAGCGCGGCGGGAACGGTCGTGGCGTTGTCGCGATCGTCGGCGACCACCACGGTATATTCACCGGCATGCGCGCTGGCGGTGACGGGGAGGTTCAGCGCGGCGTTCGTGGCGCCGTTGACCCGGCGGCCGTCGCGATACCACTGATGCCGGAGCCGGCCGGTGCCGCGCGCCTGAACTTGAAACGCGGCGGGATTCCCGGCGAAGACGGTCTGCGCGGAGGGTTGGCTGGTGATCTTCAGGCCGCTGGTGCGCAGGCGGAAGAAGCCGGCGTCGGGCGCGGTCTGCAAATCGAAGGTGAAGCTGCGGGTCTCGCCTTGGTCCACGATGCCGCTGCTGATGCGGCGCCAGTCGGCTTCGTTGAAGTCCTCCGCGAATTCCATGAAGAAGCCTGGCGAGTTCGCGGGCCAGGTGAGCGTGACAAGATTTCCGGCGCGGGCGATAGCGACGGGCGGCTGCAAGGCGCGCAGTTCAGGATGGAAGTACGAGCCGGGGATCGGCGGCAGGCCGAGGAGCGACAAGGCGAGGTTCGCGCCGTCGCCCGCGCGCATCGGCTGTGGGGAGACGCTGTATTCCGCGCGGTTGGTGCCGGGGTCGCCGCGGTTGTTCATCAAGCTGTAGATGTTCGCGCCGCCGGGCACGGCCGGGCCCCAGAGGAAGAACGGGATGGTGTAGTTCGTGATGTGATACGCCTCGGTGTGCCCGTTGCGAACCACGCCGCCACCGCCGTGATCCGCCGCGATGATGAGCGCAGACTGGCCGGCGAGAACGGGGTTTGTGGTGAGCACATCGAGAATGCGCCCGAGCTGGGTGTCAACGAGGCGGACGGCGTTGCTCCAGTTCGCCGAGCCCCAGCCGGACGCGTGGCCGGTGAGGTCCGGCTCGGCGATGTGAATGAAGCTGTAACGTTTCGGGGCGGTGCTGGTGAGGTCGGCGATGAGCAGGTTGACCTCGTTGGAAATGTTCGCGCCGGAAACATCGGCGATGGAGGCGAAATCGATCTTGTCCCGTCCGTTGTCTTCCCCGAACAGATCAAATGCACCGTTGAGCGCGTCGTAGCTGCGCTCGCAAATCGCCAGGCGCGTCTTGCCGGTGTAGAGCGCCGTGGGCAGGCCGTGGTCATGCGCCACATCGAAGAAGCTGCTCTTGTATGGGACGTTCAGATTGCCGGCGTTGTGCAGTGTGTCGGTGGCGACCGGGAAATTGTTCTCGTAACCGTGATGCGTAGTGTCCGGCGCGCCGGCGGGCTGGAACACCGGGCGGCCCGTGAACATCGTGGCGTGGTTCGGTACGGTCTCGGAGAAGTCGTAGTCGCAGCGGGCGTTCATCGTGAACGCGCCGTCGGTGGTGAGCCGGACGAAGTTCGGGAACTGCGCCGGGGCGTTCGTGATGTAGAATTCGAGATATTTCCCACCGAGACCGTCGAGACTCACATGCACGACGTGCGAAACAGATGCGGCGTTGACTGAGGCGGCGAGCATTCCCGCCGAGGCGAGAGCGAATGCGAGGAGGCGGAACGTCAATTTCATAGGCTTCGAGGCTGCATGTCTGATTGTCTGGCGGCGCACGCGGTTACAGCCAATATCGACAGGCCGCAGCCGGCGGCGCGTGGGACCGGGAAGTATGTAACCGATCGCGGATGAAGATGCGATGAAGGAATCGAGGAATCCGGGTGGGACGCGGTGAGCCGCGAACGAATCGAACCGACCGCAGGACCTCCGCAAACCCTGTGCCAAACGGTGGCGCATCACTGCTGCTCCGCTCGGGGCCTCCCTTGCGTCGCGGTCGCGCCGCGCTACCTCGATTGAGTTACGGAGAGCCGGCCTACTTCTGCCAGCGGCTCCATTCGAGGCCGGGCCGATCCACGCGAAATTGCACGAGGCGCATCACCTTCGCCTCGGTCACATACGCGGTGCGGCCGTCCTTGCCGCCGAAACAGATGTTGGATGGGTGCGGCCCGAGGACGTCGATCTCGCGTAGGATGTCGCCCTTGGGCGAGAGCTTCACAACGGTGCCCTTGCCGTGGCGCGTGATGTAGAGATTGCCGTCGATGTCGCAACGCATTCCGTCGAAGCCGAAGTCGTCGAACTTCCGCAACAGCCGCTTGTTCTTCAACGAGCCGTCCTTCGCGATCTCATAGGCCCACACGTTGCGCTGGACGCTTTCGTTGACGTAGAGCGTACGGCCGTCCGGGCTGACTTCCACGCCGTTGCTCGTGCCCATGCTGGCTTCTTCGCGATGCGTCTTCCCGTCCTTGGTGATGCGCCAGAGCTGGCCGTCGCCCTTCTTCCAGGCGGGGTCGCTGGCGTAGAGCGTGCCGTCGGGCGCAATGGCGAGATCGTTCGGCTGATTCATCTGCGGGTTGTGCGCGAAGACGGAGACGGCGCGGGACTTCATGTCCACGCGCAGGACGTTGTGCCCGGTGTAGTCGGCGACAAACATTGCGCCCGCGCGGTCGAAGCGGATGCCATTGCCCCAACTGCCCTCGGGCAGCTTGACGAAGAGCGACGCCTTCCCGTCGGGCGTCACGATGCCGATGTTGCGCGGGTCGCGGAAGGCGACGCAATAGATGTTGCCGTCGCGATCGCACGCCGGGCCTTCGATGAGTTCCGAGAAATCCCCGGACGTGAGCGGCGTGGCGACGAAGAGCGTCTCGGCGGCGGACAACGGGCGTGCGAAGAACGCGACAGCGCATGCGGCGGCGATGCAGAGCAGGGGAGCGATGAGGCGCATGAGGTGCGGTCGTGAAGTGTGTGGGACTACACGCTCCAGCCCTGGCGATATTCTTTGCGCAGGAACTGATTCGCCTCGGGCAGGTTGGTGAATTCGAACTTCTCCGAGTCCCATAACAATTTCGCGCGCGTCAGCTTCTCGCGCATCTGCACGCGCAGGGCGACGTTGCCTAGGAGGACGGTTTCCGTGAGCGGCCCGGCCCAGTTGAAGTTCGATCCGGCGGCGGGTCCGCCCTTGCAGGCGTCGATGAACTCTTGGTAATGCCCCGGCGAGCGCGCGAGTTTCTTCGGCGGTTCGCCGAAGTCTGCGGCGAGCTTCTCGGGATACAGCCGCCACTTGCGCGGGCCGTTCGTGATGATGCCCTTGTCGCCGACGAGCAGGTGGCCGTTGTCGCCCATCACATCGCCGTCGCGCAATGCCTCGGGCCGCGGCGGGCGCAGGCCACCGTCATACCACACGAGCTTGAGCGCGGGCATCGCGCCGCGCGCGGGGAATTGATACGTGACCATCGAGCCGAGCGGATATGTCTCCTGGTTCACGCGCGTGGATGAAGCTTCGACGCTGATCGGCGCGCCGAGCTTGAGCGCGCGGAAGACGGGATCGAAGTAGTGACAGCCGATGTCGCCGAGCGCGCCGGTGCCGAAATCCCACCAGCCACGCCATTTCGCCGGAAGATACGCTGGGTGGAACGCTCGCTGCGGCGCGGGCCCGAGCCAGAGATCCCAGTCGAGCGTGTCGGGAACAGCGGGCGTGTCGCTGGGGCGGCCGACACCCTGCGGCCAATATTCGTCGAACAAACCGCGCGACGGTCGGTCGGTCCAGATGTGGACTTCGCGAATTGGACCGATGGCATCGGCAAGCACGAACTCTTGGAGCCGGCGCGTTTCTTCCGAGGCCTGGCCTTGGTTGCCCATCTGCGTCGCGACCTTCGCCTCGCGCGCGGCCTTTGCAATCGCACGGGCCTCCCAGGCGGTGTGCGTCAGCGGCTTCTCGCAATAGACGTGTTTGCCCAGCCGCAGCGCCGCCATCGACGCCGGGGCGTGATGATGATCCGGCGTGGCGACGATCACGGCATCGAACTGCCCAGCCATCGTGTCGAAGAGCTTGCGGTAGTCTTTGAATCGTTTGGCGTCCGGGAACTTCTTGAACGTGCCGGCCGCGTGCCGCCAGTCCACGTCGCACAGTGCGACGATGTTCTGGCTCTTGAGATTCTCGATGTCGCCCGCGCCCTGGCCGCTGACGCCGATCGCCGCGATGTTCAGGCGCTCGTTGGCGGCGTAGCTGCGCGCGGACCCGGCGCGCAGGATGGTGAACGCCGTGGCCGCCGTGGCGGTGGTTTTCAGGAAACGGCGGCGGGTAACGGGGGGGCGGGATGCGGGTTCGGTCATGGCTGGCGATCGTGTTGGTTGTTCAAGACAAGCCGCGGGCGTTGCTCGGACTGCGGCGGTGTTGCGACATCAGACGGTGGGGCACAGGCGGTTCATTCAGGGAACCTCGATCAAGAGCCGCGGGTGGGAACATGGATCGAGACGGTGTGATGCAGTTGAATTCCCGGCCGCAGGTTGCGGCGGGCACGAACAGGCGGCGGCTTCATCCGCGCCAACCGCATCGTTCCTGTTCAGGGCGCTGTTGGCAATTGCACCGCGCGATAGAAGCGGCGCGCGACATCTGGCCCCGGCACATCGACAAACGGCACCGTGCCGCTGGCGTTGGAAACCGTTCCGATCGCCGTCCAACCGCCGAAGTTCGTCGTTGCCTGGATCTCGAGAAGCCTTCCGGGCGCGCCCGTGATCATTGACCGGCGGCGACGGCGCGGCGAACCGCCTCGGGGAGAACGTGACGGTTAGGACGAGGAGCGTGGACAGGGTTTTCATTGAAACAACTTTTTGAAAACAAAACTCAGACAAGGCGCTCGAAGGATCTATGAACCCCTTTCCTTGGTCCTCTCCCCCCTGCGTCGCGCGGCGAGTAAGAACACCTGCGCTGGAAAATCTCGCCATGCACGCGCGCCCTGCTGACCATGCGATCGGAATAATCCCGGCCGCCCGAGACCTCCAGCACGAGCCAGATTGCGGCCGCCGCCACGGACAATGCGAAGCCAGTCCAACGCCCTCCGAACCACAACCCGGCTGCAATCGGCAGCACATAGAAAATGCAAACCTCAACATCGTCCCCTGTCCACCAGTCCAGTAGTCCGACCAGACCAAGCCCGGGCAAGCAGATGCCAAAGCAAATCAATGCCTTCACACCCGCCCGACTTCCTAAACGATCTTGAATGCCCATCGGAGTTCCCCAGACGACCTTAGGCGAGACCCTATCCAAGCGCCGTTGTTGGCGACAGGATTTCGCATGACGCTTCGAGTATTCGGCGCATGGATATGCTGAAGTTTATGCAGCAAGTGTGCAAAAACAGAACTCCCGCGACGGGCGAACCCATCGCGGGAGTTGAGGTGAGAGTCGCGCCACGGTCATCGACCATGACGCCGGCCGAACAGCAACTTAGCTGTGGTAGCCCTCTTCGCCGTGTTCGGCGAGGTCGAGGCCGATCGTCTCCGTTTCGGCAGTGGCGCGGATGGAGCCCATCACGGCCTTGAGCAGATAGACGATGAGGACAGTCGCAACGACGGACCAGACGAGGATGATCGCGCCGGCCTTGAGTTGCTCAATCCAGAGTGTCGTCCCGACGTAGCCCTTGATGCGATCCGCAGCGAGGTTTGGATTGGCCTTCGCGGTGGCGAACACGCCCGCGAGAATCGTCCCCAATGTGCCGCCGCCGGCGTGGACGCCGCAGGTGTCGAGCGCGTCATCGTAGCCGAACTTCGACTTGAGCTTCGTGCAGGCGAAGTAGGGGATGATGCCGGCGAGCGCGCCAATCACGATGGCGTGCGATGGAGTGACGAATCCGGCGGCCGGGGTGATCGTCGCCAGACCCGCGATCGCTCCGGAGCAGAAGCCGAGCACGCTGGGCTTGCCGCGCGTGATGTATTCGATGAGCGGCCACACGAAGCAGCCGACCGCAGCGGAGAGTGTGGTGGTGATGAAGGCATTCGCAGCAATGCCATCGGCGGCAACGGCGCTGCCGGCGTTGAAGCCGTACCAGCCGACCCAGAGCATTCCGGTGCCGATGGCGCAGAGGACCATGCTGTGCGGCGGCATGGGTTCGCGGCCGTGCCCCTTGCGTTTGCCGAGCATGATGCAGAGCACGAGAGCGGACCAGCCGGAGGTCATGTGGACGACGATGCCGCCGGCGAAGTCGATGGCCTTGATCTTCGCGGCGTCATTGGCCAGGCCGTTCATCAGGCCGTTGGCACCCCAGATCATGTGCGCCGCCGGGAAGTACACGAGGAACATCCAGAGCAGGCAGAAGAGCATGATGGCTGAGAATTTCATGCGCTCAGCAATCGCGCCGACGATGAGCGCCGGGGTGATGATGGCGAACATCATCTGGTACACGAAGTAGATGTTGTGGGAGATCCAGTTCGAATAATCCGGGTTGGGCGCGACATCGACACCGTTCATGAACGCGTATCCGAAGCCGCCGAGAATCGCGCCGTCGCGTCCGAAGGACAGGCTGTAGCCCACGGCCCACCAGAGAATCGTGACCATGCCGGCCAGGCCGAAGCACTGGGCGATGACGGAGAGGACGTTCCTGCTGCGCACGAGGCCACCGTAGAAGAGGGCGAGGCCAGGCAGCGTCATGAAGAGCACGAGCGCGGCGGAGACCATCATCCAACCCTGATGTGCGGGGCCGGGGCCGGAGATTTTCGAGAGCGCCTTGCCGTCGGTGGCCCGGGCGCTGTTGTTGATGTATGCCTCGATGTCGGCGAGGCGCTGGGCGTCCGTCGGCTCGGGAAGCGTGGCAGCTTCTGCGGCCAGGGACGGTGCGGGTAGGAAAGCACAGGCGAGCAACACGGCGTACAGGAGCGTCTTCATCAGGGGATTGAGTGGTGGAGTTTACAGCGAGACTGTCAGAC
>SXGR01427323.1_pt1 | contig 12971 bp, 10 predicted proteins | sample 3174711 | NCBI WGS metagenome assembly SXGR01 (sample SAMN11356860, study PRJNA531348) | freshwater metagenome | isolation source: freshwater sample F1-60 | place: China: Fuxian Lake, Yuxi | collected 2017-12-25
CTGCTTCATCGGAACGAGGTTTGAGTTCAGTCGAGTCTGGCACGATCACGACGCGGGAGTATCCGACTGGCGGCGAAAAACGATCGGCCGCACGTCGGTTGATTTGCTCGTCGTCTCTTTCTCGCACGGTCACAGTGTTATCGTCCAAACTGAGCCAATCCTTGAATTCACGTGAACTCAACGGACACTCAGTCTGAATATGGCATTGATTTACGATTCGGCAACTCCGAAGGTTCTCTGTTACGATTTTTTTGTGCCAGAAACTGAGGTTGTTGCCGATTCGCTCGCCGTGCGAGGCTCGCAAGTGCTCGCAACAGTTCAGGTTGCCGTGATCGGATACGGAAATCAGGGAACCTCGCACGCGCTCAACCTTCGGGACAGCGGAATTGCTGTCACCGTTGGAGGGCGCCTAGGGTCAGAGTCGTTGCGGCGGGCTCATGAAGATGGGTTTGCTGGATCAGAGGCCGCGCAAGCTGCTGCGGGCGCGGATCTTGTCATCGTGGCGCTTCCAGACGAGTGCCATGGAGTCGCCTGTCCGCCCCTGCTGGAAGCGATGAAGCCAAATGCCGTCATCGGTTTTCTTCATGGGTTCTCAGTGCACTTTCGACAAGTCAATTGTCCGCCACAACGTGGGGTGGTTCTCGTCGCACCGAAGGGTCCTGGGAGCGCACTTCGCGCTCGATTTCTCGAAGGGTTTGGCATCCCATCCCTCGTCGCAGTGCATCAAGGGGGGATTGATCCGCCGCGCGCTGAAGACCTTGCCCTTGGATGGGCGCACGCCATTGGAAGTGGGCGCGCAGGGATCATCCGGACAACGTTCAAGGACGAAACTGAAACGGATCTCTTCGGCGAGCAGGCCGTGCTCTGCGGTGGATTGGGTGAACTCATCAGAATCGCGTATGAGACGCTCGTCGAGGCTGGGTATCCCCCGCTGCTCGCGTACACCGAGTGCTGCCATGAGGTGAAGCAAATCGCCGACCTCATCTGCGACCGTGGCATCGCAGGGATGGGAAATGCGATTTCAAACACCGCGCGGTTCGGTGCAGCGGATGCTGGCGAGCGGCTAATCGACTCGTCGGTGCGGACTCGAATGCGAGCAGTTCTGCGCGACATCCAAGATGGATCATTCGCTGAGCGCATGATCGCGGACGGTCAGGCTGGATCTCCGGTGCTCCGAGCGGCACGAGCCAAGTCTTCGGCTCACCCGATCGAGGCGAGCGGACGATCGCTCCGTGCACTGTTGCCTTGGCTGAAGTAACACTCGCAGTTCGAACCATGACACCACTCGACGCGATCATTCTTGGCATTGTCGAAGGAGTGACCGAGTACTTGCCAGTGAGCTCGACGGGCCACCTCATTCTTGTGTCGCGCTGGCTTGGACTCACTGGAACCCCCGACGCGAAAAGGGCCATCGATACCTTCAACATCGTGGTCCAAGGGGCAGCGGTGCTCGCGGTGGCTGGGCTCTACCGCCGCGATGTGATCGCGATGGTTCGAGCCTTGCTCGCATCGGTAGGATTGGTACATCGGGTCGTAACCCACCGAAGGCACATCGCACTCGCGCGCAACCTCTTTCTCTCGTTTCTTCCGGCAGCGGTGCTGGGATTGTTGCTCGACGACTGGTTCGAAGCGCACTTCTTCGAAACGGTGCCAGTCCTCACCGCGCTGTGCCTCGGGGGAGTCGCAATGATCGCGCTCGCCCCGTGGGTACGCAAGCGCGCTGAAGATTCGAGCGGATCTGGGCGAGACGGTGCGACACTGACTGCGCCACAAGCACTGAGCATTGGACTCATGCAGTGCGTTTCTCTCTTCCCCGGCACGAGTCGGTCGCTCATGACGATCTTCGGCGCGCTTGCAATTGGGATGTCTCCACGCGAGGCCGCGAAGTACTCGTTCCTGCTTGCGCTACCAACCCTTGGAGGTGCCTGTCTCTACAAGTCGTATGGGATCTGGAAGAGCGGAGGCATGATTGATCAACTCGGCGGATGGGTTCCACTGTCAGTCGGGCTCCTTGCCGCGTTTGTGAGCGCAGCACTGAGCGTGCAGTGGCTGATTGGGTACCTCGGTCGAGGCGGCATCGCTGTGTTTGGCTGGTGGCGAGTCGCGCTCGCGGCGGTGCTTGGCGTTGGAATCTGGCAGCAGTGGTTCACTCTGTAGGAGTGGACCCCGCGGGAGTTCCTGTCGCGAGCGCGTCGCGAACTCGCTGCTCATCCCAGATGGCGATCCCGAGTTCGTGCGCGCGTTGCAGTTTCGAGCCAGCCTCAGCGCCCGCGACGAGAATGTCGGTCTTGGCAGAGACGCTTGAGGTGACCTTGCACCCGCGCGCTTCGAGGATCGCTGTGAGGACACGCCTCTCGTACCCATCGAAGGTGCCGGTCAGCACCACGGTTTTTCCATGAAGGAGATCGCCTGCGGAGGGTCCGCTCTCCGCCCCTCCAACCCCACGACTCTCGAGTGAGCGGTACTCGCGACTGGTGAAATCGACGCCAACTGATTCCAATTGAGCGAGGGTCGTCCGAAGCGCTGGCAACGCAAGGTCGTGCGCAATGCTCTGCGCGGTGATCTCACCAAAGTCCGGAAGCGCCTCGAGCTCGGCAGGCGTCGCAGCCATCAATGCCCTCATGTCTGAAAAGTGACGGGCAAGGGTCTTCGCCGCAGCACTCCCGAGGTGGCGGATCCCAAGGGCGCAGAGCAAGCGCGCAAGGCCGAGCGAGCGCGCTCCGTCAGCACTCTTCAGAATCGCATCGACAGTCTTTTCGCCAACTCGGCGCTGGCTTGGCTTTCCTGACTTGAGCACCGCCTCTGTCTGCAAGTTTGCTGTTTGATCTCGCGGGAGCCGAAAGAGGTCTGCGAACTGCCTCACGATTCCAGCGTCGACCAGTTGGTCAATCAAGCGCTCTCCGAGCCCATCGATGTTCATCTGGTCACGACCAACGAACCATCGCACTCGTTCGCGAAACTGACCTGGGCACGCTGCGTTGGTGCAGAATAATTTGGGTCCTTCTCGCACCACTTCACCCCCACATGAAGGACAGTGGACTGGTGGTTCGATCGCCCGTTCGCTGCCTGTGCGCGTTGCGATCACAGGACCGATCACCTGCGGAATCACCTCCCCTGCCTTCTCGATCCACACCTGGTCGCCGATCCGAATGTCCTTTCGGGTGATCTCCTCGAGATTGTGGAGTGTCGCGTGGCTTACTGTTGACCCCGAGATCTGCACGGGGTCCATGGTCGCACGTGGCGTCAACGTGCCTCCCTTGCCAACCTGCCATTCCACGAGTCGCAACGTCGTGCACCCACGCTCTGCGGGATACTTGAATGCGACGATCCACCGAGGACTCTTGCCCGTGGTTCCCATGAGGTCCTGCTGAGCAAAGTCGTTGACGCGCACGACCATCCCATCGACTCCGAATGGCAGTGTTGTTCGGATCTGCGCAAATGCCCCGATCGCCGCGACCGCTTCGTCGGCGCTTGCGCAGCGCTGCGCGAGGGTGTTCACTGGAATCCCCCACTCTCGAAGTGCCGCGAGAAAATCCCAGTGGTTCGTCACCCGCGGGTTCCCATCCCATTCTCCACGACCATGCGCGACAAATGCGAGCCGACGGGAGGCTGCAACGGCAGGGTCAAGACTCTTGAGGGTGCCAGCCGTCGCGTTGCGTGCATTGGCGAGGAGCGGTTCACCGCGCTCTGTTCGCTGCGCATTGACTCGGTCGAACTCTGCGCTTGGCATATAGATCTCACCGCGAACTTCGAGCAACGCCGGAAGAGAAGTTGGACGCTGATCAAGGCCTCGCAACTTCAGAGGAATCGCCCGGATCACACGAACATTGGCGGTGATGTCATCGCCAACTGCGCCGTCGCCGCGCGTGACCGCGCATGTGAGCCGCCCACGCTCGTAGCGCAAACTGACAGCCACCCCATCGATCTTGGGATCGGCGACGAGGGTCGGCTGGTGCCCGATCGCCTTCTCACACCTGCGATACCACGCGAGGAAATCACCGATCTCGTAGGTGTTGTCGATCGACTGCATCGGAATGCGATGCGACACTTGCGTAAACCCGATGATCGGCGTCCCGCCAACTCGCTGGGTTGGACTGGTTGCATCTGCCAACTGGGGCCACTGCAGTTCGAGTGCCACGAGTTCTGCGAGCAGCCGGTCGTACTCTGAGTCCGCCATCAGCGGCTGTGCGTCAACGTAATAGGCGGTGTTGGCGCGGTCGAGCAGATCGCGAAGATCTGCGACTCTCGACGCTGCGTGCGGGTCCATCGGGTCCGTCACTTGCGCGCGAGTCGCCGCGCCTTCATCATCGCTTTCGGGGCACAGTGAAATGTTGCCTCGCACCGACCCACTCGCTTTTCGCGCGGTGCGCCAAGCACCTGAACCTGCTGGACAATCTCGAGGTCGAGGTCGATATTAAATTCGCCTCCAAGGGCGAGCTTCGACTCCAGTGGCTCAACACACTTCACATGGTAAATCGCCGGCCCAACGCACGGGCGCAGGAAGTTGTAGGTCAGCCGCTTGCACACAACCACATAGTCACCGCCACAGTGCGCGAAGAGGTACATCCCTCCAGCGACTTCGCTGTTGGCGAGCAGTGCAGCGCCCGCCATTGCGTTGTACCAGTTGCGATTGAACTTTCTGAATGGCAGGATCGCGACAAACCGATCCGCCCCCAGGGTTTTCATGAAGATCCCCGAACGAAACGCGTAGGGCAACCAGATCAGCGAGCAGAGTCGATGCCAGAAATTGTTGCGGGTGGACAGGCGCGAGATGTACGCCTCAGCGCGCTCGGCAAGTGTCAATTTTCCATGATCGGTCTCGCTCGTGGTCACGAAAAATCCTTGATCTACGATGATAGCATCGCGCGCTTTCCCCACTTTGAACGAACCGATGTTGCCGAATCTTGGTCTGTGTTCCTGGAGCCTCCGCGGTACGGATGCGCCTGCGTTGGTCACGCGCCTTCGAACCCTTGAGATTGAGTTTGTTCAACTTGCGCTCGTGCCGTGCATTGATGACGAACGTTGGGCTGGTGGGGTTGAGTACCTGCGCGGCGAGGGAATCGGCATCGTCAGTGGAATGCTCTCGATGGCTGGGGAGGACTATTCGACCCTTGGTTCAATTGCGCTGACCGGCGGAGTTCGTAGTGATGCTCATTGGGGAGAAAACTTGGACCGCGCGCTGCGGGTCGCCGAGTTCGCCAACAAACATGCCATTGACCTCGTGACGTTGCACGCAGGGTTCATCCCTCACACGCACGGAGATCGGCTCCGCGCGGTCATGCTCGATCGACTGCGCACGGTTGCCGACATCTTCGCGCAGCGTGGCATCGCCATTGCGCTCGAAACGGGGCAAGAAGCGGCCGAGACGCTTGCGGAGGCGCTGGACGAACTTGATCGACCGACCGTCGGAGTGAATTTTGATCCTGCGAACATGATTCTCTATGGGATGGGGGATCCCGTCGAAGCGGTTGCACGACTGAGCCCTTGGTTGAGGCAAGTCCACATCAAGGATGCGACGCCGACACTGCACCCTGGCACATGGGGGACCGAGGTCGCAGTTGGAAGCGGAAGCGTTGAGTGGACGCCTTTTCTCGACTCGGTCAAACGCGCGCGTACACCCACACGCCAGATCGACCTGATCATCGAGCGCGAGAGCGGTGCGTGCACTGATGACGACATCGTTGCGGCGCGAGACCTCGTTCGCCGTCACATGTGCACTATCGTGTAGCGATGCCGACCTATCTGTACTGCGTGGTCCACCAAGATGGCAGCGATGGAGAGCACTTCGAGGTCTTTCAGGCGATGGCTGAATCGCCACTCACGACTCACCCCCAGACTGGCGAACCAGTCCGTCGGCTGCCGGTGATTTCGCAAGTGCAGTTTGGTAGTGACGGGAAGCGCCTCTCGAATGCAAACCTCGATCGCCTCGGGTTCACCAAGTATGAGCGGGCAGGCAACGGCGTCTGGGAAAAGAAGGCGGGCAAGGGTCCCCCAACGATTCAGCGTGACGATGCCTCATGATCGCGAGGACACGATGACAGTACAGCGCCTGCTCAACACGTTCGGATGGGGAGTGTTCTGCAGCGCGAGTTGGACCTGGTGCATCGGGATGTTCCTTCCGTTCCTCCTGCTCGCTCGCTATGGATGGGGTGGGTTCCTTGCGTTTTTCATTCCAAATGTTCTTGGATGTGCGCTCTTTGGCTATGTGCTCACCCCCAAGAGCGCGCATGCAGTGCGCACCCGATGTGCATCGCTGTGCGTGTGGTTTTCACTTGCGACGCTGCTCTACCAGGCCTTCTTTGCGGGATGGATGTTGCCACCCCTGCTCGCCGTGGCGATCACTGTCGCTGCTCTTGTCGTGGCACGCGGCGTGAGCGACGCACGTTGGCTGTTGCTCGCGGTGGGTGTCACTGCCGTCTCAGCGTTCACCGTTGACTGGAGTCGTGTGGGCCAGCTCACCGAACTTTCGTCAACTGGGTCAAGCCCAGCCGCTGGGCTGTGGGCACTTACTCCGACGATCGCGCTTGGGTTTGTGGCATGTCCCTATCTCGACCTGACCTTTCACCGCGCACTCGAACGATCCCCAAGCAAACATGCCTTCTTGGTTTTCGGAGTGGCCTTTGCGCTGACCTTGCTCGGCGTCGCAACGTTTTTCGACTCTGCGACCTCGGCACCCCGCACGGGCGAAGCGCTCACGCTGCTCTTTGCGGTACAGCTTCTGTTCACCGTTGCGGCTCACGCGCGCGAGGGTTGGAGCCCTGATCGCGCCCACGGTCCGCGACGCGGATTGTGGGTCGTCGGAGCGCTGAGTGTTGGGCTCGCACTCGGCTGGGTGACGCGACTCAATCCCGGCGCGCCTTGGGGAACTGGTGATGAGTTGTATCTACGACTTCTCGTGCTTTATGGGCTTGTTTTCCCATATTTCCTGCTCTTGCGACTTCGCAGAGTTCCGGCATGGCTCACCGTTGTTGCGATCTGTACGAGCCTCCCGTTCTTTGAGCTGGGATTCATGCGGCAGCAGACACACGCACTATTCGTTCCTCTTGGATTGCTTTTGGTCCTGTTGACCGCATCTTTGGGCAAGTGGTGCTCGAAGGAGCCTCTGGCCGCATGATCAACTATTCGACGACTCCGCTTGGACCCTCGAACTGGAATGCACAGACCGCCCGCCACCTGCTCAATCGCGCGGGGTTCGGCGGAACTCCAGTGCAAGTCGAGGCGCTTCGCGCGATGGGTCTCGATGGCGCGGTCGACTATTTGCTCACTTTCGGCGCTCGTGCGACACCGGCAGAGTCACTTGCGGGCGAGCCATTCGACCCGTCCATTCGAAGACCACTGACCGATGAAGAGCGCGCCACATTTCAGCAGGCGCGGCAGTCCAACTCGGATGCGGCGCGCGAACAATTGCAGAAGCTTCGAAACCAGCAGGATGCACTTGATCGCGCGCAGATGCAGGAGATTCAGAAGTGGTGGTTGCGCCGACTGATTGAGACTGGACGTCCACTTGAAGAGAAGATGACGCTCTTCTGGCATGGCCACTTCGCCACGGGCTACCGGACGATTGAAGATAGTTACCACATGCTTGCCCAGAACGAGCTGTTTCGAACGCACGCCGTTGGAAACTTTGCAGATCTGGTGCTGCGCATACTTCGCGATCCCGCGATGCTGAAGTACCTCGACAACGATGAGAGCCGCAAGGGGCGCCCCAACGAGAACCTCGCACGCGAGCTCATGGAACTCTTCGTGCTCGGCGAAGGGAACGGATACACCGAGAGCGATATCAAGGAGGGGGCGCGCGCACTCACTGGGTTCACGTTCGAAGATGACACCTTTCGATTTGCTGCGAACAACCACGATGGCGATCGCAAGACGATCCTCGGGCAAACTGGCAACTGGGATGGCGACGATTTCGCGCGGATCATTCTCTCGCGCCGCGAGACCTCTGAGTTTCTTTGTGGCAAGCTCTACCGATTTCTCGTGAATGACGCGCCTGGCATGCCAGATTCAAAATCGAAACCGTTCGTCGCGGCTCTCGCAGCCGAACTGCGAAAACAGCAGTATGAGCTCAAGCCAGTCTTGCGCATGCTCTTTCGAAGCCAACACTTTTACGATGCAGCGAATCGCGGCGCGGTCATCAAGAGTCCGACGCAATTGATCGTTGGAACAATTCGCCAGCTTGGCACCCCTGCGCGCGAGCTGTCGTCCCTCAATGCCGCTGGCGACCTGATGGGGCAGAGCCTTTTCATGCCGCCGAATGTCAAGGGGTGGGATGGCGGTCAGTCGTGGATCAACACAAGCACCTACTTTGTGCGGCAGAATCTCGCGGTCTATCTCATCACTGGCTTGCGTCCAGATGCGTTCGACTGGGACGCAGACCTTGCCACATGGGACACGAGCGCGCTCGAACAGGCGCTGGGCCGCGCGACTGGAGGCGATGCATCCAAAGAACCTGATGCGCTGCTTGACCTCGTGCTCGCACTCGATGCGAGCGCGGAACGGCGCGCGCAGTTTCGCGCTTTCACAACTGGCCTCGGCGGACCGCTCACAGGGTCCCGACTCGTTGCGGCGCTTTGCCTCGTGACAGCCTTGCCTGAGTATCAACTCTGCTAACACTTGGAGCACCCATGGACCCCACTCTTCCATTGACCCGCAGAATCTTCCTTCAGCAAGGTGTCACGCTCGCCTCACTCGTTGCGACTGTGCCTTGGTTTCTCGAGAAGTCCGCGCTTGGAATGCTCGGTCCCAACATGCACCTCTCGAGTCAGTCTGGCGTGCCCCAAGAGCGCATCTTGGTGGTCGTGCAACTTGGAGGAGGCAATGACGGACTCAACACCATTGTGCCGTACGGTGCGGATGAGTACTACCGACAGCGGCCTCAGCTTGGGATCGCTGCTCCAGGATCCAACAACGGCGCGCTCGAACTTGATCGCGCGATTGGCATCGGGCTGCACCCCAATCTCACTGGGTTCAAAGAACTTCTCGATGGTGGCAAGCTTGCGATCGTCCAAGGGGTCGGCTATCCAAATCCAAATCGGTCACACTTCGCCTCGATGGACATATGGCACACCGCAACAACCCAAGGTCGCGGCAATGGCTGGATCGGTCGATATGTCGACAACGCCTGCAATGGATCACCGCAGGCAGATGCAGAGATTGCCATCGGACGCACTGCTCCACTTGCGATGTTCGGCGATTTGCACAAGCCAGTCTCGTTTGAAAACGCAAAGCTCTTTCAGTGGACTGGCAAGGAACTTCCCACACAACTTGAAGGTTCGTACGAAGCCACGAATCGCGCGGGCGCCCTCACGGGTGTCGCCGCCGGGTCTCAAGCAGCATTCCTCATGCGCACGGCGCTCGATGCACAACTCTCGAGCGATCGAATCCGGGGAGCCATGGACAAGACGCCGCTCGTGTCGTATCCGAACTCGCAACTTTCACTGCAACTCAAGGCAATCGGCGCGATGATCCGCGATCAGATGAGAACGCGGGTCTACTACGCATCAATCGGCGGATTCGATACTCATGGAGGCCAAGCTGGGGCGCACGGGAATCTCATGCGGCAGGTTGGCGACTCGCTTCTCGCCTTCCAAAAAGATCTCGAGGCGCAGGGAAACGACACTCGCGTTGTCACGATGGTCTTCAGTGAGTTCGGCAGACGAGTGAAACAGAATGCCTCGGGGGGAACCGACCACGGAACTGCCGCGCCGATGTTCCTGATGGGTTCGGGAGTTCATGCTGGTGTTCATGGCAAGCATCCTTCGCTCGGTGATCTCGACCAGGGAGACCTGAAGTTCACGTGCGATTTCAGATCGGTTTACGCAAGCGTGCTCGAGAATTGGATGGGAGCGCCGGCGAAGAAGATTCTTGGCGGGGCGTACCCGACGATGAAACTGCTGCGCGCCTGAGGGGCGCGCTGTTTACGCCGACCCGTCGTCATCGCCGAGCACTTCAACGAAGATGCCCTCTGGCAACGCATCGAGGAACAACTTGCCATAGGGCTTGCGAGCGATTCGTGAGTCGAGGATCACGACTCTTCCGGTGTCGTCGGCACTTCGAATCAGTCGACCAAATCCCTGCCGAAACCGCTTGATCGCACGCGGGAGCGAGTCCTCGAAGAATGCGTTGCCGCAACGCGCCTCGATCGCCTCGTGGCGTGCCTGCACCAGCGGATTGTCGGGAACCTCGAAGGGCAGCCGCGTGATGATGACATTGCGAAGCGCTTGTCCGCGCACATCGATACCTTGCCAAAAACTCGCCACGCCAAAGAGCACGCTTCGGTGCGACTCTCGAAAGCGGTTCAGCAGAAGTGTGTTGGGAGTCCCAGCCCCTTGCGCGTGAATCGGATAGTCGCGCCTGCCAAGTTCTGGAAGCGTCGCCTCGACAAGCGCCTCCAGTGTGCGAAAGCTCGTGCACAGCACAAATGCTCCACCATCCGTTGCATGAATGTGATGTACGACGCGCTCGGCAATGCGCTCGATGTGGTCGGCGTCACGCGGGTCGGGGAGATTCGGTTCAACATACACCCTTGCTTGCCGTGCGTAGTCGAATGGGCTACCAAGAACCAGAACCTCTGCATCGGGAATCCCAAGCGTCGTCGCAGCATGGGCGCAGTCGCCTCGACTCGTCGCAAGCGTGCCCGAAGTGAGGACCACCGAGATGTCCTGGCTGAAGAGGTGCTGCGACAACAGCGGAGCGACATCAACGGCTGCGCTGACCAGCGAGATTTCTGGCCGCTGGCCAGCACGAAATCGCTTGCCGCGCTTCGCACTCATCCAATAGACGCACCCCGGCATCGACTGGCGGAGCAACTGTTGGCAGGCATTCGAGAGCTCTGAGGCGCGCTGCTGATAGGCGTTGACCTCAAACCCATCTGATTCGTCTGCAGCGCGTTCGCGCACGAGTTGAAGAATGGTCGCGAGCTCTCGCAGCGGTTCACTCAGCGAATCAACGACGACATCCTTCGAACGAATCCGCAGCTCCCCCTCGCCCGCCTGCGTCTCGCGCCAACGCCATAGATCGCCGAAGAATCCTTCGGCAGCCTTGCGGCAGGCTTCGACGTGACGAACTGCCGAGTCGAGCGTTGCATCTCCACCCTCTTGCATCGGAGCGTCGCTCAACGCCCCACGCTGTGTGGAGGGGTTCCAGAGAGCGCGAAGCAGATGATGGACCGCTCCCTCACTCAGTCGTGCGCCAAAGTGGTCGGCGGCGACCTCCTCAAGTCCATGCGCTTCGTCGAGAATCACATGCTGGTACGCGGGCAGAAACCCGCGCCCGCCGCCCGCCCGCAGTGCCAAATCGCTGAAGAAAAGGGAATGGTTGCAGACCAGCAACTCGCCCTGCTCCATCCGCCGGCGCGCAGATTGGTAGAAGCACTTTTCGAATGTTGGGCACTTACGCCCCATGCAGTTCCCAGCGTCTGACTGCACATGCTCCCACAGTGCGTTCGATGGCATAACCGCGAGCGAGTGCTTGGTACCGTCGCGTGTCTCGTACGCCCACTCTTCGAGTGATTCGAGCGCGCGAAGTTCGTCGGCATCGCCGAACAGTCGCTCGGAGCGTGCGCTGGCGAGCTTGAGCCGCCGAAGGGATACATAGTTACCCCGCCCTTTCACCAGGACGGCGCTGAATGGGTGCGGGATCACTTCACGCAACAGTGGGATGTCCTTTTCAACGAGCTGCTCCTGCAACGCAATCGTGTTCGTGCAGATGATGACGCGCTCGCGATGTTCAACGATTCTTCGGATCGCAGGCAGCAGATACGCGAAACTCTTCCCGACCCCTGTACCCGCTTCAACGATCAGCCGACCATGACGGTTGAGGCACGATTCGATCGCCTGAGCCATTTCAATCTGCTGCGGTCGCGTCTCAAACCCCGTGAGATGCCTGGCGATAGGACCTGTAGCTGCAAGAAATGTGGACGCCTCGAGCGCCACTGGCGCAGCTGAGTCGTGAATCTGCGATGCGTGCGTCATGACCGAGTCGACCAGTGGGGAACCATTTCACCTAGCGTAGCCCCGATGCGAGCCGATTCAACAACGACTCTACTCATCCCGATGCTCTGCGTGGTGTTGGCCGGTTCCAGTGGTTGCACAACAGCGAAGCCGACGCCTGCTCAAGCGATTGCTCAGGCCCCTGCCTGCGAGTCGCTCGCGGCCTTCGACGGAGCGACATGCGATCCCCTCGGTTGGTTTGATGTGTTGCTTCGCGTCGCACGCGCGGATGCCGTCTTTGTCGGCGAGACACACGATGACGCGAGCGGTCACAAGGTCGAGCAAGCACTCGTGGCTGCGTTCTTGCTCTCGCACCCCAAGGGCGCGGTGAGTTTCGAAATGCTCGAGCGCGACGAGCAGGCGGCACTCAATGACTACCTTGTGGGCAGGGTGACGCTCGACACGTTTCTCGAGGGGACGAAGTCTCGTCACTGGGCGGGAACTGATTCATGGCTGCCTTGGTATCAGCCGATGATCGAGTTCGCACGGGTGGCCGGAACACCAGTCGTTGCGGCGAACGCTCCGCGGACCTACGTCTCTCGCGCGATGCGTGATGGATATGAACCGCTCCAAGCACTTCCTGCCGCCGAGAGAGCGCATTTCGAGCTCGACCCCGCACTCACGCGCGACGGTGATTGGCAGCGGCTCAAGGTGCTCATGACCGAATTGCATGCAGATCGCGCACACGATGAGGGGGTCGCAGCCACGGCTCCCTCAGACGATGATGTCGACCGCGTGCACCGTGCTCAGCGGGTCTGGGATGCGACTATGGGCGCGAGCGCCGCGGCGGCGTACATGCGCGATGGATCCGTGATCCACTTCGCTGGAGGATTCCACCTCGAAGAGCGACTCGGAACCGTGGCGCAGTTCATGCAGCGATGCCCGACCGCACGGATTCTCATCATTGCGCTGCATCCGACCGGATCGACGGAACTTGAACCGAAGTCGGTCAAGGGGGCGGACATCGTCGTCCACACACAC
>SXGR01127701.1_pt1 | contig 12970 bp, 13 predicted proteins | sample 3174711 | NCBI WGS metagenome assembly SXGR01 (sample SAMN11356860, study PRJNA531348) | freshwater metagenome | isolation source: freshwater sample F1-60 | place: China: Fuxian Lake, Yuxi | collected 2017-12-25
CTCGTTGGCGGTGAGGATGGTGCCGTCGGGCTTGAATTCGATGATGGCTTGGGATGCGTTCAAGGCAGCAAAGACGGCCGCTCTGTCGCGGCCCCTGGTGAAGATCGACATGTGAGTGCTGGACTCCCGATAGAAACGAACGCCGCTTCGCCGCGTCCCCCCGCGCGAACTCGCGTAATGGGATGCGTTTGTAGGGCGTCGGACTTAACCCCTCGCTAAGGTTTCCTTGAATACCGCGGGTATTGTTTGAAAGTGACAGTTGTTCTCAATGGCGTAGGAAACAACCTGAAACTGTTCCATTGACTGGAAAGCGTGACGCGACCCGTCCGCACGTTCCCTCGCGGTCTTGCTGCGAGCGCTTTTCGCCGTGGCTGTCTTGCCCTACCTTGGCCTCGCCGGGGCAGCAGCCCCGGCGACACGTTCTCAGGGCGGGGTGCAAGTCCCCACCGGCGGTGATGGCGAGAAATCGCCTCAGCCCGCGAGCGCCCGACGGCGGAAGCCGGCGGGGTCAGCAGAGTCGGTGAAACTCCGACGCCGACGGTGACAGTCCGGATGGAAGAGAACGGGACGGCTCCGGCCGTGCCTGCGCCTCGCGCGGGCGCGCCGGCGGCTTCTCGTGCGCCTGTTCGGGTTCGGGTCCAGGCCACCAGGAGACCGCGTATGAACCAGCATCACCCGCATCAATCCGACAGCTTCCCCCGAATCGCCTTCATCCAGGCCGGCTGGCATCGCGACATCGTCGAGCGCTGCCGTCTGTCCTTCACCGCCGAGATGGCGCGCCAGGGCTTCGCCGAAACCCGCATCGACCTGATCGAGGTCCCCGGCAGCTTCGAGATCCCGCTGCAGGCCAAACTCCTGGCCCGAAGCGGCCGCTACGCCGCCATCGTCGCCGCCGGCCTGGTGATCGATGGCGGCATCTACCGGCACGAATTCGTGGCCGATGCCGTGATCAGCGGGCTGATGCAGGTCCAGCTCGAGACCGAAGTGCCCATCCTCTCGGCCGTGCTGACCCCGCAGCGCTTTCACGAGCACGAGGAGCATCACCGTTTCTTCTTCGATCATTTCACCGTCAAGGGTCGCGAAGCGGCGGAGGCCTGCCTGCGCACGATCGAGAACATGGAGCGGCTGCGGCGCAGCCCGGCAACGGCGGCCTGATCCCGCGCTTCGGGCCCGGGATCATGCGTCGGGCCCTCTTTTGCGCCCACGCGATTTATCCCCCGGCCCCGTTGAAAGAGCCTATAGTGGGGTCAGCGATTCCCTTTTTCTCGCGCTGCTCGCCATGACTGCCTTCTGCAGCCGTGGCCCGCGCCAACGCGTCATTCCGCTCACCCGATAGCGCCGTGCCAGCCCGCGCGACTGGCCGGCGAATGCGCTGCGCCGTCACCGCTGCCGAGGATCTGCCATGCGACGTCTGCCGCCGCCTCACGAGCTGGAGGAGAAGAGCTACGCCGCCGTGATCGTGCCCAAGGCCATCGGCCTGGCGCTCGGTCTGCTGCTCGGCTACCTGCTGTTTCCCATGATGGTGAGCGAGCCTGTCGCCGCTCCGGCGCCGCAAGCCGCCGCGTCCACACGCTGACGAAAAGGACTCTCGATGCAACCGCATAAATTCAATGTCGGCGCCCGCGTCCAGTACATGCCGCCGCTCTCGGGGCAGTCGCTGACCGGCGGCGAGTTCGTCGTCGAGCGCCAGCTGCCGCCCGACGGCGAGGGCAACCAGTACCGGATCGAGAGCCGTTTCGACGGTCATCGCCGGGTGGTGCACGAGATCAACCTGGTGCGCTCGGGCGCCTCTCTCTAGGTCGACGCTTCAGCAGACAGAGCGGCGCCCTGCCGGTCGCGCGACGCCTTCAACGGCGTGCGCGAGGAGCGGGTGCTGCTCGGGCCGGCCGTGGCGCCCTTGGCAACAGGGCGCGCCGCGGCCGGCTTTGGCTTCATTCCTCGACGGTTTCGGCCGCAGCCTTGCGTGACGGCGCCAGCCAGATGACCACCAGCGTCGTGCGCTGGGCGAAACCCATCTTCTTATAGAGCCCGAAGGCCGCCTTGTTGTCCTCGAAGACGTGGAGGAACGGCATCTGCCCGGCAGCGCGGATGCGTAGCGCCAGTGCCGCGGTCAGCATGCGGCCATAGCCACGGCCGCGATACTCGGGATCGACGGCGACGGCGCTGATCTCGATCAGGCCCGGCAAGCGCAACCGCTCGCCGGCCATGGCGACGAGTTTGTCGCCGTCGTGAATGCCGAGGAACGTGCCGAGCTCGTGCGTGCGCGAGCCGAACGGCCCGGGCTCGGCGCGCGCGGCCAGGTCGCGCATCGCCGCCACGTCGCCGATGCCGAGCTCGATGACCTGGGAGCCCGGCGCTTTCAGCGCCACGCTGGGCGGCAGGATCATCTGGGCGATCGGCTTCTCGAAAGTCTTGTTCCAGCCCTCGGGCTCGTTCTCCTCCTCCGGCCGGAACAGCCGGGCTTCCGGCGACTTGCCGAGCATGTCGCCGATATCGCGATAGGCCTTGTCCGAGGGCTCCTCGATGGCGAAGAACGGCGCGATATCCGGGTCGAAACGCCGGGCGAAGGGCCGTTTGAGGGCGAATTCGGCCTGCGGCCCGCCGAGGGCATGCCAGACCGGATTGTCGAGGGGCTTGCGCGACATGGGCGGGTTCTACAGCAGACTGCCGACCGGCGAAAGCCGCGCTAACGGGCAATCCGCTTGCGCATGAAACAGCGCTCGAACCCGTCCTGCCCGCCGCGATGCGTCTCCTCGTAGCCGTGGCGGGTATAGAGGGCGATGTTCTCGACGAATTTGGCGTTGGTGTAGAGCCGCACCTCGGCGAAACCTCGGCGCCGCGCCTCCTGCTCGGTGAACTCCAGCAGGCGCCTTCCGGTCCCCTGCCCCTGCCGTGACGGCGCCACGCAGACATTCTCCAGCAGCAGATGATCCGGCTTGTCGACCAGCACCAGCACGCCGGCCAGGTCCGCACCCTCCTTCAGCAGCCAGACGCGCTGCGCCGCGACAAGGGCCTCGTAATCGGCGGTCATGGGCATCGGCTTGCGGCCGATGAGCGCCACATATTTGCCGTAGGCCGCGTCGACCAGCGAGCGGATCGCCTGGACGTCCCCGGCGCCGGCCAGTTTCACGCGCCGTCCTTCTTCAGCGTCGCCTGCAACTCTGCCGGCAGGATCAGCGGCCGCTCGTAAGAGATGTCGCTGCGGTCCCAGGTGCCGAAGGGAATGCCCGGCCGGTTTGGATTCCACACCCGGCCGTCGGCGGTGAAACGCCAGTCCGGCGCGAGCCGCCGCAGCGCGATACGCCATTCGCCGCCGCGCCGTTCCAGCCGGTCGATGTAACGGCCGCCGGCCACCGTCACCATCGCCCCGTCCTTGTGACGCAGCACCATCAGCACGTAGCTCTCGGCATGCGCCGTGTCGACGTCGATCTCGCAAGAATGGTTGGTGATGTTGTGGGTGTGGCCGCCATAGAGCTTCTCGTGCCCGGCCCGGCTCCAGGCCACGAACTCGGTCACCGTGCCGGTGAACTCGCTGATATTGACCACGGCATCGTCGTGGAAACAGCCACGCACCAGCCCGGCATCGTGGCGGTCGAGGCCGCGCGCCAGGCGGATGATGCAGTCGAGGATCGCCTGCCGGTCCTCGAGGCGCCGCAGGCGTTCAGCGTCGCTCATGCTCAGTTGTCGAGCTGCAGGCCGAGGCGCTTGACGATCTCGCCCCAGTAGGCGGCGTCCTTCTGCACGTAGTCGTCGAAGGCAGAAGGCGCGAGCGACAGCGGCTCGGCGCCCAAGGCCGTCAGCCGCTCCAGCACCGCCGGCAGCTTCAAGGCGCCGTCGACCGCGCTGCGCAGGCGCAGCAGGATCGGCTCGGGCGTCCCCGCGGGCGCGAGGATCCCGTACCAGCCGCCCTTGGTCATCTGCGGATAACCGAGCTCGGCGAAGGTCGGCACGTTGGGCAAGGTCGCCATGCGCTGCTCGCTGGTCGCGGCCAGCAGCTTCGTCTGCCCTGACTGGGCGAAAGGCAGGCTCGAGGGGATGGAATCGAAGAACACCTGCACGTGGTTGCCGGCCAGTGCCGTCTGCGCCGGCCCCGCCCCCGGGAAATTGACCTCGACCACCTTGAGATCGGCCAGGGCGAGGAAACGCTCGCTCACCAGATGGGTGAGCCCGCCGCGACCCAACGCCACATAGTTGAGCACGCCCGGCCGCGCCTTGGCGTAGGCGATGAAGCTCGCGAGGTTGTCGACCGGCAACGAGGCGTTGACCGCCAGCACCATCGGCGCCACCGCCACCGGCGACACGGCCGAGAAGCTCTTCAGCGTGTAGGGCACCTTGGTGTAGAGCACGGTGTTGGCGCCGACCGCCGTGGTCGCCAGCAGCAGCGAATAGCCGTCGGGAGCCGAGCGCGCGATATCCTCGGCGCCGATCATCGCCGCACCGCCCGGCTTGTTGACCACCTGGACCTGCTGGCCGAGCGTCTCGCCCATGTGCTGGGCCACCAGCCGCGCCAGGAGATCGGTCGAGCCGCCGGCCGAATAGGGCACGACGAGACGCAACGGGCGATTGGGGAAGCTCTGCGCCAGGGCCGGTCCGGCGAGCGACACCCCCAGCACCACCCCGAGAGAGGCCAGAAGCCAGCGCCGCGCCTTGTCGATCATGCATTCCCCCGGAACCTATTCCATTCAGCTTACACCCCCGATATGGGGCGTCAAAGACAGGTTGTCCAGAGACACAAGAGGAGAGATCGCCAAATCCCCCGCTCTCATACCCTCCAATTAGACATATTGTACAGAGTCGTGCAAAAAAGAACGAGGCAGATCAGGAACCTGGACTGTGGATAAGCGCCTGCCCCCGCGAAGCCACAATCGGCCGCCGCCGAAATCCGGGTTGCAGGCGATCCGTCGCAGGGGCGGCAGGCCCCCAAGGGTAGTGGTCAGAAGCCGGGATCGCGCGCGGCAAAGGCCTCGATGGCGTGGCGGCGCAGGCTGCTGCGCGGCTCGACCGGGTGCAGCACGCGCTCGTCGATGCTGGCCAGCGCGTCGCGCTCCTCCAGCGATGACAGTGTCGGCCCGAGGTCGCGCAGCAACCCGTCCTGCGTGCCGTAGATCCAGCCGTGGATCTGCAGCGGCGCCCCGCGCACCCACGCGTTCTCGACGATCGGCGTGGCGGCGACCCGGCGGACCTGCATCTCGATGTTGATCTCGCACATCCGGTCGAGCCGCGCCCGCGCATCCGGCAGGGCGTCGAACACGGCCCGGTGCTTGCGATAGAGCATGACGATCGGCTGCAGCCAGAAATCGACCAGCGCCGTGCGCTCCTCGCCCAGCGCCCGCTCGATGCCGCCGCAGCCGTAATGGCCGCAGACGATGACGTGCTCGACCTTGAGCACTGCCACCGCGTATTCGAGCACGGCGAGCAGGTTCATGTCGCTGGTGTGGGCGACGTTGGCGATGTTGCGGTGGACAAAAACCTCGCCCGGGTCGAGGTCGAGCACGTCGTTTGCCGTGACCCGGCTGTCGGAGCAGCCGATCCACAGGTATCTGGGCGTCTGCACCTCGGCCATGCGCAGGAAGTAGCTCGGGTCGTCGCGCGTCTTCTGCTGCGCCCAGGCGACATTGCGATCGAGCAGCGGATCGAGGCTCTTCGGGTCGCGGGCTGAGGCCATGAGCGAGTTCCTGTCGGCGGTTCGGCCCCTACCCTAAAGGACGCTACGGCCCTTTCATTGATCCGTATCAAGGCGAGAGCCTGTCCGTCTCAGCCCCTGCGGGCCCCGGGCGGTTTTGCGTCCAAATGCGCATAATTTCCCCCGGGTTCGATCTGATACGGTCGGCGCGGACACCTGCATCCGGTCTGGCGAGCGTGCGCGGGTCGAGGGGGATAAACCATGGAAGCGGACATCTTCCGGGACGTGCTCGTCCCGGTCATCGGCGGGCTGGGCCTCTTCATGCTCGGCCTGGAATACATGACCACCGGCATCCAGTCCCTGGCGGTCAACAAGATGCGCGCCCTGATGGCCCGTATCGCCGGCACGCCGGTCACCGGCCTGTTCGCCGGCACCGTGGTCACGGCCGTCATACATTCGAGCACGGCGGTGACCGTCATGGTGGTCGGCCTGGTCAATGCCGGCGTGCTCGGCCTGCGTCCGGCGATCGGCGTCATCATGGGGGCGAATATCGGCACCACGATCGGCAACAGCCTCGTGGCGCTGCCGCTGGGGCCGTTCGGCCTGCTGCTCGGCGGGCTCTGCGCCCTGGTCTATGTCTTCGCCAGCAGCGACCGCGTGCGCAATATCGCCCTCGCCATCATGGGCTTCGCCCTCACGTTCTACGGTCTCAGCCTGATGACCGGGGGCTTGCGCCCCGTGCGCGGCATGCCCGAGGTGATGGCGATCATCACCGGCCTGCACGCCGACAGCTTCTTCGGCCTTGTCTCCTGCGTGCTGATCGCGGCCTTCATCACCGCCGTGGTCCATTCCTCCTCGGCGACGCTCTGCATCGTCATGGGGCTGGGCTCGTCCGGCTTCCTCGACTGGCTGAGCGCCGTCGCCTTCTCGCTCGGCGCCGATCTCGGCACCACGGTCACCTCGTGGATCGCCTCGCTCAATCTGACCCGGAACGCCAAGCGCGCCGCCTACGCCCATATCTCCTTCAACCTGATCGGCGTCGTAGCGGTCCTGCCGATCTTCGTCCCCTCCCTGGAAGTGCTGCGCTTTACCATGCAGTGGTTCGGCGGCGATCCGGCCGTCCCCACGCTGGTCAACGGCAAGGAGACCTTCCCGCTGGTTCCCGTGGCAGTCGGCCTCTACTCCACCGGCTTCAACATCTTCAACACGCTGCTGCTCTTCCCCTTCATCGACCTCATGCACCGGCTGCTCTCACGCGTCGGCCATACCAATGTCGAGGACAAGGAGGATTATTCGCGGCCCAAATACCTCGATGAGGCCCTGCTTGGTGACATCAAGCGCGGCGTGGCGGCCGTGCAGCAGGAGCTGGCGCGCCATCTCGAAGGCACCGTGCGCTTCCTCGACATCGCCCGCGGCAACCCCGACGTGCCGGAAAGCGAGGCGCACGCCGTGGCCATGGACGTGCTCAACCGCGACATCCGGCAGTACACGTCGCGCCTGTTCGAGCTCAACCTGCCGTCGGAGAAGACCGACCTGATCGCCAGCCTGATCAAGGAGCAGGACTGGGCCGCCCATGTCGGAACCACGCTGCACCAGATCGCGCGGCGCGTCGAACGCCTCGAGTTCTCCAGCGCCGGGCGCAAGCTGGTCAACGAGACGGTCGACGAGATCGTGGATGCCTTCGGCGTGCTCGCCGCCAGCCATGGCGGCACCGTCTCGCCGGAGGAGGCGACGGACGTCGTGCGGCGCCGCCTGCCGGCGCTGGTCGCCTTGCGCGAGCGCTGCCTGCATATCGGCCCGACCCTGCCCTGGTCCGAGCGCGGCGCCATCCTCACCCTGCTGGGCAGCGCCGAGCGCGCCTTCCACGGCATCGAGCGCATCGCCAGCGAACGCTACTCGCTGACCCGCGCCATCTCCGGCGTCGACACGACGTCAAGCGACCGCGGGCCCGACAGCCCGGGTGCGGCGGTGCCGGTTCCGGCGTGAGGGGCTAACTCAGTCCAGGAGTCACACCAGAGTCCCCGGACTGTAACGCAAGCGCACTAGGAATCGCCCGACCCTGCGGCTGTCGCGGGGCCAAGGCGGGGTGCGACATGCAGGCGGACATCTTCAAGGACATTCTCGTGCCGGTGATCGGCGGGCTCGGCATCTTCATGCTCGGCCTCGAATTCATGTCCAACGGCATCCAGGCGCTCGCCGTCAACAAGATGCGCGCCTTCCTGGCCAAGGTCGCCGGTACGCCGGTCACCGGCCTGTTCGCCGGCACCTTCATCACCGGCATCATCCAGTCGAGCACGGCGATGACCGTGATGGTGGTCGGCCTGGTCAACGCCGGCGTCATGGGATTGCGCCCGGCGATCAGCGTCATCATGGGCGCCAATATCGGCACCACGCTGGGCAACGGCCTGATCGCCCTGCCGCTGGGGCCGCTCGGACTCATCCTCGCCGGCATCTTCGCCCTGGTCTACGTCTTCGGTAAGACCGACAAGACGCGCAACATCGCGCTCGCCTGCATGGGCTTCTCGCTCATCTTCTATGGCCTCAACCTGATGACCGGAGGCCTGCGCCCGCTGCGCGGCATGCCGGAGGTGATGTCGGTCATCTCCGCCCTGCGCGCCGACAATCTCATGGGTCTGATCTACTGCGTGCTGATCGCCGCCTTCATCACGGCAATGATCCACTCGTCCTCGGCGACCATCGGCATCGTCATGGGCCTGGGTGCGGCCGGCATCCTCGACTGGCAGACGGCCGTCGCCTTCTCGCTCGGCGCAGACCTCGGCACCACGATCACCTCGTGGATGGCTTCGCTCAACCTGTCGAAGAATGCCAAGCGCGCCGCCTACGCGCATATCTCGTTCAACATCATCGGTGTCGCGGTGATGTTGCCGCTGTTCTTCCCTTCCATGGAGCTGCTGCAATGGTCGATGCAGTGGTTCGGCGGCGACCCGACCGTGGCGGTGCTGGTCAACGGCAAGGAGACCTTCCCGCTGGTGCCGGTGGCGGTCGGCATCTACTCGACCGCCTTCAACATCTTCAACACCGTGCTGATGTTCCCCTTCATCGAGGTCTTCTACCGGGTGCTGTCGAAGGTCGGTCACACCCTGGCCGACGACAAGGAGGACTACTCGCAGGCCAAGTATCTCGACCAGGCGCTGCTCAAGGACATGGCGCGCGGCGTACCGGCGGTGCAGAAGGAGATGGCGCGCTACCTGGAGGGTGCGGCCCTGTTCTTCGACATCGCCCGCGAGCGGCCGGAGGCGCCGGAAAGCGGCAAGCACGCGCTGGCGCTCGACGGTCTCAGCCAGGACATCCGCCAATACACCGCGCATATGTTCGACGCGCAGCTCCCCTACGACAAGGCGAACCTGATCGCCAGCCTGATCGAGGAGGAGGACTGGGTCGCCCGGCTCGGGAACACGCTGCACCAGATGGCGCGGCGTATCGAGCGCCAGCCCTTCACGCCGCGCGGCCGGGAACTGGTCAGCGCCACGGTCGATGTGGTGGCCGAGGGCTTCCGCGCCATCCTGCCGGCGACGCAGGACATGCCGGACGTCTCGCCCAAGGCAGAGCCGCGCCTCAAGGCCCTAGCCGAGCTGCGCGAGCGCTGCCTGCGCCTCGGCTCCGAGCTCCCTTGGCCGGAGCGCGGCGCCATCCTCACGCTGCTGGGCAGCGCCGAGAGCGCCTTCTACGAGATCGAGCGCATCGACATCGAGCGCCGCTCGGTCTCGCGCTTCGTGCGCCCCAACCTGTCGACGGGGGCGATCCGGCCGGTGTTCGAAGGGCCGGGCCAGGCCATCCCGGCGACCACCTGACGCGGACGGAGACGCCCATGAGACTCCTCCTCGCTCTCGGCGCGGCGGCGTGCCTCGCGCTCGCCCCGCCGGCTTTCGCCCAGGACGTGCTGGGCGAGGACAGCTCGATCGTCACCGGCGCCGGCTCGACCTTCGGCTTCCCCATCGTCTCGCGCTGGGCGCAGAGCTATCGCCGGATGATCGCCGGCGGACCGGAACTCGCCATGGCGGGGACAGGCCTCGAGGATCCGCCGACCCGCCCGGCGCTAGCCTACGAGCCGGTCGGCTCGCTGGCCGGCATCATGCGGGCCAGCAATCGCTCGGTGGATTTCGGCGCCACCGACATGCCGCTCAGATCGACGGAGCTGGTCAGGCTCGGCCTCGCCCAGTTCCCCATCGTCATCGGCGGCGTGGCCGTGGTGGTCAATCTCGACGGGGTGGCGCCCGGCCAGCTCAAGCTGACCGGACCGCTGCTGGCCGAGATCTATCTCGGGCGCGTGCGCAACTGGTCGGACGCGGCGATCCGCGAGCTCAATCCCGACCTCAGACTGCCCGAGGCGCCCATCGCGGCGGTCTCTCGCGCGGACGGCTCGGGCACGACCTTCAACTTCACCGACTTCCTGGCCAAGGCGAACCCGCTGTGGCGCGACCGGGTGGGCGTCGACCTGCTGGTCAACTGGCCGGTCGGCGTGGGCACGGGGGCCCGCGGCAACGAGGGCGTGTCGCAGCGCGTGCGTCAGACCAAGAACGCGATCGGCTCTGTCGAGTTCGCGCACGCCCTGAAGACGCGGCTGAGCTACGCGGCGATCCGCAACCAGGCCGGCCGTTTCGTGGCGCCGGGCACGCGCGCCTTCCAGGCGGCGGCCGCGCAGGCGCCGTGGAGCGGCAGCAACGATTTCGGCCTCACCCTCACCGACGCGCCGGGCGAGCACGCCTATCCCATCGTGGCCAGCGTCTTCGCGGTCGTCCCCAAGGCCACCAGCCCGCGCCGCACCCGCCAGACGCTGCAGTTCTTCCAATGGGCGCTGGAGAAAGGCGAGCGCGACGCCGCCGAGCTCGGCTACGTGCCGCTGCCGCTCTCCCTGGTCGACCAGATCAAGGATTACTGGAAGCGCAGCATGCTGCTGAGCGGTTGAGGGCTTGTGCCCGCCGAAGCCGTGCCGGTTCTTGCCTGAAAGGCACCGGCGCGAGGCGCGAGACGGCTCTAAGCACGCCACACAGGCCGCGCAAAACCTGCTTTCTTCGCGCCGACCCCTGATTTTCCTCGCTCACTTGCCGTGGCGGAAAAATCTCCGGCCTTGCCTCCTCTAACTCCGCGTCCCGGCACAACAAAACGCCCCTCTGCCGGCAAAAATTAATAGACACTTTGTGGCCCCTCGGCGCGGGAGCGCCCTGAATCGGCCTTTCCGATCAAGCCCTTGGAAAACCGCCGTTAACGATTCTGTGGCGGCGATTTTCCGCATTTTTCCGCCATTTTTAAAACTCTGTTTTCTCCGCCCCGGCGACATGCCCGGCCACCGAGGCTTCTGCAGACCTATACCATGTCAAAGAACCAACCTTGGAACATGGTAGACGAAACGGATATTTCAAGGGCCCGGTTCCAGCGTGAGAGCAGAAAGCTCTGACCCTCTCTGCCATTTGGGGAGAGGGTGGCGAGCGGCAGCGAGCCGGGTGAGGTGGACTCCGGCGGTACGGAAAGACACCTCACCCTCCCAACGCTTCGCGTTGGGCCCCTCCCCCGCTATCGCGCGGAGAGGGGCTAACTCAGCCGCTCCGTCCGCGCACCCACTCCTCGCGCGTGATGGCGTAGGACAGGCAGTCGCGCGGCGCCTCGCTCTGGCCCGGATGCACCAGCCAGCTTTTGAGCACGCCCTCTCTGGACATGCCCATCTTTTCCATGACGCGCGCCGAGGCGGCGTTGTCGATGTCGCAATAGGCGCCCACGCGGACGGTTTCCGGATCGGCGAAGAACAGGTCGACGACCGCCCTCCCCGCCTCGCTCATATAGCCCTTGTTCCAATGCCGGCGGGCGAGGACGTAGCCCATGTTGCCCTTGAAGCCGTCCTTACGGAGCGTGATGGCGCCCACGGCCTCGGGTGACGGCTTGAGGCAGATCATCCAGGTGAACTCGGCGCCGCTCTCCCAGCCTTTGGCCATGTGGCTCATATAGGCGGCTGTGTCATCGAGGCTCCTGTGCGCTCGCCACATGACATAGCGCGCGACCTCGGGGTCGGTCGCCCAGTTGCGATAGATCGCCTCGGCGTCCGCCTCAGTAGGTGGGCGGAGGATGAGACGATCCAATGCAATTGAAGACCTATGCATCTCTTCTTTTCTTTGTCTGATATCTCGCCATCTACCGTTCGTCCAATCAGCGTAAAACATGCTGCGCTTGACTGATCTCTCGAATGAGTATAAGAACAAAACAAGAACAATAGAGGCTTTGTCATATGCTGTACAGCTTCTCGGCTCTTCCAGCACGAAGCCCTCGCCACGGGTTCACCGAAGATCCACGGGAACCATCGCCGGCTCTCGACGGAATGACTTATGCTGAAAATATGAAGCGTCGAGTCGCGCAGCGAACAATCCAGCAGAATGGAAGTGTAAGTTCTCCATCACAGGACTTGCTGGAGTTTGCAGCCGGTCGGAGGTTTTCAACAATCCTCGCGGATCCACCATGGCGCTTTCAAAATCGGACCGGAAAAGTAGCTCCTGAGCATCGTAGGTTGTCTCGGTACGACACGCTGACGCTTGAGCAAATCTGTGACCTGCCAGTCGCTAAGGTCGCCGGCGACACTGCGCATCTTTATCTTTGGGTCCCCAACGCTCTACTGGCTGATGGCTTGAAGGTGTTGGAAGCTTGGGGCTTTCAATACAAAAGCAACATCGTCTGGCACAAAGTACGCAAGGATGGCGGTCCAGATGGCCGCGGTGTTGGTTTCTATTTCCGCAATGTTACCGAGTTGATCCTGTTCGGCGTCCGAGGGAAAAACGCGCGCACATTGGCTCCGGGGCGGCGGCAAGTGAATTTTCTTGCGACGCGTAAGCGCGAGCACAGCCGCAAACCAGATGAGCAATACCCGATTATCGAGGCATGCAGCCGCGGGCCATACGTTGAATTGTTCGCGCGCGGTCTACGAAAAGGCTGGTCAACTTGGGGAAATCAAGCTGATGCGGATTATCAGCCAACTTGGAAAACGTACTCTAATCACTCACAAGCGGATCGCGTGATTGAAGCGGCCGACTAGGCCGGCAACGCCTTTACTACGCCCTTAAGCTGCGGCGGGATATCGCAAGTAGAAACTATCTCCCGAGCCTTTCCGTCTTTCCAGCCCACAACGATACCTAGCGTCTGAAGGAAATTTATGAGCCATCGCTTTTCTTGGGGCGGTATCGCTTCAATTATCAGCAGCAGAAGCGGCTCTTTCCCCAAAACATTTCTGAAGAGATATCTATACTCGAGGAGCTGGCTAATCCCTTTTCGTATCTGAGCGTGAACGTTTCCGTCATCGCAGCTCTTGATCTCAATTAAGACTGGCCCCTCCTTTGAAACAAAATA
>SXGR01301130.1_pt1 | contig 12965 bp, 10 predicted proteins | sample 3174711 | NCBI WGS metagenome assembly SXGR01 (sample SAMN11356860, study PRJNA531348) | freshwater metagenome | isolation source: freshwater sample F1-60 | place: China: Fuxian Lake, Yuxi | collected 2017-12-25
GACGCTGCTGGAGTTGACCACGCCGCCGGTGCCGATCTGGCCGTAGAGTGCCCCGCCGGGACCCTTGATGATGTCCACGCGGCTGGTCGTGATTGGATCCATCGGGACGAAGCGGGAGAAGCCGTCCTTCTTCAGGGCGGCGGGGATGCCGCGGATGAGGAGCGTGGCGTTCTCGGGGTTGTCGCGGGAGCCATTCACGGCGGTGGTGGTGTCGAGCTGGATGCCGGAGACGTATGCGAGGGCGTCGCGCACATCGAGGGCGCCGATGTCGCGCATGAACGCCGAGGTCAGCACCTCGATGTTCATCGGGAGGTCCTTGATCGCGGTGTTGTAGCGCGTGCCGGTGGTGGTGTTGGCGGCGCGGTACTCATCTTCGCCTTCGGCGGCGACCTTGAAGACGCTCAGTCTGACGATGTCATCCTTTTCGGGGGCGGGTGCGACGGTGGGCGCCACTTGGGCACGGGCCGGCGCGATGGCGAGGGCCAGCCAGGTGGCGAGCAGCGAGAGAAAATTACGGTTCTTCACAGGAGAAGGTTCTTTGGGGTTGAGTTGAGCGGTGGTGGAAGGAACGGACGGCGGGGCGCGCGGCAGGTCCGTCGATGGGCGGGCCGGTTTCGAGGCGGGGATGCGGCGCACGGCGATGGCGCCGGAGCGTTCGTCCGGGATCGCATGTAGATTTGTGCCGGCGAGCAGACGGTGCAGCGCCTCCAGCGCGGTGAATTCGCCCCGCACGGGGCCGGTGCGGATGCCCCGCACCACTTCCGCGGCGAAGAGAATCTCGCGACCGGAGACTTCCGCAAATTGGCTCAGCATTGTGGCCGCGTCGCCCGCGGGCAGATCGTAATGTCGACGCGGCTCCTCGGCCGCGCAGGCCGCCAAGGCGATCGCCACCGCGCAGGCCAACATCTGGACCCAGCGAAAGACCGGGCCGGTAATGGCAGCGTGAGTATTCATCGTTCCCTCGCTTTCCCGGCGGCGCCTTCGACGACCATAACGGCGCGGCGTGGCCGGCCCGGATCAGGCACCAGCAGTTCCTCCTGCAGCTTGCGCCGGCGAAGGGGGAGTTCGTCTTTACCCACGGGGTAGTCATCGTCGGCCGCAAGGTGCGGCCAAGTACGGAGACGAACGGGGAGAACTTTCCCGTAAAGAATTCTGCGGATATTTTGTCGGCCCGATGCGTTTCGCTGCGATCGAAGGGCGGCAGGAACAAGCGTATTCATCGAATGGTGACGGCGTGGCCCGAGCATTTGAGGCTGCTGTCGTTCCACCGGCGCTTGCTCTACTGCCTCTGCGTTTGCGGTTTCGCTGCGTGCATCTTGCCCCAAGCCATCGTGCCCACAGAAAACACGGAACACGCGGAAAGAACCGCTTCCGTGTTTTCCGTGTGTTCCGTGGGCACCACTCCTTCGTTTCTTGTCTGCAGCCGCGCGGTCCTGCGATCCGCGCCGTCCCTGCAGTTTCACCCCTGCTCTTTGGGCTTCCACGGGGGGGAGTGCGGTTTACCGCGACCGCGTGAGCATGATCTCGCCTCCATCACGCGGCACGGCCTTGATCTCCAGCGTCAGTTCGAGCACGCGCACAAAGCCCTCGGGATTGTCGGCCCGGAACGTGCCGCCAATGGGCACCGCATTCAATTCACGTTCGGCAATCACGAGACGCGTCCGGTTGTGGCGGTTGAACTCTCCGACCGCCACCGCGAGCGGCGTTTCGAAAAACTGCAGGCGCGGCGCCTGCCACCCGAGAATCTCCTTCGCCTCGGCTGGGGAGACTTGGCTAATCCGCGGCGCCGTCTCTGGTGTCAACGGCACGATGGCGCGCTGGCCCGCCGCGATCAGCTTTGCCGGGGCCGCAGCCTCAACCGTGGTTGGCACTGACGGCGACGCGCCATCTACCTCCGGAAAGGGCGCTTTGGTCATGCTCACCTTACCCTCCGTCACGAGCACATCGACGGTGTCGGCATCGAGGCGTACGTTAAAGGCCGTGCCGACGGCACGCAGGGCGATGCCACCCGCCACGACGACGAATGGAGTCGGATTCTTTGCCACCTGGAAATGCGCCTCGCCGATGAGATGCACCCGCCGCTCCGCCGCGGAAAACTCGAGGTTGATTCGGCTGCCATCCTTCAATTCCACCACCGAGCCGTCCGGCAGCGCCCGCCGCTCGTTCATGCGCAAATAGGACTTGGGGTGCTCGGGAGAACCGATCGGGCTGGCTTCGCGCCACAAGAGCACGCCGCCCAGCACGAGGGCCGCTGCGGCGGCCAGGCTCAGCCCCCAACGGCGCCATGGGCGGAGTGGTCGGGGAGCGAAGAGATCTGGATTGGCGTCGGCGCTCTGCCCGGGCTGCCAGTGATAGAGCTGCATCATGCGCTCGAAGGCGGCGGCGTGCTGGGCCAGAATCTCCGCATGACGCGGGTCGGCGGTCAGCCATTGCACATACGCATCCTGCTCCGCCGGAGTGAGCCCGCGATCCCGCCGAGCCAGCCAGCGGGCCGCCTCGTCGGCGATGGCGGCGCTGTCGGGAGTGGACGTGGAAGGAAGCTTCATCGGTAGGAGTGGGTTAGCGTCGGTCGCGACTCGCGAAGAACGCCGCGCAGGCGCGGATGCCTTTCGCCATCTCTTTTTCCACGGTGCTCGTGGAAACCGAGAGTTTCTCTGCGATCTGGTCCGGCGTGAATCCGTACGCAGTTCGCAGGGTCATGATCTGCCGGCAGCGCGCCGGCAGGGACTGGATGGACTGGGTCAAGAGTTCGAGTTCCTCGTGTTGGCTGACAAACGCGACTACATCGCTGTCATCGATCAAGACGGACGAATCCGTCTGGTCCGTAAAAGATTCAAAGCGGATGACCCGCTGCCGCCGCACCGCATCCAGCGCCAGGTTGCGGGCGGTGGCGAAGAGCAGGGCCCGCGTCGACCGAATCGTGGCGGTTTCCCGTGCCTGCAGCACACGCGCGCAGCTCTCCTGCACGAGATCATCGACATCGGGCAGCGTGGGAAATCGCGCCAGCAACCAGGCACGGAGGGCCGGACGGTGCGGTTGCACCTCCGTGAGAAACCAATTGCTGGTATCGTTGCCGGGTTGGTCCACGACCGGTTTTTTTTGGGGAGTTGTGTCCTTTTGGGGTGAGACGACGAGAAGGCTCGTTATTCGCACCTCGACGCTGGCGTCGTCGAGCAGATTGGCTGTTTCAGAGGTCGGAAGCAAATTTCCTTACGGCAAAGGCCGCTTCGTTCGTCTAAGGAGTTTCCAGGTGCGGACTCGACCGCCCAAGTTCATTCGTTCCGGCAGTCGAACACGACTTCGGGAAGCATCTCAGTGCCGATGCGTTATCGAATTACTGCTGGGAGCCTCAGTCCGCCCACCGGCCACCTATTTTTGCACAATCGACCCGGTTCCCCATGACCTCGAACATCACGCTTCACATCCAATCCAGAGCAGTCCGACGTTACGAGTCGGCCGCGAAAATGCTCCGTAAAAAGATCGGCGGGTTCTCTCCCACGGTCGAGGATTTGATCCGCCGGGAGCTCAGTCACCGGACCGCGGCCGGCATCGTTGACGACTTCCTCCAGAGCGACTGGCCATCCAACAAACGCCGCACGGCCGGCGTTCGAAGCAAGAGCCCGCGTTAGGGGAGTATCAGAGGACTGGCTTTTGCACTCAATTGTCCGGTCGAGGAATCGAACTCAGCTTGACTGTTCGCGCTTTGCGAATACCGTATTCATGTGATTACCAAGCCACAAGACATTGTAGTAGCGCTTAAACTCACTCTCGGGGACGGCTTCGGCAGTTATGCCGAGTTGGGGCAGGCATTGGGCATGAGTGCGTCGGAAGTCCATGCGGGAGTACGCCGTCTGGTCGAAGCGCGGTTGCTTGATCCTGAGACCAAGCGCGTCAGGGGCGAAGCACTCCGCAACTTCCTCGTTCACGGCGTGCCCTACGCTTTTCCCGCCAGTCCCAAGGAAGTCACTCGCGGCATGCCAACCGCCTGGGCCGCACCGGCGATGGCTGGCAAGTTTAGCACCTCCGACCAGTTGCCACCCGTTTGGCCGGATCCCAACGGCAAGGTGCAGGGCGCGGCCGTGCAGCCGCTTTATCCGAGCGTCCCTGGCGCCGCAGGTCGCGACCCGGCGCTTTACGATCTTCTGGCGCTGGTGGACGCGCTGCGGATCGGTCGGGCGAGAGAGCGCGGCATTGCGGAGAAGGAGATCACTGAAAGCCTGAGCACCAATGTCCCAGCCTAATCTCGGCGCCCTCCGCGCTGTGGCCGAGCGGCTCGATGGTCTCGGAATGGAGTACGCTTTTCTCGGCGGTTCCATAGTCACCCTGCTGCTGGATGATCCGGAACTGTCCCCTGCGCGCCCCACCGATGACGTGGATGTCATCATTGAGGTGGCGACGACGCTGCGCTACTCTGACGTCGAGACCAAGCTGCGCGACCTGAGATTCGATCACGACATGCGCGAGGGTGCTCCCAGGTGCCGCTGGGTACTCGGCAATCTGACGGTCGACATCATGCCGACGGACGGAGCGTTTCTCGGTCTTAACACCGCGTGGTTCAAGGAAGCCCTGGCGACCGTGATGGTGCGCGAATTCGCGCACACGCGCTTGCGCCTGATTTCTCCTGTCGCGTTTCTCGCCACCAAGTTCGTGGCATTTTCCGACCGCGGGGATGGCGACTATTACGCCAGCCACGATCTCGAAGACTTCATCACGGTAATCGACGGCCGCGAGAACATCGTTGCGGAGGTCGACCACGTTGCGCCGACTCCGCTGCGCAGCTACGTGATCGAATCCACCCGCCGGCTCATGGCCGCGTCGCTCTTCGATGAGGCGCTGCCCGGGCATTTGCCGCCGGACCGCGCCAACCAGCAGCGCCTGCCAGCGCTGCGAAGAAAGCTGCAAGCGATCGCGGCGCTCCAGTGACGCAAGGCCAAGGGATGTCTGTATTCGCCCGATGGATTCAGGGCCCCGCGTCGACCGCCGCGGAGATTTGCCACGGATTTGCCAGCCGCGTGCTATTCGCTTGTCCCCGCTGCATCCGGCTGCATCTTCCTGCCTGTTCTAAACCACTCACAATCAACCTAAACGCCGTAATCTTCGGCTTTTCGGTTGTTGGGTCCGAGGCGATTCGAATCCCTCCCTCTCCGCCATTCAGCTATCGGCGCGCGGCCGCTGGAGCAGCCCTTACCCCGGCGAAACCCAACCGCGCGCAGCGTGGAGGTTTCCCGCGATCCTTCCGGCGGGCCGATCTGTCGGGTCACGTCGAGTTTGGCGCTACGGGAACAGCCCGCGGCTCTGCTTGGCTTCGGCCACGCGTTGGATGCCGAGCGTGAGGGCGGCGAGGCGCCGGCTGAATTTGAATTTCCGCTTCTGGGCGTCGACCGAGTCCTTCGCCTTGTCCAGCATCGCAAAGAGCTTCTGCATGACCTCGTCGCGACCCCAGTAGAAATTGGAGAGGTTCTGCAGCCACTCGAAATACGAAACGATGACGCCGCCGGAATTGCAGAGCACGTCGGGGATGAGCTCGATGTCGCCGCGTTCCTCGATGATCTTGTCGGCGGCATTGGTCGTCGGGCCGTTGGCCCCTTCGGCGAGCACGCGACATTTTAACCGGGGCGCATTTTTTTCGGTGATGACGCGCTCCAGGGCGCAGGGCGCGAGCACCGTGCATTTCAATTCGAGCAATTCCTCGTTGGAAATCGGGTCGCCGCCGTCGAAATCGCGCAGCGTCTTCTGGTAGCGAACATAGGTGAGCGCCTTGGTCAGATCGATGCCCTTGGCATTGTAGATGCCGCCGGTGAAATCGGAGATGGCGATGATTTTGGCCCCGTAGCTCTGCAGTGCGCGGGCGGTCTCACCGCCCACATTGCCGAATCCTTGGATCGCAACGGTGGCCTTACTGACCGGCACCTTCAAATCCTCGAGGTATTTGCGGGCGAGATACGCGACGCCCGCGCCGGTCGCCTCGCGGCGACCTTGTGAACCGCCCAACGCGATGGGTTTGCCGGTGACCACGGCGCTCGCCACATGGCCGACGTGGTTGGGGGGGCGCCGAGAGGGTCACGTCGCGACTCTCCACAAGGGTTAGCGGAAGACCGACACCACGGCCACAATGGCCAGAAATCGGAATCATGCCTGATGCTGGGGAGCCCAGCCGCCCGTTTGCCACCCGCCCCGGTGTCCGAATCCCGGAGAACTGCAACCGGCGCGGGCGGTTGCCAGCAACATCGGTGACGAGTCGAAGGAGGGCGGAGGCGCACATCACGGCCGTCACCGCCTCGTCACCGCCATCACCAAAAAACCTGCGACCGCCAACTAATCAGGCGGGAAGCGGACACCTCGCGCCCTTGTGGCGCAGCGCGGCGGATTGGACTATCGACCTATGCCAGCTGTGCCCATGCAGGAAATTTTGCAGGACGCGTTTCGCCTTCGTTACGGCGTGGGCGCGTTCAACATCGTCAACGATCTCACGATGCAGGCGGTGCTCGCCGCCGCCGCCGAGACCAAGTCCCCCGTCATCATCCAGGTCTCGGTGAAGACGGTGAAGCAGCTCGGCGCGCGGATGCTTCAGCAGATGTTTCAGGACTTGGCCCGCCGCGTGCCGATCCCGGCCACGCTGCACCTCGACCACTGTCCGGACCGCAAGATGATCGAGGAGTGCGTCGCGGCCGGCTGGAACTCTGTGCTCTTCGACGCCTCGAATCTCGGCTACGCCGACAACCTCGCGCAGACCACGGCAGTCGTCGCGTTCGCCCATCAACACGGCGTCGCCGTCGAGGGCGAACTCGAGGCCGTCGAGGGCGTGGAGGACGATGTCGGGTCCGACGCCGAGGGTATGGTCGTGCCGCTCGATCAGGCGGTGGCCTTCATGCGTGCGACGAAGATCGACAGCTTCGCACCCGCGATCGGCACGGCGCACGGCGTCTACAAGCACGAGCCGAAGATCAATTTCCGGCGCGTCGAGGAAATCGTCGCCGCCGAGCCGCGACCGATCGTGCTGCATGGCGGCACCGGTCTGAAAGACGAGGTCATTCAGCACCTGATCCGGCTCGGCGCGGTGAAGGTGAACATCTCCACGCAGCTCAAGATCACCTACACGGACGGGCTGAGAAATTACCTGAACGCCCACCCCGCGCAGCACGATCCGGCCAAGCTGCACGACGCGGTGAAGAAGGACGTGCAGGCGATGGCGGCGGGCTACATGCGGGTGTTCGGCAGCGTGGGCAAAGCGCCGTGATGCCATGAGCGGCTGCCTGATTTTCGACTGCGACGGCGTGCTCGGCGACACTGAGCAGCACGGGCACCTGCCGGCCTTCAACGCCATGTGGGCTGCGCTCGGCGTGCCGTGGCAGTGGTCGGTCGAGGACTACGGCCGCAAGCTGAAGATCGGCGGCGGCAAGGAGCGCATGGCGAGCCTGTTCGCCGAGGTGGAGTTCCGCCGCGTATTTCCCGTGCCGGAAGCCGAGGCGGCGCGCAGGGAACTGCTCGCCACCTGGCACAAGAAGAAGAGTGAAGATTTTCAGGGGCTCGTGAATTCAGGCCGCATCCCGGCGCGGCCTGGCATTCGTCGGCTCGCCCGCGAGGCGCTCGACCAAGGGTGGCGTCTCGCGGTGGCCTCGACCTCGGCGCCGGAGTCGGTCGAGGCGATGCTGCGCCACGCGGTCGGCGCCGAGACGGCGGCGCGTTTCGACTTCGTGCTGGGCGGTGATGTGGTCGCAAAGAAAAAACCTGCGCCCGACATCTATCTGCTGGCGGCCGAGCGCTTCGGGGTCTCGCCCGCGCGCTGCGTGGTGGTTGAGGATTCCAACAACGGACTCGTCGCCGCCAAGGCCGCCGGCATGGCCTGCATCGTCACCGTGAGCGGTTACACGCACGACGAAGATTTCTCCGCGGCCGATCTTGTGCTCTCTAGTCTCGGCGATCCAGACGGCGAGCGCGCGCAGGTGCTGGCCATCCGCAGCCGCGCCCGACCCAGCGGCTGGCTGCGCGCAGAGGACCTCCGGCACTTCGTCGCGGCATCGTGACACCAACGCCCCGAAACCGCCATCGGCTGCTGCGACCCTCGGCTCTTTTTCCCACGCACTCCCAACCCACGATCCCCATGAAACCGACTCCTCGTTCCGCCCGGCTGTGGCTTTTCCTCTGCTGGCTCCTCGGCGCGACAATCGCGCACGCCCAATCCGCCGGCTCGATCTCCGGCAGCGTGTCCGACGCCAACACGGGCGCGCTGCTCACCGGCGCCAAGGTCGCCGTCGCCGGCACGACGCTCGAGGCCTACACCGCCTCGGACGGCACGTTCACGCTTACGCCCGTCGCTATCGGCACGCATGAACTCGTCGTCGGCTATCTCGGCTACGAGAACAAGCGCGAGAACGTCACCCTCGCCGCCGGTGCGCGAGTCGTCCGCAACGTGACGCTCGGGAGCGAGGTGATCAAGATGGCCGCCTTCACCGTCGAGGGTGCCGCCGGCGCGCAGGCCCGCGCGCTCAACGTCCAGCGCGCCGCCAGCAACATCACCAACGTCGTCTCCGCCGACTCGATGGGCCGGCTCCCCGACAGCAACGTCGCCGAGGCCCTCAAGCGCATTTCCTCTATCTCGCTCGTCAACAACCAGCAAACCGGCGAGGGCGAGACCGTCGCCATCCGCGGCCTCGATAGCGGCCTCAACGTCTACACGATCAACGGCGTCCGCGCCTCCACGCCCAACGTCAACAATCGCTCGCTCTCGCTCGACACCATGTCCGCCGACGGCCTGCAGGGCGTCACGGTCTCGAAAACGCTCACGCCATCCTACGATGCCGACGCGATCGGCGGCACGATCGACCTGCGCACGCCGACCGGCTTCGACTACGGGCGGCGCGCCTACCGCGTCGGCGCCAAGGTCGCGTTCAACGAATACACGCGCAAATACAGCCCGTCCGCCACCCTCGGCGTGGGCGATGTGCTGCTCGGCGGCCGCCTCGGCCTCTACCTCGGCGCCAACTACGAAGAAAAGAACACGCTCGGCGAGGAGACCGAAAACTCCGGCGACTGGGAACTGTTCAACTACTACCCCACCACCACGCGCCTCAACATCGACCCCGATTCGTTCCAGATGCAGGGCATCGATCTCGCGCGATGGGAAAGCAAACTCAAGCGCCGCGGCCTCAGCGGCTCCGTCGACTACAAATTCAGCGAGTCCACCAAGGTCCATTTTCGCTTCCAGTCTTCCGACTACGATCGGACCACGAGCCGCGCGCTCTGGGACCTGCGCAACCGCCCCGAGCCGCTCGGCTTCGGCACGCTCGTGCAGGTCAACGTCGCCGATGCCACTCTCGCGCAGCCGCGCGTCACCGGCTTCAGCGCCGCCAACGGCTCCATCTATCAATACACGCCCGCGCAGATCGTCGACCAGGACCGCGACGGGGTCATCACGGATCGCGACCGCCGCAACGCTGCCAACAGCGGCCCCGCCCGCGTGACCGGCGGCCGCGGCGGCACCGACGGTCTCTACTCGCTAGGCGGCGCCTCCGGCATCTGGGCGCCGCGCGGTTTCTTCGTGAACCGCACGTTCCGCTACGAGCAGATCGAGTCGCGCCTCGCCAACCTCGACCTCGGCGGCAGCACGCGGGTCGGCGCGCTCAAGCTCGACGGCAACGTCGCCTACTCGATCGGCGAGCGCAACACCCCCTTCTCCACCTCGCTCGGCTTCACCACCAACGATGTCGCGCCGTTCACCCAGCAGGGGGTGGCGTTCTCCTTCGCCGATCCGAAGATCCCGAAGTGGCAGCTCCCGCCGGCCGCGCTCGGCGCCGTCTACGACAACACCCTGCAGAACTTCAACAGCGCGGGCGGCACGCAGACCTTTTCGGAAAACGAGATGGTCCTCGCGCAGGCCAACGCCCGCTACGATCTCTCCCGCAGCGGCCTCCCGCTCTACCTGCAGGCCGGCGCGAAATACCGCCGCGCCTCGCGCGACATCGATTCCAACGACCTCGTCGCGCTCACCCGCCGCGCCGTCACGCTCGCCGACTCGAGCTTCCTGATCTCCCGCTACGACACCGGCTATCTGCGCGACAACTACAACTTCGGCCCCATCACCGACGGCGCGACGGTCCGGCAGGCCGTGCTCGGCGCCGACCAGCGGCTGTTTTCCGCCTCGACCGCCATTCCCGCGATCAACCAGGTGCGCTCCGACAAGACGGGCCGCGAGAGCGTCGCCGCCGGCTACCTCATGGCCGGCCTGCGTCGCGGCCCGTGGGAAATCATCGGCGGCGGCCGCTACGAAATGACCGACGTGAAGAACACGGTCTGGCGCAACGGCCGCGCCGTGCCCGCCGCGCCGTCCGCGGCCTCGCGCTACGACGACCGCACCGGCACCGCCGGCTTCGCCGACACGACCGCCGACTACAACAACTTCACGCCGAGCATCCACGGCAACTACCGGCATTCCGAGCGCCTCGTCTTCCGCGGCGCGATCTGGACCTCCATCGCGCGGCCCGAGTATCGCTACATCGAGGCCGGCGAGTCCTACACCTACAACGCGGCCGGCGAGATCACCGCGATCTCGCGCGGCAATCCCGGCCTGCGCCCCGCCGAATCGACCAACTTCGACCTCGGCTTCGAGCTCTACACGAAGCACGCCGGCATGTTTTCGCTGAACGTGTTTCACAAGCGCATCGAGAAATTCATCCTCTTCAACAACGGCCAGAACGAGACCGTGCCCGGCACCGCCAACAACCTGCCCGTTACCGTCACGCAGCCCAGCAACGGCTCCGATGCGACGATCACCGGCGTCGAGCTGAGCTTCAACCACCAGCTCCGCTCGTTGCCGTCGCCGTTCGACGGACTCGGTTTCGTGAGCAACCTCACGTTCCAGACCTCCGAGGCGGAGACGGGCATTCCGTATCGCATCGGGCACAAGGTCGACTTCATCAACGCGCCCGAGCGCCTGTGGAACCTCGCGATCTACTACGAGAAATACGGCTGGGAAGCGCGCCTCGCCGGCACCTACAACGGAAAATACATTGAGGATTTCCGCACCTACGCGCAGGACAAATGGGTGCAGCCCCGCACGCAGTTCGATTTCAAGATCAGCCGCCGTCTCGGCGGCCGCTGGCGCGCTTACTTCGAGGCGGCCAACCTCACCAACGAGCACATCTATTGGACGACCAACGGCCCCAAGATCAGTTTCCAGAAGGACTATACCGAAGTGGGCCGGACCTACACCTTCGGCGTGAGCTGGAGCCTATGAGTGACGAACGGACGGAGGCGGATGAACCGCGCCCGGAGCTGGCCTTCGAGGGCGACGTCAACCTCTCGCCGCGCCGCGCCGCGTGGCAGCGCGCGCATCTCGACGCGCGCACGCGAGCGCTGCTCGCGGAGGACTCGGCGGTGTTCCTGCACCAGTCGCTCTCCACGCCGTGCTTCAACGCCCTCGTCCGCGCCGAGGGCCCGTGGATCGAGGACGTGCAGGGCCGGCGCTACCTCGATTTCCACGGCACCAGCGTGCACCACGTCGGCTACGGCCACCCGCGCGTGATTGCCGCGATGAAGGCGCAGCTCGACACGCTGCCGTTTTCCCCGCGCCGCTATACCAACCGCCCCGCGATCGATCTCGCGCGGCGGCTCGGCGAGCTTGCTCCGGGCGACCTGAAGAAAGTGCTCTTCTGCCCCGGCGGCACCTCCGCCATCGGCATCGCGCTCAAGCTCGCGCGCCTCGCCACCGGCCGGCACAAGACGCTCTCGCTCTGGGACTCGTTCCACGGCGCCTCGCTCGACGCCATCTCGATCGGCGGCGAGGCAATGTTCCGCGACGGCATGGAGCCACTGCTGCCCGGCGCGCTTCACGCCGCGCCCTGCGATCCGACGGGCTGCGCGTTCAAGTGCGGCCGCCGCTGCAACCTCGCCTGCGCCGAGGCCATCGAGCAAACGCTCGCGCGCGAGGGCGACATCGGCGCGGTCATCATCGAGACCGTGCGCTCGACCGATGTGCAAGTGCCGCCGCCCGACTACTACCCGCGGCTCCGCGCCGCGTGCGACCGGCACGGCACGCTGCTGATTCTCGACGAGATTCCCATCGCGCTCGGGCGCACCGGGCGGTTCTTCGCGTTCGAGCACTACGGGATCATTCCCGACATCGTGGTGCTCGGCAAGGGCCTCGGCGGCGGCGTCCTGCCGATGGCCGCCGTGCTCGCGCGCGCCGACCTCGACGTGGGCGGCCACATCGCGCTCGGCCACTACACGCACGGGAAGAGTCCGCTCGGGTGCGCGGCCGCGCTCGCCACGCTCGACGTGATTGCGGACGAGGGGCTCGTCGCCCGCTCCGCCGCACTCGGCGAGAAGTCGCTCGCCAAGCTCCGTGAGATCGCCGCCCGCCACCCGCTGGTTGGCGAGGTGCGCGGCCTCGGCCTTTTGCTTGGCATGGAACTCGTGACCGACCGCACCACGATGGCGCCCGACCGGGCCGCCGCCGACCGGGTGATGTATCACGCCCTCTCCCGTGGCCTGAGTTTCAAGGTAGGCCAAGGCAACGTGCTCACGCTCACCCCGCCGCTGAACATCCCCGAAGCCGAACTCGACCGCGCCTTCGCCATCCTCGACGAATCGCTCGCCGCCGCCACGAGGGACGCCGCCACCCCATGAAAATCCGCCCCCTCGCTCTCCCTTTCATTGCCGCCATCGTCGGCGCGCTCGTTTCCTCGTGCACCTCCGTTGCGCCATCGGCGGCGACCGGCGCCGCGCCCGCGCCGCTCGTCCCGCACGTCATTTTGATCGGCGTGGACGGGCTCAGCCCGCTGGGCATCCAGCAAACGGAGACACCGCACCTCGCCTCCCTCGTCAACCGCGGCGCGCACACGTGGCGCGCCCGCGGCGTGATGCCCACGAGCAGCAGCCCCAACTGGGCCTCGATGATCATGGGCGCCGGCCCGGAGCAGCACGGCGTGACCTCCAACGATTGGCAGCCCGACAAGTTTGAGTTTCCA
>SXGR01087343.1_pt1 | contig 12964 bp, 13 predicted proteins | sample 3174711 | NCBI WGS metagenome assembly SXGR01 (sample SAMN11356860, study PRJNA531348) | freshwater metagenome | isolation source: freshwater sample F1-60 | place: China: Fuxian Lake, Yuxi | collected 2017-12-25
AAGAAGCAGGGGTTAGCCGCTTTTTTAAACTTTATCAAATCTTAATTACTTTTACGCATGACTTTATTTGAAAAATTAATTACCCTGCTTTCCTATATCAAACAGCCTGCGAAAAGGAAGATGATTAATTTGGCTGCAACATTTAATAATCAAGTTGGTTTAGAAGTTGGAGGTCCAAGTGCTTTATTTAATTTTAAGAGTGCATTCCCCATTTATTTGCATGCTAAGATGATTGATGGGATTAATTTTTCTAATCATACGCTTTGGGAGGGCGAAATTCAGCAAGGAAATTTATATAGCTATTATAAAAATAAAAAAGGGTTTCAATTTATAGGTGAAGCTGCGGACTTGAGTGAAGTGAAAGATGCGAGCTACGATTTTGTACTTTCCTGTCATTCTTTAGAGCATGTTGCCAATCCAATTAAGGCATTAAAAGATTGGAGCAGGGTAATGAAGCAGCATGGCCGTTTGGTATTAGTGCTGCCAGATAAGGAATTCACTTTCGATCATAACCGACCCATTACCAGTTTGGCGCATTTGATTGAAGATTATAACAACGATGTGAACGAATCGGATACGACACATTTTGAGGAAGTAATTGCATTGCATGATTTCAAATACGATGCTTTTGTAAAATCAAAGGAAGATTTGATCAAACGCACCCATTTAAATATTGAAAATAGAGCGGTACATCATCATGTATTCAACTTAGCCTTAATTAAGGAAATGCTCATACATTGTGGCTTTGCAATGTTACATCAACAAACCTATCCGCCATTTCATTTGGTGAGTGTTGCGCAAAAAATGTAACTCAATTATTTTTTTCTAAAAATTGCAGGTAATTTCTCTTTGAAAAAGTTGTTGATTATTTCAAGTGCTTCAGGTGCTGGGTTAATCCATGAAACCAATAAATAGAAGCTGAGTCCAAAAACCGTGGATTGCAATAAAATATTAGCTAGAATATTATTTGCAGTTGGAATTTGATGCACCAATAAAATTAATCCAATACTCAATAATAAAAATAGCCCATGCTTATAAGTATAGGGTTGCAGGTTGAATTTAAAGTAAAGAAACGAAAATCGGATACTATTATACAAGGTGAGTGCTATTAAATTAGAATATGCCAACCCTTCGAGATTATAATTTTTTATCAAATAGTAGTTCAATGGCAATGATAAAAGGATATAAAATAAGTTGGTAAAAAAATCAAATTTCCAAAAATTAGAAGTACCAATAATTTGACTATTCACACCAGTAGCTAAATCAATTAATTTGGCCAATCCCAATATAAAAATAAGTTTACCAATAGCATCGTATCCGCCGGCTTCCTTTTGACTGACCCAGTTTAAAAATGCAATTAAATTGTCTGTATTTAACCAAATCAGCCCAAACAATAATAGCCCTATGGCTAATAAGTTAGATACGCTTTTATGATATACATGTTTGATGTTCGCAAAATCTTTGTTCTTCCAGGAACTGGCTAATACAGGTATGCTGATTGAATTCAAGCTGCGTTGTGGAATTTCCAAAATTGCTGAAACATAAGTTGCAATCGCAAAGATACCTGCATCACTTAATCCTCGCAATCCGACAATCATAAAAGTATCATTGGTACGCGCAAGTAAATTAAAAAACTGTCCTGCAAAAACAAATAACGCAAAGCTGAACATTTTGCCTTTGAGTCGCTTGGTGACATTGCTGATTTGTAAACTTTTAAATGAAAATTGTTTTGATTGAATTAAGTTAATCAATAGTAGTAAGCCAGGTATTACATACAATAAACTAAATAAGGTTAAAAAGCCAACAAGTTCAATATATTTTAATCCAAAGGCAATAATAAGTAGGGTAGTTAAAATACGAATTAATGTCTCTCTTAAAAAGTTGGAATAAACACCTTTTCTTAAACCCCAGGCAAAAGCCTCTAGCCAATAAAAAATTAATAAGAAAAAGGTATAAGGATACACATAATTAAAATACTGTCCTAAGCTGGGTGATTTTCCCAACTTGCGAATGATAAAATCCTTTTGTTGCCAGCCAATGATGAGTAGTAAACTAAATCCAATTAGATTTATAATTAAGGTAATAAAGGGAAGCTCGTTTTTTTTAGGGCCTAAATAGTGATTATAAAAGGGATAAAATTTATAAATCACAGGCAAGGTTCCAAGCGTGCAAAATACGGAAAGCGTAGCCCCAATATCCAACATGGCCCTGACCAGACCTTGGTCATTTTTAGAGAAGAACATGGGGAATAATACCAAAAGGTTAACGGCTCCAATTAAAAAGCCCATCATGATAAAGAATGATGATTTAACCCCTTGTTTTTGAATAATCCCCATACTACAAATATATTGTAAATGTGGTAAAAGTAAATATGTAATGAAATGGGCTTATTTTTACCATATGGAACAATTGTCAGTCATCACTATCAGCTTTAATAATTTAAAGGAACTGCAGCAAACCTGCAATTCAGTGGATAGTCAGACAATTCCTCCCCATGAACATTATATAGTGGATGGGTCAAGCAATATTGAAATTTCAGATTGGTTAAATAATTCCCCACAGCCGGTATACCGTAAATGGATTTGTGAAAAAGATAAGGGTATTTCAGATGCCTTTAATAAAGGAATAAATTTGGTATCTGGATCGATCATCCATCTTTTAAATTCGGCGGATGTTTACTATTCAAATTCAGTCATAGAAAAAGTGGTGAATTTTTATAAGCAACACCCGGAAACGCAGTGGACGAGTGGTAATATATGTATGAAGCGCGGCGGAATTTGGGTAAATATTGGCGTTCCATTTGACCCTAACCAATTATATAAAGGCATGCGCGCTGTCTCTCATCCTACTTGGTTTGTAAGGAAAGAAGTATATGCGCGTGTAGGCCAATTTTCAGTGGATATAAAAATAGCGATGGATTATGATTTGATGTGCAGATTGAAAGGAGAACCCTATGGTTATATCAATGAAACTTTAATAAAATTTGATGATTCTGGTGTAAGCACGCATTTTTATTTAAATTCTATTAAGGAAAATACACAAGTGTATGAATCCTACTTTGGATATTCGATTGCTGCGCGTATTTGGCAATTTAGATTACGCCTTTTGTACTATTTATTAAAATCTAGTTTCGGAAAGTTTTTATATGCTATAAAAGCAAATAAATTAAAGTACTATTTTACAACACTGGCTTTTTGTAAATTTTTTTAAAAAGCAGAAACAGTTCATTGAGTAATGGGGTTGTTTCAATAAATCGGGCTATTTGAATGGACTTAATTTTGAATGGGGCGTAGGGTATATCCATTTCTACGCATTTTTCTTCAATTTCGTCACAAACTTTATCGATTGTTAATTCTTGTCTATTATTTTTTGGCGTGCGTAATAGCCTATGTGCCATTGCTTTTGTGGTACTTTCTACAAAAGTGGTAAGGTAGGATTGTATGGTTAATTCAAAGCTGGTCGTTTCTTTTTTTAATTCTTTTAAATAAGCTAGGAAAATAATAAAAGCATCAAGTAAAATTTTATCTTTTGATGTTTTAGTTACAGAAGGGTGAATGCGAAATGAAAATTGGATAGCTGGATCCACGACTAAGTAACTTTTTTTAGTAAGGGCAATCCATAGTTGTGCATCTGCATATATCAAATTAGGATAATTAGTAGGGATGCCTCCAATAGCATCGTAATCCTCGGATTTGAAAACATAGCCAGTAGCCATAATATCAATGGTCTCTTTTAAAGTATACTCCAAATAATCTGAGGCGGTCATTTGGGTAGGTAGTGACTGACATTTTTTTATGGTTTCGCTATTGCTATTAATGTAGTTAAAATGGGTATGATACAAACTTGCTTCGGGATATGTATTAATTAAGTTATTAATGCAGGTTAAAAAGCCTTTACTTAAAATATCATCATAACCTAAAATGGTCATGTACTCTTTTTTATCAAGGTCTTTGATGCGTCCCCAATTTTGCAAAATATCCAAATTTTTATCAGAAAGTTGGACAGAAATTTTTGGGTTATTTAAATCTTTTATTGCATGTAGTGCATCATCCGTATTACTGGTAATATCAGCTAAAACAATTATTTCAAAGTGTGGATAGTCCTGTGCCAAAACTGACTGCAAGCAATCAATTAGATATTGCTTTCCCGTTTTGAATGGAATGATTATTGAATAATGATTTATTTTACCGCTCATAGCATCTACAAGATAAATATTTATAGTTAAAATTTAAACATATTCAATTTTTACTAGGTAAAAGAAGGCGGTTTTATGTAATTCGCTTAAATTTGGTTACACTAAATGAATTGTGGGATGAACATTGCCGGGGTTGTTATATTATATCATCCTGATATAAAGCAGTTATCTGCTAATATCAACACTTATGCTTCTGGACTTAAGCAACTCTATATTTATGATAACTCCGAAACCCAAACTCCAGGTATTGAAGTAGCCTTGCATGGCCTACACCCAAATATAAAATATCATTTTTTTAATTCAAATGAGGGGATTGCGAAACGCCTGAATCAAGCAGTGGCACTTGCAACTCAAAATCAGTATGATTATTTGTTGACCATGGATCAGGACTCCTCTTTTAAGCCGGATGATTTTGAAAAGTACAAATCATTGATTCAAAAAGGCGATTTTACAAATGTTGCGCAATTCGGTATTAACTGTCAGCCATATATTACAATTCCAAGCGAAGCGCCGCAAGTAGCGCTTACCTTAATTACTTCAGGTTCCATTTTAAATTTGTCATTAGTAAAAAAAGTAGGGGATTTTAATGAGGGCTTATTTATCGATTTTGTGGACGCGGAATTTTCATACCGGGTGATCCAAGCCGGGTTTATTAATTTAATGTTTTCTAATATTCTGTTGAATCATGCGATCGGTGATTTGGTTTCTGGAAGATCAGTAGTAACATTAAAAAAATCATCACGCATCATTCATGCACCAGTAAGGGCGTTTTATATCACTAGAAATGGCCTCACACTTTTGTTTAAACACAAGGGATTAGGTCCAGAAATGAAAAAGGATGTAATTAGGTGTATGAAAATTTTAAAAAACGATTTAATTTACCATCCGCAATTAGCGAAAGTTTATATAAATGTCATAAAAGGGTTTTTTGCCTTTTGTTTCAATAGCATGGGTAAAAGGTAATACTAACCTTTACTGCTTAGTCGTAGCATTTCGTCTATAAAAATGCCTTTTAATTTCAAAGTTTGTAACACTTTATTCGTCCTAACTAAAAGGTGAAATTTAAATTTTTCTGCAAAAGTCTTTTTTGATTTATCGTATTCAAATGACCACTGACCTGTCATTTTAGAACTTGGTTTTACCATTGCTCTTTTCTCAAATAAAACAATGCTATCATAATAATGTATCGTATTGGTAGTTTTGGTAAAATCATCCACCACAAAATTGGGTTGTTCTGTATAATGCGCGTTTAGTTGATCTATTAACGATTTAGTATATTCAATAAATGTGCCATTTCTTTGATGACCACCACCATATGCATTCATATAGGAAGTATGCACATCCTCGCATAAATAAATGCCGCCGATATTGATATGCTTGTATAATTCTTCAAAGGATACGATTTGTTGGTCCTGTGTATGTCCGCCATCATCAATTAAAATATCGATAGGTCCAATCTTGTCTATGATTGATCTAAGAAAATGGCGATCTTCTTGTGAGCCAATGAGTATATGGGTATTTTCTTCTTCTAGTTGCTTGCATCTTGGATCAATATCAATTCCCCATATAGTAGCTTCAGGGCCAAAATATTTTCGCCACATTTGAAGACTCCCTCCTTGGTAAACACCAATTTCAACAATTGTTATTTTTTTATTTTTATATTGATTAAAGTATCGATCATACACATCAAAATAATGATCAAATTTATTAATCAATCTTTTTTCATTATGTTCAAAATAATCTCTAAGCTCGTTCATTATATTATTGTTTATATTATGTTATCCTAGGAGTCCTTTTAATGCGTCAATCCTAAATTTTACTATCGGCCATATTTTACTTGGCGTAAACTGTAAGGCATATTTGAAGCCTAAAATTACTGCTGCCCCTAATTTTAAAAAATACTCCAATACTTTTATCAAATAAGCAGCTTTTGAAATTGCTGAGGTTCTAGTTTTCTCTCCACGGCCAATACCACTAGCCACACGGTACATATATTCCGAGGTCAATTTTTTCACTTCCACAACATGATGCACACAAATAGCTGGGTCATAATAAATAATATGACCTAATGCAAGTATTTTATAAAATAATTCCTTTCCTTCCCCGCCAATTCTTAAAGTGCCAACTACACCAGGCAAATTCACATTAAAGCCGCCAATTTGGTCATACACTGATTTTTTCACGATCATATTTGATTCAAGTGGGTACTTCCCATTTTCAAAAGCACAGGCAGTAGGAGCATAGTCAAAATTGCCTACAAGTGAGGAAACGTAGTAACTCATCCATTTGGGTTCGGATGGAATATATTTCGGTATGATTCGTCCACCAAAACCCACTGCATCCGGTTTATTCTGGATATGTTTTAAAATATTGTCAACATAATTAGGGGTAGCGACTGCATCATCATCCATAAAACAGACCCATTTTCCTTTGGCTATAGCGGCTCCCGTATTGCGTGCGAATGAAGCCCCTTGTTTTGTTTCACTGATCAAATTAAATTGTCCATTCGTATTTGTTTGCCTCCATTGTGCGTATACTTCCTTTGTATTGTCTGTTGAATTATTATCTACAATAATTACTTCAAATTCATTAAGCCCAGCGGATTGACAATATAAACTTGTCAATGCATCACTAATATAGCTTGCTCTGTTGTAACTACATATAATAATTGATAATATCATTCAGGCGAATTAACTTTTACGAAAGTGAATTTTCTTTCTTGAATGATTTAATGATTAATCCAATAAGCAATCCCCATAATATGATGGATGCTATTGCCGATGCTCTTTGCGTCATTGTAATGGAGCTTGGTTTGAACTCAAATCGAATATTGTGCTTACCTGCTGGAATCACTAAGCCTCTTAAAACATAATTTGTTTTAATAATCGGCGATTCAACTTCGTCGATATATGCTTTCCATCCTAACTTATAATACACTTCGCTAAATACTGCAAATTGTTTTTGACTTGCATTGGAAATATAAGTAACAATATCATTTTTGTTGTCAACTAAATTAATAGTAGCAGCACTATCATAAGCGATCGCGGTTAAGTCATTTAATTTATCTTTTTCCTCGATGATTGCAGTATCCTTTGGATTAAAATTACTTAAGCTGCTCATGACCTCAGCAGGTCCTTTTTTATATTCAATCCCTTTGACAAACCATACATTGCCTAAAGCTTCTGGATTAGCAATGGTATCGGTGGCGATATTTCCAGTAATTATGTATTTGGTATTCATCATGTTTACAACAGGTAAACAATTTGGGAATTTATACCATTGGTTTTCGATTAAATCTTGGTAGATACTTAGTTTAGCAGGGTTATATCCACCCACGGTATTGTGATGGTAGGCAACTAAAGCGCCACCATTGAATGCATTTTGAATACCGCCCCTCATATCTAATACACGGTAATTGGAGGTGTCTCTTTTCAACGCAATATCAATAGGTGATTCAGTAAAAGTGTTATCATTTTCAGCTGCTTCAATGTAGTTTTCTGGTTTCAAATATTTTACATTGACTTGAAACAAATCAATCATTGCAATGATACCAATAGCTGCAATAAAAATCGTTTGCGTGATGGTTTTTTTGAAATATAAGAATATGAAAACAAAAGCGAAGCTGATAAATATAACTGTCCTGTATAAGTCACTTTCAACAAATCCTTGACGATCCTTTGCTAAAGCATTAGTTAAATCGCGCGCTGGCCCTTCAAAGGCATTTCGTTGATTTGCATCTGGTATTTGAGAAATTTGAGAAAGCAATTGGGTGTCATTCGAACTTTTAAAATCGCTATTGACATAAAATAAAAGTACGCATGCGAATAAAACCCCCAATGCAAAAAAGCTGGGTTTGTACTTATTGAAAAAGCTCTTAAAGTTGTCTTGTTCGGTGATTCCTTGTAATCCAAATAATGCCATGATACCGATGAGTAAAGTTGGAATAACCATTATCATACTTGGTGCACGGAATTTGTTATAAAAGGGTAGGTGATCAACCATGAAAAAATTAAAACTTTCAAAGTAGGACCCCGCAGATAAAAGCAACGAAAATAGTATTGCTGGAATAATCCACCATCGATGTTCATTGGTTTTAAATGAAATACCAATAAATGCAAAAAAGCATATCAATATACCAATATATGGAGGCCCAGCGGTAAAGCCAATACCACCCCAATAAAATTGAATAAAGGATTGTAATTGTTGTGCTACCTGCGGTTGCATTTGTTGCAATGCTTCAACTGCTTTTGATTTTTCAGGATCAATGGCACTTGGATCACTGCCGCCGCCATAAATATTTGGGAACATCAAAACCAATGGTTCGGTTTTAAACATACTATAGGATAATGCATAGTCTTTATTTAAACCTGCATTTGTTGTATTGCTACCCTTAGATGCTAAAATACTTCCGCCGCGTATGGACTCTTTGCCATACTCATAAGTGCTAATTAAAATAGACGCATTCACAGCTAAACCTAATAATCCAGCTATCATTGCGGTTGCCATAGTTTTTAAAATATGGGCAAATTCTTTTTTTAGAATCCATTGTATTAAAAAATACATAGTCATAAAAAATGCAATGATTAAACCGTAATAAGTTATTTGTAAGTGGTTCGCTTGCACAAATAATGCAGTAGAAATTCCTGTCAATAATCCGCCAATTAAATATTTCTTTTTAAATATGAGCAGGATGGCGCCTACAAAAAAAGGTAGGTATGCAATCGCGTGCATTTTAGTAATATGACCGACTACTATGATGATGGGGTTGTAAGTGGCAAAACTATAAGCCAGTGCGCCTATAATTCCAATGAAGGGGTTGATGCCTAATACAATCACTAAAAAATAAAAACAGATACATGCAAGAAAAAATAAATTGATGGGTTCTGCTAGATTCAACGTTAAAATTCGATCTAATAATCCAATAGTGAAAGTAAAGCCTGGTACCCCTGTAATTTGATACGTGGGCATTCCGCCAAACATACTGTTGGTCCATAATGGATTTTGACCATATTTAGCACCTGCGGTTAATGTTTCCTGCGCCATTCCCTTCCATTGACTTATATCAGATTGTTGTAATACCTTTCCTTCCAATGCTGGTTTACAATAAATAATTGAGCAAAGTAAAAATATAGCCACTGCTATAAAATGGGTCAAATTAGCCTTGAAAAATGGTTTCATTATAATGGTTTCATTGTGTCAACAAACCTACAACTTAATTGGATATTGAAAAAATGACGGGAACCCAAATTTTCTTATCTTCCCATTCTAAATTACTGACCTGAAAATGAGCCGTTTTAATCCCATTTTAGCGTTTTTGTCCAAATTGGCCATAATATGTAATCTATGTTTTGTTTTTTCACTGATGATCATGTTTGTACCCAAAATTAATTTTCCGGTTGCTTTTTCAAATTTCGTTGCTGTTTTAGGTTTGGAGATGGCCCCAGTGGTGAGTGTATTGTTCGGAGTAGCATTATTATTTATGTGGGGTAGGAAACAGGTTATTGAATTACCTAACTGGCAAACAATTACCAATCTTTTAATGTTATTGTTTCAGCTCGTTTTTATCATTGTTTAATTAATCAATTCGTATACGTTATGATTCATTCTATTTTAAAAGATAAATCAACAAAGTTATTTCTAGGTATATCTGCCTTTTTTGTGGCCAATGCTTTGATTGCAGAGTGTATTGGGGGAAAAATATTTTCATTAGAAGGCGTGTTGGGTTTGTCGCCTGCAAATTTGACTTTGTTTGGGGAAAAGGGATTGTCGTTCAATTTAACTTGTGGGGTGCTGTTGTGGCCTTTGGAATTTGTTATTACAGATATTGTCAATGAATATTATGGCCCTAAAGCGGTAAAGCGCATTAGTATTACTGCGGTTTCCTTAATCCTTTATGCCTTTTTGATGTTTTATTTGGCTATGCATATTGCGCCCGCACAATTTTGGGTAGATTCTAAAACTGCAGATGGAATTCCGAGTATGCAAGGTGCTTTTGAAGCAATTTTTGGACAAGGCATGTGGATTATTTTAGGGAGCTTGGTTGCTTTTTTAGTAAGTCAGTTTATAGATGTTTTTGTGTTTCATAAAATAAAAAAGATGACTGGTGAGAAAATGGGTTGGTTGCGTGCAACAGGTTCTACGGTGGTATCTCAATTGGTGGATAGTTTCGTAGTGCTAGTCATTGCTTTTAAAATAGGAAATAATTGGACCTGGTCTTTTGTGCTTGCAGTTTGTGTAGTCAACTATATGTACAAATTTACCATGGCAATTATTTTAACGCCAGTAATTGGAATTGTTGAAAATCGAATTGAAAATTACCTAGGCCATGAAACGGCTAAAAAAATGAAATTAGCTGCAATGGGGATTGAAAATGAAGTGTAAGTAGTTTAATGGGAAAACTTTTCTTTCAAAAGTTGAATGGCTACTTTGTCAATAGGCAAGCTCATCGCTTCCTCATTTATATCTTCAAAGTTCACCCAACGAAATGATTCTGCTTCCCCTTTAACATCGTCCGTTGTTTGGTCAGGGGTAAAGTCAAATTTTTTGGTGGAAGTTTTTATTCCACTTGGGTCATCACAATGCACATGATAATAGATAGAGATAATTTGATCTTTATTATTGAATGCTGAAATTTGAAAAAAGTCGGTGGTATATAAATGTTCACCAACGGTTACTGTTAATCCAGTTTCCTCCATAAATTCTCTTGCAACACACTCGCGTGTACCTTCGCCAAATTCTAAACCGCCACCTGGTAGTTTGGTAAAATAATTTCCTCTGATAAATTCATCACTCACTAGTAATCTATTGGCTTTATCTAGCAATACGCCATATACTCTAACATTAAATAAGGGCATTTTTCTAATTTTAATTAAACAGTAATACTTCCACTGAATACAAATGTGCCAGGGCCCATTAGCCAGATATTTTCAAATACTTGGTCGCCTTTATTATTAAAGCGAACCGCTAATTTCCCGCCCAAGGTTTCAATTTGTATAGTTTGCTCGCCTAATTTTTCTATTCCTGAAATTAAAGCAGAAGCGGTGACACCAGTGCCACAACTTAATGTTTCATTTTCTACACCACGTTCATAAGTGCGAACAAAAATTTTATCATCTTGTTGTTGCACAAAGTTTACATTAATGCCTTCTGATTTGAACCGATCATTAAATCTGATCATTTGGCCCAAACCAAATACATCCACACTGTTAATGCTATCTACCATTTCAATATAATGGGGGGATCCGGTATTCAAGACAAAAAATGGAGTATCGCCATCAATATTTTTCTCAACTGCGTTTACGTCACTCATTTTTAAATACACCCATCCATCTTCATTGATCGTTGCTTCATGTGGTCCATCAATTGCAATGAAGTTAAATTGTTTTTTATTCAAGCCAATATCAAAAGCAAATTGTGTTAAACATCTTCCGCCATTGCCACACATGGATCCTTCTAAACCATTTGCATTATAATAAGTCATCTCAAAATCGTAACCTTCCTTATTGCCTAATAACATAAGCCCATCTGCGCCAATGCCTTTTTTGCGATCACAGATAAAAGCAATTTGTTCCCTAGATAATGCAATATTATTTTGTCTGTTATCAATGATGACAAAATCATTCCCTGTGCCTTGGTATTTTGAAAAATTAATTTTCATTTTAAAATCAGTTATTGAAATTTATTTTAAATTTTTTCTATGATGGCTAATGATTTTTGAATCATATTATTTACAGCCTGACCCATATCCTTACTGTATTCTTTTTTAACGCGGTTGGCAACAATCACATTGATGCTTAAGCATTGGTGTCCTAATATATTACACAAGCCATAAATAGCGCTGGTTTCCATTTCAAAGTTGGCAATATGATGATTGCCATATTTAAAACTGGTCATCTGGTCAACCAAGTTGGGCATAGCCAAAGGCATTCTTAATATACGGCCTTGTGGGCCATAAAATCCAGGGCAAGTAACGGTGATGCCATGGTTATAACCTTGCGTAAAGTGTTTAATTAATCCCGCACTTGCAGAGGCGATATATGGAAACACTTTGTGTGAATTTATTTGCGTGTGTGATTCAAAGGCAGATAAAATTGCTTTTTCTTCCTCGTTGTTTTGCAAATTATAAAAATGCAATAAGTTGTCAATGCCTAAGCCATGTGTTCCCGCGACCAATTGATCAACGCCCACCTCACCTTGTAGTGATCCACAAGTACCCATTCTTATAATGGCGACAGATTTTTTTTGTTCTTTAATCGTTCTGGTTTCAAAATCAATATTCACAAGTGCGTCCACCTCATTTAAAGCAATATCAATATTGTCGGGTCCAATACCAGTAGATAAAACTGATATTCGCTTATTACCAACATATCCGGTATGCGTAATAAATTCTCTATGGGTGCACACATGCTCTACGCGATCAAAATATTTGCTTACTTCGGCAACACGGTCAGGGTCACCCACAGTAATAATCGTGTCAGCAATTTGATCTGGCCTTACATTAAGGTGATAAATTGCCCCGCTTTCATTAATAATCATTTCAGATGCGCCAATGGGTTGCATATTTCAATTTTATGTCACAAATGTCGTTTAAATCGTAATAGTGGTAAAATTCTTTTATAATTAACTTGTTTGTGTTATTTTCGTGTTTTAGATAAGGTCCTGTGGCCGAGTGGTTAGGCAAAGCTCTGCAAAAGCTTCTACAGCGGTTCGAACCCGCTCGGGACCTCGATACAAAGCCTCCTCCGATTATCGGAGGAGGCTTTTTTCATT
>SXGR01631252.1_pt1 | contig 12962 bp, 10 predicted proteins | sample 3174711 | NCBI WGS metagenome assembly SXGR01 (sample SAMN11356860, study PRJNA531348) | freshwater metagenome | isolation source: freshwater sample F1-60 | place: China: Fuxian Lake, Yuxi | collected 2017-12-25
GATCACCTTGTCGTACATGTGCATCACGATATCGTTGTCTTCGCCGTGAATCACGCACATGCCGTGCGCGTCGGCCACCACCTTGAACACTTCCCAGATATCGCCAAAATCGACCATGCGCCCGCGACGGCTGGGCGTGATGTCGGTGGTGAACATTTTTATGGTCGGATAGCCGGCATGCAGCACTTCGGCAAGCTGGCCGAAAATCACCGGCGGCAATGCGCCCTCCACCATCACATGAAAACTGTAGTCGCACTGGCACTGGCCAGTCCAATCCTTATGCCGCTCGTCAATCGCCTGTTGAATGGTTTTTCCATGCGTCCAGCGCACGAAATCGATCATCGTCGTGGTGCCGCCATACAGCGCGGCACGCCCCACCACCGACGGTGGATCGGTGTAGGTCACACTGCCGTCCGGGTGCGGCGAATACCACTTCAGATGCACATGCGGATCAATGCCGCCAGGCATCACGATCTTGCCGCTGGCGTCAAGCAGGCGCTTCGTGGTTTCTGCAGCAAACGATCCTGCCGCACCCACCGCCACGATTTTCTCGCCGCGTATCGCCACATCGCACGCTGCCACGCCTGCCGGTGTCACCACACGGTCGCTGCGTATCACCAGATCGAACATGCGTAACTCCTTGTTTTAATTGATTATTTTAAACAGCTCGCAAGAGTGCTGCAAATTCACCGACACTCGTCCATTGTTCACACGCATCGATCGCCTGCTCAACTTGCGCCACGCGCGGCACACTCAGCACGTGGCCCGCCAACTCACGGAATTTGCTTCTCAGCACCGCTTCGGCGTAGGGCTGATGGAAGTCTCCGGCATGGCTTTCACAAGAGTGCGTGAGGCTGCGTCCATCTTTCAGCGTCAACGTCACGCGCGCGGGTTTCAACCTTGGCACCTGCGCGCTCATCGCCGGATCTTCCACCACGCTCACGCGTGCACGCAATGCCGTAATCGCCGGATCAGTAAGCGCACTGTCGTCGATATCGCTGTGTTGCGCACGACCGCGAACGACCATCACCGCCGCCGCATGCGGCAGGGAATATTTCGAGGCAAAAAAATTCGGCGGATTCGGGCCGCGCATAACTGAGGCAAACCGATAAGTGGCGAAATCGATACGTTCGATGTCCTCGGCGCGCGGCTTCAGCTGCGCCAGCGCGGCTGTCAGCGCATCCAGTGCCGGGTGTATCGGGTTGCAGCAGGCATGCAACCGGAAGTAATTGCGCGTGATTTCCCAGCGCGTTCCAAGGTCATCCAGCAGGGTATCCGTTTTGAAACCATCGCCGACGAGTTTGCCTAATGCTTCTTCGATGGCGTCCGGCTGCGCTTCGATGCCCGCCAGCGCCAAATCAGGTGCCAGCGCGCCCGCAAAGCCGCTCATGCCGCCGGCAATGTTCAAGGCCGTGGCGCCCGCACCGGTGTTCATGTAACTCGGCGTCATCATCAGCACCGCTGATATGCGCATGGCGCGGCTGACACCGGCAGCATCCAGACCACGCATGCGAGCACCAGCCGCAGCGGCGGCCAGCAACATCGCCTGCCCGTTCTGGTGTGCCAACGGTCGTGGCGTAAACGCCATGCCAATCCGCGCAGCAACGTCGTAGCCCGCCGCAAACGCGGCCAGCAATTCCTTGCCGCTGGTCTTTGCGTGTTCTCCAACGGCCAGCATGCCGGGCAGTATTTGTATTGCGGGCTGGCCGGATGCCAGTCGCAATCCTTCGCACAATTCTATCGCGCGGCCTGCAATGCCGTTGAGCAGTGCCGCCGTTCGCGGATCGTGCGTGGGCCAGCCTCTTGCATACACGGTGGCGCCCGTGCCGGCAGTGGGGGCCATGCGTTCACGCACCGCGATCACTTCGGGCCGTACCGAACCGGCGAGGATCACGCCGATCGTGTCGAGCAACACCAGTTTGGTTTGTTTTTGCACTGGCACGGGCACATCCGCCCAGCGTGTCTCTGCGGCAAACTTCGCCAGCGTTTCTATCTCGTGCCCCATGACGCGCTACTCCAGCTTGATCCCGGCATCCCGAATAATCCGGGTCCACTTCGCGATCTCGTCGCGTACAAAGCGGTCGAACTGCGGCGGGGTGTTGCCAACCGGTGTTGCACCATCCTGCATCGCGCGCTCGCGTATTGCAGGCAGTGCCATCGCTTTGGCGACCTCCGCACTGAGTTGCACGACAATCGCTCCAGGGGTATTCGCGGGTGCTAGCATGCCAAACCAGCCTATCGCTTCATAATCCTTGAATCCTGCCTCGATCGCCGTCGGCACGTCCGGCAAGGCTGGTGCGCGTTCACGCGTGGACACCGCCAGCGCACGCAGCCGCTTTGCACGCAACAAGCCCATGATGGTTTCCGGTGTGTTGAACGCCACAGTAGCCTCGCCGCTCATGACCGCTGTAGCGGTTTGCGGGCCGCCTTTGTACGGCACATGGCTCATCTGAGTTTTGGTCACCACACCAAACAGCGCGCCCGCCAGATGCATCGCACTGCCCGGTCCCGCCGAGGCGTACAGCACCTGCCCCGGCTGCTCACGCGCAAGGCGCACCAGGCCTTGCACATCTTTCACCGGCAGCGTCGGCAACACGGTGATTACATGCGGTACGCGCACCACCTGCGACACCGGGCTGAAATCCTTCAGCGAATCGTAACGCAGCCTGGGGTATAGGCCCGGTGTGAACGAAAACGACGCCGAGGTCATCAACAAGGTGTAACCGTCGGCTGGCGCCCGCGCGACAAATTCCGTACCGATGGTCGAACCCGCACCCGGACGGTTGTCCACGATAAATTGCTGGTTGTAAACCTCGGACATGCGCTGCGCAAGGATGCGCGCGAAGACGTCAGTTCCACCACCGGGCGTAAACGGCACCACGATACGCACGTTTTTTTCAGGGTATTTCTGTGCGCATGCGTTGTATGCCCCCGCCACACCGGCAAGCACAATCAACGCTTTGCCGTAGCGCCACAAAATCAAGGAGTTCACGCTTGCTCGCCTCTCACAATAAGAATTCGCCGGCCAAGGCGCGAAAATCAGCTAGTGCTTCAATTTTCATCAGTCTATCGTAAAGGTCCTGTGTGATGGGTCTGCCCCAAATCGGCTCACCCAGCTCGAAAAACTTTCCAGTCAGATCCGCCGGCGTATGCGGGTTTGCCGGTTCGCCCTTGGTGACGGTGCAATGGCCTTGATAAGTCACTCCGCTTTTCATGGCAATGCGCACATGCACGGGCTGCTCCGCCGGATAGCGTGCGGTGAATGATGGCTCCTCCCGCACAAACACGCGTTGCACAAGCGCCTGCACCTGCGGATTGGCAACGGCGGCATCATCAAAACTCTTCAACCCAGAGCGGCCATGAACCAAAATGCTCGCCAGGGCAAACGGCACCGAAAAACGCGCACCAAAACTTGACACGATATTTTTGCCGTTGAGACTCGCCGCCAGCATATAAGCTGCTACGTCTATGCGTTCAATGTCATCCACCGCCAGCCTCCCGCCGGGCGCTTGCGCCAACAGATGCTCCAGCGCATCGATGGCTGAGTGCGCGTAGCGGCCTATCGGATGCAGCTTGAAATAGCTTTTCGCGATCAGCCATTCCGAACCCAGCCCGGCGATGGTCAGCGCCGGATCGAACGTGTCCGAGTAAATACCTTTGCCGTAGGCGTTGCCCACGCCATCCACCTCGCCGGTGAAGCTGCACTCGACCAGCCGCGCTGCCGTCAGGCCCATGAATCCCGAATGTCCGGTAAAAATATTGCGCACCGTGGCGCCATCGAGCAAAGTCTGGCGGCTGCTCGCCATGCCCATGGTCGCTGCGCACTTGATGAGCTCCAGTATTTGCGCGGCGTTAAAGCGCTTTAACACGCCCGCCGCGATCGCAGCGCCGATCACGCCGTACGTGCCATGCGGATGAAAAGTCAACCGCATTTGTGCCGCGCGGCTGATGCGCGACGACAGCTCGTAACCCAGAGTTACCGCACGCAACACCTCGGCGCCACTCGCCCCCGTCGTCTGTGCCAGCGCCACCGCCGCCGGCACCACCTGTATACCCGGATGCCCCTTGGCGAAAAGATTCCCCTCATCCAGTTCCAGCCAGGTGCCCGCGGTGCCGTTGAGCATTGCCGCATCCAGTGCACCGACGCGCTTGCCCGCGCCGATGACCCAGGCCGTACCGGACGCCGCATCCGCCAATTGTTGGGCGACAAAGGCCTTCATTTCTGTTTGCTGCATCCCCGCCGCGATCACGGGGATGGAATCCGCGATGATCCAGCGCCCGCGTTCGCGCGCGGCGGCGCTGAGGTCTGCCAGGCGGGTGTTCGCTGCGAAATCGGCGAGCGTGATCAGATACTGCGGCGTGGTGCGGTCAGACATGCTGAGTTCCTCCTGCACCCATTCTAATCCCGCCACGCAGCGCGTCCCGATTCGTCGGTTGTCGTTTGCATGGCAGTCACACGGTAGAATGCCTGCTCATCCTTACCCCGCCCCCGAGGATTCACATGGCTAACGCCAACGCCATCACATTTCGCCGTTTGCCGTGGATCGCCGCGCTGTGCGCCTGCGCCAGTTGGAATGCCGCTGCGCAAGCCGCTTCCACCCACTACCCAAACAAGCCGTTGCGCCTGATCGTGCCCTTCGCACCCGGCGGTTCCAACGACATCATGGCACGCATCATCGGCCAGAAAATCGGCGAGAGCGTCGCGCAGCAGGTCGTCATCGACAACCGCGGCGGCGCCAGCGGCATTATCGGCACCGATCTGGCGGCGAAGGCGGCGCCGGACGGCTATACGCTGTTGATGATGAGTCTGACCCTGGCGGTTAATCCCAGTCTATTCAAGAAACTGCCTTACGATACGAACAAGGATCTTGCGCCAGTGAGTCTTGTGGCGTCCGCTCCGCTGATTCTGGTGGTGCATCCTGCGCTGCCGGTAAAAACCGTGAAGGATTTTGTTGCGCACGCCAAGGCTAATCCCGGCAAGCTCAACTTCGGTTCCGGCGGCCCCGGTACCACGCCGCATCTGGCGGGCGAGATGCTGAAGTCAATGGCCGGCCTGCAAATGACGCACGTGCCGTATAAAGGCGGCGGGCCAGCGCTGGCCGATCTGGTGGGCGGCCAGTTGCAACTAATGCTGGAGAATATTCCGAGCACCCTGCCCCATGTGAAATCGGGCAGACTGCGCGTGCTGGCGTTGAGCGGCCTCAAACGATCGGCACTGGTGCCTGAGGTACCCACACTCGATGAAGCCGGCCTGAAGGGTTACGACATTGTCGGCTGGAACGGTTTTTTTGTTCCGGCCGGTACAGCGCATGTCATCGTGTCAAAGCTGCATGCTGAAACGTTGAAAGCGTTGGCACTGCCCGATATCAAAGATCGTTTATCGGGCATGGGTGCTGAAGGTGTGGGCAACACACCTGCAGAATTTGCCGCGTTCTTCAAGGCGGAAATCGCAAAGTGGGCACAGGTGGTGCGTAGCGCCGGTTTGCGTGTGGAATAAAAAACTTTATTAAAACAAATAGTTACATAACCTCCTTAGGAGCGATCATGCCTTACGCTAAATCCGGCGATGTGCGTCTGTATTACGAAGAAACCGGCAAGGGTGCTCCCATTGTGTGGGTGCACGAGTTTGCCGACGATCTCAACGGCTGGGAGGCTCAGCTGCAATACTTCAGCCGTCGCTACCGCTGCGTCGCCTACAACGCGCGCTGCTATCCGCCGTCGGATGTGCCCAAGGCCGCTTCGAAATATTCGCAGGCCATCGCCACCGACGATATCGCCCGCGTGATGAAGCATCTGAAAATCCGCAAGGCGCACGTCATCGGCTGCTCGATGGGCGCGTATGCGGCACTGCATTTCGCACTCCGTTATCCGCGCATGGCGCTATCGTGCACGGTGATCGGCGCGGGCTACGGCTCTGATCCGGACAAGCGCACGCAGTTTCTCAACGACAACAATGTGATGATCAGGCGTTTTCTCGAACTGGGGACGGCGGAAGCCGTTCGGCCCTATCAAATCGGACCGGCGCGCGTGCAGTTTCAAAACAAGAACCCGCGCGGCTTCAAGCACTTTTGCGCCGAATTCGCCAAACATTCCGCGCTGGGCTCTGCCAACACGTTGACCGGCGTGCAGGGCAAGCGCCCCACCATTTACAGTTTGGAGGCCGCACTGCGCAAATGCCGCGTGCCGCTGCACATCATGAGCGGCGACGAAGACGACAATTGCCTCGACCCGGGCATTTTCATCAAACGCGTGTGCCCAAGCGCCATGCTGACTGTAGTGCCCAACACTGGCCACGCGGTAAATCTTGAAGAGCCGGTGCTATTCAACAGCCTGGTTGCGGAATTTCTGGCGCAAGTCGATTCCGGCCGTTGGCGCGGGCGTGATCCGCGGTCGCTGAATAAATCGACGATGGCAAAATCGTGATGTCTAGGCCTTGAGCGGCGCCAACGCCTCACCCATGACCTGCCGCGCAAACCGCATATCCGACAGGTCTTCGTAGGCGGCATTCCTGCGAATCGCGCCACATGCCAGCATGGCATCACGCAGCCACTCCAGCCCCGCGCGCTGTTGCAGCGGATCCGTATTCCAGATGCCGCTCGCCTTGTAGCCTTCGCAGCTGGCCGCGAGGACCGGCAGCGGAATATCCGGAAAATACCGGGCGACTGCCTCGGCCAGCGCACGCCCGTCATGCGCGGCGATCCAGCGCTGCGTGCGATACGTGGCGCGCGTCATGCCCAGCACGGTGGCTTCGTTCTGCTGAATGAACGCGCGCGTGGTGTTGAGTGTGGTGTAAGTCGCCGGGCCCCGGCTGGCAGCCGCGTACCACACGTGGCCCGCGCCATCATCCACCAGTTGCCTTGCATACGGCTCGAACACCTGAATCACATCGACTTCGCCGGCCCGCAATAAAGCCACGTTTTCGCCCATGGTGCGCGCGGGCGTGCGGCGTAGGTTTGCCGGATCGATGCCCGCCAGCCGTATGTCGTGCTGCAAACAATACCAGGGCGTCGGCACTTCGCTCACCACGGCCAGCGACCGGGTGGCGAGATCGCGCATGTGAAACGCCGGGTTGGGCGCGCGCCCCAGCAGGTAAAACGGATCGCGCCCGACCACTTCGCAAAACGCCACCAGCCCGTTGCCGGGATTGTCGTCCCACGCGTGCAGCAGACGCATCGGGCCGCCCCACGACACCTGCCCTGCGCCAGTGAGCACCGCGTTCAGCGTCTGGGTGGCGGCAGACGAAGTCTTCAGTTGCACGTCGAGGCCTTCTTCTTCATAGGCATGCAGCGCAAACGCCGCGTAGAACGGCGTGTAAAACACCGCACGAAAATTTTCGATGAGGGTAATTGGCATGATGAGATGACTTTCCGTTGATTGAATGGCGTAACGCCTGGGCGTGTGCTGTCCGTACGCGTTATTGCTCGCCCTTGATACCCGCGTCCTTTATCACCAGCGCCCAGGTGGCGGTCTCGCGCTTGATGCGCTCGGCCAACGCCTGCGGCGTGCTGGTATCGGGCTCCAGCCCCTGACGCGACAGCGACTGCTGCACGTTTGGCATGGCGATGACTTTCAGCGATTCGTCGCGCAGGCGATTCACGATGCGGGCTGGCGTGTTCGCCGGCACCATGAAGGAGTACCAAGAGCCCACGTCAAATCCCGGAAAGCCCTGCTCCGCCAGCGTCGGCAACTCCGGTACCACCCTGGAACGGCGCAGCCCCGTGGTGGCAAACGCTTTGATGCGCCCGGTTTTGACATGCGGCATGGAAGCCGCAATGCTGCCGAACAACACCTGCACCTCGCCTCCCAGCAGTGCGGCCGCCGCCGGACTGCCGCCCTTGTAGGCGATGTGCGTCATCCGGATACCGGCGCGCTTGCTGAAGAGTTCTGCCGCCAGATGCAACGGCGTGCCGGCGCCACCCGATGAAAAGTTAAACGCGCCCGGCTTTTGCTTTGCCGCCGCAATAAATTCCTTGAGATTGTTCGCGGGCACGCTTTGATGCAGCACCATGATGTATTGCGCGTTGGCGAGTAGCGTCACCGGCGACAGGTCTTTCTCCATGTTGAAGCCCAACTTATACAGCGTCGGGTTGACGGTGAGCACGGTATTGAAGCCGAGAAATAGCGTGTGGCCATCGGGATTCGCCCTGGCGACGATCTCCGCGGCGAGATTGCCGCCCGCCCCGCCGCGGTTGTCCACCACCCACACTTGCCCCAGTGCGTCGTGCAGCTTGGGCGTAAGGATGCGCGCGGTGGTATCAGAGCCACCGCCGGGGGCAAACGGCACCAGCAGGCGGATGGGGCGCGTGGGATAAGCAGGGTCAGCAGCCTGAACGGGCGCGGACAGCCCCATGATGGATGCAAAAAATAGTGAATAAAAACAATTACTTAGCTTCATGTCGTCTATACAACCGTTAAGCGCGAAATCTCGCCTGCATCGTTCATGTCTTCCAGTTTCCACAAGCGTGCGATCAGCGCGTCGGCTTTTTCCGCCGGCAACACCTTCTTCGCCAGCGTGCGAAATTTCTTTTCAATCTCCGCGTCGTTCATCGGATTTTTCCAGTGCCCTTTGTGGTGATCGACCACAGTGCTGTACGCTTGGCCGGACTTTGTGATGAGCTTGAAGTAACAACGCATCGCATCTGGCATGTGTTTGTCCGCTGCGGCGGAAGGCTTAACCTTCACCTTGCGCGTCAACGCGCGGATCGCCGGGTCGAACACATGCGCGTCGTCGAAATGCTCTTCCTGCACGTCGCCGCAAATCAACGCCACCGCCACCGTGTACGGCATGCTGTGATCGGCGGTTTCGCGGTTGGGCGGTTCCCATTTCTCCGGTGCATCGGCCATCAGCACGCAGGCGGTGGTGACGGTTTCGATTTGAATCTCGGCGATGTCATCGGCGGATTTCACCTTGTCGCGCAACTGTAATGCGGCCTCGCACACCGTCTGAGAATACTGCCCGAGTGGGAAACGCTTGATCAAGCATTCCATGATCTTGAACGGCGCACCATTCACGCCACCCCAGGTGTCGAGCGTCAACGTCTTGCGCGCCACCGCCTTGAAATATCCACCCACGCCCTCGAAGATCGGCGACGGTCCGGTCATGCCGCGAGCCGCCAGCATCGCCGCAAACACCGCATTGCGCGAGGCGTTGGCATAAGCACAGCCCTTCCACATCGACACATTGCCGATGCGCGTTTGATACAGCGCGTTATTGGGTGCGATGCCCAGTTGCATGCAATGCTCAAACTGCTTGCCCTTAAAACCGAACAACCATGCGGCGGCAGCTGTGCTGGCCATGCCGCCTACGGTGACATGGTCATAGCCAATGGGCTTCAAATCCACCGTATCGCACATGCGGCAAAACATTTCATACGCCAGCACCGTGGCGGTGATCACATCCTTGCCGGAACGTTTATTGATCTCAGCAGCGGTCAACACCGCAGCAATGCTATCGCTCGGGTGCCCCGACTCACCGGTGCTGGTGTAGCCATCGTTGTAATCCAGAAAGCGGATCATCACGCCATTGGCAAAAGTCGCCAGCTCCGGACTGGTTTTAAGCCCGCTGACCATCAGCGTAGCGGGCTGCTTGCTCGAAGTCATGTCCGCCAGATCGCGCGCGATTTTCTCTGGCGCGCTGCCGTAACCGCCGAGTGCGCAGCCGATGGAATCGATGATGATGCGCTTCGCGGTTTTGATGACCTCAGGGGGAAGGTCTTCGTAGCGTAGGTTTGTGGCGTAGTGGGTTATTTGTTCGACGAGGGTCAAAACATGTTCCTTCACAAAAAACCGTAGGGTGGGTTACGGTGCGCAGGGTTTGCGCACCGTAACCCACCGCAGCGAGTGTGCACATTCCGCCGGGCGGCGGGTTACAGCGCAAAGAGCGCGCCCCAACGCAAATGAGCCCGCCCTACAAAATCACAAAAAATCCCGTACGCTACCCTCATCCCGCAACCGCCAAACCCGCTGTATCACCCGCCCCATTTCCGACTCCCCCGCACCGCCGTTATATCCAGCCAACCGCACGGCTTTGTCTTCAATCTCGGGACGCGACAGCGTGTTGTCCGGGTCGCCCTTGGGTGACGACACCTTGCCTTCGAGTTTGCGGCCATCTTTGGTGGTGGCTGTTACATGCCCCAACCAACGCTTGGGGTAGGCGCCATCCACCACCGGATCGAGTACCATTTTCACCTTGTCGTGGAATGAACGTGTCGCGGCATCTTTCAACGAAGCCTCGGTAAAATCCGCCAGCCCCGCGCGCCCATGCAGCGCGGCCAACGCCAGCACAAAGCCCATCGAGAATTTCGATTGATGTATCGTCTGCGGATCGGTTACCGGACCCAGCACGTCGATCGCGCCCTGATGCACATGCGCGGTCACTGCGGTGATGTCATCGTGTTTCAATTTATTGTCCTGCATCACTTTCAGCAGCGCATCGGCCGCCGGGTGCGTGTGGCGGCACGAGGCATGAAACTTGAACGAGGTTTCGGCCAGCCCCCAGCGCGTGCCGAGGCCATCGATCAGCTTCGCCGGATCGGCATCGCTGCTCATGCCCGCCGCCATGCCCTGCGCACCTTCAAGTATGCGCTGCGCGCCGGTGAAGCCATCACGCGCGATGTAGGCCGCCATCAGGCCATCCGCCGCCGCCTTGGCGGTATGCAACTGTTTGGAATCGGCCGCGTCACGCAGAAACTCCCACAGCCCCGCCGCCATGGTGCCAGCCGAGCCGATGCAATGCTGCATTTGCTTGGCATTGAGTTTGAGTATGTGCGCGACACCCGCCGCCGCCGCGAGCTTGCCTGCGGTGCCGGTGGTATGAAACACCTTGTAGTGTGAACGCCCGAGAAACTCGCCCACGCGCACGCCGCATTCGTAACCCGCGACTGATGCGGCGATCAAGTCCTTACCGGTTGCACCCACTTCTTGCGCTGCCGCCAGCACCGCCGGGAACACCACCGTCGCCGGGTGATAGACCGAACCATTGTGCACGTCATCCTGCTCCACCACATGTGAGGCCGCGCCATTGATTAACGCCGCGAAGAACGGGCTGGTACGCCCGCGCGTCGTCAGTATTTCCGCCGGGCCGGTACTTGGCCCCATGGCCTTGGCAAATTGTTCCAGCACCAGCACTGGGCGTGAACCTTTACCTCCGAGGCCTGAGCCCAGCCAGTCGAGAAAAAAGTCTTCGGTGCGTGCCACCACATCCAGCGGCAGATGTTCGTAGCGCAGCCCGGCGAGAAACTCGCACAGGGTTTGCGTTTCGCTGCCGGCTGCGGCCAGCGGGTTGGCTTTGGTTTGGTCCATGATACGTGCTCCTCCTTGATAACCGGATTTTATAACTCGGGCCGCAAATCGGCCGACTTCGCCAGCTTGCCCCATTTCTCCCGCTCGGCGGTAATGTACGCGCCAAACGCGGCCGGGGTTGTGCCGGCGGCGTACAGCCCCGCTACTTGATACTGTGCGCGCAATTCGGGCAGCGCAAGAATGCGCACCACCTCAGTGTTGAGCTTGTCCACGTTCGCCTGTGGCGTGCCCGCCGTGGTCAGCAGGCCGTACCACGAACGCATGTCGTAGCCCGGCACGCCCGCTTCGGCAATCGTGGGTGCCTGCGGGAACTGCGCATCGCGCTGATCCATCGTCGTGGCCAGCAAACGCAACCGCCCCGTTTTAATGTGCGGAATCACATTGGGCATACTGGCAAATGCCAGTTCCAACCGCCCGGTAAGCAGATCGATGACATATTGCGGGCTGCCTTTGTAGGCAACGTGGATCATCTTTGTGTGAGTCATGGCCAAAAACAACGCAGCGGCCAGATGCGGCGTGGTGCCGGCGCCCGATGACGGATACGTGAGTTGGCCGGGCCGCGCCCTGGCCAGCGCGATCAGCTCTTTGAGGTTTTGTGCCGGCGTGGACGGATGCACCACCAGTAACATGCCCGCGGTGGCGGTCAGCGTTACGGGGGCGAACGCACGCTGTGCGTCGAACGGCATTTTGGCGTACAGAAACGGATTGACCGTGAGTATGCCGATGGTGGCCATCAGCAGCGTCTGGCCATCGGGTGGTGCCTTGGCCACGATATCCCCGGCAAGATTGCCACCCGCGCCCGGACGATTGTCGACGACCACCGGCACGCCCCACGCTTCGCTCAGCCGCATGGCCAATGGCCTCGAAAGAATATCGGTGACGCTGCCCGCAGGATTGGGCGCGACGAGGCGTAGGGGCTTGTCGGGATAGGCCGCATGCGACAACAGCCCGGACAACCCTGGCACGACCACTAGTAAGTATTTGATTTTTAACACTTTTTATTGCAAAAGAACCATGGCACAATGACACATCTTTTCACCAGGAGCCCGCATGCAAGGCAACACCGTGGTCTACGACGCCATCACCGTCAAGCGCGAAGGCGGCTTTGCCTTCGATGTATGGCACCAGAATCACTATGTTCCGTCACTACTCGCCACTGGTCAATTGCTGAATGTGCAGTGTTACGGCAGCCCGTTGCGCGCAACGTATGTCGCGGTGTTCGAGTCGAACGCCAGCGCTGTCGCGTTGCAACACCTGCCGCCACCGGCGCATGACTCCGTTCTGTCTGCAGAACGACACGTCGCCACTTTCATGAATCTGCAGCACGCACCCAACACAGGCGACCCGTTTCACGACGCGCCAATACTTTATCCCGTCTTGTTCAGCGTACCGCCCGAAGGCGAAAAGGATTTCAACGCCTGGTACGACGAGGAGCATCTGGGCATCCTGTTGAAAAGCCCGCACTGGCCGATGTGCCGGCGTTTCAGGATTCATGTCCCCCTCGCGGGTGGCTGGACCCACATTGCGTTGCACTATCTGCGCGACCTGCGCGCGCTGGAGTCACCGGAGCGTGACGAAGCGCGAGCCACACCATGGCGCGCGCGGCTGGCGCAGCATGCGTGGTTTAAGGGTGACTATCGCGTGTTACACCAATTCGGCGC
>SXGR01432642.1_pt1 | contig 12959 bp, 13 predicted proteins | sample 3174711 | NCBI WGS metagenome assembly SXGR01 (sample SAMN11356860, study PRJNA531348) | freshwater metagenome | isolation source: freshwater sample F1-60 | place: China: Fuxian Lake, Yuxi | collected 2017-12-25
CGTTGTAGAGCGATGCAAAGACATGCTTGATGGCCTCGAGCACATTATCAATACCGACCACATTGAGAAAGGTTTCCTGCTGGCCAGCAAACGAGGCATCAGGCAGATCTTCAGCGGTCGCGCTGGAGCGCACCGCAAATGACATTTCACTTGAGGAATAATCTACAAATCTATGATAAAAATCATCTATTTCCTTTTGCAGGCGAGGCTGAAAAGGTGTGTCGATGATCCATTGACGAATTTCCGCGCCAGCAGCGGCGAGTGCTCGGACATCGTCAATATCCAGCCTCGCCAGGCGATCCGCAATGCGGTCGGCCAAGGCAGGGCCTTTGCCGTCACTGCAGGACAGGAAATCGCGAAACGCCCCGGCAGTGGTGGCAAAACCGCCAGGCACACGCACACCTGCATGCGCGAGCTGGCTAATCATTTCGCCCAGAGACGCGTTTTTACCGCCGACCGACTCGACATCGGTCATGCGGAGATTTTCGAAGGAAACGACGTAAGTCGCGCCCAGATCAGGGGCCTGGTGACCCCCCATGGATGCTACGTTGGACATGACAACCTCTTTGATGGTGGGAAATCTTCATTTGCGCCTCGCAAGTGGGTCTATGTTTGTTATTCTGGGAACACGCTGCGTGGGGAAAATTCATAGCCAATATTTTACAGGCCGAACGGACATTCTCAGCGTGCCAGACCGCACTTTTTACGTGATTTATTTGCAGATTCATAATGTACAGCTCTCACAACAGCAATACCGGGGCTTTTGACCGAACCGTGTTTTTTGTCTCGGACGGAACAGGCATTACGGCAGAAACTTTTGGCCACTCGGTACTGACGCAATTCGATTTGCGCTTTCGCCAGATCCGACTACCCTTCATCGACTCTGCCGACAAAGCGCATGATGCAGTTCGTCGCATCAACGAGTGCTGCGCCTTCGAGGGCAAGCGACCGATCGTCTTTTCGACGCTGGTCAAATCCGATCTTTCAGCGATTGTCCGGCGCTCAGAGGGGATGCATATGGACTTGATCCAGACCTTTGTTGATCCGCTGGAGCAAGAGCTCGGCATCAAGTCCACCCACACGATCGGTCGTAGTCATAATATCGCCGACTCCGCGGACTACAAAAATCGCATCGAAGCGATCAATTTTTCCCTGGCACATGATGACGGACAATCACACAAGAACCTGGCGATGGCCGATGTGATTCTGGTGGGCGTATCCCGCTCGGGAAAGACACCGACCAGTCTGTATCTGGCCATGCAATATGGGATCAAGGCAGCCAATTACCCGCTCATTCCCGAGGACTTTGAACGTGGCCAAATGCCGAGCGGCCTTAAACCATTCAAGGGAAAAATTTTTGGTTTATCGATCGCTCCCGACCGACTCACAGAGGTTCGGAATGAGCGCCGTCCCGGCAGCAAGTACGCATCAATGGAAAATTGTCGCTATGAGGTCAATGAAGCAGAAAAGATGATGCACCGCGAAGGCATACGCTGGGTGTCCAGCACAGTGAAATCGATTGAGGAAATCGCGACTCTCATCTTGCAGGAATTGCGACTCGATCGGCGCGCCTATTGATATTTACGGTGTCCGATGCCCGCGGCCAAGGAAGCACTGACCAAGAACCTATCGCTTCAGGTCGATCGCAAAGTGTCAGTCCCGCAGGCAGCACAGACATACGACAAGGCACTGCCAACGCCGCTCGCGGCCTAGCGAGATAGGTTCTCACAGGCTCTACACAAAACGGGAAACTTGGACGGCTCAATCAATCGCGGCAAGCCCTTGATTTTGCTGCCCCTGCGCGGCACGGCGCCGCTGGTTCATCGAGAACCGTCCCTTTGTCTAACCCCTACCTAACTGCCTCGTTCCTATGCCTCGAACTGCTGCGCTCACACTCCATATACCGGCACATTTCTTCAAGTCTGCCTAACGCCCTCCAGTGAGCCTCGCCATCAACGCCCGGTATATATGGTTCAGTTCAAGTTCCGTCTCCCAATCTTCCATGGACACATGGCTTCTGTCGGGATCGCTCAACTCAGGCGGGCGCAATGCAGACAAACCTCGAACAGCGGACTCGCCATCGTGCGGAATGCCGTGTCCTTCGAGGTCGAGTGCCTCCAGAAAACTTGCCAGTCCCTGGTAGTCGGAGAATCTGGCTGCATCCAGACCCCAGTTGAATCGCGTCTCGATCGTATCCTGACTGTCCATGGCAGGATTTCTGCTGAGCCAAGAACTTGCCATCTGACGTACTTTGGTATCGGTTGACATGGTCTGCTTGTACATGAATGCCACGGTCGCCAGGTTCGCCACAATGCCGATATGGAGACTGCGCATGGGCGTATCTCGCAAAAATTCCCAGTACACATCGACTGCGCCCTCCCCACCCAGTCGCTTTAATATCATGAACGGAAAATACAGATTCCAGTTTTCTATGCTGAGTCCATTTCTTTCCAGTGCTTCTCTATAAACGTTTGAGACTTCAAATGCGTTGACGTCGCTTCTATGATGCTTTCATTATTGCTTCTCGCAATCCGCTGCAAGGCTCGAAAATAGGCTCTCGCAAGATCGATACGCATCTTGTCGACTTGGGTTTTTCCCAGAATTTGAAATATCGGGCTGCAGATGCCCGGTAACGGCGAACTGCGTAAAAAATCAGCGTGCGACACCGCCTGATCCTGCTCACCGCTTGCTGCTTCGCCAGCCCACGCTGCAAATCCATAACCACGATGCTTGAGGTAGTTATAGAACTCATGGATATTCATCGCCTCGAGAGCCTGATGGAGATCGCGTATGTCTGCACTCAAAAGCGGTCTTTGCATGACGTAACCGTGGGCAACGCAGGCCATGGTTAGCCTGCTTGAACAGAGCCGGCAATCTACACCTTTCCTGTATCGAATTCCCGGACAGCTGCGCTTTATACGACACTTTGCAGGAATTTTTACCTGAGTAGACAAAAGTCCCTACAGGCCAATCACTAAGGTCGAGGACAAAAAAACAGGGGTCCAATGCCGCCGCCCGGGGCATGCTTACGGGCCTTCCGATGCACAGCTTCATGGCAACGGGCCGCGTATGGCGAACGAACTCTCCATTGTGACTTGGCCGTGATCGCGTCGTTTTCAAGACGTTCCAAGTACAAAGATCCTTCAGATAGCATTCGCTTGCTGCCGATACTGTTCAAAAAGACAGATCGCAACACTGGCCACAACATTCAGTGATTCCACTGCCGAGTTCTGAGGAATAGTCAAACGCAGCGTGCAAAGCTCAAGCAAGGATTCGGAGACGCCATAACCTTCATTACCAAATAACCAGGCACATGGCATCCTCAAGTCTTGCTCGTACAGCGAGAAAGGCGTGTGGGAGCTCATCGCAAAAACAGGTACTTTGGCCGCGGCGATCAACGCAGGTAAATGGATGTTTTCAAATATCTCGATCGCAAAATGAGCCCCCATCCCGGCGCGCAATACCTTGGGTGACCATGACAACACGGTACCTACGCCGCAATAAACGCGCGGGATACCTGCAGCAGCCGCGGTTCGAATAATGGAACCCAGATTACCCGGATCCTGAACACCGTCAAGCAAAACCGCCGAGCCAGTTAACTCCGCCTGGTCAAAAGCTTGGGGAGTTTCAATTAAAAAAAGTAAACCGACGCCGTTCTCGACCTGGCTCAACGGTGCAAACAGTGTATCCGGCAATCGTAGAACTGCACACTTCAGCGACATGCAGACATCCAGGATATGCATGACCTCTGCATCAGTGCATGCGCTATCGCTCACCACGCAATACAAGGGTGAGCCCTTGTGTTCCAACCAGGCCTGACACAAGTGAATTCCGTCGAGCAGCGTTTGCCTCGATTTTTTTCGTACTTGAGCGCTGCTCGCGATCTGGCGCAAATGCTTGTACTGCGTATTATCGCGAGAGCTGATAGTTCGGATGGCATGAATATTCATGCGCGTCAGGCTGAAGCGCCTGCAATAACTGCCTTGACGGGTGCATATGAACGACGGTGCTCGGGTGTGACGCCGTGCAATCTGAGTCGCTCAAGATGTAATGCGGTGGGGTAACCCTTGTGCTGATCGAATGCGTATTGCGGATACATTCCATGCATCGCCATCAGTGCCGCATCGCGTGCTGTCTTTGCAAGTATGGATGCCGCCGAGATCTCCACTACCTTGTCATCACCTTTGACAATCGGTTCGGTACGCACTGCACAGACCGGACAGCGATTACCATCGATCAGCGCAAGCTCAGGCTGTATGGACAAGCTTTCAATTGCCAGACGCATGGCGAGCATCGTCGCTTGAAGAATATTGAGTTCATCGATCTCGCCCGCAGTACAGCGTGCAATCGACCAGGACAGCGCATCGCGCCGAATGTGCAGTGCCAATGCTTCGCGTTTGCTTGCCGTGAGTTTTTTTGAATCGCGCAGTCCCGCGATGGGTTTGGCTGGATTCAGAATCACGGCAGCGGCGTACACTGGCCCTGCCAGTGGTCCTCTGCCCGCTTCGTCGACGCCGCAAATCAGCATGTCACTAAAATCTGAAAGCGCATCGATCGCGGTGAATTTAGAGCTTACCATTCTGCGAGAGCATTTCCATCACCGCATGCGCGCTTTGGGACGCTGTGTTGCGCATTAAATCGTGATGTAGATCGACGAAGCGCCGACGCAAACGCTGTCGGTTCTGATCATTGGAGAGCTGTGCCCAGAGCGCGCTGGCAAGTCCAGCCGGGGTTGCGCGATCCTGGAGCAGCTCAGGTACAAGAAATTCTCGTGACATGACATTCGGCAGCCCTACCCAGGGTTGATAAGCCATCAGACGCAGCACCTGCCAACTCGCCGGGTTCATGCGGTAGCTGATCACCATGGGTTTTTTGAACAAAGCAACTTCCAGGGTGGCCGTACCACTGGATACCAGAGCGGCATCGCAAGCAGTAATGGCCTCGTGAGATCGCCCCGTGAGTATCGTGTGGGGTAACTTCTGCAATTCGGGTCGCGCAATCAATTGTTCAAAATAAGCGCGCTGGGTTTCGCCAGCCATCGGTATCAAGAAATGCAGCTTGGAATCGCGCTTGAGCAGCATGGCTGCAGTTTCCATGAACACGCGCGAGTTGTATTTCAATTCGGACATACGGCTGCCAGGCAGTATCGTTACGACGCGCGCATTGCGGTCGACGCCCAAAGCATCGCGCGCTGCATCCTGATCGGGGTCCATCGGAATGACCTCGGCCAGTGGATGTCCGACATAGGTCACTGGGATATTCGCCTTACGGTAAATGGCTTCTTCAAATGGAAAAATCACCAGCATGTGCGATACCGCACGGGCGATTTTTTTTATACGACTGCGCCGCCAGGCCCAGATCGATGGACTGACAAAGTGAACGGTAGGAATACCTGCGTGTTTGAGACGCACCTCAAGATCTAGATTGAAATCGGGCGCATCAATACCAATGAAGGCGGCAGGCTTTTCAACAAGCAGCTCATTGATCAGGTTGTCACGAAAGCCTTTGAGCTCGCGGTAATGCGCAAGTACTTCGAACAAACCGCGAACCGCGAGCTTGTCCATCGGGTAATCCGAAACAAACCCATACTCGGCCATCGCCGGCCCACCGATGCCATGCAAATAGGCGTCGTTAATCATGGGCCGCAAGCCAGAGAGCATGCGGCTGGCCAGTAAATCGCCGGAGGCTTCACCGGCGACCATGGCGATGCGGAGATCAGCGGACGATGCCACGGGTCACATTCTGCAGAAACTCACGCAGGAGCTTCAGATGAGGTGCGAATTCGGGCGCTGATATTTCTTCCGCCTGCAGCGCTGCTTTGGCTTCGTCCAGCGTGAGCCCCGATTTATAGATCAATTTATAGGCATGACGAATCGCATTGATGGCTTCACGGGAAAAGCCACGGCGCTTGAGTCCTTCGCTGTTAATGCCGTGGGCTGCTGCCGGATTCCCCGAGAGGATGACGAAGGGCGGTACGTCTTGCGTGAGGCTGGTGCTCATGCCCACCATCGCATGTGCGCCGATCTTGCAAAACTGATGCACATTCGAAAAACCACCCATGATCGCCCAGTCGCCCACATGCACATGCCCAGCCAGCTGCGCATTGTTCGCAAAAATCGTGTGATTACCAATCTGACAGTCGTGCGCCAGATGAACATAAGCCATGATCCAGTTGTCATTGCCAAGGCGTGTCACGCCTACGTCCTGAGCGGTACCGCGGTTGAGGGTACAGAACTCGCGAATCGTATTGCGATCACCAATTTCCAGTCGTGTCGGCTCGCCTGCATATTTTTTATCTTGCGGCGGCGCGCCTAGTGATGAAAACTGATAGATCATATTCTCGCGACCGATTTGCGTAATGCCGTCAATAACCACATGCGGCCCCACCCGTGTTCCAGTCCCGATGGATACATCAGGCCCAATCAGCGTGTAGGCGCCAATCTCGACATCATCGTCGAGCTGGGCCGCCTGATCGACGATGGCGGTCGGATGTATCTTCGCCATGATTGATTACTCCACTGCAGGAGGTTCGTTGATACTGCGCATCGTGCACATCAGTTCTGCCTCGACCACCAGCTGATCGTCAACTGTGGCCTTTGCATGGAATTTCCAGATGCCGCGCGCTTGGCGCAGGATTTCCACCTGCATTTTTAATTGATCACCCGGTTCAACAGGTCGCTTGAAACGTGCACCATCAATGCCGACAAAATAGACGACTGCGTTGTCGTCTGGCTTCTGGCCTGTGGTCAGGAAGGCCAGCAGCGCCGCGGTTTGCGCCAATGCTTCGATGGTGAGCACGCCCGGCATCACGGGTTTGTGCGGGAAATGTCCGACAAAAAATTCCTCGTTGATCGTAACGTTCTTGATCGCCGCAATACTTTTTCCAGACTCCCAGTCGAGCACGCGGTCGACCAGCAAGAGCGGGTATCGATGCGGAAGATATTGCTTGATTTGGTTGATATCTAGGCTTTTCATTGTGATTTATGCCTGTTCTCGGGAAGTTTATTCATGCTTTGCGGTCAGCTGTCTGACGAGTTTTTCCAGCTCGCGTACGCGATCGCGCATGGTATCAAGCTGGCGTACCACCGCTGCTGTTTTTTCCCAGTCCGCGTTGCGCGCCAGCGGATAAAAGCCGGTGTACTGCCCGGGCTCGGAGATCGAGCGTGATACCAGGCTGCCGGATGAAACGTGCACATGATCGGCAATGCTCAAGTGTCCCAGCACCATCGCAGCACCACCGAAGGTGCAGTGCCTACCGATTTTTGCACTGCCAGCAACGCCCACGCAACCTGCCATCGCCGTATGCGCGCCAATCACACAGTTGTGCGCAATCTGTATCTGGTTGTCAAGTTTTACACCCTCTTCGATTACCGTGTCCTCGAGCGCACCACGGTCTATCGTGGTGTTGGCACCGATCTCTACATCATCACCGATACGAACACGACCGGTCTGGGAAATTTTGATCCAGTGACCCTGATCGGCGGCAAAGCCAAAGCCATCTGCCCCGATCACGGCACCCGAGTGCACGATCACGCGCGCACCGATTTCACAGGCTGAGAGAAAGGTCACCCGCGGGTAAAACAGGGTGTACGCACCAATCCGCGAACCCCGACCAATAAACGAACCCGCACCGATAACGCAGTGCTCGCCAATGACAGCGCCAGCCTCGATAGTTACCTGCGGGCCGACGCTGCTGGCGCTGTCGATTTGTGCTGAGGCATGGACAATCGCAGACGGATGAATTCCCGGGGCCACTGGCTCCGTATCCCGAGCAGCAAAGAACTGCGCAGCACGAGCAAACCAGGCGTAGGGATTCGTCGTAATGACGCATACGCCACGGTAGCCCTGCGATATCAACTGATGATCGGACGCAGAAAGAACCAGCGCGCCCGCACGCGTTGCAGCCGCCTGCGTGCGCAGTTTGGGGTTGGACAGAAAGGTGATGTGCGACGCAGTCGCTGCGTCGAGGGGGGCTACACCAATGACGGCAAGGTCAGGGTCGCCGATCAACTCCCCGCCCAGGCTTTCGACCAAATCGCCTAGTCGAGTGCGCATGGCGGTGTTCCTGATTTATTTGTTGAGGGCCTTCAGCACTTTGTCAGTGATGTCGACTCGCGGGCTGATGTAGACAACCGGCTCCTGAAACAGGATGTCGTACTTTTCGGCCTCGGCGATTTGCTTGATGACCTTGTTGGCTTTTTCGACAATGATATTGAGCTCTTCGTTTCTCCGCTGTGAGACGTCTTCGTTGAACTCACGGCGTTTGCGCTGAAGTTCACGATCCATGTCGGCAGACTCACGCTGTCGTTTTGCCTTGTCCGAATCAGACGACACAGGGTCATCGCGCGCATTCTTTTCTGAAGCCGCTTTCAGCTTGTTCTGTAATTCCTGAAGCTCCTTCTCGCGCTTGGAAAAATCCTGCTCAAGCTTGGTTAACGCTGCCTTTGCAGGCGCCGAATCACGCAAGATGCGCTCTATGCTAACGAAACCAATCTTGATTTCCTGCGCCTGTGCCAAGGAACTCAGGCCGAGCGCCACGACCAAACCGGACGCTGATATTGCCTTTTTGAGTACAGATCTCAATTTATTCTCCGTAACGCAAATGCTTATTATGCCATCGGGTTATCAAAATCCGGTGCCAAGCTGAAACTGAAAGCGCTGAATTCGGTCGAACGACTTGGCATTCAATGGATAGCCGAGCGAGAGTTTGAGCGGGCCGACCGGAGAAATCCAGCTGATGCCTAGACCGGTACTGTATCGCAGGTCGCCGAGACTGATTTGCTGGCCATCCTGCGGGTTGAAGACCTGACCCGCATCGAGAAAGGTAAACCATCGCAGACTGCGGTCTATTCCGGTGCCAGGAAACGGCAACTGGAGTTCGGCGTTCATGATCACCCGCGCCTGGCCCCCGATGGGCAAGTTGTAGCGTGTTGCAGTCCTTGCCATACCGGTCCCGTCTACCGATAGTGAACCTGCAAAAAAGCCACGAACTGAACCGATACCACCCGCATAATAGTTTTTGAAGATCGGATAAGTACTGCCCGACAAGCCCGCGCCGTAACTCAGCTCGCCATTAACGGCAAGAGTCACTGAGCCAAAAAGCGGCATGAAGTACTGATCCTGATAGGTCGACCGATAATATTGCGCGGTACCCGCAGGAGAAACCTCCAGGTTGGCACGGCGATAGCGACCCTTGGTTGGAATCAACGCACTGTCGCGGTTATCACGCTGCCATGCCGTCGTAATTGGGTAAGCTGTTGTTTCTGCCAAGCCGATACCCGAAGTGTTGTCCGAATTATCCGTCACAAACGTTTGATATCGCAACGGACTATTTTCGTAGGTTTGCACCTGCGTTTTTTCTATTCCTGCACCAACGAACACGCGGTCAAGCTCCGCCACAGGAATGCCGAAACTCATGTTCGCGCCGCGTGTCTCAACGCGAAAATTAATATCGGTCAGATAAAGAGGCGGGCGCGTCGTTCGCAAAAATACTTCCACCGTGCGGCTGACACCATCATCGGTAAAGTAAGGGTTGGTGTGGGACAGCGAGATGGTCCGAAAAATCCGACTGGTGTTGACGTTTATACCAATATTATTCCCGCTGCCAAACGCATTTGCCTGATTGATTGAGCCCGACAGCGTGACTTTTTCGCTGCTGGAAAAGCCTGCGCCAACCATAACACTGCCCGTAGGCTTCTCGACAACGTTCACATTCAGATCGACCTGATCCGGTGTGCCCGGTATGTCTACCGTATCAACCGTGGTGTCGGTAAAGAATCCCAGACGTCCGATGCGATCTTTCGAAAGGCGAATCCTGTCGCCGTCGTACCATGAGCTTTCAAACTGTCTGAATTCCCGCCGAATGACTTCATCGCGGGTACGGTCATTGCCACCAATATTGATACGGCGTACGTAGACGCGCTTGCCGGGATCGACAAATACGGTAAAGCTGACTTCGTTTTTCTCGCGATTGATTTGCGGACTTGCGTTCACATTCGCAAAAGCGTAACCAAAAACACCCATGCGCTCGGCAATCTTGCGCGTGCTCTCGGTCATTTTTTCGCCTGAATAGGCATCGCCGGGCTTGACACTGATGAGCGACTCGAATTCTTTTTCGCGTCCCAGCATCTCACCCTCGAGTTTGATATCCGCGATCGTAAATTTTGCACCCTCGCTGATGTTGACTGTGATGTAGATGTCTTTTTTATCGGGCGTGATCGATACCTGTGTGGACTCTATCTGCATCTCAAGATAACCACGATTCAGATAAAAAGATCGTAAGGATTCGATATCCCCTGCGAGCTTTTGTTTGGAATACTGGTCAGCCTTGCTGTACCAGGTAAACCACCCGGACGTCGAAAGCTTGATCTGATCTCGCAACTCTTTCTCAGAAAAAGATTTATTCCCGACGATATTGATTTTCTTGATTCGCGCAACCTCACCCTCATCCACTGCAAAGGTCACATTCACACGATTACGCTCAATGGGCGTGACCGTCGTCGTGATTTTGACGCCATACAAGCCGCGCGTCAGGTACTGGCGCTTGAGTTCTTGCTCGGCACGATCAACCAGCGATCTATCGAGAATGCGGGATTCACCCAAGCCCAATTCCTTGAGTGACTTGTTCAGCTGGGCTTTGTCGAACTCCTTGATACCGGAAAATTCGACACTGGCGATCGCCGGTCGCTCTTCGAGAAGAACCACGAGCACACTGCCATCAGCTTCGATACGGACATCCTTGAAGAAACCCGTCGCGTACAAAGCCTTGATAGCCGCCGCCGCCTTTTCATCATTAAAGGTATCGCCCACACGTACAGGCAAATAACTGAATACCGTGCCGGCCTCAGTACGCTGAATGCCTTCGACGCGAATGTCAGTCACCGTGAATGGGTCGAGTGCCAGAACCTGGCCTGCGCACAAAGAGAATGCGGCGGCGATAAGCTTGGGAACAAACGGCAGAGGTTTACGCTTGGAATGGAGTGTCATTAAAAAAACCAGCTTCGAGAATTATCTGTCGACAGCCAACAGGGACTGCCGGCATCACCAGATCAGACGGACAATATCATTGAACATTGCCACTGCCATCAACACCACCAGTAGTCCAATACCCGCTCTTTGCGCCAGAGCGCCAACCCGCTCAGACACCGGATGACCAGAAAAAAGTTCCACCGAATAATACAACAAATGCCCCCCATCCAGAACGGGAATTGGCAGCAGATTCATGACGCCGAGGCTGATACTGATGAACGCCATGAATGACAAAAAACTGATCATACCAATGCGCGCCGTCTGCCCCGCATAATCGGCAATCGTGATCGGCCCCGTGATGTTTTTAAGGGACGCTTCACCGATTAACATCTTGCCAAGCATCGTGATTGTCATCACGCTGGTATCCCAGGTCTTGCGGGTGGCGCGTGCGACGGCCTCGGGCAAACTTGCCTTGACAATCGTCATGGCGGCTGACATGTCCACTTGTGCTCGAATGCGTCCAACAGTGCGCTCACCCACACGCTCGGGCTGCGGAGTCACCACGAGCGAAAAAGGCTGTCCAGAGCGCAATCCTTCCATTTGAAGCAGCTTGCCTGGCGCAGATTGCAGGCGCTCGACAAAGGACACACCGTCCGGCACCAGTTCGCCATTGATCCGCAAAATCTGATCACCCGGCTGCAGTCCGGCGAGCTCAGCAGGGCCGCCCGGGATGATCTGTCCGAGAACGGCAGGCGGACGAGCGAGTTCGAGACCCAGCCGATCGAGCAAATGACTATCGAGATCATCGGCAGCGATATCACCCAAAGCTAAGCTGACCTCGCTACTGACACGATCACCACGCGCATCGATCCGAAACAGCTCGATGCGTGCCGACTGACCTGAAATCGCCGATTGCAGCAGTTTCCACCGCATTTCGGACCAGGCGCTGACTGGCTCACCATTGACTGCTGTCACCTTATCACCGGATTTCATCCCTGCAATTTCAGCCAGACCACCATCGGCCACACGCACTTGAGACAACGGCTCCGGGATACCGTGGCTGTAGAGGGCAGCAAAAATTGCGATCGCTAACAAAAAATTCGCCAGCGGCCCCGCAGCCACAATCGCAATGCGCTTCCCTACCGACTGCCGGGTGAATTCGCGGGCTGCATCCACCTCGCTGATTTCACCCGCATCGCTCTCGCGTGCATCAAGCATCTTGACATAACCACCGAGCGGCACGAGGGACACGGCCCATTCGGTCTGATCCGATCCGAACCGGCGTGACCAGATCACTTTGCCCAGACCTACCGAGAATCGCAATACTTTCACGCCGCACCAGCGAGCCACCAGATAGTGACCCAGCTCGTGAATAATCACGAGCACACCAATGACGACGACAAAAGCCAATACCTTGATCAAAAAATCCATCTCACCACTCCGGTAGAAAAATCAGGCCAGCAGATCATTCGCCTCTGAACGCGCCAGCTGATCTTGCAGCAGCAGACTGTCGAGGTCATTGACCGGCATGTTAGGCAAGCGGTTCAGCACCTGTTCAATGATTTGCGGGATTTTTCGGAAACCAATTCTGCGATCGAGAAACGCCTCAACGGCAATTTCATTGGCAGCATTCAGGACGGCAGGGGCACTTCCACTCGCGTGAAGCGCATCGAAGGCCAGCTTCAGACAAGGGAAACGCAGATAGTCGGGCTCGCGGAAATTCAGTTGTGCAATGCGTGCCAGATCGATGGGGTCTACACCGGAATCAATGCGATCCGGATAAGCCAGTGCATGGGCAATCGGCGTACGCATGTCCGGATTACCCAGCTGCGCCAGCACCGAGCCATCAGCATAGGACACCATTGAATGGATTACGCTTTGCGGATGAATCACCACCGGTATAACTTTCATCGACAATGAATAATTTTTTATTATGCATTTTACATTTAAATTCCAAGCGTTGTTTAAATTTAAAAAATGAATACATAACC
>SXGR01265658.1_pt1 | contig 12949 bp, 9 predicted proteins | sample 3174711 | NCBI WGS metagenome assembly SXGR01 (sample SAMN11356860, study PRJNA531348) | freshwater metagenome | isolation source: freshwater sample F1-60 | place: China: Fuxian Lake, Yuxi | collected 2017-12-25
ACCACGTCGGCATCGCCGCGCCGCCCCTGATCAAGCGCCTGGCCGGTACCCGCCGCCACCACACGTACCTTGATACCGGTCCTCTTCTCGAACGCGGGCAACAGGGTCGTGAACAGGCCCGATTGCTCGGTGGAGGTGGTGGAAGCGACGACGATGAATTTCTCCTGGGCGTGCAATGACGTTGCCAGCAGCAGAACCGGGGTTGCCAGTAGCAGACGACGCATGAGTTGATGTTTCATTCGAGTTCTCCTTTGAGGTAATCCTGCCCCCCCTGTGACTGGGGCTGGGTGAAGAACGCCCCGGCGCGCGTGTGCTCTGCCACGCGGCCCTGGTGCATGAAGATGATGTCGTCGGCGAGGCGCTTGGCCACGCCGCGGTGGTGCGTCACCATGACGATCGCCGTGCCTGACGCAGCGATTTCGGCGATCACGTGTTCGATCGCGCGGATGCCCTGCGGGTCGAGGCTGGCGGTCGGCTCATCGAGCAGCAGCACCTCCGGCTTCAGGGCCCAGGCGCGCGCCAGCGCCACGCGCTGCTGCTCGCCGCCCGAAAGCACGCGCGCCGGGCGGTCGGCGAGGTGCGCCAACCCAACGCGACCGAGCATCTCGCGCGCAGTGGCCTCGGCTTGCGTTCCCCTGCCCTGCACTGCCAGACCGTACATGACGTTGTCGAGTGCGCTCCGGCGCAGCATCACCGGCCGTTGAAAGACCATCGCAAGACGCGGTGGCCTGCCATCCGCTGTGGAAGCGCCTCTCCCGGGTGATGCCTCGGCAATCCGCTCCCAGCGGACCTCGCCGGCCGATGGTGCCAGCAGCCCATGCAACACACGCAGCAGCACGCTCTTGCCGGCGCCGTTTGGCCCGAGGATGAAAGTGCGTTCGGCTGTCAGGCGCAACGAGATGTCGTCCAGTACGCGATGGCCGCGGCCATCGAACGAAACCTTGTCGAGTTCAACCAGAGGACGAATGGTTGCGTGTTCAGCCATAGCGCCGCACCGACCAGGTTCGCACGAGATAGGCCGCCAGATTAAGCAGCAGCACGATCGACAGAAGGATCACCCCGAGGGCCAATGCCAGCGGCAAATCTCCCTTGGAGGTCTCCAGGGCAATCGTGGTGGTCATGACCCTTGTAACGCCATCGATGTTGCCGCCGACGATCATCACCGCGCCTACTTCGGCCATCGCCCGGCCAAGGCCGGCAAGACCCACCGTGCTCAATGAAAAGCGCGTATCCCAGAGGAGCGTGAGGGCGGCGCGCCAGCGCGGCACACCCAGCGAAGTAAGTTGCTCTTCGTATTCGCGCCAGGCGTCTTCGATGATCTGCCGCGACAGTGCCGCCACGATCGGCGTGATCAGCAGCACCTGGGCAATCACCATGGCAGGCGGTGTGAACAGGAGGCCGAAGCCGCCGAACGGGCCGGCACGCGACAGCAGCAAATAGACGATCAACCCAGCCACTACCGGCGGCAGGCCCATGGCGGCATTGAACAGCACCACCAGCGCGCCGCGCCCAGGAAAGCGTCCAACCGCCACACAGGCGCCCAGCAGCGAGCCCAGCAGGGCTGAAATGAGCGCCGCCGTCACGCTGACCTTGAGCGTCAGGGTGATGATGGCAATCAGCTTGGGGTCAAACGACAGCGCCAGCGACAGCGCATCCGCAAGACTTGCGAGAATCCAGGACATCGGGGGGCTGCGGTGAAAAATCGCAGCAACAGCGTGAGGGTCAGGTATCGTAGCGGTTGTCGCTCGAATGACCAATATGCAGCAATTTGCATAGGTTGATCCTCTTCACCGCCTTCCTACCGCCTCGCCTGCATGTTCCGCATCAAACTCGACTACAGCTTCACCCACGACGGCTCGGGGGCCGTGCCGCATCTGGACAATGCCCTCTTCACACTGTTGCGTGCGATCCGTGATACCGGTTCGATCTCGCGCTCGGCCGGCGCTCTGGGCTACTCCTACCGCCATGTGTGGGGCGAGATGAAACGCTGGGAAGGCGCACTCGACCACACGCTGCTTGAGTGGTCCAAGGGCAAACGCGCGCGTCTCTCGCCGTTTGGCAACAAGCTGTTGTGGGCCGAAGAGCGCGCCCGCGCACGCATCGCCCCGCAAGTGCAGAGTCTCGCCGCCGAACTCGAGCGCGCTTTCGCGGTGGTGTTTGACGACAAGACCCATGTGATTCCGGTGTGCGCCAGCCATGACATGGCGCTGCCGATCCTGCGCGACGAGCTGGCAGGCCAAGGCATCCACCTCGACCTGCGCTATGCCGGCAGCCTCGAAGCCCTCGCCGAACTGACCGAAGGCCGCACCCTGCTTGCAGGTTTTCACGTCAACGATGACCACCCGGCGGGCTCGCTCACGGCGCGCACCTTCAAGAAGGCACTCACTCCGGGCAACCACAAGCTGATCGACTTTGCACGGCGCCGCCAGGGCCTGATCGTGCCACCGGGCAATCCGCAGGGACTGGTGGGGCTGAAAGACTTGACTCGCAAGGGCGTGCGATTCATCAACCGCAAGCGCGGCTCCGGTACCCGCATCGAACTGGAACAATTGCTGGCCGCCGCCGGCATTGAACCGGCACAGATTCAGGGGTATGCCACCGAAGACGCGACTCACCTCGCCGTCGCCGCTGCCGTCGCTTCCGGCGCTGCTGATGCAGGCTTCGGGATTGAAGCGGCTGCGCGGCACTACCAGCTCGGATTTGTGCCGCTAGCCACCGAGCACTACTACCTGGTTTGCCTGAAGGAGACGCTGGAACACCCTGCCCTTCGAGTCCTGGTGTCCCACTTGGCCAGCGACAATTGGCAAGCACGCATGCGAGCCTTGCCGGGATACGAACTGGCAGATCCCGGCCGCATTGTGGCCTTGCGCCAGGCGCTCCCGTGGTACCGCTGGCGCGCCCCAAAAGCCGTCGGGACGCAAGCTCGAACCGGTTAGAATTACTTCATGTGAAGGTTCCGGGGGGGACGCTTTTGAACAGGCAACGTCTGTCTTCGCTCGAAGGAGCGTTGCTGATTCCGTTTGTGGTGTTGATTCTCGCCGTGGCAGGCGTAATCGGCGCCCTCTCGTACCGGACCGGTGCCGATGCCGTCGACGAGCTGGCCAAACACCGGGCAAACGACATTTTGTCGCGCATCGAACTGGCAACCGACCTGCACATCCAGGATTCCCAGCTGGTGCTCGGCACACTCAAGGCCAATCACGCTTCCGGCGCGCTCGACATGACGCATTTGCCGTCCATCGAGAACCATCTATGGCAGATCGCCGGCCTCACCGAATCGATCGGCTACGTATTCTTTGCCAATTCGCGCGGTAACTTTATCGGGGTAGAGCGATTTCCCGACGGGCGCGTCAACGTCCGGATACGCGACAGCACCACCGACGGCATACGCCATTCCTATCTGGCCCAAAGACCGGGGGATCGTGAGCGCATCATCTTCAACCAGAGCGGCGCCTACGATCCACACACGCGGCCCTGGTACAAAAAGGCCGTCGAGCAAAAAAATGCGGTCTGGAGCGAAATTTACGTCTCAGATGCGCGCGGCATCCTGAAAATGACGCGTGCGATGCCGCTCTACGCGAAGGACGAGTTGATCGGCGTCATCGCCACCGACGTCACCCTCACCCATCTGTCGGATTTTTTGCGTGGTCCCACCATCAGCAAGGATGGCGTCGCCTTCATTTGTGACAGCAAAGGCGCCTTGATCGCGGTTTCCACCGGCGATGCCCCTTCCGTTAAGGTCGGTGGGGAGGAACAGCGGGTGGCCGCCAATGCTTCACCCAATGCGGTCATCCGCCTTGCCGCCGGCGAAATGCCAGGCCGCATGGGAGCGAACTGCGCACCACAATTGCCACGCCCGATGGCGGAGTACTGGTCGCCGCCAAGCCATTTGGCCAGAGCGGGCTCGATTGGTCGCTGGCGGTGGCGATTCCGCGCGCTGACGTGCTGGCGGGTGTCACCCATGGCCTGACCACCACCCCCGCCATCTGCCTCCTGGCCGCGCTGATGGCGCTGGTCATCGGCTTCGCCTTGCTCAACTGGGTCAATCGCGGCCTTGACCAGCTGGTCACTGCAGCTGACGGCTTGAGCCATGAATCGTGGAACCAGGAGCTCCCCTTCACCCACAGCCAGGAATTAAACAAGCTTGCGACGGCGTTCGACACCATGGCCCTCCGCCTGCGCGGTGCCATCAATACCGTCGCCAGCCAGAACGTCCAGCTGGAGGAAGCCAACCGCACGCTGGAAGCGCGGGTGGAGGAACGCCGCCAGCATATTTCCAAGCTCTCCAAGCTGGTGGAGCAAACCGATGATGGCTTTCTGGTTACCGACGCTACCGGCACCATCACCTACGTGAATCCGGCCTGGGAGCGCATTACCGGCTACTCCTTTGCGGAAGCGGTCGGCAAGACACCGCAACTGGTGAAATCCGACCAGCACGACCACGAGTTTCATGCCACCGTCTGGAAACTGCTCAAGGCGGGGCAGGTCTGGCGCGGCATCTATACGAACCGGCGCAAGGATGGTGAACAGTATTTCGCCGAGACCACCATCAACCCGGTGCGGAATCCCGCCGGCGAGATTGTCGAATTCGTGTCAGTGGAAAAGGACGTCACCGAGCGCGAGCGCTTGCGCCAGGAAATCAATTACCTGGCGCATTTTGATTCCCTGACGGCGCTGGCCAACCGCTCCACCCTGATGAACCGCCTGCAGCGCGCCCTGCAGCAGGGCAGCCGGCATTACGATACCGGGCAATGCAGTGCCATCCTGTACATGGACCTGGACCGTTTCAAACCGATCAATGCCCGGTACGGACACGAGACCGGTGATGCCGTGCTGGCAGAAGTAGGACGGCGCCTGCGCTTGTGTGTCCGCGACGGCGATACCATTGCCCGCGTCGGCGGCGATGAATTTGTGGCATTGCTGCCCGACCTGCGCGACCCCGCCAACGCCGCCATGGTTGCCGACAAGATCCGCACCTCCCTGGCTGAGCCATTTAGCGTGCCTGATATGCAATTTCACATCGGGGTCTCGATCGGGATTGCGATTGCACCCCGGGACGGCAAGGAAGCCGAGGGGTTGCTGCGCCATGCCGACCAGGAGATGTACCGCGCCAAGGGCCGCCAGCCCCCGGCGGCGCCCCTGGTTGCAACATCGTTCGCAAAATCGGCCGCTGCCCCGAACGCCGCAGCAACGCCTTCCGTTCTCTAGCGCGTGAAGTCAGCCCCCCTGTGCGTGCACCCGGGGGCGTTGTTCGGCTATTCCTGCGGAATGCCTGCCGCGCGAACAATCCTCGCGTAGGAATCGCGCTGCTGCTTGGTGAATTCGAGCAACTGCTCCGGCGTCGAAGGGCTGAGGAAGAAGGCCTGCTTTTCCATCGCAGCGATGACGTCAGGGCGCTTCATGGCTGCGCCGAATTCACGATTGAGCCGATCGATCACGTCCTTGGGGGTGTTGGCCGGGGCATACAACGCTGCCCACGAGACAATCGAAAACTGCGGCAGGCCTGCCTCGCCGATGGTCGGCACATCCGGAAACGCCGGGCTGCGGCGCGGCAACGTCGTCACGATGGGACGCAGGCGGCCATCACGCGCGTGCGCGCCACCGGTGGTGATCGTGGCAATCATCAACTGCACCCGGTTGGCGACCAGGTCCGTCACACCGGCCGGCTCACCTTTGTAAGGAATGTGGGCCATGTCGATGCCGGCAAGCGAGTTCATCTGGGCAAACGAGACAATGCCGGTGGTATTGCCGGTGGCGTAATTGAGTTTGCCGGGATTGGCTTTGGCATAGGCAATCATTTCCTGCAGAGTCTTGAAAGGTGCCGCCGGATTGGCAAACAGGAAAAAGGTGTAGCGGCCGATGTCGCTCACCGGCGAGAAGTCGGTGACTGGATCATAGGGAGACACTTTGCGCAGGGCCGGCACAGCGGACATCGGGCTGTTGGTGGCCATGAGCAGGGTGTAGCCGTCAGGCGCCGCATTCTTGACCTCGGAGCCGGCGATAGCCCCATCCGCCCCCGCCTTGTTGTCGATCAACACCGGCTGGCCAATTGCCGCCGATACAGACTGCCCGAGGATGCGCGCAATCACGTCGGTTGCCGAGCCGGCCGGGAACGGCACCACAATCTTGATCGGCTTGGCCGGATACTGGGCCATTGCCGGCGCGGCGCACATCGCGAGGACGGTGGCGAGGGAAAATGTCAAAGCGCTCAGTGCGCGAATCGAAGAGTGCATGGTCTGTCTCCTTTGGTCTTGAGTGATGGTCTGTTTTTATGGGCCCCAGTATAGCGGTGGTGCACTGCGACAGCACAAGCGGCCGGGCGCGTAATCACCCCATCTCCAGGAGGCGTGCGGCAGCAAGATCAATCACGCCACCAGCTACACGCTTGCCGGCAAACAGCGGGGCCAGATCGGCCGCGTAAGCCTGCACCTGGGCCCGGTATGGCTCCCATTCCTCCGGCAAGACGCGCACCTTGTAATCGAGCACCCAGACTTCCTTTTCAAAAACGACCAGACGGTCGATGCGCCGAACTTCGCCGTTTGCCGCCACATAGGTCATTTCGTTACGGGCACTGCGAAACTGCGCCGGATCAAAGAAGCGCGTGAGGCTGGACGAGCCGCATAGCTGGCGCGCTGCATCCAGCAAGGCACGCGCGGCATCGGCTTCCACACCAAGCACCTGAGCCAGGCGCGCGGCATCCGGGCCCGCGTCACCCGTATCGACGGCGTCGGCCAGCCACTGCAACGCCAGGTGCATGCGCGTGCCGTCCCGCATCGCCAGGGTTTCAGGCTCACGCACGCGGCCAATCGGCGTCGGGCCGGCGACTGCAGGTAGTGTCGCTGCGCTTATTGCCGGGGGCGGGGCCATCGCAGACAACGGCACCACACCCACCCCTTCGAGCGGCATCGGGCTGTGAGCCTTGTCTCCCAACGCTTTCAGGGCTTCCGCCACGCGCAAATAGGCTGTGTCCGACGCTGATTTCTTCATCTGCACACCGCTCACTACGAGCACCTGCTTGGCACGGGTCAGGGCAACATACAGAACGTTCAACGCCTCGACATCGTCCAGCGCACCTTCGGCTTCGAGCAAGGCCAGCTGCGCAGCAGGCGCGCCTGCCTTGCGGCCCATCACTGAAAAATGCGACGGCGCCACCTCGTCCGGTTCCCAGACGACGATGTCACGATGGCCTTTGTCGGAGCGCCCGCCCGCATTTGCCCCCAGCAAAACCACCACCGGTGCCTCCAGTCCCTTGGCGGCATGTACGGTCATCAGGCGCACGGCATCTTCGCGCGCCGCCAGACCCTCACCCGGGGCTTCCTGTTCCGACCCCTCAGCCATGCGCCGCAGTTCATCGAGGAAACGCGGCAAACTGGGGAAACGCCCTGAATCCACATTGAGCGCCAGCTCGACAAACGCATCCAGGTTGGCCGACACCTGTTCGCGCATGTGGCCAGGCGCCGCCGCTGCATAGCGTGCGCGCGCGTTCGACTCCGCCAGGATGCGATCAAGCAAATCGTGCACCGGCAGATGCCCGGCATCGGCCTTCCAGGCCGCCAGCAGCCGACGCGCCCGCACCAAGCTGTCGGGCAGATTCGGTGCCTCCTGCAAGCGATGCCACCAGTTGACGCCGTGCGCCTGCGCCAACAGCATGAGATCAGTGTCGCTCGCGCCCATCAACGGGCTCCTGAGAACGTGCGCGAGCCACAGATCACGCGAGGGCGTCATCAGGAAATTAAGCAGCGCCGCGAGGTCGCTGGCTTCGAGCGAATCGAGCAGACCACCGGCGCGCGAGGTGATGAAGGGAATGCCGGCTTCGCGCAAGGCTTCGCCGTAGGCAACAAAGTCGCGCCGCTGCCTTGCCAGCAACATGATGTCGGCGCAGCGCAAGGGCCGTGGGCGGCCGTCGCGATCCCGCACCACCTCACCGGCAATCAATTCACGAATGCGCCCGGCTACCTGCGCACCTTCGGCGGCGGCGCGCATGTCTTCATCCTCCACGGCCTTTTCGAGCAATGGATCACGCAGGGGCTTGCCGGCTTCGCCAGCCGCCTCTTCCCGCCCTTGTGCCAAGGGGAGTAGCTCTACCCTGCCGGGCTTGGCGGCATCCAGGGCCTCATGCCGGTGAAAGTGGCCGTGCCCGGGAAGCTCCGAAAACACCGTGTTGACGAGCTGGACTATCGAGCTTGCGTTGCGGCGCGTGACGCTATGCTCAAACACCTCTGCCCCAAAGTTGTCTTGCAGCCACCGTTTGGCCGTCTCGAACAGCCGCGCATCGGCGCGTCTAAAGCGGTAAATCGACTGCTTCGGATCGCCGACCACGAATACGCCGGGGCGCGACGCATCGTCGCCATAGGCTGCGAACCAGTTCTTCAGCGCCAGCCACTGCACCGGGTTGGTATCCTGGAATTCGTCAATCAGCACATGGCGGATGCGCGCGTCGAGCCGTTCATGCAAATAGGCGGTGATGTCGCTATCTCCGAGCATGCGCCGCGCCAGCGATTCGATGTCAGAGAAGGCGATACGCCGTGTTTCGCGCTTGACGGCGTCGAGTTCTTCAAACAGGGCAACGCCGCAGGCAAACACATCGGCATTGAGCGCATGTGCCGCGGCAACTCGCCTCTCTTCCTGCGCCAAAAGCCAGGCATCTGCCATCGCCTTCAGGCGTTGCCCGTAGGGTTCTGCTTTCTCGGCGCCCCAGGCCTTGATCACCTTCTTGGAAGGTTCAAGCTGCGTGCGGGGAACTCCTGCACTACCGTTGATCAGGATGGCACCAATACCCTCAAAGAGCACCTCGGCAGGCGCGTACGCCGCATGCGCTTCAAGGCCAGCCTTGCCCCACAAAGCCAGCTGGCCGCTGTAGTCCGCCAGCATCGGCAGCATCTGATCTAGATCCGCCTGATGCCGCGCAACAAACTTCGTCCCGGCCGCAGCATCCCCGGCGCCCCACTGATCCCGCAGGCGCTGTGCAGCGTATGCCGCTGCATCTTCTTGCGCCTCCACGAACGCCTGCCACTCGACTCCTCGATTGCAAAAGCTCTCCAGCAAGGCGCGCGTCTGAAACAGGCCATGCGCGCCCAGCAGGCGCTGGAATGCCAATCCCTCAAAGCTGGAGGGCGCGCGGCCACAGCGCAGGCCAAATCGCTGCGAGGCCTCTTCAAACATCCGGCCTGAGGCTTCATCGAGAATCGCACCCAGGCAGGCCGCTTCGTCCTGTACAGAAAGCGGTGCGCGACGCGCCAGGCCGATGAACCAGCCATGAAAGGTGTCAATCGCAATCGTCGGGGTTGCGGCCAGCACCTCAGCGTACAAGGCGCGTGCGCGCGGCAACTGGCGCTGCGTCTCACCCGCATCGAGGCCGCGCTGCACCAGCACTTGTACGGCTGCTGCGTCATCCACGGTCGCCAGCTCCAGCAGGAGGGCATCGAGGCGTTCGCGCATCTCCTGTGCTGCCTTGCGCGTAAAGGTCAGGGCCAGTATCTCGGCCGGCTTGGCGCCCGCCAGGAGCGCACGCATCATGCGTGCGACCAGAAGCCAGGTCTTGCCGCTGCCGGCACACGCTTCCACCACCACGCAACGAGACGGGTCGAGTGCGATCCGGATGTCCAGCGGACGCATCGGGCGCGGCACGTTCATGACGGCTGCCCCCAGTAATCCTTGCGGCAGAGGCCGCGCACCTGGCAATGGCTGCAGACACGCTCAATGCCGTTGGCTGGCAGCGCAGAACCCTCCTCCACTGCGCGCAGCAGCGCCTCGGCACGCTGGCGTTCGGCAGGCTCGTCAATCGTGGCCTCTGCCAGTTCGACCGCATCACCGTCGATGCTGGCGAGGCCGGCCTGCTTGACCTCGTTGCCCAGCGCCGTCTCGAACATCGCGTAACCGGCCAGCTGCGCTTCTTCGCCAGCCACCTTGAGGGTGCGCTTGAGCTCGTCAATCCGCCGGGTTTTGTAATCGATCAGGGCCACTGCCTGCTCACCGGTGCCGCCGGTCATGCGGTCAATGCGGTCGATGCGCCCCACCAGTTGTACCAACCGCTCGCCCAGATCAAACGCCAGTGCGCGCGGCGCCTCCCCTTCAGCGTAGCGCCAGCCATCCGCCTCGCGCCCGCGCTGCCAATCGATGTAAGCAGGAAACAACTTTTGCAGGCGCAGCTTCCAGCCCAGGCTCAAGTAGTTGAACGCAATCAGCGGTGCAAACACCTCGTCCGAGGCGCGTTCCAGCGATTTGAGCAACACGTCGTCCGCGACATCCTTGAGGACGCGATGCTCGTCATGAAAGTGCTTGAGCACCTTGTGTACCCAAGTGCCGTAATCGCGCTTGGAAAGTTCCTCTTCAAGCTCGTCCGGTTCTTTCAATCCCAGCAGCGCAGTGGCGAAAAACCGGTAGGGGCACGCCAGCAGGGTCGCGTAGGATGACACCGAGATGCGTTCAGGCAGCCGACCGGGCGCCCGCGGCGCCGGCTGATGCATGATGGGTTCGGCCTGAAGCGTTTCGGCTCTTTCCTCCGGCACCGGAACCACCACACCACTTTGCAACCGGGCTAGGCGGCGCGCCAGCTCCAGCCTTGCTAACGGCGGGCTGAGCGGCTGCGCTTCGTCCAGGTTGTGGCGCCGCCACGTCGCTGTGGCCTGCCCCGCCATGGCGATCAGACATCCCAAACGGTGATGCAGGTCTGCACGTTTCGCCGCAGCATCGGCCAAACCGAGTGCATTGCGCAACGCCAGGCTGAGAAACAGGTCGTCCGGCGCGGACGCACTCAAGTGCCTGGCGTCCGCACCCACCAGCAGTACCGCCTGAAACGGCCGCAACTGTGCTCCTTCCAGGGTGGTGAGGACGACCGGGCTGTCAACAGAACGATTGCGAAACGACGCCTGCTCAAACTGGGCGGCCAGAAAGATGCGCCACTCCGTCAGGCTGGTGCGCATGCCTTTCGCCTCGTCGCCGGACTTGCGGCGATCTCTGCCCTTGGAAACATTTCCCAGCACATTGAGAAGCTGCGTGATCAGTGCAAGTACGTCAGCGCCGGCCAGATCATCCGCCAATTGCTGGCTCACCCCCAACTGATCGAGTGATGCATCCAGCGCTGCCATCCACGTGCCAAACGAGACCTCGCCGCGCGGCCAGGCGGCTTGCGCATCCAGCAAGCGTTGCACCAACCGGATAGCCTCCGCCGGCAATCCTTCTACCGCCAGCAGTGACGGCCCGATGCGCGCGATGTTGTGGCGATGCACGGCATCCTCGATTGCCGCCACCGCCACCTCGCGCTCGTCGTCAGGCAGATCTCCGAGCACAAACGGCGACTTGAGGAAATCGAGCACCACGCGCGCAGGCAAACCACCGGCCACCGCTTCCACCCAGCGCATCACTGCCGTGGCCGCCGATGTCGTCGAGAGGCGCCAGCCGGCCTCGTCGGCCAGCAAAACCTGCCGTCGCTCCAGCAAGGCGCGGGCGCGGCGCGCCACCAGGGTATCCAAGGCAATCAGCCCGATATCCGTGATGCCTTCGGTGAGCCAGGCCCCCACCTGGTCGGCCACTGCATTGGCTTCACTTTCGAGTGAATCGGCAGCATGGATGCGCACCTGGGGCAGCACTGCGGGGAGCGGTTCGTGCAGCAGGCCGGCCCCATCCGCATTGTCAGCCGCAGATGCAACATCGGCCCCTTCGCCTACCGGATCGCGCCAGACCAGATCTACCCATGGTGGAGGCGCCACCTCAATCATTGTCACCGGCGCGCTTTCGCTGTAGCGCGCAAAGCATTGCTGCCAGCGCTTCGGCAGCCGGTCCGGCTGCAACACGAATAGTGGTGCACTCGGATTGTCGCTTGCAGCCTGCATCGCCAACATGCTGAAAACCGTTGGTGCAAGCGGTTCTCCGTCCATCTGATCAGTTGCCGAAGCGGCCCCTGCCGACCCCGTTGCTTCGGCGTGCCACACCTCCCACACCAGGCGCGCTTCGCGGCTGTCAGCCTGTTCGGCCCCGCGCCGATAGGCCGCGCGAATTGCCTTGCGCCACTCGCCCTCGCCCAATGCCGAAACCTGGGCATCACCCAGTTCGTCCGCTACCGCAATGACGGCAGCACAGGTTTCCCACAATGATTCGCGTCGAAAAAAGCCGTGCCCGCGCACCAGCCCATACAGCCGCTCGGCGCGGCGCGCGGCAGGTTCGATCGTGGCCCAAGGCAGGGCCTCGGCCAGCAACGCATCCGGCGTGAGGATGCGCGGTGGCAGGCACAGGGCGTGGCCGCGCTGCGCTGCGACCAATCCACACATGCGCCGCAAGCCCGGCGCCGCCCGCATGTCGGCAAGCAGCAGGATGGCGTGGCTCAAGTCCGGCCCTCCGAGCGCGCCGAACAGCACCTCGCCAACCGCAGGCAGAAGCGCCGGACCGGCCGTAAGGCGGACACGTAACAACGAGGGAGCGGCTGGAGACAGCGACATGCAGGCTTGAAATTCCAAAGCGACGCCCACAGCTTGCAGCGGACGGTCGCGGCAGATCCTTCAGCGAAGGAAGACAGATTTTGTTAGGATAATCGATTCATCCTCTGCAACACCTCGCCGCACCATCCGTTTCCGGCATTTTTCCAAAGAGAGCCAACACCATGAGCACCAACATTACCCACGTTACCGATGCCAGTTTTGAAGCCGATGTCCTCAAATCCGGGGAGACCGTGCTGGTCGACTACTGGGCCGAGTGGTGCGGGCCGTGCAAGATGATTGCCCCGGTGCTGGAAGAGTGCGCCACCAGCTATGCCGGCAAGATCAAGATCGCCAAGATGGATGTCGACGCCAATCAGGAAGTACCGGCCAAATACGGCATTCGCGGCATCCCGACCTTGATCGTTTTCAAAGGCGGTCAGGAACAGGAACGCATCGTCGGCGCGGTTTCGCGCGAAGTGATTGCGAAAGTGATTGATAAATACGTCTAATCGTTCAATTTGGCAATTGAAAAAGCG
>SXGR01492481.1_pt1 | contig 12946 bp, 8 predicted proteins | sample 3174711 | NCBI WGS metagenome assembly SXGR01 (sample SAMN11356860, study PRJNA531348) | freshwater metagenome | isolation source: freshwater sample F1-60 | place: China: Fuxian Lake, Yuxi | collected 2017-12-25
AAAGCCTTAATTCAATCATTCTTCAAATGCAAATCTGTAGACTACACTGCTGCCTAGGTAATACAACGCTCTATCCATCCATTCTACAAGGCGGTCGGGAAGTGCAGTTTGTTCGCTTTCGCACTTCTCTTACCGCAGCAACTGATCCGGATAAACAAAGCCAGAATATAGAGAATTTAATCGGCGCAAACGGACAGGCTCTCAGCCAATATGCATTAGCTCCCGTCTCTCCTTATTTCATTATTAACCCTAACGGTGGGCTACCAGGTTACTGGAATCTATCTCCCGTTTGGGATAGTAATCGCACGCAATTAACCTTTAATGAGAATGCTGACCCGGTTAATCTGCGGATTTATCGTTACGTATTAGTACCCTACAGTAATGTAGTTCCAGCCACCATCGCTGTCGGCCTTACCTACAGTATATCAGACTATCCCTCCTATCCGGAAGCCGGACCAACGCTTCTTCGCGGAACATTGATCCGACAATATCGTAATGCTGCAGCGACTACGTGGCAAACGATTGGAGTACCGTTATCTGATACTGTTGTCTTTGACACGATTAACGATGAAAACAGCGCCACTCTGCCCTGTTTCATTTTTGCATCTGCGTTTGATGGCGTCACCCGCACAGGGACGGAGAGCATCGGCGACAACGAAGTTCGGCTGAAAATATCCCTCGCTATGCAGACAAAAAAAATAACCGCTCCCGTTTTAATCGATTTTCGTTTTTCCTTTCCCTTTCGTCGCATTGATTTTGGCGAATAAACAACAGGAGGCCTATCATGTTCCTTCGCAATTATACCCGCTACGGCAATGCACTGTTTCTAGCGACCATAATTCTCGCGCTGGTGGCAACTGGCATGATGTCACTCACCGATCAGCTCATGGGTCGCCAGAAGATGATGAACGTGACGCAGCAAAATACCGGTGCACAAGATGCCGCCGATAGTATTGCCGAAACTATTAGTGACCGCATTAAAGAAAATGCGTCACTATTGATGACTGATTTGAATACCTCACAAAATCCGCTCGGAAATTGGCTTACTCGTGGTTATATTGCCAATGTCTCTGATGTTGGATCCGTGAAGGGGCTGTGGATCAATAATTGTTTGGTCTATTGGCGTTTAGAGCCTGTCGCTGGTTACGATCGCACCATTACCGATACCAATGGTAATGGCAGCATAGATGACGGCGATGTCAGTGCCCAGAACGGCAATAAATATCTTATTAATCAATCACTAGATGTCACCGCGAACTCGACCCTACCTAACCGCGCTGTTGGAACAGCAAACGAAAATCCTGGCTTACTTTTCTTTGAATTAACCGTTGATGCTTTCGCTATGCCCGGGCAAAGTAATATGGATGCCAATCCACTAGCAGTAGCTGGGAATTTATCATCTGCGATTGCCAGTGAACGCTCACCGCTTCACGCGCAAACAAAGAGACGTGTCTTAGTCAAAAATGCCAGCCTGTTTCGCTATGTTATTTTTTACAACGCCTCAGGCGCAAGCGGTGACTTAGAATTATACCAAGCACCAAATATTTCCGTCGTGGGTGCAGTTCATACCAATGGCTCAGCCTATCTCGGTTTCAACGTCGGGGTCGGTGTTTTCGGTTCGAGCCCAGCTGTTGTTGACCCCAATCCTTACGACCCGATTCCCGGACTTAAACCAATCGCCTTTACAGCCGTCAATGGAATTTTTTCCATGCGCAAGAATGAAAATTATCTGGCCGGATTGCTTGATCCCATGGCTATTTCTCGTTCGGATCCAGTCAACGAAACATCGACAAAACGCCCTGGACTCAATCCACCGTATTTGAATTCAATTGCGCTCAGCTACACCACGAAAACCGTTGGCGGATTCTCGTTACAAGTACCGGGCGCGTCTGGATCCTTACAAAATCCTTTGAGTGTTGCTCGTGATTCGCGCCAAAATGCCGGTGGCACCCCATTAAATGGATATGACTCGCGCTTGGTTCGCGATGCGCCAAATCGACAGATGAAAAAGATTGATATCACCAGCAGATTAAAAATGTCGGGATATCGTCCACTTGAACCATTCACACTCGTGGGACCCGGAGTTCCCATTAAGGGCCTCCCTGGCAGTTATTCGCTGGTGACTGGTGCAAATACCACCGCTTATGCCATGGATATGATGCTGTTTCAGACATCGCCAACAGCACAGGATATTCTACCGGATCAATTAACTTCTTACAATTTAGATGTTCCTGTCACATTGGCTACACTACCCGCGCCCAACACCGCCTTAGTTAGCGCATTCAATACGACCACGTTACCTCTTCCTGGTGCAGCGCTCAACCCTGGTGTGATTAGCCGCACGGCTAGTATGACTATTAGCGACAGTGATATTTTTAGCCATATCGCCACTTATATTCAATCTAATCCCCCGACAAATTCTCCGGTTTTAAATAACTATATTCGCAATCCTCTGGGACTCAATTCCATTATCAGTCCTGGCGTTGGATTAGTCATACTAGAGCGTGGGAGACAGGCTGTCATAACTTCTTGGCCTTCAGGAAGACTGGGACAAGTATCATGGGATCCACCATCCATTTATAGTACGAGCGATGCGAATACCGGACTCGGCGCTCTCTATTACGACACTGATGGAGATGGCATTATTGATCGCATGCCTGAATATTTATCTGATTACTGTCAATGGCTACGAACTAATTATGTGGTTTATTTTGGACTAAATTCAGCCGGACAATTAGTTGATATTACCGATCAGTTTTTTAGCGTCCCTGCTGGCGCGGCGAGTCTTGATAATTTATTAGCATATGAAGGTGTTTTTAAGGATCGGCGTGAATCTCGCTGGCGCCAAAGCAATGTAAACCAATTCACGGCCGCTGGTGCTGCCAATTATGATGATACTCGAGTAAATGCCCTAACCCTCAATATGGCCGCGATTTGTACTTTTATTAGCACTACGCCTCTTAATCGCCTTGATCCAACAACGGCAAGCGTATCTCCTGCAAGCTCTCGCTTTAACGGCACCATTTATGCCGCACGCACACCGCGTTATTCCAACCCAAGGGCACCTGGGGGAGTAGTCGCTCCTGGGGTTCAAGGTGTCTCAGCGGCTAATCAAGCCCTGATGCAAACTTACCGCCAATATGGCGAATTTCACCCGCTCGCCCCCCATGGATTTAACCCTTTGCTTGGCGGTCTCAATGCACAAATGCAACGTACATCCCTTCCAATTGTGGCACAGGATACTATCGCAACGGGTGGCGCACTCCGTTATCCAGTAGTGGGAGATGCGGGATTGGCGACCATCAATGGCTTTGCTGGACACACCAATGTAGTCTTTGGTAGCAATGCCCAAACATGGTCTTCTTATCCATTTTTAAAGCGTGTCCGTATTGCGAATGCCAGTGCCATTAATTGGGGAGGTGTGCGCGCCAACGGACGTGCGATAGGCCTCACCATTTACACTCCAAATGTTTGTTATCTGTGGGGCAGCTTTAACGTACAGCAGGACAGCACCGGTAATTTCCCCGCCTGCGCCTTATATTGCGATGGAATTGTTGCTCTTTCTGCCGCGTGGAATGACGCCGCTGTCAATGCACTCACAGGTACAGGTCGACCGATTTACACGACCGCAAGCTCTACCGTACATCGCCTTTGTTTGGTTATTCACAATACTCCAACCGACCTAGGCAATATTAACGTGGCTGATATCCATCAACCTGGTGGCAGTGGTGGCATGCATAATGTGGTCAAGTTTTTAGAACGCTGGAGTGGAATCGACTGGGCATTTATCGGTAGCCTCCTTGTACTGGACCGTGCAAGATACACTCGTGGCTATCTTGGGAATCAAGATGTCTACGAACCACCAGTGCGAACCTATCTTTTTAACGATGACTTATTCCGTGAACTTCCGCCATTTCCTGATATCATTAACGACGTTTTCATTTGGTGAGCACCATGACTAGAATAAAAACGCAGTGGTTTTATGGGCGAAGAATTACGGTGCTATCCCTCGCCTGTTTATCACTGGTGATGAGTGCCGGATTTGCAGCAGAATCTAACACTGCCACCAATAAGCGAACAGGGACAACAGAAACTCCGTCAGCAATTGACGCACTCGTAAGCGATGCACTCACTGGTAACCTAGGTGCCATTGCGTCGCTTCGTACCGCTGCATTAAAACTCGACGACACCAAGTCGATGGCAATCCTTGAACAAGTGAGAAAAAATGGGGCAAAACGCAATAGCGCCGTTGCGGCCTGCTTCATCCAACATCCAGAAGCCTGGGTGCAACGTACTGCAATAAACATTATTGAAAAATTAGGTATTGATGACAAGGATACGTTGAATCTATTAATTTTCAGCGTCGAAAAGGCTCCGCCGTTAGTTGCCGGGGCCGCCGCGACTGCATTAGGAAACATTCGTGATCCGCGTTCCTGGTCGCCGCTCATCGATAAATTATCACTACAAAATCCAGCAGTTATCCGCCTAGCGCACGAAAGCCTACGCCAACAAACCAATCAAAAATTCCCCGCAGAATACGACGTCTGGAATCGCTGGTATCAAGAACGAAAGACCGACGAAGAAGCACAATTCGCTCGCTTTCAACGACTATTAACGGAATCAAATGGGAATAATATTACTGGCATTGACGGACTCGCTTCCCTGGTTCTTTTACGTGATCAAGCCACCTCCGTTTTAATCTCCCTCGCTGATCATCCAAATCAATCGGTTCGCGACCATGTTGAACGGTATTTGCGCCAATGGACAGGCACTCTCGGCAATGAATCCATTGCCGTTGCCGTTACGCGAGCACAGACGCGCGCCATCGCACCGCCTCCTCCACAACCGGTCGAATCCATCGCAGCATCACAAATCGCCGTGCTTAATCTCCCTGCCGGTCAGCCAACGAATGGTTTCTTTGACACCACGTATGGCGTCTTACTAATCGTGACCTTGTGCTGCGCTGCATTAGCTGTCCTGCTGTGGTTCTTGCGGACACCTGTTGGACAGGCTGTGCAAGGAGCGACACAGAGCTTTACCCGCAGGATGGGACGGTCTCGCGTCGTTGTCATGTTTTCCAATGGCACCAAACGTTTCGTAAATTCTATGCCAAGCCCGATTAAAGCGGTGACCAAACGCTTTGCCGCTCCGGCCAAAATCATAGTGCAAAAATTAGCTGATGAGACCAAACGCACGTTAAAACCTACTCCCAAGTCGAAATAGCCGTCAGCTCGTGCAACATCCGTTTCGTGTATGGCCGTCCATACCAAAGCGCATTTGACCAAGACGCCTAGTACGACACGGTGCTCCTTCGCAAGGGAGCGCCCATGTCTGAAGTTCTAAGAAAAAAAATGCAAACGGCGACGCTGGTTGAAAAAACCATTTTAGGCGGCGGGCGTTTAGGCGTGTTTAAATTAAAACCCGACAGCGGTGAGCGTTGGTGGTATCAAGCCGGTCAGTACACCACCTTAGCATTGGATACCGCAAATCACGGCTTCGTGCCTCGTGCCTATTCCATCGCCGGTAGTCCGCTGGATGACGGCATTATCGAATTTTATATTGCGCTGGTCGATAATGGTCAATTGACGCCAACGATCTTCGCGCAAGAAGTTGGCGCTAAATTTTATTATTTATCCCCCAAGGGTAAATTTACCGTCGCTAAGGCGAATAAGAAAACCTTAGTCATGGTGTCCACGGGCACCGGATTAGCCCCGTTCGTGGCGCAAATTCGCACCATGTGGAAATCGCATCAGGCAGGCGTTCCCTGTCCTTATCGTGTGGTGTTATTTTACGGTGCGAGTTATAGCGATGAGTTCGGTTATCGTGATGAACTCACGTCGTATGCCGCAGCGAAAAAAGATGGTTTCGATTTCACCTTTATTTGCACCTCATCGCGGCCCGATGCCACGCGCGGTTGGAATGCGTCGATCGCTAAAGGTCGCGTCAATGAAGTTGTGCGCCACGTTTTCGACTGGGGCATTCCAGCAGGCCGCACGGTCGCCATGCCCGAAGGCGTTGACGCAGCCGCATTAAAAGCACATGTTCTGGCAAATGGCCCAGACGATATCGCTTTCCTGGCCTGCGGTAATCCCGGCATGATCGAAGATATTAAAGAACCGATCGCTCACACCGGAATTAACACGTATTTGGTGGAAGAATTCTGGAAGGCGTAAGGGTACGCTTGATGTCCTTGTCGAAATCCGTCTTAACGACCGGCTTCCAGTTCTTTAATCATTGCCTGAATCGAGACATCAGTCGGCAACAATTCACCTAATTGGCGAGCCAACGGCAACGCCTCTGCTCCTCGCCCGGCTTCACGCAGGAAATTAACACAGCTACTTAAGAGATCGAGATCAGTTGGATGACGCTTAATCGCTTCCTGTAATTGCTTGATAGAGGCCGCAGGATTTCCGAGATCATGTGTAGCCATAGCGAATACCAGCGCGTAACGCGCGTCAGCGGGATCTAATCGTACAGCTTCGGCAAATTCAGCTAACGCCAATTGATATTGTTTGGCGCGCACCAATGACAATCCGAGCGCATGATGTGCGGCAGCATTATTCGGATCCTGTTTGACCACGGTGCGCAATAAGGTTTGCGCAGAGACTTCATCACCTCGTTGCCTGGCCAAATCTGCTAAATTCATGCGTGCCGGTTGATAGGTCGGCTCACGTACAAGCGCTTCGTTGAAAGCACTATCCGCGCCATTGGGGTCACCAGCAGCTAAGCGTAAATTACCGAGATCGAGCAGGGCTTCGGCCTGATCACCATTAGCCACAGCGGCAGCAACCGCTTCAGCCCATACTTTTTTCCACTGCACTTGCTCTGATTCTGGTAAATTACGCGCATTCGCGCCGAGCTGACGAATGGCTGCAATACGCACCGAACGCATGTCGTCACGCAATAAGGCTGGGGCCAATTTTAATTGTTGATCGCCTGGTAAATCACCCAGGCGTTCAGCTACTCCTAAACGCACCAAGGGATTGGGGTCGGTTACCGCAACCTGCACATCGGCAGCCGTCGCACCACTTTGTCGTGAAATTAAACTCGCAACTGTTCCACGCACCATGGGGCTGCTCTTCGCATCAGCGAGCACGGCTTTCAACTTGGCTAAAGCACCGACTGAACGTGCGCGACCAGCCGCAATCGCCTCAACTTCAGGAACGGGCTTTGGTTCACCCCACCAATTTTTCCAGGCGTTTGCGGCCCAGACATTGTCCTTCGCTTTATCCGTTTTCTGATGGCATTTACTGCACGCATCTGGGGCACCAATTGCTTTTGCTAAATCAGGGCGAGGAATTTTTATGCTGTGATCACGGCGATCATGGACGGTCATATAAGCCGTGTGCGGCATATGACATTCGACACAGCTAGCGCCCTTACTGCCCATTTGGTGATGATGATGTTCAGGGGTATCAAAGCGGGTAGTTTGGTGACAACGAGCACACAAATCATTACCGGTAGCGCGTAATTTTGCCGTATGTGGTTCATGACAATCGCTACACGTTACCCCTGCCTGATGCATGCGGCTCTGCACAAACGAGCCGTATTCAAACACTTCATCATCAATTTGACCATCAGCGTGGTACAAACCATTTTCCAATAAACTGGGCGAATAGTGCTGCATAAACGACATGCCTGGTTCGTATTTAACTCCTAATGAAGAACGTCTTGCATGGCAAGGCGCGCAAGAATCGATTTCTTTTTCGTGGCGTGGTTTGGTCGCACTTTTGGCAATTCCCGTCTTGGGATCAATAACCCAGTCATCAAGTCGCGCACCGCGTAAAATAACCGCTAGGCCTTTGTCCGTAGTGGTTGCTGGCATGCCATTCGTTGCCCAAGCGACGTGACGCGAACCTGCTCCGTGACAAGCTTCGCACGACACGTCCAAATCACTAAACGTGGTGCGATAAGTATTCGTCGTGCGATCATATCCGCGATCCAAATTAGTCGAATGACATTCGGCACACGTACGATTCCAGGTATAAAAACCACCCGTCCAATGCAAAGCATGGCCAACAGGGGTTTCGCGATCGGCAAGCAGGTCGAACCAGCGCTGGCCACCCTGTTCTTTCGGACGCGCGTCCCAGGCAATTGGCAAAGCTTGTTTACGACCATCCTTATAATCGAGTCAATATTGCTGCAGCGGATACACACCAAACGTGTACGCCACTTTATGTTCACCCACCTGCCCGTCAGCCCCAATCGCGCGCACCGACCAACCATTTTCATTTTTATGAAAAGATGTTTTTACCCCCTGCGCAGTGATCGTCGCATCAGCAAAATTACCGAGCATGCTGGCGTTGCTCGGCAACTCCATCGCGCGATCATGATGCGATTGATGCCAGAGTGCGGTTTGCGCAGCATGACAGGTCGTACAGGACGCACCGCCAACGAAGGTCGCTTTAGTTTGATTATCCCACGCGGGTAACACGACATTCGGCGTTTTTGACGCCGATGGCACCGTTGGCCGAGTCAGGTAAAAAAGGCCAATCACACCGATTAGCAACGCTGTGCATAAGAACCAAATCCGCATGGACCGCACCCTAGGCATTGAGTTGACGGGAACAATGCGCGGAATCGCTACACGACATCGTCACCGATCGATCATTCCACCATACTGACTACGCCCGTCTTTAAGTCGTAAACTGCAGCAACCACTTTTAATTTCCCTGCAGCTATTGCGGCACGTAATGCTGGGCTTTCGTCCACCATCGCTTCCGCCTGACGTTTGGCGTTTACTTTGACGGCCTCTGCCATGACGGTGTCTTTATTTGAATCTTTAGCCAAAGTAGCAATCACCCACTGGCGGAGACCAGACATTTCATTTTGCAACGCGGATAAATTACCAGGCAACGCATCGTCGCTGCCACCGACTGCACCAACCGCACCGCAGGCGCTATGTCCCAAAACCATAATAAGTGAAATACCTAAATGAGCGACGCCATATTCCATACTCCCCTCGCCAACTGGTTCAGCAATATTACCGGCATTACGCACGACAAATAAATCACCGAGGTGTTGATCGAATACTATTTCTGGAGACAGCCGGCTATCAGCACAGGTTAATATTGCCGCAAATGGATGTTGGCCTTGTGCCGTTTTTGCGCGCGCTGCGACATCGTAACCGGTATTGGTACTGACGTCGCGTTTACCTGCAACAAATCGGGAATTACCAATAGCCAACCGATTCAAAGCATCTGCAGGCGACACCGCTGGCGCATGATGATCCGCTGCCGAAAGCACTGCAAAGCCTAAGAATAGGAATAAGAGGGTAGTGCGCATAGGAATAGACTCCAAAGGTGGGTAAAAGTACTCGATAATTTTTCACTGCGCCAGCGACAATTCAAGGCGCGCATACCTCGGTTTATCCTAAACACGCTAAATTATTGGCTTAAGACTGACGTCATCAGCCAGAAACCATTAGTGACCTGCGGCGCGATGAGCGAATCTGCTGCGACACGCAAATGAGAGCGTCGGTGTCTATAAATGTACGCGATAATCAATGATGGCACGCCACTGTTCGCCACGGCCTGGAACACCGCTCTCTTGCGTCGATGCATAGCGCAAACGCAACCAAACGCCGTGCAAGACGTTCTCCTCTGGCACGGCCCACTCTAACGTCGCATCAATTTCAGAACGCGTGCTTCCGGCATTACCACCATCGCCGATGGCCGTGTTTACCAACATTCCAATACCTTTAATCGAACCGACGTCGAATACGTAAGAAAGTGCCATGCCAACGGCTTGTTCACCAGCGCGATCAAAGTCATTTAGCATGAGCGATAAATAATGCGGCTTACCGCCAAAGGGACTAAGGATATCATCGCCACTGGCGGTTGAGGTCGCCGCCAAACGCGTGGTAAAATTATTCCAACTACCAACCCCGCGTAGGCCCACATGCCAAGTCGTTGGCTCATTCGCATCAATGCGCGAACCAACGGCCTGAAATGTGGCCTGGGCTTCAGTCCGCCATTTCCAGTCACTCATTAATTGCGACTGAAACGACAACCCACTATACACGTGGGTTAAAGCATCTGGCAAAACCTCTCCTATTGCGCCGACGGCTAATTGTTTTCCATGATTCCAACGGCCACCAGCCATAAAAACGCCATCTGTGCCCTGGGTATTTGCACCCACAATTTCATCCATCGGAATAAATTGATCGCTGTTCCTCGCTTTCATTTTATCGACATAGCCAATCAGATAATCCAATGACTGCTCAGCCTCCTGATTGGCCACCCAACGACCGACTGCTCGATACGCTTCAAACGTATTGGGAGTCATACGACTATCATTTTTATTAATGAAAGGCGTATTTATTTCTTGGCGAAACGCTCGCACTCCCAGTTGGTTTACTTTACTATCACCAAAAGTTCCATCGACATAGGCCAGATGCAATACGGTGTACCCTTCTTGCCCAGGTTTCAGTAATCCCGTACCGTCCTCATCTAATTCCCCCGTTAGTCGCTGCGACGTGGCAACCCCAGCACCAACACTGAAATAATTGGCGATTTTCCCGGTCTCGCCAACCACCTCACCACCAATCGCAGTTGCCTTCGATACATTTCCAGATGCTTGATTATATTCGAAATAATAACCACGCAGGTGCACATCAAATGATGCCTCGTCAATAAATGATGCCTCAATCGACCGCACCAGCGAATGCAATGGTGACCACATCGCGTTATTTCCAAAATTCACAACTTGTGCGTCTGCGGAAATTGGGCGTTCACCGGTTTCAGTTTCTTCGGCGACCGCCAACAACGGTATGCATACGAGCACGCTCCAACGTGATAATCGAACAGCGATTTCTCTACGCACAGCCCAAATATAAGGCGATCACCACCAAAGACCATCCCTGAAAAAACGCATACCATAAAGGTCTTACGACAGGTCACTCCACCACGCCATATTGAATTTTATGGGGCTGTCCCAAGAAAAATAAGCCCGTGATCATCCATATAAACAGCGATAACAGCAATTGATCAGTAGCAATCGTATCGCAAATTACTCCATCTGATCACTTTGTCTCTACCATTCATTAAACTCGCGCCTCTGACTTAACCGGGTATTGCCAGCGAAGCCACAACAACGTAAAAAATTAAAGGCTAGCAAGCCGACCGGCTTAAGCTTGAGTGACCTTTCGCTCCGGCGCCCTTCAATCGCTCATACCAATTGACCTCCATTCATACCACGGGAACAAACGATGAAATCGAATTACTCCGCACTTTTTATTTTGTTCGCTGGATTATTTATCGCCAGTTGCGGAGAACCGACCATACGCGTTAAAAATGAAGTCGACTGGCTAAATCGTCCTGGCCAATACACGGCAACTGGATTACCGCTCATTGCCGACAGTCATCTACGTTATATAGCACTTGATAAGAATTACGCGGAAGATCCGTGGAAAGCCTTATTAACCTTAGATTCTCTCTGGCGTCAGCACGTCGCTGAGCCGACTACGCCACCAGCTGAAAAAATCCGCCGCGCCAGTGTTCGCCGAGGGGTGTCTTATGTCTTAGCTGCGTGCGCCTATCACTACGCCAGTACTACCACGAATCACGATCAACAGGCCCAGGCCATGACTACGGCTCTGTGCGCCTCGTACACGTTTTTATTTGAAAGCAGTCATCCCGATTTACCCAAAGCCCCAATTGCCTTAGATATGCGCACGAATGATGCGCGTGAAATACATAATCGCTCCTTGGCTTGGATAGCCCTGCGAATCCAAGCCCAAAAATCCGACGCCAAAATATTTGATCTCCCCATGATCGGAGGCAACTTACAATTACAGCAAGGCACCAATGATTTACCTTTTAGTCCAAAAGCCGCACGTCGATTTGATCCCGTTGTAAGCCTGCAGATTGAGGGCACCGAATTACCCGTCATTGGCCACGGTTTAGGTGCACCAATGGTTTTACGTATTGAGCAAGAAAGCAGCGACGCAAATTTGGTTTGTGCTGCCACGGTCTTGATAAAAATGGACTCTATGCCGGGCGTCAATGCAAACTGCGTAGGAAAATATCATGTACTTGATCCGTTAAAAAATCGCCTCTATTCCTGGAATCAACAACTGCCCTTATTGCCGATCGAATTTAATCTCACTGCCCCACTACAGGTTTTTGCTGCCGAATTACCCGATCAGTATCGCAGCAGTGGCTTTTTTGATGGTGATAAGCAAGTCCATTTAGCCGGAATCACCATGCTTGAGCCTTATGTTGCTGGACGCATTCCTATTATTGTTGTGCACGGCACGGTATCGGTGCCAGAAACTTGGTTATCATTGCTTGCTGGCCTACGTTCAGATCCGTGGTTGTCACAAAAATATCAAGTGTGGTTCTTCCGTTATCCTACCAGCAATCCCGTACCAGCATCTGCCACGCTCTTGCGTGACAGTATTGCCGCGATGGTGAAAAAATTAGATCCCACAGGCATTGACCCCGCATTATCTAACATGGTGCTCATCGGCCATAGTATGGGTGGGCTAGTCGCGCGTATGGCTGTCATCAATGGCAATGCCGAACTTACCCATGCGATTGCTCCAAATTTAGACCGTAATAAACCAATTCCGGATGTCATCAAACGCTGTTCGGAATTTCACCGTGTGGAAGGCATTAAACGAGTTATTTACGTCGCCACCCCCCACCATGGTGTGGAAATGCTGGATAGCTTTTGGCTCAATCAAGCATCTAGCTGGTTAGTGTTACCCAAAATCAGCGAAGATTTAGCCACAGCGGCAGGCTCTACCGATGAAATGACGAGCATTCAAACCATGCGTCCTGGCAGCCGATTTTTAAACTGGTTAAACCTGAAAAACGCAGTTAGCGTCAAAATTCCCCTGCCGCACGCCATGAATTTGGCTGCGTCCTAATCAAATTTAGGATAATATTGGTTCACGGTATTGGCTGCGGTCCCGCGCGAGCGGCGATGTAGGGCATGAAGA
>SXGR01047329.1_pt1 | contig 12945 bp, 11 predicted proteins | sample 3174711 | NCBI WGS metagenome assembly SXGR01 (sample SAMN11356860, study PRJNA531348) | freshwater metagenome | isolation source: freshwater sample F1-60 | place: China: Fuxian Lake, Yuxi | collected 2017-12-25
AACTCGGCGGCACCGATCAAAAATTCAATCTGCTGATGGGCCGCGAACTGCAAAAACAGTACGGCCAGCCGTCGCAGTGCATCCTCACAATGCCGTTGCTCGAAGGGCTGGATGGCGTCAATAAAATGTCCAAGTCGCTGGGCAATTATGTCGGCATCAACGAGCCGCCGAATGAGATTTTCGGCAAGCTGATGAGCATCTCGGATAACCTGATGTGGCGTTACATCGAGTTGTTGTCGTTCCAGTCGCTCGCAGAAATAAATCAATTAAAACAACAAGTTAAAGAAGGCGCCAATCCGCGCAATATCAAGGTGAAATTCGCGCAGGAAATCATCGCCCGCTTTCACAGCCCGGCTGCGGCCGATGCGGCGTTAGCCGACTTTGAAGCGCGCTTCAAAAAAGGCGAAGTGCCCGACGACATCCCCGAAGTGAAACTCGCCGCGCCCGACGGATTGCCCATCACGCAAGTGCTAAAACAAGCGGGCCTCACCCCCAGCACCACCGAGGCAGCCCGCATGATCGAACAAGGCGGCGTTAAAATCGATGGCGAGAAAGTCAGCGATAAGTCATTGAAGCTGATGCCCTGTGTGTATGTCATGCAAGTCGGCAAGCGCAAGTTTGCGCGGGTGACGTTGAAGTGATGACTTGGTGGTGAACCGGCCCGGCTTTAGAGCAGGCTGTTTTGTTTAAGCGGAAACGACTTCACTTGGACTCTGTGCTTTGCTGCGATAGTAGTTTGCCTCAGCTTCGGCGGCGGTATATAGCTCGAGGCGCCATGCAGCCGGCGCGCATTGAACCATGCCATCCATTCCAGGGTCGCCAATTCGACTGCTGCCCCGGTCTTCCAACGGCCTCGGTGATGGATCAGTTTGGCCTTGTGTAGTCCGTTGACCGTTTCTGCCAGCACATTTTCGCAGCTGTCGCCTTTGCTGCCCGCCGATGGCGCGATGCCCGCTTCCGTCGGCTCTTCGGTATAGCGGATCGAGACGTGCTGAGAGCCAAGGCTACTTTGGTGGATCAAGCCCCCATGGTGCTCCAATTGCCGGGGCATAAGGGTTTGCTCCTGGGTGTCGATTTCGAAGTTGGGTTACATTGAGCTGTTCACCTGTCTGCCCACTCTACGCCGTGCGAACACGTCGATCACTAAGGCGCAAATACTGCGAGCTTTGCCAAGTTGAGGGGTAGCTGAAATCCGAAATCCTTAGCTGGTTGGGCCGTTCAGCCTTGCGTTGGTGGTTGGCGCGACTTGGCGGGCAAGGCCCAGCAGGATTGACGACCGTGGTGCGCACAACTTTGGCGCACCGGGCTTCCTGCAGCGCCAGACGACGCGTCTACCGCTCCACCGTCCAGCGGGTGAAGGTCAGACCTGCAACGCTCATCTGATGTCATATCTTGCTGGCCTCATGGACCTTCAGGTTCGCTTCCCAAACGCGGCGAATGTCGTGCGCGAGCGTTTCGCTCCTCTTGGCACGCGCACATTGCGGGCCCCGATAGCGCTTTTCAGTGCCATATTGCCGGTAGCCCGACAGGGCAATCTGCAGCAAATTGTAGATCAGCTCAACGCCTTAGGAATCCCAGTGTTTGTCCGAAGACGCCCAATCACGTGCAGCGGCGGCCGAGCTTCGAATAGGTAAAAACGCCTTTGTCAACTTCAGAATTTCATCGGCGCGGCACAGTTTCTTGTGCTCCTGATCATGCGCCTTGATCCGTGTTCGTTCTTCGCCGGAATCAATATCGTATATGCTATTGTCGAACTCGCGCTTGCGTACTCACTCCAACAGCGTCGGCGGCGCGCAGCCTTTCTCGCTCGCAACTGATTCAACTGCCGGCCAAAATGATAAGCAATTGTTACGGCCCTCCACCATGCGCACCACTCGGCCCTTGACTTCCGATAAAGGTTTCTTCGCTTTGTCTGTCTAGTCCATGTCTCAATTCTCTCAAGAACTAGAGCCTCCACCATTCCCGAGGAGGTTCAATCGTTGTTGCGCTTGGCAGCTTGGTTAAGCACTTTGGCGAGAACGCCACAGAGATCGGCAAGGTCGGACACATCAAGCCCCGGCGACCAAGGATGATAGGAATGGGGTTGGCTACTTGCTGTATCGGGGATGGTATTTTCAGCATCGTTTACGATTTTTAAAAATTCTTAAACATCATATATCCGCTTTCAGCCCCGCAGCCTCCACCCCTTTCGCCGCGCATTCCTCATCTTCGTCCCCGCTCGCACCGCTAATACCTGCAGCACCCAAAATTGTGCCGCTGGCGTCGCGGATCAGCACCGCGCCTTGTTGCGGCAAGAACCTGCCTTGTGCGGTGGCGGCAAGCGTCAGGAAGAAATTCTGGTTGCTCTTGGCGCGCTCGGCGAGCTTACGGCTGGAGCAGCTCATCGCCACTGCGCCCCACGCCTTGCCCAGCGCCACGTCGTAGCGAAACATGCTGGCGCCATCTTCGCGCTGTGCAGCCTTTAGGTCCCCGGCTTCATCGAGGACAACGATGGTGAGTTTGGCGTAGTTTTTCGCGCGCGCGTGTTCAAGGGCTTTATCGCAAATGATGTTGGCTTGCTTGAGGGTAAGGGGCATGGGGGTCTCCAACGGGTTTTTGAGGAATGAAAATCAGCAAGGCGACTATATCAAACCGTCTCTGCCCCGTACGCCACCCATTTCGCATGGTGCAAACCCTGCTGGATTCATGCGGGGGGCAGGCATAGAATGGTGTTACATCTATAAGGGAGGAGTGTCATGAACCGTTACGCCATCATTGCCGCCGCCGTGTGTTTGGGCCTGACCCAAGTGACGGGGCCAGCAAACGCGCAGACCACTGAAGAACTCATCAACGCAGGCAAGAACACCGACAACGTGCCGGTGCAGGGCATGGGATATCACTTGCGCAACTACAGCCCGTTGAATCAAATCAACAAATCGACTGTAAAGCGTCTGGTGCCGGTATGGGCGATCAGTCTGCAAAACAACCACGGCGAAACCGCGCAGTCCACCATTTACAACGGCGTGATGTATGTAATCAACGCCACGCAAACCTTCGCCATTGATGTGGCTACGGGTCAGCAACTCTGGCGCACGGAAGCCACGTGGGCGCCGGATGCTGCGGCCAAAGCCTGCTGCGGCGTCACGGCACGCGGCACGGCCACCATCTACAACGGCAAGCTGTATCGCGTGACGCTCGACAATCACGTGCTCGCGCTCGACATGAAAACCGGCAAGGAGGTGTGGAAGCAGAAGTTCGCCGACCACAAGGAGGGCTACACCGCCACCGCCGCGCCGGTCATTGCCAACGGCGTCCTGATCACCGGCATGGCTGGTGGCGAATTCACCACACGCGGTTTCCTGAACGGCTGGGATCCGGAGACCGGCAAGCACTTGTGGCGCACCTACACCGTGCCCGCGCCCGGCGAGCCGGGGTCGGAAACCTGGCCCAAGGATGACACCTGGAAAACCGGTGGTGCGCCAACCTGGCGCAGCGGCGCGTACGATCCTGAACTCGATCTGATTTACTGGGGTACTGGCAACCCCGCGCCGTGGACGCCACAAAGCCGCAATGGCATGGACGCACTCTACGCCAGTTCGCTGCTAGCGATACGTCCGAAGACCGGGCAACTGGTGTGGCATTACCAGTACACACCGAACGATGTATGGGACGTCGATGCCAACGACGAGCCGGTGCTGGCCGACATCATGTTTGAAGGCAAGCCACGCAAGGTGCTGTTCCAGATGAACAAGAGCGGCTTTGGCTACACCATCGATCGCACCAACGGCCAACTGCTCGCCGCGCACCCATTTACGCGCGTGAACTGGGCCACGCATATCGATCTGAAGACCGGCCGGCCCGTCATCAATCAGGAGATCTACGACAAAATCGCCAAGGGTGAGGAAGTACAAATCTATCCGCAACGCGGCGTAAATTCAGTGCCGGTGGCCTACAACCCAATGAAGGGGCTCATCTACACTAGCTCATGGAATATTCCGCGCCAGTTTCGCGTTGAGCTGCCGCCGAAGCCACAGGTGATGGGCCAGCGCTCCACCGGCGTGATCTCACGCGCTTATGTGCCCAAGCCCGGCGAAGTGGTCGGCCATCACATCGCATTTGATCCGTTGACGGGCAAGAAGAAGTGGGAAATTCCGCTGGTGGATCGCGCCAACTCAGCGGGCATGCTGGTGACCGGCGGCGGACTGCTATTCACGGGTGACGTTAACGGCAAGGTCATCGCGCTCGACGAAGACACCGGCAAGACCTTGTGGGAATTCCAGGCGAGCAGCGGCATCAACGCCACCGCGGTGACCTATACGCACAAGGGCCGACAATACGTGAGCATTGCGTCAGGCCTAGGCGGCAATTCGGCGCGCACAATGTCACGCGGCAAGGTGCCGCTGGGCGGGACGATGTGGACGTTTGCGCTGATGCCTGAGTAGGCGTGACACGCGAAATGGGAAATGTTAAAAGTAGCGCGCGAATGGGTCAATCCCAACAGAGTCTTTGAGGTGCAAGCCGGACCCGTGCTCGCATTATTGCTCAAGGCCATCGTGAAAAATTGCGTAAAATAAACCTCATGAAAATCACAAAATTGCCGGGCTGGTGCCGTCTGGTATCGGCAGCAGCGTTAAGTACGGCAAGTGTCATGCCCACGCCCGCCTTTGCAGCCGACTATCCGGAAAAAGCCGTGCGCATGATTGTGCCATTTCCGCCAGGCGGCGGTACCGATGCGTTGGCGCGCATACTCGCCGGCAAACTCACGGAGACCTGGAATCAGCAAGTCATCATCGACAATCGCGGCGGCGCGCAAGGCAGTCTTGGCACCGCGGTCGGCGCCAAGGCGGCTGCCGACGGCTACACCATTACGATGGGACACTCCGGCGCGCTGGTGATCAATCCGCACATGTACAACAACACAGGCTACGACACATTGAAAGATTTCGTGCCCATCACGCGTGGCACGGAGATGCCCTACGTGCTGGTGGTACATCCTTCCGTGCCGGCCAAATCGATGAACGAGCTCGCGCAACTGGCAAGAGCGCATCCGGGCAGACTCACATTCGCCTCGACTTCCGCCGGCCCGCAACTGATGGGTGAATTGTTTCGTCTGACCACCAAAACCCAAATGGTTCATGTGCCTTACAAGGGTGCCGGGCCTGCGGTAATTGATCTTTTGGGCGGTCACGTGGGCATCATGTTCACGGTGCCCACGTCGGTAAACCCGCATATCCGTAGCGGCAAGTTGCGCGCGCTGTCGGTGTCGGGCAGCAGACGCGAGGATAGCCTGCCCGATGTGCCCACATTGATCGAAGCCGGCTTCCGGGATTTCGGTGACGCACGCGAATGGTATGGCTTTGTCGCGCCCACCGGCACGCCCGCCGATGTCATCAACCGGCTGAACGCTGCGCTGGGCCGGGCTCTGTCGGCGCCTGACGTGGCCAAGCGCCTGCAACCGCTGGCACAAAAACCCGTGCCCAGCACGGCGGCGGAGTTTGGCGACTATATCCGGGCACAGTATGTGTCGTGGGGCAAGGCGGTCAAGTCCACCGGAGCGAGAGCCGAATAAAAAAATGGCCAAATAACGATTAGGCTAGGGTAACCTACCGGCGAACAGGAGTTAAGCATTACAATGGGCCGGTCGTTAATGGTATTACCCCCGTCCCCTGAAACCTCACGATCCAGCGGCCGCGGCACCAAGGCAATGGGCAATCGTGCGAGATTACTTGAGACAGAGATTGCAAACATGGCAGACGAAAAGATTCCCGGCAGGACATTATTGATCCGGTCACGCATGGCGCCCGGTTATCAACTGACCGAAATGGGCCGCAAGGATCTCCCGCATTTTTTCACCGACTGGTTTCCGCGTGCGGTGTATTTTGATTTGACCGATGACACCGTCAGCGTTGAAGCCACTGCACGCAAGGATTACCTGAGCAACAAGAGCGTGTTGGGTGTGGTGTTCAAGCGCGCCGACGGTACCGTCATCAAGAACGCGGAATACTCGCAGGATCGCCTGATCGGCAAGGTTTGCGAGTTTTACGACCGGGACAGTTCACACTACCAGGGCAACGTCGATGGCTTCGATCAACGCGTCGTGAATTACTCGTTAACACCCATCGTCAAATTCGGCGCGACCATGCGCCTGAACATACCGCCGAAGACATAGAACTTCATTCATAAGTATTTGATTTAATTAAATTTTTGTAAGGCGGTTTTTGCCTTACAACGGAATCGCGAGCAGCGTATCCACGCGCCGGCTGTCGAGTATCACTAGCCGCTCCTCAAATTGCGCCTGCCCGTTCTCGCCGGCAAGGTGGATGCGGTCGATGCAGCGGCCGCTGGCGAACAGCGTAGCCTCACCGCTGTGCATGATGCGTACCACCTGAAATGACGACACCGCGCGCACGGTTTGCATGTCGATGCGCTCCACCAGCACGGCGGAAAACACATGCCGGTAGCGCTGCGCCTCATACACATTGGCGTGGCGCAGCGCATTCACCCGATCGCGCAGCATGGCGCGCGAATCCGCATGCACCAGCGACAGCGGCAGCCCGCGCTCATGGTTTTCGGCGGTGGTGATGTGATAGCGTGCGCCTTCCACAAAAAAATCCGGCCACGCTTCGAGCTGATCGTCGTCGATGGCGTGCGTGTAGCGTGCAAGCAGGTTTTCGACGGTGAGCTGAAGTGCGATGTCCATGTTCGTACGCCGGTCTGCTACAAACCCATATGCCCGCGATACGCCTGCCACAAGCCGCGCACTGAAGTCTCGGTAACCCGCGACTCGTCCGACGCGATGCGGTCGCCGCCCATTTCGATCACCGACGCGTTGCCGCTGGCGCCTTGCACGCCGCGCTGCACGAAGCCCGTCGCGGCGCCATCTTCCATGGAAATGAAGCCCGCCGGGCCGATGAAATTCGATTGCCGCATGCGCAGCGCATCCATTTTTTCATCGTCATCCTGATAGCCGAAGCACGTCCAGACGAGTTCCGTTTCATTCACGCCGCGCGGCACCACCTGGCGCACGGCGAGGCTGTTCATGATCTGCTGCAGGACGAAATTGGGAAAAACCGCCAGAATTTGCAGCGTGATGCCATCACCGATTTCGTCCACCGAATCCAGCAATTCGGGGGCTTCCAGCCGCAACCCGCCTTGCGCCGAACGCACGCCGGCGCTTTCGTACACCGTATCGCGCCGGTCGGTTTGCATCATGGTAAAGCTCACGTGATTGCCGCCGTCGCCATCAACGATCACCCCGCCCTGCTGCGACAGACGGTTCAGACGGAATTTGGCAAAAAACAGATGCAGCAGACTCGCGTGATAGGTATCCTTGACGTTATCCAGATAGAGTTTCCAGTTGTTGGGAAACATCTGGCTGTAGCCGCCCAGCAGCTTCACCGGTTTATGCATCACGCGGCGAATACGCGCGACGATCTGCGGGCCGAGGTATTGCTCGAGCGGCGGCGTGGCCTCCGACAGCGTACCGAATATCAGCCCGGCAATGGCCGCCACGCGCAGCTTGCGCGGTGACTGGCTTTGCGGGCAGGCGGATTCCTGCATGCCCCCCTTGCCATTGATGCCCTGACGAAATGCCACCGACTTCAGGTTGCCGGCAAGATCGTAACTCCAGTTGTGATACACGCAGGTGATGCGCTTGACGTTGCCGCGTGGCGCTATGCAAAGCAATGCCCCGCGATGCGCGCAGCGGTTCTCAAACGCGCGCAACTCGCCCTGCTCGTCGCGCGTCACCACCACCGGCATGTCACCCAGGAAACTGGTTTTGAAATCGCCCGCGTTGGGCAGCTCGGCTTCGAGTCCGAGGAAGTTCCAGGTGTTGCCGCGGAAGATCTTTTCCTGTTCACGGCAATAGATGTCTTCGTCCTGGTACACCCAGTACGGCACGCGCGTCAACCGCTCGGCAGGCCATGCACGGGTTTGCTGCTCGGTGGACACGGGATTCTCCTCGCCTCGTAACAGCGTGGATTTTAACTGTAAAATCTTGCGTCAGCGGATGCTCAATAAAGGATACGTGATGGCGCGCGTTATTTTGTTGCTGTTGTGTACGGGTGCGATCTTCGGCATACCGGCAATCGCGCAGGACTACCCCGCACGCGCGATCCGCATCATTGTGCCGTTTCCGGCAGGCGGCACGGCAGACTTGCTGCCGCGCATCGTGGGTGAAAAACTCGCGGCTACTTGGGGACAGCCGGTGATCATCGACAACCGCGCCGGCGCCGCCGGCAATATAGGCGCGGAAATGGTGTACAACGCCGAGCCGGATGGCTACACGCTGCTCTCCGCGCCACCGCCGCCGCTGGTCATCAACCCGAGCCTCTATCCCAGGCTCGGGTTTGATCCCACGCGCTTTGTGCCGGTGACCGTGATGGCGGCGGTACCGAATGTGATGCTGGTCAACACCAAAGTGCCCGCCAATACTGTGCGTGATTTGATCGCGTGGGCCAAGGCGCAACCTGATCGCCTGATTTACTCGTCACAGGGCAGTGGCACCACGTCGCATCTGACCACCGAGATGTTCAAGGCGGCGGCGGGTGTTGCGGCCACTCACGTGCCTTACAAGGGCACCGCGCCTGCGCTGGCGGCGCTGCTGTCGGGTGAGGTCAATCTGATGTTCGACAACCTCGGCGTGTCGCTGCAGCATGTACGTTCGGGCCGGGTGAAAGCGCTTGCCGTGTGCGGGGAAAAGCGCGTGGCTTCGCTGCCGGATGTGCCCGCGATGGCGGAAATCTGGCCCGGCTTCGTCGCCGTGGCGTGGTTTGGGGTGGTGGCGCCGCCCAATACGCAGCCGCGCATCGCCGCGCGCCTGAGTGGCGCCATCGCCGATGTGATCAAATTGCCCGATGTCGCCAAACGCCTGGCCGATTTGAGCGCGGATCCAGTGGCCAACACGCCTGCGCAAATGGCCGCATTCATGAAAGAAGACGCGGCGCGCTGGCGCACGGTGATACGCTCGGCCAACGTGAGGCTTGATTGATGCGAAACTTTTACCAGTGCATTTTAATGGGGCTGCTGATAGCGGCTCCGGGTAGCACCATTGCGCAAACGGCTTCGACCGGTGCGGGACAAACTTACCCCGCCAAGCCTGTGCGCGTGGTCGTGCCGTTCACCGCTGGCGGCCCCAACGATGCGGTGTTGCGGCCGCTCACGCAAAAATTTCACGAGCTGCTTGGCCAGCCGTTTGTGTTCGATTACCGTCCCGGCGCTGGCGCCATTATCGGTACCGATTACGTGGCGAAAGCGCCACCCGATGGCTACACGCTGCTGGTGACCTCGGCGACCTTCACCATCAACTCAGCCACTTATGCGAAGCTGCCCTACGACATCGTGCGCGCTTTTGCGCCGATCAGCACCATCGCCACCGGCAACATTCTGTTCCTCGTCAACCTGGTGGTGCCGGCACGCACGGTGGGCGAGTTTGCCGCACTGGCACGCGCGCAGCCGGGCAAGATCACTTACGGCTCGTCGGGTGTCGGCGGTTCGCTGCATCTGGCCGGTGAATTGCTGTCGGTTACTGCGGGTATAAAAATGATGCATATCCCCTACAAGGGTGCGGTGCAGGCGATTACCGACGTCATCGGCGGCCACGTCGACAGCATGTTTTTGGCCTCGTCGGCGGCACTGCCCCAGGTCAAAGCGGGCAAGGTACGTGCGCTGGGCGTGGCAAGCCCGCGCCGCGCTGCCGCGCTGCCGGATGTTCCGACGTTTGCCGAATCAGGTTATGCCGGCGTTGAGGTTGATTCGCGCTTCGGCTTGGTGGCGCCCGCCGCCACGCCACGCGAAATGATTGCGCGGCTGCATGCCGCCATGGTCAAAGGGCTGGCCGCACCGGACGTGCGCGAGCGCTATCTGGCAATGGGCATGGAAGCCGTCACCATCACGCCGCAGGAATTCGCCGACCTGCTGCGCAACGAAGTTGTAAAACAACGCAAAGTGGTGGCGGCGGCGAAACTGCCGCTGTTGTGAGCCACGGCATTACAATGTCACAAGCCGACTCCAGACTGGCGATGAAAATATCAATAAAAACAAATGCTTAGATATACCGGCTGAATGCAGGACATTTGCACGAGTCAGTGATTTCTTCAACGAAGTTTTTTCCTCAGGAGACGCTGCGATGACCCAGACTTACGAGTTCACTACCGAAGACCACGAATACCTGCACCACGGTTCACGCGCGATGAAATTGCGGCTCTACAAGCCGCGCGGCGCCGGGCCGTTTCCGGCGGTAATCGATCTGCATGGCGGCGCCTGGGGCAAAGGCAGCCTTGAGGAATGCCAGGGCCGCGACGAAGTGTTGGCGAAATCCGGCCTGCTCGCGGTGGCGATTGATTTTCGCGACGGTAACGATGGCTACCCCACGGCGCTACAGGATATCAACTACGCCATACGCTGGGTGAAGGCTCGCGCCACGCAATTGAACACGCGCGCCGATCGGGTGGGCATCTGCGGCGCTTCCAGCGGCGGCCATCTCGCCCTGCTGGCGGCGATGCGCCCGCACGATGTGCGCTATGCGTCGATCCCGCTGCCTGCCGGTTCCCCCGCAGTGGATGCCAGCGTGCGCGCGGTAGCGATGGCATGGCCGGTGATCAACCCGCTGTCGCGTTATCGCAATGCCGTACGCGGCCGCGCGCAAGGTGAAAAATGGGTCGGCGATATTCCCGAAAGGCAAGGTTCGTTCTGGAAAAACGATGACAACATGCGTGATGGCAACCCGATGCTGATGCTCGAGCGCGGCGAAAAGCCCGTCATGCCGCCCGCGCTGTGGGTGCAAGGCCGGCCCGATCAGGTGCACGATTACCGCGACCCGGAATCGCCCGTGCCGCAGAACGAACCGGAACGCTTCGTGGCGAACTACCGCAAGGCGGGCGGCGCAATTGAAATTCTGTATATCGATCAGGCGGTGCGCACCACGCTGGTGGCCTATGATCCGATAGCGGCGTTTTTTCGGCACGAAATGGCGGTGGGCGTTGCGGTGAAGGCGGCGGCGTAACCGTTGATTTTCCGGTTGTTGCTGCGCTGTCTCGAAGGCAAGCGCAAATAAATAGCCCACCACGTCGTTCCCGCGTAGAGCCTGCCCTCGAATGCTTTAGTCGGGGACGGGAACCCATAACACAGTGCCACTTTAGACGGACTTATGGGTTCCCGCCCGCGCGGGAACGACGGCGTTTGTTGTGATCCGTTCCATGAAAAGATACATCGTAAAAAAAATACTTAGGGAGACCAATTATCATGACCCAACCCCACGGCCCCCTCCACGGCGTCAAAGTCGTTGCCTGCTCCACCGCGCAGGCCGGCACCGTGCCGTACATGCTGATGGCTGACCTCGGCGCGGAGGTGATCAAAATCGAAGTACCCGGCAAGGGTGACAACTCGCGCACTTCCAGCGTGTTTCCGGGTCTGCCCAGCACGTACTTCGAGACCAATAATCGCGGCGTGAAAAGTTTTACGCTGAACATGAAGTCGCCGGAGTCACGCGCGATACTCCACAAACTGGTGGAACGCGCCGATATATTCGGGCAGAACTTCCGCCCTGGCGCCGCCGAGAAAAACGGTTTCGGCTATGAGGAATTAAAAAAGATTAATCCGAAACTCGTCTACGTTTCGATTTCCGGTTACGGCCCCAAGGGGCCGAACGCTGCGTTGCCCGGCACAGACTCCATGGCACAGGCGCTGGGGGGCATCGCGCAAGCGTATTCCTCGCCGGGCCTGCCGCTGAAAACCGGCATTGTCTCAGTGGCCGATGAAACCTGCGCCATCCTGGCGTTTGGCGGCATGCTGGCGGCACTGCATTGTGCACGCACGCAGGGCATCGGGCAAAAGGTCGAGTGTTCGCTGCTCGGCGGACAGATTCGACTGATGGGCTGGACGTTGACCACGGCCATGTGGCGCAACAAAGACCCTGTGACGGGCCAGGCACGCGTCAACGGCACGCCGGAGCGGCCGGGGCTGTCCGCGAGCTTTAACGACATCGACGGCAAACCGCTGGTATTTCAATTGAATGGCGCCGCCAAGTGGAAACAGGCGATGACCGCGCTGGGCTTTTACGATGCGCTCTCTCACGCCGGGTTTGCCGAGCTGGGCGTGGTCATCGGCAATGATGAAAAACGCGAAACGCTGCTGCGAACACTCGACGGCCTGTTCGCCACCGGCCCACGCGACAAGTGGGTGAAAATCCTTCGCGACGCGGATATCGTCTCAGCGCCGATCAACACGCTGCTCGAAGCGGCCAGCGACCCCGATGTGCTCGCCAACGGTTACATCACCGAAGTCGATTATCCGAAACACGGCAAAAAGCTCAAGGTGCATGGTTCGCCGTGGCAGTTCTCGGAAACGCCGGCAAAAATCGGTGTCGCGCCGGAACTGGGCCAACATAACGACGCCATACTGAAAGACATCGGTTTCAGCGTGGCGGATATTCAGGGCTTGCGCGAACGCAAGGTTATCTGAGTTCTCGGGCCAACCGCCCGCCGCGCGGCTACCCCGCGAACGCGAAGCGCGTATCCTGCACCGTTACGATACGCGCGCCCCTCTCACCCGCAACCATACCGTGCGGCACGCCCGGCGGTACATGCATAACGAAACGTTCGCGCACGCAGTAGGCGCTGCCCGCGATGGTTGCGTCGACATCGCCTTGAGCCACCAGCGTGAATTGTTCGTTGTCGTGCGTGTGAACGGGCAGCGTTGCGCCGGGCGCCAGATTCAGCACCGCGACTTGCAGTTTTTCGCTGATTAGCAAGCCGCCGTGCGCGCCAGCGGCAGGCTTGACTCCCGGTTGCACCCGCGCGCTGGTGACCCGCCCCGTCTTTTCAGAAAGATCATTAAAATCATATATATAGCGCGTCTTCCCGCCATGTGGCTCGGTGCTCGCGCTGGCCATCATTTGCGCGGTGGTCAGTCTCGGCTCATGCGCGCGCTTACCAAATCCGGGCAAATAAAACGGCCCGTCGTACT
>SXGR01236229.1_pt1 | contig 12944 bp, 5 predicted proteins | sample 3174711 | NCBI WGS metagenome assembly SXGR01 (sample SAMN11356860, study PRJNA531348) | freshwater metagenome | isolation source: freshwater sample F1-60 | place: China: Fuxian Lake, Yuxi | collected 2017-12-25
ACGTAGGCCTTGGCGAAACCACGCGAGACCGTGACCTCCTCGCCGTTGATCAGGAGCACGGAGTCATAGCCGGCCGAATGCGCGATGGAGACGGAACGTCCCTTGTTCGCGGCGGAGGCCGCCGGCAGCGGAATCTCCTTCGCCCAGTTGCCGTCGCCCATGGCGACTTCGACGCGTTCATGCTCCGACAGCAACTTCGCGAGAGTCGCCTCGCTGAGCCCCTTGATCGGCGCGCTGATCGAGCGACCCGTCGCGAGCCGATGCGAGAACGGCTCCATCTTCGCGGTCGACTCGTTCCACTTGCTGAAGCCGGTCGGTGACAGCGGATCGAAGATCGCCTTGGACTCGAGGAACTTCTGGATGATCGCCGCGGTGTTCGGGGTGTAGAGGGTGAAGCGGTTGAAGGAAGAGAACGGCGCGCCGCCGGCCATGGCGTCGAAGCCATAGCTCCGCCCGTCGAACGGCGGCTGGGACTGCCCTTCCAGCGTGGCGTCCTTGCCCGTGCGGAGCGCCGAGAAGTTCGGCAGGAAGCGACGCTTGTCCGCGTCCCAGCCCCAGGTGGAGTTGACTTGGTCGGCCGGGCGATGGACGGACCCCTTGAAGCCGTCGACGTAATGGCCGAGCCCGTAGTTATGGCCGACCTCGTGGCTGAACTCGTTGCCGAGGGAGTTGTCGAGCGTCACCATGCCGTTGCCGCCGGAGCCGCCGTGGACCTGCACGCCGTTGGAGTAGACGCCGCGGCTGTTGTGGGCCGTGAGCTGGGCGACCGCGTAAGGATGGCTTTTCTCGCCGGCGCCGGCGGTGCTGTGGAGTCCGTAGTTGGCGTTGTCGACGCCGTGCGAGACCAGCTCCTTGCCGATGTGCTGGCGCATCGCGCCTTCATGCCAGCCGCCCTTGCTCGGATCGACCTCCGTGAGGAGCACGCCCGTGGGCAGCATCACTTCCTTCAGATGCAGCGGAGCATACTGGCTCACGATCAGCCGGCTCACCGGCGCGGTCTGGAAATATTCGCGGTGCGCCTCCGGATCCTTGGCGAAAGCGAACGCGCCGCGCGGGGTCGTCAGGAAACCGAGGTCGATCGTGTGCAGCAGCAGCTGCGTCGGCGCGCCGACGTCGATGGCGGCGAGCTCGCCCTCGTCGCGGCCTTTGCGGAAGCGCAGGCGCAGGCCCGGACGCAGCCATTCCGCCGGCAGGTCGCCGCTCCAGGCGTCGGCGGCGTAGATCAGGCGATTATTGTCCAGCTCACCCTCGCGGAACCATCGACCGCCGGCGCTTTTGAAGAGCACGCTCTGACCGCGGCTGATGCCGACGCTGCCGGCGCCATAGTGGACCGTCGAACCGTAGCCGGCGCCGGCGTCGACCCGGACCATCTTACCCTCGAGGCCTTTGGCCGGAGGCAGATGGATGTCGCGGACCCAGCGTCCGTCGGCGGTCTCGATACGGACGAGCCCGCTACCACGCAGCTGCTGCTGGACGGCGGCTCCGTTCGCCTCCGCCAGTTTCGCGACCGTGGCAGGATCGGCGATGACGCCGACCCTCCCGGCAGGCAGGGTGAAATCGACGCCCTTCGCCGGCATGCCGTCCACGAAGTAGGCCGTCTTCGGCAGCTGCTGAGGCGCGGCCAGGGTGAGCGTGCCGAGTTCCTTGCCGGCGCCGTCGATGGCGGTGAGCACGACCGGGTCGTTGAACGCAATCGGCGCCGAATCCACGCGCACGGGGCGCACCATCACCAAGGTCTTGCGGAGACCGATCAGACGCGGCTGGCGATCGTCCTCACGAGGATGCGAATGGATGACCTGGCTCTGCGCGAAGAGGACCTGCGCCGCGAAAGATCCCTTGAGGTCGTTCTTCGGGACGGTGGCATTGAACACCAGGGCGGACTCCGCGGGCGTCGGAGCGGCCGAGAGCCCGGAGGAAAGACCGGCGGCGATCAGGCCGGCCAACAGGATGAGACGGGAAGGCATGACGAGGGGTAGGCTCAAAAGAAAACGGACGGCCTTCCTTTTCAGCAAGGCCGGAGACCCCCTTTATTAGGCCGTTTCCGCTCACCTGACGCTAGTCCTTGTCAAAAGAGGGTAACTCTCATCGTTTATCTTCTACCATATCCTTCATCCATCATCTGCCCTGTTCAGGGAACTTCCGTCTCTCGGCTCGCTCCAATTCGGTGGACAGCGGGGGTTGGTTTAAGCAATCCTCCCGACCCCGCCCCGACCCATTTCCTACCCTATGAAATCCCTGACCCGCACTTCCTTGTCCTTCGTGCTCGCGCTGGCGACGATGACCGGCCTCGCCCAGGACGCCGCCAAGAAGACCGAAACGAAGTCGCCCCTCAAATGGGAAGCGATGGACTACGGTCGTTTCCTCTCGGCCTCGATCGACAACACCCAAGGCAAGAGCCCGTTCGAACAGAAAGGTTGCGCCGCCAACAAGGCCGTCCTGGTGAATCTCGGCAACCGCGAGGCCGGTTACGCCTTCGACACCGACACCCTCCGCGGCGCCGGCGCCTGGTCGGGAGGCTGGATGCAGACCAAGGGCGTCGCCTTCGACGGCAAGCACGGCCCTAACCCCGGACCGGCGGTCGGCGCCAAGGTCTATTTCGAGACCAACCCCGGCCCCGGCTGGAGCTTCAACGGCACCTTCAACGAGACCCGCGCCCTGCCCAAAGGACCCGAAGGCGTGATGTCCAAGATCCCGCTCGGTCCGCTGCCCCGCGCGCACGCCAAGTATCAAGGTCTTTACCTTCACGGCGACCGCGTCGTCTTCGCTTACAGCGTCGGCGCCGCCGAAGTACTCGAGTCCGCGGAAATGGAGAACGTCGGCGGCACCGTCGTCCTCAGCCGCTCCTTCACGGTCGTGAAAGGTGAGTTGGATTCGTCGGTGCGCCTGCTCGACCTCCCCTATGGCGGCAAGGTCGACCTCGTCGACGGCGCCAACGCGATCGTCCGCATGGAGATCCCGCTTCCGCCCGAGCAGCCTGGCAAGAAGGCCGACCCGAAGGCCAAGGCCAAGACCACCAAGGCCGCCAAGAACGCGCCGGCCGTCGTGAAGCCCGCCGACGAACTGACCACCGTGACCGTCAACGGCCTGCCGGCTGGTTCGATCCTCAGCAACAAGGGCAACTTCCTGTCGCTCAGGCTGGCCAAAGTCGCCGCCGGCACGTCCTTCAAGGTCTCGTTCGCCCACGGCGCCATCAACGCCGGCGACGTGCTCCGCAAGGTGACCTCCCGGGTCGCCGCCGCCACCGACCTCCGCGCCTTCACCCAGGGCGGCCCCGCCCACTGGACGCAGGAAGTCGTCACCGAAGGCGTGCTCGGCGACGTCGACCAGGCCAAGCAGGCCGAAGCCCTCAAGGCCCGCATCGAGGCCGAACAGGACGCCGCGCAGAAGCAGTCGCTCAAGGACCAGCTCGGCGAGCTGCTCGCCTCGCCCTACCTCGTCGACACCGTCACGATTCCTTCCGAAAATCCGTACGGCTCATGGATCCGGGTCGGCGCCATCGACTTCTTCAAGGACGGCCGCATCGCCTTCTCCACCTGGAGCGGCGACGTCTGGGTCGGCAAGTTCGCCGACGACAAGCTGAGCAAGATCACCTGGCGCCGTTTCGCCACGGGCATCTTCCACGGCTTGGGCCTGCGTATCGTCGACGAGAAGCTCTACGTCCTCGGCCGCGACCAGATCACCCTCCTCCATGACTACAACAAGGACGGCGAAGCCGATTTCTACCAGAACTTCAACAACGACGTCCAGGTCACCTCGAACTTCCACGAGTTCATGTTCGACCTCCAGACCGACCCGCAGGGCAATTTCTACTTCCTCAAGGGCGGCCCCGTGAATCCGGGAGGCCGCGGCTGGGGGCCCCTCAGCGACCACCACGGCTGCATCTTCAAGGTCTCGGCCGACGGCCAGAAGTTCGAGGTCTACGCCACCGGCATCCGCGCCCCCAACGGCATGGGCGTCGGGCCCAACGGCGAAGTCTCCAACGGCGACAACCAAGGCACCTGGGTGCCGGTGGATTACATTCACTTCTCCAAGCCGGGAGAGTTCATCGAGGTCCCCGACCTCGCGCACCTCACGCCCGCGCCGACGAAGCTGACCAACCCGCACCTCTGCTGGGTGCCCTACGACGTCGACAATTCCAACGGCGGCCAGATCTGGGTGCCCGCCAATCAAGGCAAGTGGGGGCCCTTCGAAGGCCGCATGCTCTACCTCTCCTATGGAAAGTCCTCGCTTTTCGCGGTCCTGCAGGAACGCGTAGGCGAAATCCCGCAGGGAGGCGTCGTGAAGTTCCCGCTCAAATTCGCCACCGGCCTGATGCGCGCCCGCTTCAGCCCGGTCGACGGCCAGCTCTACGTCGCCGGCCTCAAGGGATGGCAGACCAACGGCGTCAAGGACGGCGCGATCCAGCGCGTCCGCTACACCGGGAAGTCCGTGACCATGCCGGAGTCGTTGCATGTCTCCAAGAAGGGCATCACGGTCCGCTTCACCGGCGCCCTCGACAAGAAGACTGCGTCCGACGCCCAGAACTGGTCGCTCGAGCAGTACAACTACCTCTGGTCGAGCGCCTATGGTTCCGACACCTACAAGGTGAGCAAACCCGAGGAGAAGGGCTCGGACCAGGTCGCCATCCAGTCCGTCAAGCTCGCCGACGACGGCAAGTCCGTGTTCCTCGAAGTCGCCGGACTGACGCCCGTGATGCAGATGCGGATCAAGATGAACGTGAAGGCCGTCGACGGCTCGCGCGTGCCGGACGACATCGCCCACACGATTAACGTGGTGCCGGAGCAGGAAGGCACGGACTACCGGTCTTTCGCCAAATAAGCTGAGGCGAAAGCCCTACCGACGAAGGCCCGGTTCACGCCGGGCCTTCTTGTTGGGGGCTTGCCTGACGGCAGGAATGCCTCCCAATGGAAGCGTTCCGCCGCCATGCGTCTCCGCCGCTTCTTCTGCCTGCTCGCCGCGACCCTCGCGACCGCCCTCTCCGCCCAGGACTTCCCGGGCCTGAAAGTGACGTTCACCGCCGACGGCAAGACCGACGTCCGTACGGACCGCCTCCTCGCGCTCTGCGTCCCCGCCGGCCAGCCGCCGACCCCCTTCCTCCCGGCCGGTCCGTTCACGGTGAAGTGGGAAGGCGACCTGCAGTCGCCGATGCGCGGCACCTTCAAGCTCGCGGTCGAGACTTCCGGCCAGTTCAAGCTCAGCCTCAACGGCCAGCCGCTGCTCGACGGCGCGGGCATCAAGACCGTGCAGCTCAACAAGGGTCCGAATCGCCTGGTCGCGGAGATCGTCGGCGCCGCGAAAGGCGACACGTTCGCGCGCCTGAGCTGGGCGTCGAAAGATTTCCCGCTCGAACCCGTCCCGCCGACGATCCTCACGCACACGGCCGACAAGGACCTCGACCTCTCAGCCCGGCGCCGCGAAGGCCGCCTGCTCTTCGCGCAACTGAACTGCGCGGCCTGCCACGCCGACGCCGCGCGCCTGCCCGCGAAAGGTTCCGGCATGCCGGAGCACGGCCAGAACGCGCCGTTGCTCGCCGAGCTCGGCACGAAGTTCAAGGCGCCCTTCCTCGCCGACTGGATCCACGACCCGCATGCCATCCGCCCGCATTCGCTCATGCCCAAGGCGCTGACCGGACCGGACTCCGCCCAGCAGGCCGCCGACCTCGCCGCGATGCTCACGCAGGGCGCGACGCCCAAGGCCGGCGCGGTCGACTTCAAGCTCGCCCCGCAAGGCGGCGAACTCTTCGCCAACCTCGGCTGCATCGCCTGCCACCAACGTCCCGACGCCCAGGGCAAGGACGCGCATGACCGCGTGCCGATGGGCCATGTCGCCGACAAGTGGCACCCCGCCGCGCTGGTGGAATACCTGCAGGATCCGGCCAAGCACTACCCGGCCACGCGGATGCCGCACTTCCGCCTCGAGGAGGAAGAAGCCACGCAGCTGGCCGCCTACCTCCTCGCCAACAGCCGCCTGATCAAGCGCCAGCCCATCGCCGGTGACGCCGCCCGCGGCGCCGCGTTGATCGTCAGCGCCGGCTGCCTCAACTGCCACGCCGGCATGCCGGCGACCACCCAGCCGCCGCTCGCGAAGGTCCTCGCCGCCGGCGACAGGGGCTGCCTTTCCGCCGACGACAAGGCCCGCGGCGCCGCGCCGGACTTCGCGCTCGACGCGACGCATCGCGCCTCGCTGAAGGCCTTCCTCGCCACCGACCTCGCCTCGCTCAAGCAGGACACGCCGGCCGAATACGCCGAACGCCAGATCAAGAACCTCAACTGCGTCGCCTGCCACGCGCGCGACGGCGCCGTGAGCACCTGGACCAAGGTCGACGGCGAAGCCAAGCAACTGCGCGACGCGCTTCCGGCCAAGGAACACGTCGAAGGCGAGCCGGTGCATGACGCGCCCATCCCGCCGCTCACCTGGCTCGGCGAGAAACTCCGCCACGACTGGATGAGCAGGTTCATCGCCGGCCAGGTCGAATACAAACCGCGTCCGTGGCTCATCGCCCGCATGCCCGGCTTCGCGCACCACGCCGACACCTTGGCCCTGGGCCTGAACCATCAGCATGGCTTGCCGAAGGAGGAGCCGGGCGAACCGGCCGCCGATGCCGAGAAGATCGCCAACGGCGAGAAACTCGTCGGCGCCGACGGGGGCTTCAACTGCATCACCTGCCACGCAGTCGGCGACCAGGAAGCCACCGCGGTCTTCGAGGCCCCGGCCATCAACTTCGCGGAATCCGCCGAGCGTCTGCGCAAGGGCTACTACCACCGTTGGGCGCTGGCTCCGACCCGCATCGACCCGGACACCAAGATGCCCAAATACGCCGACCCCGAAGGCGTGACCCAGCTCAGCGAACCCTACGACGGCAAGGGCCCTGACCAGTTCGAAGCCATCTGGCATTATATTAGGTCGGTGAAGTAGGCGGTAAAAAGGGGCAGGGGTAGGGATAGGGGTAGGGGTAGGGGCAGGCAATCGAAGGACTATCCTAAAATACTGATAAATAGGTTTTTAGGTAAACAGTCCTACCCCTACCCCTGCCCCTACCCCTACCCCTTTGTCTCGGGTTCTGGCTACCGATATTCGGCTAGGCGATGCCTTGGAACAATCTCGACTCAACGGGCATCTCCTTATGCTTCGTCTCTACCCCAAGTCCATCTATGTCCCAACTACATCGTCGTACGTTCATCAAGAACTCCGCCCTGGCCGCCGCCGTGGCCGGTATCAGCGCCCAGACCTATGCCCAGTCCGCGGGCGCCAACGGTGACCTCCGCGTCGCCGTCGTCGGCTTCCGCAGCCGAGGCCTGGAGCACATCAAGGAGCTCAAGAAGATCAAGGGCGTCCGCATCGTCGCCCTCTGCGACGTCGACTCCAAGGTCGTCGAGAAAGGCCTGAAGGCCACCCCGGGCGCCAAGGGCTACACCGACATGCGAAAGATGCTCGAGGACAAGGACATCGACGCCGTCTCCATCGCCTCCCCGAATCACCAGCACTCCATCCAGGGCATCTGGACGCTGCAGGCCGGCAAGCACCTCTATGTCGAGAAGCCCCTCTCGCATAACATCTTCGAAGGTCAGCAGCTCGTCGCCGCTTCGAACCACTTCTCCAAGCTCGTCGTCCAGGCCGGCACCCAGAGCCGCTCCGGCGTCGGCATCCGCGCCGCCATCAAGGACGTCCACGCCGGTAAATACGGCAAGGTGAAGGTCGCCCGCGCCATCTGCTACAAGCGCCGTAAGTCCATCGGTCCGGCCCAGAAGAACGCCATCCCCTCCGAGATCGACTATGATCTCTGGCACGGCCCGGCCGATGTCCAGGAATCCATCCGCGGCAATGAGTCCGACAAGGTCCAGCACGCCTCCAACCAGGGCCCGGTGCATTACGATTGGCACTGGTTCTGGAACTACGGCGGCGGCGACATTTGCAACCAGGCGATCCACGAGATCGACATCGCCCGCTGGTTCCTCGGCACCCACGAGGTATCCCCTGAGGTCGTCTCCGTCGGCGGCCGCTTCGGCTACGTCGACTGCGCCGAGACCCCGAACACCTTCATCTCGATCCACAACTACGCCGCCGCCCCGCTCATCACCGAAGTCTACGGCCTGACCTCCGACGGCAAGATCGACGGCCCGATGAACAAGTTCGGCAAGTTCAAGGAGAACAACCCGACCGAGAAGTCGGCCAAGTCCCCCGAGATCGGCATCATCGTCGAGTGCGAGAACGCCACCATCGTGGTCCCGGACTACAACTCCGCCCAGGCCTACGACCTCTCCGGCAAGCTCATCAAATCCTACGGCAAGACCGTGGACCAAGTCGACCTCACCGGCGGCGCCTCGGGCCACCACGCCAACTGGGTCGCCGGCATCCGCAAGGGTTCTTCGGCCAACATCAACGCCCCGGTCCGCGAGTGCCACCTGTCCACCGCCCTCGTCCACTCCGCCAACATCTCCTTCCGCCTCGGCGCGAAGAAGAGCGCCGGCGAGATCAAGGACGCGCTCAAGGCCAGCTCCGGCCTCGCCGAAGCCTTCGGCCGCATGGCCGAGCACCTCGGCCGTAACGGCGTGAACCTTGACGAGTCCAAGGCCGTCCTCGGCGTCCCGCTGACCCAGGACACCAAGACCGAGCTCTTCACCGGCGCCAACGCCGAAGCCGCCAACCGCGACCTCGTCGCGAAGCGCGCCGGCCGCAAGGGCTTCGAGATCCCGACCGCGTTCTAAGCTCCTCCGACGAAGCGGAGCGGTCGCAAGGCCGCTCCGCTTTTTCATCTCCAGACCAAATCAACCATACCATGAACAAGACCCAGCAACTCCTGAGCCTCGCGGCCGCCGCCCTTCTCGCGGGCTGCGCCAACGACGCCCAGCCCAACGCCTCCAAGGCCGCCGCCGGCGCCCCCAAGGCCAACACCAACAAAGTCGAGATCTTCAACGGCAAGGACCTCACGGGCTTCAAGAAGCTCGGCGGCGACGCCACCTATGCCGTCGGCCCCGACGGCGCCCTCGTCGGCACCTCGACCCTCAACACCCCCAACACCTTCCTCGCCACCGACAAGGACTACGCGAACTTCGTCCTGGAATATGATTTCAAGAACGACCCTCGGCTGAACTCGGGCGTGCAGTTCCGCAGCCATGCCGAAGCCAAGGAAGTCCCCTACAAGAACGCCGAAGGCAAGCCCGCCAAGGTCCCGGTCGGCCGCGTCCACGGCTACCAGGCCGAGATCGACACCGATCCGAAGAACGTGAAGAAGCCCGACGCCGAGGCCCGCATGTGGTCCGCCGGCCTCTACGAGGAAGGCCGTCGCGGCTGGATCTTCCCCGGCTTCGGCGGCGGCGACGCCCTCGCCTTCTCCAAGCAGGGCCGCGAGCTCACCAAGGTCGGCGAATGGAACCACGTGAAGATCGAGGCCAACGGCCCCCGCATCCGCACCTGGCTCAACGGCGTGCAGCGCGTCGACGTCCGCGACGACGGCTACAAGACCGGCTTCATCGCCTTCCAGGTCCACGGCATCGGCAAGGACGCCGCCAAGGCCGGCACCACCGTCCAGTGGCGCAACATCTCGCTGACGAAGATCCCCGACAACACCCTCAGCGAGTCCGAGAAGGCCGACGGCTGGAAGCTCCTCTTCGACGGCCGCTCCAGCAAGGGCTGGCGCTCCGCCAAGGGCCCTGACTTCCCGAAGGCCGGGTGGTCCGTCGAGAAAGGCACCCTCCGCACCGCCAAGGGCGACGGCAAGGAATCCGCCAACGCCGGCGACATCATCACCGTCGAACGCTTCAAGGAGTTCGAAGTCTCCGTCGACTTCAAGCTCACCAAGGGAGCCAACAGCGGCCTGAAGTACTTCGTGCAGCCGAACCTCAACCAGGGCGCCGGCTCGGCCTTCGGCCTGGAGTTCCAGATGCTCGACGACGCCGTCCACCCGGACGCCAAGCTCGGCCGCGACGGCAACCGCACGGTCTCCTCGCTCTACGACCTGAAGACCGCCTCCAAGGACAAGCGCGCCAACCGCATCGGCGACTGGAACAACGCCTACGTGATCGCCAAGGGCACCAAGGTCGAACACTGGCTCAACGGCCGTCTGGTCGTCTCCTATGACCGCGGCACCCAGGAGTTCCGAGACCTCGTCGCGAAGTCCAAGTATGCCGACCCCAAGTATGGCAAGAACTTCGGCGAGTGGGCCGACGGCCACATCCTCCTGCAGGAACACGGCGACGAAGTCTGGTTCCGCAACGTGAAGCTGCGCGACCTCGCCCCGCAGCTGGCTGCCAAGCCCGCCGCCAAGGGCAAGGGCGGCAAGAAGGCCCCCGCCAAGAAGTAAGCCCGTCCTGAGGCTCCGACGAAGGCCGGACGACGCGAGTCGCCCGGCCTTTTCTTTGCCCGAGTGGCTGAGGCGTTGCATGGGAGGCCGCAGCGGCTAGAAAAGCCTCACCCTGAGCCATGCGACCCGCCCTGCTCCTCGCCACCCTTTGCGCAGCCCTCGTCGGCCAAGCCGCCGAACCGACGCGCCCTAACATCCTCTTCGTCATCGCCGACGACTGGGGCAACGGCCACGCCGGCGCCTACGGCTGCCCCTGGGTCAAGACCCCGAACTTCGACCGCCTCGCCAAAGAAGGCCTGCTCTTCCTCAACGCCTACACGCCGACGGCTAAATGCGCGCCCTCGCGCTCGAGCATCATGACCGGACGCCACCCGTGGCTCCTGGGCGCCGCGGCCAACCACTTCCCCTATTTCCCGCCGGAGATCGGCATCCTGCCCGAAGCCCTCGACAAGGCGGGCTACCTCTATGCGTCCACCGGCAAGGTCTGGGGTCCGGGCCAGTCGCTCAAGGCCGACGGCTCGCCCCGCCCGATGACGGGCAAGGTCTTCGCCCGCCGCAAAGCCGCGCCGCCCGCCAAGGCCATGGCGAACAACGACTACGCGGCCAACTTCACCGACTTCCTCAAGGAGACCTCCGCCGACAGGCCGTGGTTCTTCTGGCTGGGCTTCCAGGAACCGCACCGTGCCTACGAGGAGGGCAGTTATGCCCGCTTCGGCAAGCAGCCCGGCGACGTGGACCGCGTGCCGAAATACTGGCCTGACAACGCGACGGTCCGCGGCGACATGCTCGACTACGCGGTGGAGGTCGAACACCTCGACGCCCAGCTCGGCAAGGTCCTCTCGCAACTCGAAGCCCGCGGCGAACTCGACCGCACGCTGATCATCGTGACCTCCGACAACGGCATGCCCTTCCCCCGCGTGAAGGGCTCGGCTTATGAGAACGCCAACCACCTGCCCTTCGCGGTCCGCTGGCCCGCCGGCATCGTCCGCTCCGGCCGCAAGGTCGCCGACTACGTCGGCTTCGCGGACCTCGCCCCGACCTTCCTCGAAGCCGCCGGCCTGGCCTGGGATCAGTCCGGACTGCTCCCGGCCTCAGGGCGCAGCCTGTTCGACGTCTTCAAGTCCGACGGCGCGCAGCCCCTGCCCGGCCGTGATTTCACGTTGATCGGCCGCGAGCGCAACGACCTCGGTCGACCCCGCGACGAGGGCTACCCGGTGCGCGGCATCGCCAAGGCCGGCATGCTCTACCTCGAGAACGCCGAGCCGTCCCGGTGGCCGGCCTGCAACCCCGAGACGGGCTACCTCGACACCGATGCGAGTCCGACGAAGAGCTTCATCCTCCAGGCGCGCCGCACCGCAGGGAGCGACCCCTTCTGGGACCTCTGCTTCGGGATGCGACCAGGCCAGGAACTCTACGACCTGAAGGCCGATCCGGACTGCGTGCGCAATCTCGCCGCCGAGCGGAGCCCCGACGTGGAAAAACTGCGCGCGCAGATGTGGGCCGAGCTGAAGCGCCAAGGCGACCTGCGCGCCCAGGGACGCGGCGCCGAATACGAGGCCTTCCCGCACTCCGACGAACGTCGCCGCGGCTTCTACGAACGCTACCTGAAGGGCGAATTCCTCGACGCCGGCTGGGTCAGCAAGACCGACTTCGAACCCGCCCCGATCAAGCCCTCCCGCTGACCATGCGCCTCCTCTCCGTCCTCGCCCTGCTCCTCGTCGCGTTTGCCCCGGCGGCAGAAACGCGTCCGAACATCCTCTTCTTCTTCGCCGACGACTGGGGTCGCTTCGCGCGCATCTACGCCGAGCACGACCGGCTCGCCGGCGCGAACAGGCTTCTCCGCACTCCGAACCTCGACCGCCTCGCCAAGGAAGGCGTGCTCTTCCGCAACGCGCATGTCAACGCGCCCTCCTGCACGCCCTGCCGCAGTTCGCTGCTCTCGGGGCAGCACTTCTGGCGCACCGGCCGCGGGGCCATCCTCCAAGGCGCGGTCTGGGACGAATCCATCCCGACCTACCCTCTGCTCCTGCGCGACGCCGGCTATCACCTCGGCAAGTCCTATAAGGTCTGGAGCCCTGGCTCGCCGGGCGACGCCCCTTACGGCGGCCAACAACATGCCTTTGAGAAGTCGGGACGCGCTTTCAACAACTTCTCTGAGAATGCGACCGACCTCGTGGCGAAGGGCGCCACGGTCGAGGCCGCCCGCACGAAACTCCTCGAGGAAGTCCGCGGCAACTTCCGCGCGATGCTCGCGGCCAAAGCGGCCGACCAACCTTTCGCCTATTGGTTCGGGCCGACGAACACCCACCGCGCCTGGGTCCGCGGCAGCGGCCAGAAACTCTGGGGCCTCGACCCCGATGCCCTCAAGGGCAAGCTACCGGCCTTCCTGCCGGACGTCCCGGTCGTCCGCGAAGACCTCGCCGACTACCTCGGCGAAGTTCAAGCCCTCGACGCCGCGATGGGCGTATTACTCGAAGAACTCGACCGCGCCGGTGAACGCGGTAAGACGCTGATCGCCGTGAGCGGCGACCACGGCGCCCCGGGCTTCCCCCACGGCAAGTGCAACCTCTATGGCTTCGGCACGGGCGTCTCGCTCATCGTCGCCGGCGCCGGCGTGCAGGGCGGACGCGTGGTGGACGACATG
>SXGR01261816.1_pt1 | contig 12940 bp, 15 predicted proteins | sample 3174711 | NCBI WGS metagenome assembly SXGR01 (sample SAMN11356860, study PRJNA531348) | freshwater metagenome | isolation source: freshwater sample F1-60 | place: China: Fuxian Lake, Yuxi | collected 2017-12-25
CTAATACGTTGCGCAGCACAACCAAAGGTACGTGAGTGTCGTGGTAACCCATGCCGATATAGGTTTTAAAGACCTTGTTTTTGCTGGCGATGGTTTTCAATTCAGCCAAGGCGTTGGCTTCGGTAACGGCATTTCCCAAGCTAAGCTCGCCTTTTAAGCGAATGTTGGCCGGCACAGTTTTATCGATCAGCTCCTTTACCGAGCTTACGCCCAAGGTCGCCAGCATAGCGGCGGTTTGTTTAGCATCTGGGCCAATATGGCGGGCAATAAACTCGTCGTTGTTGGCTAAATGGGTGAGCGAAGCTGAGCGAAAATCAACTGACATAGAGGTTCTCTGTGTGTGGGCGTAGTAAGTAAGGCGGGAGAAAACGAGGCAAATCTAGCGCGCTTGCCTGTTTAAAACAGGCGGCTATGGTATCAATTTGGGGTGTTTCGGGCAATGGAAAAGCACCCCCTCCCAACCTCCCCCTTGAAAAAGGGGAGGGGCTAAGAGCTCGCCTTTATCAAGAGTGGAGTGAACTCAACTCGTCCTTTTTAAAAATGAGAGGCTAAGAGTTCGCTCTCAGCAACAACGGAGTGGCGTTCAACTCCTCCCCTTTTTTGAAGGGGGAGGTTGGGTGGGGGTGCCTTTTATCATTTTCATAGTCTTTCATCGCTAAACCCCATATAGAAAATTAATAGGACAGAAAAATCTGTCAGTGTAAGATAGCCCCGTACTATCAACTTATCGCTGGCTATCAATTCCGGCGATTCTTTAAGCGAATTTCAAACCACTCTCTAGGAGATTTATCATGGGCGTATTAGTCGGTAAACAAGCACCAGATTTCACGGCATCAGCTGTATTGGCAAATGGCGAAATCGTAGACGGTTACAACTTTGCAACAGCAACCAAAGGCAAAAAAGCGGTAGTGTTTTTCTACCCATTGGATTTCACCTTCGTGTGCCCATCGGAATTGTTGGCATTCGATCACCGCGTAGAAGAGTTCAAAAAGCGCAATGTAGAAGTGATTGGTGTTTCTATCGATTCACAATTCACCCACAACGCATGGCGTAATACCCCCGTTAACGATGGCGGTATCGGCCCTGTTCGTTACACCTTGGTAGCAGACATCACTCACTCAATCGCAAAAGCCTACGATGTTGAATCTCCAGACGGCGTTGCGTTTCGTGGTACTTTCGTTATCGATGAAGCGGGCGTAGTGCGTTCACAAATCGTAAATGACCTGCCCATTGGCCGTAACATTGACGATACCATTCGTACCGTTGATGCCTTGATTTTCCACGAACAACACGGCGAAGTGTGCCCAGCAGGTTGGAAAGAAGGTGATGCAGGTATGGACGCATCGCCAGCGGGCGTTGCTAAATACTTGGCTGAGCACGGCGATAAACTTTAATTCGTTGCTTGAAGTAGATTGACGAAACCCAGTAGCGATACTGGGTTTTTTTATGCCCCCGCTTCAGCTTTGATCCGTGTAAAATTCGCCTCCAATGTATTGGATGCAATTTTATGAATACCGCAAAAAAAACTATCGATTTACACCCCAGTTGGCTCGCCCATTTGGCACCCGAATTCGACTTGCCTTACATGCAGCAACTTAAACAATTTTTGCTGGCGCAAAAGCAGGCGGGCAAGGTTGTTTACCCCGAGTCTAAACATATCTTTAACGCCTTTAATTCCACCCCGCTGGATCACGTTAAGGTTGTGATTTTGGGGCAAGACCCTTATCACGGTGCCAATCAAGCGCATGGGTTATGTTTTTCTGTTCAACCCAGTATTCAAACACCGCCATCGCTACAGAATATCTATAAAGAAATTGCACGCGATTTAGGGCTACCTATCCCCAGCCACGGTTTTTTACAAAGTTGGGCAAGCCAAGGTGTGTTTTTGTTGAATGCAACACTTACGGTAGAACAAGCTAAAGCGGGTGCGCATCAAGGGCAGGGGTGGGAGCAGTTTACCGATCGCGCTATTCAAACTGTGAACGATCAACGCGAAGGCGTGGTGTTTTTACTCTGGGGCAGTTACGCCCAGAAGAAAGGTCAATTGATCGATGGCAAAAAGCATTTGATCTTACGTGCGCCCCATCCATCGCCTTTATCGGCGTATCGCGGCTTTATAGGTTGTGGGCATTTTTCGAAAGTGAATGAGTATTTAGTTGGGCAAGGGCAAACACCGATAGATTGGCGTTTGCCGTAAGTTTTTTTAAATGCACCCCCTCCCAGCCTCCCCCTTGAAAAGCGGGGAGGAGCGACTCCCAGTACGATTGGCTGTGTGCGAAGCGCGTTCTAATCTCCTCCCCTTTTTGAAGGGGGAGGCTGGGAGGGGGTGCTCTTAGTCTAAGGAGATTTACAGCAGCAGTGACATAGCCGCTTCCATGTCTGCGGACAAATCTTCAGAATCGGCAAGTTGAATTTCTGGGTCTAAGCCTAGGCGTTCAAATGCGGTGACTTGGCTGCAATCCATTTGCGCCAAAGGTGAGTTAGAGCCTGCGTAGCTTTGCAGCATAGCCACGGTAACTATATCGGCATAATCTGCTTTGGGGATTTGGCGTTTGAAATCCATATGTTGCGAGGGAATGTGCGCTAGCTCTTCGGGGAAACCCCATGTACGCAAAATTAAATCGCCTATGGGGGCATGCAATTCATCGATAACTCTATCTAAAGTCAAACTGTCATTAAGTAAGAAGGGGTTGTCTTCGGCATAAGTCAAAATCGGTAATACACCAATTTTATGAACTAAGCCTGCCAGTGTGGCTTGGTCTGGGCGAAGCTTCTTGGCGTAGTGGCGGCATAGCACATGGCTAATACCCGCAACCTCGCTGGAGCGGCTCCAGACTTCGCGCATGCGCATATCGACCAAGTCAGAGGTTGCCTGAAACATTTGCTCCATGGCCAAGCCGGTGGCTATGTTGCAAGTGTAGGAAATACCCAAGCGCATAAGCGCGGTTTTTAAATCTTCAATCGCACGTGATGCCCGTAACAACGGGCTATTAGCAACGCGAATAATGCGTGCACTTAAGGCGGCATCGCCACCGATTACATTGGCTAACTTTTCAATATCCGAGTTTGGGTCATCTGCTACCTCGCGCACCTTAAGTGCAACTTCGGGCAGGGTGGGCAATACGAGTTGGTCAGTTTTGATGGCAGTAATAATGTCCTGACGGACGCGCTCGGCAATTTGACTCATAAGCTACCTACTTTTTATTGGATTATGTTACCGACCTGCTAATTTTCCTCGGTTGGAGTAGGTATAGCATAAGGTAAGTCAAGTAGACTGAGTTTTTGCGGGTTATTTGTGAGGTAGATATCAACGCGCTCATCGTCCACCACGCTGGCCAATAGCTCTGCCATTTGGTTGTCGCGATGGGCGGCCAGAATGACTTCACCTACCGTTTTTCCCTCTGAATTTTTGAGCTCACTACCGGGAACAGGGAGTGCCTGATCGGTTAGCGCAAATTCAAACCGATACATATGACGCTTGAGTGTACCTCGATAGTGTAAGCGCGCCACAATCTCTTGGCCGGTATAACAACCCTTGCGGAAATTAATACCGTTTACTAACTGAAAGTTAATCGCCTGCGGTGTAAAGGCTTCATAGGTTTCTGGTGTGATATCGCCAATACCGGCTTGAATGTTGAGTAGGTTCCAGAGGTTTTGATTGGCGGGGGTTGTCTGAGCACTGAGTTGACTCAAAATGGCATCGACTTGGCTTGCCGCAATCCAGCATTCATAACGGTCTTCGGCGATACGAATAATCAGATGCTCGCCTGAGGCTTGCCAGTCATCGTTTTGGGTAATTTCCACCGCAAACACATTTTTGATGATCTCTGCGGCTTGCGCTCCAGCAATGCCAAGGCAGCGATAGGCTTGACTAACATCCGCTAATTTGGCTTTTGAGAACACAATATATTTCCCCAAACTTGCCAGCCCATTGGCGACTAAACCGGTATGTACGCGCAAGATAATGCGCTCATTCTCTGGCTGTAGCGCGCGGAAGCACAGCAGCATGCGGCCTTTAATATTGCACTGCGCGCCCAGTCTTGTGGTTTTATCGGCCAGCTCGCGTACATCGCAGCTGACTTGACCCTGCAAGAATTTGGCGCTGTCTGGCCCTTTGATTTCGATTAGGCCTTGTTCCAGTGGGATGAGGTAAGTTGTCAATTTTGTAGGCATCTTGATCGCTCAGAAAAATGTAAAGAAATAATAATCATATTGAGTTGCTAATTGTATCTTAAGTCCCTTACTCATAAGGCGGGAGCATTAATGTATAATCCGGTTTCTTTTTGTGTAGCAGGGTTTAGTTGTGGAAAAAAACCGTTTATTTTGGAGTAGCCGTCGCGGCATGCTTGAGTTGGATTTGGTGCTTTTGCCCTTTTTGGACAATATTTATCCCTCGCTACCGCAAGAAGATAAAGAGCGTTATTGGAAACTACTGGAATGTGAAGATCAGGATATGTTCGCATGGTTTATGCGCCGCGAAGACCCAGAAGATAATGAATTGAAAAGGATTGTTGAAATTGTCAGAAACAACACAGGCCTCCAACCAGAGCCGCGCGCATAATTCCTCACTTGAGCCCCAAAGCACAGGTAAAACAGGTGTCGATTTGGCACCTGTTCTTATTTCTCCCTCGCAGACTTTATTTCGCATCCAACTGCTGATTTATAGCTTGATGCTACTCTTCGCTAGCATCGCGATTTTTCCTTTTTTGCTCACCGCTTTTTATTGGTTCATCCTTTGGCTGAGTTTTGTGGCGCTGTTGATAGTGGCATTACGTTCTGCATGGTTCAGTAAGAAGAAAGCGCCGATTCGCTTAAGTGTTTTTCAGAAAATTTGGCGCTTGCAAACGGCCGGAGGTGAAATACGAATTGAGCTTTGTGATGAAATACTGTTGTGGGATGCAGTGATTGTGTTGCCCGTGCGGGAAATATTAACGAAACGCAAACATCGGATAGTGGCACTATCCGATTCTATGAGCGCTGAAGATTGGCGGCGTTTGCGGGTGTGGTTGAGAATGGGTTTAAAAGATAATGTTTAAACGAGATTCGTCATCCTCGCGAAGGCGAGGATCCAGCTCTTAAAAACATGGATCCCCGGTGTGCTCCGCGGCTCTGACGAGTCGCGGGGATGACGATAAATATCTATAAGCAGATCGCAGTTATTAACTTTCTTTGCTAACCACTACATTCTGCGCTGCAAAGTTTGTTGGCACTAAAATCGTATCGCGCGCGATATTGGATTTATTGGGGAAGTCCAACGAATAGTGCAAACCACGGCTTTCTTTGCGATCTACCGCTGAGCGAATAATCAATTCTGCAACCGTTGCTAAGTTACGCAACTCAATTAAATCGCTGCTGACTTTGTAGTTACTGTAATACTCCGCAATTTCTTTTTTCAATAATTTGATGCGATGTGAGGCGCGTTGCAAGCGTTTGTGCGTGCGTACAATACCCACGTAATCCCACATAAAACGGCGAAGCTCATCCCAGTTGTGCGAGATGACTACATCTTCATCAGAGTCAGTCACTCGCGTAGAGTCCCAAGGGGAGGATTCTTCCGGCGCGTGAATTTTTGCGAGTGAATCAATAATTTGTTGCCCTGCAGATTGTGCGTATACAACACATTCCAATAGCGAATTACTCGCTAAACGGTTGGCACCGTGTAAACCGGTAAATGATGTTTCACCAATCGCATACAAATTTTGTAAATCGGTTTGGCCGTTGTTATCCACCACCACGCCACCACAGGTGTAATGCGCGGCGGGTACAACCGGAATGGGTTCTTTGGTGATATCAATCCCCAACTCCAAACAGCGTGCGTACACGGTGGGGAAGTGCTCTTTAATAAATTCTGGCGCTTTGTGGCTGATATCCAAATATAAACAATCACAACCCAAGCGTTTCATTTCGTGGTCGATGGCGCGGGCGACTCTATCGCGCGGTGCCAATTCCAAGCGTTCGTCAAAGCGGCTCATAAAACGTTCGCCACTGGGCAAACGCAAATAAGCACCTTCGCCGCGCAAGGCTTCGCTGATCAAAAAGTTCTTGGTGGAGGCGTGATACAGGCAAGTCGGGTGGAATTGATTGAATTCCATATTCGCAATGCGGCAGCCTGCGCGCCATGCCATGGCAATGCCGTCGCCGCTCGCGCCATCTAAATTGGTGGTATAGAGATAAACCTTGCTCGCGCCGCCAGTCGCCAACACAACGACCTTGGCTTGGAAAACGTGAACTTGCTCGGTGTTGTTATCCAACACATAGGCACCGGTGCAGCGCAACTTGCGCGAATCGGCGTCCGCCTGAGTGATGAGGTTGACGGCGATATGGTCTTCAAATAAGGCGATATTTTGCTGCTGTTTAACTTGGTCTATTAGGGTGCTGTGCACCGCGCGGCCAGTGGCATCGGCACTGTGAATAATACGTCTGTGGCTGTGGCCACCTTCTTGCGTGAGGTGATAATCCTCTTTGCCGCTCTCTTTGGTAAAACTCACGCCTTGTTCAATTAACCATTCAATTGCGCTCTTGCTGTTTTCCACCGTAAAACGTACGGAATCCTCATGGCACAGGCCTGCGCCAGCGATAAGCGTATCGGCAACATGGGCGTCAATTGAATCTTGATCGTCTAGCACGGCAGCAATACCGCCTTGAGCAAACCACGTTGAGCCTTGGTTAAGGGCGTTTTTGCTGAGTACAGCCACTTTGGCATGTTTGGCTAAGCTTAGTGCCAAGGTTAAACCAGCAGCACCAGAACCAATAACAAGAACATCGTGAGAATAGGTTTGAGTCATAAGTAATTTCTACAGCAATAAGAAGAACAACGTCGTAAACTGGAGCCAGTATATACAAGCCAAAGACCATTGGTCAGCTAAACTCTTAGCGCTGCATTTGTCACCTTGGCTTGGCATCTCGAATTTCAATGTGGAACTTTTGCTATAAGCACCGGTCAATGGTGCACAGAGCAGCAATAACAAACTAGCGATTGCTCCTAGTGCTATTACAATTTTTCGCAGTTACTCAGTAGTTACTTAGTGTCAGCATGTATTTATTCTGCGCTAAATTTTATAGTCTTGGCCAGTTTTTAAGCGCTAAGACGCTTGGGGGTTTTAGAATGACAGCGCAAGTAGCGCCCAATCTTGATGTCGGCATCGATGTCGATCAGCAACTTGTAGAGCGCGTGCAAAAGGGAGATAAACGCGCTTTCGATTTGTTGGTACTTAAATATCAGCACAAAATATTTGCCGTTATCAGCCGTTTTATTCGCGATCACGCCGAAGTACAAGATGTAGCGCAAGATGCTTTTATCAAGGCCTATCGCGCCTTGCCCAATTTTCGCGGTGAGAGCGCTTTTTATACGTGGATGTACCGTATTGCGATTAATACCGCCAAAAACTATTTGGTAGCACGCAACCGTCGCCCACCTGCGAGTGATTTAGATGTAGAAGACGCCGAGTTTTTTGCGGGCAACGATGCCATGCATGAAATGAATACGCCGGAGCGCAATTTACTGCGCGATGAGTTGCAAGCGGTTATCGATCAAGCCTTCCGCGAGTTGCCCGACGATTTGCGCATGGCCGTAACCCTGCGCGAAATAGATGGCTTAAGTTACGAAGAAATCGCAGAAGCGATGGATTGCCCTATAGGTACAGTTCGCTCTCGGATTTTTCGTGCACGTGAGGCAATTGATAAAAAGATTCAACCGTTGATTGAGTAGTTTTTGTGTCACCAGATGGATGCAAGTGTGTAACTGTTTGTGTAGATGAGTAACTCAAAATCGCTAAAATCAGGCTTTCATGTAAATATGCAAAAATTGTGGATATAGGCTGAACCTTTATAGTGAACTTGAGTCATAACGCAAGTAGTTAAAAAAGTGTTGTTTTAACCTTAAAACCATTTTCCAGTTAACAGGTAAACCTCAAATGAGTGAGCAAAACCGGCCGCAAACCCTCGCCGAATCAATATCAGCACTGATGGATAATCAGGCGTCTGAGCTTGAGCTTCAGCGAATCTTAAAAGCCAGTGAGCAGGATGCAGAGGTCAAAGCGACTTGGTCACGTTATCAAATTGCCAGTTCCTTCTTGCGTGGTGAACAGGTGCGCGGCGAACAAACACCTGTTATAGGCTCCGATTTTGCGGCGCGTATTAGTGCGGCAATTGATGCAGAAGATGCGCTGATTGAACAACCTGCACCGGCTACTAAAAAAGCTCAGCAGGGGTGGTTTTATCAATTAGGGCGCGTCGCTTTAGTGGCTTCTGTAGCGGGCGGCATGATTATAGGCGTGGGTACTACTCAGGTTGTTACCCAAGTTGCTAGCAATAACCCTGTTGTTGCACCAGCGCCAGTTGAATCTGCAGTTACCTTGCCTTCAGGTATTAATAGCCCAGCATTTAATACTCGCACAGTGGCAATGCAAACCGGTTACGAAACTCGCCCACAAGAAAACCGTCGTGTCATGTTCCAGCCGCGTCAAGCGGGCACTACCGTCTCAGACGATGAAGTATCGCGCTATGTAAACCAAATGATTAAGGCGCATTCTGACAATGCGGCTATGAACTCTGGCCAAGGTGTATTACCTTACGCCCGTGTAATCATTACTGATGAAGAATAAGTTATGCCCAAAATTTTATTGTGGTTATCGTCCTGTTTGGTTGTGGCGATAACTGCATCCGTTCAAGCTCAAACATCATCCGCTCCGGCAACTGCCACACCAGAAACGCCCGCCTCGGCCAACCTACCCAGTGTGCAGGCGCTCCTTAGCAAAATGTCACAAGATGCCGCGCGCATTCACTATCGCGGTTCCTTTACCTACCAAAATCAAACCAGTATTGAGTTGCAAAGCTTTCGCGTAGAGCACTGGCTTGAGGGTGGTGTTGAGCATGATCGCCTACTATTTCTAAACGGCCCAGAGCGTTTGATTGTGCGTGATGGTCAGCCGGTGGATTGTAAGGCCATGGGCGATAAGTTGTTGCAGAGGAGTTTTTCGCAAATCGGTAAAACCCTTGCAAGCATGGATCAGCTTTATCAATTTGAGATTCGTGGCAGAGAGCGCGTTGCAGGGCGCTGGTCACGGGTGTTGCAAGTGATTCCAAAAGACCCTTATCGCTATGGATACTTTTTAAGTATTGATGAAGAAACGGGGCTAGTGCTCAAGTCTTGGTTAATTGATGAGAATGCGCGCCCTTTGGAGCGTTATCAGTTCATCGCGCTAGAGCTCAATCCTGATATTGCACAGATAAAGGCGCAAGTCTTGCCCCGCCAATACAAAGCAGCGGCAGATGTTACGCCCTGTAATCCTACGGAATTATCAAAACCTTCAGCCTGGCAGGTGGCTTGGGTTCCAGCAGGGTTTGTTTTTGCCGGTCAGCGCACGCTTGCTACAGGTCAGTCCATGCTGATGTATACCGATGGTTTAACCACTTTCAGTATTTTCCTTGAGGCGACAAGTAACTTTGTGCCCGAAGGAGTTGGCAAGCGCGGTGCAACCTTGGCTAACATGTCTCGGTTGGTGGTTAAAGATGTCGTCTATCGGGTAAGTGTGGTGGGTGAAATACCTGTCGCCGCCGCTGCAAAAATCGCGCAAAATATAACGGGGCAATAGCCCCGTTTTTCTTTACTGCTATCCACTTTTCAGGTGTTCCCAATGATTCTTGAATCTGGCCGCATAGTTGCCATAGAGCCCCAAGGGTTGTGGGTAGAAACTATTCAGCGTTCTGCCTGTGGTTCTTGTCAGGCACAGAAAGGTTGCGGGCACAGTGCGTTAGCTAAATTCGGCGCCAGCGCCTCGCGGTTGTGGGTACTTTTGGAGGGGCGTGATTCCAAGGGGTACAGTTTGGGTGATGAAGTGCAAATTGGTGTGCCCGAAAACGTTATCGCAGGTGGTTCGCTATTGGTTTATATGTTCCCGTTGCTCGCCATGATAGCCGCTACATTTATTGCCCATAACGCGCACTTAAATGATGGGCTCACAGCGATTTGTGCATTGCTAGGCTTGTTGCTTGGCGCTGCTATTGTACGTTGGTATTCTCACCTAAACCGTTTTGATAGCCGCTTTCAGCCCGTGCTGGTTGACGCCCAAAAGAGCGTGCAGGTAATTGCACACTGCGTAGAGGAGTAGCGTAGCCGTGCTGATTATAAATTCCCATGTCCATATTCCGCTGCACGAAGTTGAGCTCACGGCTATGCGAGCTCAAGGTGCTGGCGGGCAAAACGTCAACAAGGTGTCGAGTGCGATACATTTGCGTTTTGATATCCATCATTCTTCCCTCAGTGATTTTTGTAAATCCAGGTTACTCGCATTGGATGACAAACGTATTTCAAGTGATGGTGTGCTGATTATTAAGGCTCAACGCCATCGCACCCAAGAGCAAAACCGTTCCGATGCTTTAGCGCGCTTGCAAGAAATTGTGGTGAATGCAATCAAAATTGTAAAAGATCGCCGCGCTACCAAGCCCACTTACGGTTCAAAACAAAAACGTATGGACGGTAAAACTATCCGCGCGACGATTAAATCGGCACGCGGAAAAGTTAGGTTGGATTAGTTTATTTTGCTGCCGCTTTACGCAGATTATTGATGGTGGGGGTGGGCATATCCCGCCATAAAGATTGTTGAAATTCCGCAAAATTTTCGCCGCCGGTTTTAAGCAGCCAATCCACCAAAGCGGTAGATACATCGGGATAGGTCACGGGGTTGGGTTTTACTAAAGGCAACCAACGACCAATTGTCGTTTCATTTAAAACATGGGTTGAAGCCCCGTAGCCTAATTGGCTTAATGCTAAAGCGTTAGACGCTTGCTCCATTTGGCCAGCCACGGGCTGCACCAATAATTTTTTACCGAGTTGAATGGCTTCGCTTGGCAATTCAAAACCCGCGCTACAAATTACGCCTTCACATCTGTGCAAATCTTGTTGAAAGCCTTCGCGTGAAAAAGGGCGAATGTGTATGTGGCCATCATCAATGGGCTGCGGAACATTTTGATAAATGAAAAATTGGTAATCAGGGAATGCACGCAATTGCGGAACAATATCATCTAAGCCCGCAAAGGGCAGATACACCAAATAATGCTTGGGTTGCGCTTCATTCTGATAATGTGATGGCTCAATCAGCGGCGGTAAAATCGGTTGATCGAAATGATGCCAGTGCAAACCAATCGCTTGAGTCACAGGTGCAAAATTTTGCATAAACCAATCGGTGACGAGGTTGTTATTTTTCTTTGGGATTTTGTGCAAGAAAGAATTTTGATGCGAAATACCAATCACTTTTTTACCGGCGCGTTTTGCGGCATGAGCAGAAACGGGTTCAAAATCATTAATAATTAAATCGTAGCCTTCTACATTCACTTTTTTTATGTCGTCATTGAGTTGCAGTAAATTGGCTTGCAGTGCTGTTTTTAAATAGAGAATGCGACCACTTTTAACGGCAAAGGTTAAACCGCGATAGCATTGAAAATCTCCAAAGGCTTCCATATCAAAAAATTCTTCACGGGGGCGGCCAGAGAATATCCAGTCAACCTGTACACCTTTAGCGGCAAAGGCTTTTGCCATAATGCGTGCGCGGGTTACGTGACCATTGCCTGTACCTTGAACGCCGTAAAGTATTTTCATAAAGTAGTCTCTCGGTAATGTCATTAAATGTAATGGTGGTTTACACGTTTGTTGTCACATCTTTTTGTAACATTTTTGTTGCACACTTCGGTTGCGCAAAAGGTAGACGTGCTTTGAAAAAGCCTGCATGATTCGCGGCTTTGCGGTTACACAACTTTTGCGACATCAGAAATATCACCGTCATATGACTTTTCTGTGAACAAATCATGAATTAACAGTGACAGAGAGCGGAATTAATTGTGACGAGTGCGCGTCACTCACTATCGAATCTGGAGAATAGGAATGAGTAAACCTGGTAAAACTGGCATCGCCCGTGTGATTGATGCGTTTGGCTATTCCATGAAAGGCTTTGCTGCTACGTGGAAGTTTGAAGCAGCGTTTCGGCAGGAAGTGGTGTTGGGTTTAATTCTAACCCCCGTGGCGTTTTGGTTGGCGAGGTCTCATATAGAGTTGATCTTGTTGTTGGCCAGTATTTTTTGGGTATGGATGGCGGAGTTGGCAAACTCCTCGGTAGAGGCTGTGGTCGATAGAACAGGTTCAGAGCGTCATGAATTGTCCGGCCGCGCTAAAGATATAGGCTCTGCGTTGGTGTTTACCAGCTTGATGCTCTTGGCTTTGGTGTGGGGAATTATCGCTGCAAACCGTTTTTTGTTCTAATGCGTTAGCCCCTGATACCGAATGTTCAGGGGCTCTTATGGGCGATCAATGCGTGGCTTTGCTTTCCATATTCCCTAGATAAGCTTGATAGTCATCTATTAGCGTGCGCTCCGGATGACGGCGCTCGGCTGACTTGCGGCGCTTACGATGATAAATATCGATGGGCATGTTTTTACAGGGGTCGCTATCCAACCTGCGTTCGTCGCCTCGGCGTCTATCTACAAAAATTTTATGTGAACTCATGGTTGTCTCTGTGAAAACGGATGTGTTAGCGCGCGTCTAATCACGTCTGAACATAGGTTTCTTGTTGCTTTCAGTGTGTTACTTTCAGTTTGTTATTATCGCAGTTTGTTATAATGGGGGCTGTGAGGCGCATTGCCACTCTTGCCAGCAGGTTAAGTATCTTAAACCCTTACTCTAAGCTCCACAGTCTAGTCCTTATCCAGTAGAATGCCGCAGTTTTTTTTAGCCTTAGTGGCTGTGTTTTTATAACGCGTCTTCGCGGGTCAAACATATGAAAGTCATTGAAAGCCGTATCCTTACCAAACTCTCTGAAAGCTTTGCGCCAGTACACCTAGAAGTGCTGAACGAAAGCTATATGCACGCTGTTCCCGCCGGCTCCGAAACGCACTTCAAAGTGGTCTTGGCTGCAGATTCATTTGCTGGCAAACGCCAAGTGCAGCGCCA